>Ga0307378_10004216_pt1 | contig 20678 bp, 17 predicted proteins | sample UN1MG_FD_202238 | JGI IMG/M metagenome (GOLD analysis project Ga0307378, IMG submission 202238) | Soil microbial communities from Risofladan, Vaasa, Finland - UN-1 | ecosystem: Environmental > Terrestrial > Soil > Coastal area > Acid sulfate soil | place: Finland: Risofladan, Vaasa | collected... | reverse complement strand
GGACATTATCGCCAAGAGCCTCTATCAGGTCTACGACCGGCATTGTCGAGAAAAAGTAATCCGCCCCGGACGTTGTCACTTCCCCGGTAATTTCATTCCTGATCCGAGCTTCAACTATCCTGTCGCTTTGGCTTTTAAGACCGACTACCTTATGTTTCAAATGCAGCTCACCACCTTTTGCTTTCACAATTCCGGCAACTTCCTCCCACATCTGGCCCGGACCATATTTCGGATAAACAAATCGTCCTATCAAACTAGTTTCGGTCCTTTTTTGTGATATAGAATGGTCCCATGAAAAGATGCTCTTGACTGCATGAGCAATCGCTCGGCTGATAGACAAACCTTTTACTCGCTGAACACCCCATTGGGCTCCAATTTGGTCACAAGGAACTCCCCAGACTTTTTGCGTGTAGTCCTTGAAAAAAGTAAGATATAGCTCCCGACCAAATCTGTTGATAAAGAAATCCTCAAGGGACTTTTCCGGTTTAATTGGTAAAACACGAGACTTAATATAGCTAAGAGTTATCTTAATAACTCGTATTAATCCAAGTCCGGAAAGAGTGTTGAAACCCAAGGAAAGAGGATAATCAAAAAACTTCTTCAAGAAAAAAATTCTCGAAAGACGTTCTCGAACCAACATGACTTTATCGGTCTTCTCGGGATCGGGCGCACCAGGCTCTTTGGAAAGTGAGACGTCCCTGCCGAGTATTTTGTCATCCCTTGCCGGTGCTCCCTGTAATGGTAGAATGTTGAGCCACCAGTTCATCACTCGTTCAGATTTGGAAAAGAATCGATGCCCCCCAATATCTATCCTATTGCCCTTATAAACTACAGTCTTGGAAATGCCGCCCACATCTCCGCTCATTTCATAGATAATCGGCTTGATCTTTGTCTTACGCAGCAATTCGCACGCTGCTGTCAAACCAGCGGGCCCCGCTCCAACTATAACTGCTCTTTTTTCATTCATAAGTGTCTACTTATTCAGACTGCCAGCATTTCATCCTAAAGTTTTAATTGGAGTATCACACCCATTACTCATACTTAAGTTCTGACAGAACACAGAAGAGTCATACATAAGATATATAGCTGCAAATGCTACAAAAGATATATGCAAATCTTCTAAGAAATACTGCCGTTATGCCAAGCCTGAAGATATCAACATTCTTTATTCTCCGAATAGCCACACAAAGAACACCTTGGCTTTTCACAATTGAGCGCGCTTGGACAAGATTGAGGTTCTATTTTGCAACCTCTTGCAAATGTTGGGTCTGAAATATCGTTGTGGAAGTTGGTTTCTCGCTGTTCCGAGCCTCCCGCAGTACACTTAAATTATGATTTGCCTGATCATCAGGCAATGTCTGTTTGTATAAAGATAGCGACTCTTCATCGCGGCCCATCAAGCCCAGTGCGACAGCCATGTTAGCCCGGTATTTCACATTTTCGGGCATTATTCCTGCGGCCTTGGTGAACATCTTCAAAGCGGTTTCGTAATCGCGCCGGACTATCCAGCACATGCCCAGATTATTCAACAGCACAGTATCATCAGGATTAATGGCAAGGGCATGCTGGAGCGTTTCAATCGCTGCGTTTGTCTTGCCTTGCCGCATTTGCAGTTCCGCCAGGCTGTTATACGCAGGAAGGAATTTGGGATTATCTTGTATAATCCTTTTCAACACATATTCACATTCCGAATCCCTGCCTTGCGTAGCAAGAATATCAGCCATGGTATAAAGTGTTTTTGCAGTGGGGGGATTATTGGCTTGCGATTGAAATTCAAGATCCGACTTATTTATGGCCCAATCCGTATTCTGCCCGGAACCGGCAGACTCTGAGCAACCTCCCACACAGAGCATGCAAATAAATCCCACCATACAAAGCGATATAACTATATCTAATCTTCCAGATCGCATATCTTTCATTACTTAGTCCCAGAAGTAAATGTTGTTGAGGTTCCCGATGAAGCACCCTTTGATGGTTGCTCCAAAATAACCAGGATCCTTTCCGAAGTCATACCCGTACCTCCAGGCATATCATCCGAAATACTCATTCGCTCCATGTCGATACCTGCTTCCTGCAGTCTTGCATGAACCAGGTTTACCCGGGCTTCGTAAAGATCCGCAGGAGTGTTTTGCCGCCGAACATTCAAATGCCCGGCATGATTCATAAAGTGGCTTGTTAATGCCGCAAGATCTCGCCGGCCAAGTTCATTAAGCTCTGCCCCATTTGTAACAAAATGATATGTGAACAGAGTATGTTGAGAGACGATCGCATTCTGCATTGCAATATCATTATAAGATTTTACAAGCTGGCTGTTTATAAGGTGATTATTTGGACTTTCCTCCATATCCTCCTGGCACCCAACTGTCAAAATGCAGAACAAAACAGTCATTATCATCATGCTCAGTTTCATAGAATATTCTCCTTGAATTAAGTTGTTTGTTTAATCTCAATATGTTCTTATCATATCAGCTATCGTCACGACAGCCGGTCCAGCTGTTACGATGAATACTGCCGGGAAAATAAACAGCACCATGGGTACAATCAACTTCACTGCTATCTTTTCGGCGTGTTCTTCCGCTGTAAAGAATCGTTCTTCTCGCATAGACTCAGCAAACACTCGCAGCGTAGTAGCAATGCTGGTACCGAATCGTTCAGTTTGAACCAGTACGGCTGACAGAGAAGACAGTTTGTCCACACCTGTTCGGTCTGCCATGTGCCGCATCGCCTCTACACGGCTGACTCCAAGGTGAATCTCAAAGTTGGTTAGAGCCATTGCACCGGCTAAAGTAGGACTGACATTTTTGATTTCATCGGTAACAATATTCCAGGCCATACTCAGCCCTATTCCTGAAGAGACACATATCTCAAGCAAGTCAATGGCTTCCGGCAGGTGTCGGTTGATCTCATCGTGACGTTCTTTCAATCGTATCGATAATATGATATTAGGAATAAAAAATAGTAAGATACCCCCCAGAAAAATATAAGTCATTTTAGTTGTAACATGAACTTCCGTGGGCACAACTAATATTGCAGTACCGACAAGTCCAAAAACAAACAGCAACATTTTAATTCCTGTGTACATTGCAGGTGCAGCTTTACTGTAATATCCAGCTCGGAAAAGCTGTTCCCAGAGGTTCGTGCTTGCCTTTCCGTGAGAAGCAAGATTGCCTATTTTTTCAAGAAATTGCAGCAAACCTGACTTATCTTCGCGAGAAGCTCCCGTGTCCGTTCCTGTCCAAGCACCCTCCCGCAGTCTGGTCTCCAGCGTCTTTCTCTTCCTCAGTTTTGACAAAAGGATTGAGACGCCAATCGAAGTTATAGACAGGAACGTCAGTCCAGGGATTATTATTTTATCTACTATAGCATCCATTATTCGTGGTACCCGGTAACGTCAATAAATTCTTTTACAGCTTAGAAACGCAGCACAGCAATTCGATTCATTACCCATGCGCCAAGTAGGATCATCACTACCATTGCCACTATCATAAGTTTTCCAGCCGTTGTTGTATAGAATAACTCCATGTATTCAGGACTAGTAACACTTAGCCAGAAAAACAGGATTATGGGCAGCGCAATTAATATCCTTTTGCTAAGTTGCGTCGCCGATGTCAAAACACGAACCCGTCGGTTTAATCTCATTCGTGCCCGGATTACATTTGCCAAACTGTCCATCAAGTCAGCTAAATTTCCTCCGCTTCGTAATTGTATGGCAACCGCCGTGGCGAAAAGCTTCAACTCAGGATTGTAGGTAGTTCGTGCCACCTTGAGAATGGATTCTGCCAGGTCTAAACCAAGCAGTTGTTCATGACAGATTCGAAAAAAAATGTCCCCTATGGGCTCATTGATTTCTTCTGAAATCAATTGAAAGGCACCCAACAACGGATGTCCGGCGCGAAGGGCACGGGCAGCAATGCCTAACCCGTCCAAAAGTTGTCTCTCAAATAAAGCTTCACGTTTCGAAATGCACCTCTTCGTGTAGCTCCAAAACACGACCACAATCGCAACGGAAATACCAAATCCCAACATGGTCCCGCCACCTAAGAGATATGTTACTACAAAACTCAAAATGGCTGTCCCGGCTACCCCCAGAATGACCATTTGTGCTGGTGCATGCCACCCGGCAGCGTCCCTTAACCTTTCCAGGCGTTCCCCTAAAGTCAGTTTTTCCAGTACACTATCACCTGCAATTTCTCGTTGTCTCTCGCGCCAAAGCCGCAAAGTTTGAGACTCATCGGTATCCTTCTTGACAATACCTAATCTTTTCTGTACTGACTGCAAACGGTTTAGATATTGCCCGAACCAAAGAAAAATACAGATACACCAGACAGAAAAAACTAATCCGAAGATCGCTACCATGGCGATAATATTTATCAAGTTTTCTGAGTCCATAAGATTCCAGACCCTAATATCTACACTTTAACGCAATTCATATATTCTTGGAAAATTCATTATTTATTATTGTTTGTGCTGGTTTTATCAAGAACTCTGCGTTTGAATAAATCGAGCGGCACTTCTACACCTTGCGCTTTTAGTCGGTTTAGCAGCAGTGGACGAACCCCACAGGCTTCAAACTGCCCGCTGGCGTGACCTTCATCATCAACACCGGTCTGATTGAATTGGAAAATATCGTGAAGGCAAATCGTTTCGCCCTCCATCGCTGTTATTTCCACGATTTTTACTATTTTTCGGCGTCCGCCAATCAAGCGTCCCAAATGAATCAATACGTCCAGTGCGGAACTCAATTGTTCTCGGATCGCACGTATAGGAAAGTTAAGCCCGGCCATACTCACCATGTTCTCAAGTCGCCGGAGAGCATCCCTGGGACTGTTAGAGTGAACCGTAGTCATTGAACCTTCGTGCCCTGTATTCATCGCCTGCAGCATGTCTATGGTCTCGGCACCGCGAACTTCGCCGACAATAATCCGATCGGGACGCATACGCAGAGTATTCCGTACAAGGTCACGTTGAGTAATACGACCCTTGCCCTCAATGTTAGGCGGCCTGGTTTCCAGACGTACAACGTGCTCACGTTGAATTTGTAATTCTGCAGCGTCTTCTATGGTTACCACACGCTCTCCGGCAGGAATCCATCGCGATAACGCATTAAGCAATGTAGTTTTGCCTGTTCCGGTCCCACCCGATATTAGAATGTTCATCTTAGCTTTAACGCAGGCCCTCAAAAAGAAGGCCATATCCTCTGTCAACGTATCTATTTCGAGTAATCGGTGAACATCAATCGGGCTGACACCAAAACGTCGAATACTCATGGCAGGTCCATCAAGGGCAAGAGGGGGGATGATAGCATTGACTCGAGAACCATCCGGTAAGCGCGCGTCAAGCATCGGCGAACTTTCATCGATCCGGCGTCCCACATTCCCGCCGATCCGGTGGATGATTCGCATCAGGTGCTTTTCATCCCTAAAAGAAATATCCGTTTTTTCAAGCTGTCCGTTTTTTTCTATATAAATCTGATTCGGGCCGTTCACCAAAATGTCGCTGATGTAAGGATCGCGCAGAAACACCTCCAAAGGACCAAAGCCAAACACCTCATCCATCACCTCGCGAAGCAAACGTTGCTTATCGGGACCTGATAGTGGATATTGTCGTGCAGACAGTAATGCGTCCACCCTATTGCTGCATTCCTGATGTAACTGCTCGATGGGTATTTGTCGAGCCTCATTTAGATCTAATACCTCCAGCAACTTTCGATGTATGTCCGCCTTAATTTTCTGCAAAGCCACGTTTTCGCTACGGCCATCTTTTTCTGATTCAGATATCTGTTCCTGTTTTTCAATCATTCTTAATCACCCTTAGATTTTACTGCTACCATTAACTCCATAAGTACATACTTTGGCTGCAAGTTTTCGAAAATCGTTATGTAAACCCGATTTTTGAACAACCTGGGCCAAAGGCCGAGCACTATTAACGGACTTCATTGCCTTTCGCCAATCGCTCCGAATGGCCAGGCAGGATTTTAATCCAACCGCCTTCTTACCATCTTCCAATCTGACTAACGGCCCTCGCGTCTTGACCCGATTTGCCAAAGATATGATTTTATCTTCTGAAATACCGGATTTCTTCAAAGATAACACCATGGATCGGGCAAAATTCACATCCTTGACCGTAAGTTGAAACACGATCAGCAAAATATCGCTCAAACCCGCCAACTTTGCGACACCGCCTTCCGGCATACGAGGAGCATCGATTACAGTATACCGGTAAACTTCTCTACATGCTTCAAGGACACGGGGTAGATTTTCGAACTGAAGCGACTTGGCTCTTGGGGACTCAATGCCGGCAGGACTCGGAAGAACATGAAAATTTTCCATGTAACCGTAGGCACTTGATTGTATCAGATGCTGGTCTATCAAGCCCTTGCGAGCTAAAACATCCGCGATACCAAACTGACTCTTGATCCCCAGATACGTCGAGACAGTTCCATAGCAACTATCCAAATCGATCACTAAAACCGGTTTGGATGACAACAGTCGAAGTTCATTGGCAAGATTGACCGCAACCGTAGTGGCGCCGCAGCCCCCGCCGGCAGAAAATATCGATATGACTGTTGAGCCTAATTTAGCCTCTTTTTTCGCTCCTCCATGGATGAGTTGCTGAAGTTCTTTAGTAAGGTCAGATGCTATAGTTTTCTTCTCTAAGAAATGTCTTACCCCTGCCTGCATGGCCTGTAGAGCCAGTTTCTTGGTAAAATGGCTGCAAATCACCACGACATATATTTCCGGGTACGCAGTCAAGATCGCGGCTAACTCATACAGAACTTGTGAAGGATCCGGATCAATATCAACCACAACCGCCTGAACTTTTTTATTCGATAAGTAACTTCTCAACTCCGACACTTCTTTACGGATACCAGCCAGGTGCAGGAGGTCGCTTTCACCCAGGGCCGACTTAATCTTCTCCACCGTGGTGTCTTCCCTGGTTACCAATAATATGTTATATCCTGATGCCACTTTTGATTTCACTTCTTCATTCCTTTGTCTTCTACATATGAAAAGATTCTGCCGCAAATGCAGGTCTAATATCCATCATAGCCTTCTTCTATTAATTTCAGCTTTCCCCTTTTCCATTTTCCTGCTGATTTTGTGTTTCCACAGCCTCGGTAGCCGGATTAGATGCCGGGCCGGCCCGGCTCGAAGAAATCGGTTTGTTGTAGGAGTCCCACGCGCCAGGCCCCATCAGACGATCAAGATTCATCTGCTTTAGCCATTTAGCGTCATGCGAGTCTATCTTTGCCGGCTCCTTGCCTTCGAGCCGCCCCTCGAGATAGAACTCCCAGTCATTGGGATCTGTGTGCAGGAATCCCGGAAGAGGTGGTGTTTCGGCAAGAGACATAGGTTCTACAAGGGAGGCTGTTACCAGAATAACCAGTTCTGTCTCATTCTTTTGGTAGCGTGTAGAGCGAAACAGCGGGCCAAGCACCGGCAAATCGCCAAGGCCCGGAATACGTGAGTTTACTGCCTCAGTTTTGTTTTGAAGCAAGCCTGCCATGGCAAAGGTCTGTCCGCTTTGAAGTTCCATTGTGGTCTCCGCTTTCCTTGTTATTAAGGTTGGAATAATGGAGCCCTGAATGACAACCGCTTCTACAGACGACCGCTCACTGACTTCAGGAGCCACAAACAAACGAATCGAGCCGTCACCAAGAACCGTCGGGCGAAACGATACGCGAACACCATATTCCCGATACTGTATCGTGATTGCATTCCCTCCGCCTGCACCTCCTCCACTGCTTTGTGGTACCGGTATTGGAAATTCACCACCGGCCAGAAAACTGGCCTCTTCGCCGTTTAGTGCCACAAGCGTAGGATTGGCCAGAACTCTCAAATATTGATTTTCGGCAAGTGCCTGGAGAAAAAACTCAAAATCGGCCCTTGGAAAACCGCCAAAGATAGTTACGAGAGGGCCTGCCGTTGGGACCTGGTTGAAAACAAAACTCGTATTACTTCCCGCGGCCTGACCATCATCAGGACCAATGCTAACCGGAAAGATAGAACCAGTACGTATAGCGCCGAAATAATCATCGTCCGTATGGAAAGCATTGAAACCTAATGCCCGCAGCGCCTGCCGGCTAACCTCTGCCATACGGATTTCTACTTGAACCTGCTGTGCACCGGCAACACTTGTCATATCCACATATGTGGTTCCGGTTTTATCCAGGTAATCATGGAGTTGAACTACTTGATCTGCATTTCGGAGCAACCCTTTGATAATCAGCGTTTCCCCGAACTCGCTGACTTGAAGCGAGGCATCCGGAAACAGTTCATTCAGCTTTTCCTTAAAACGCGCGGTGTCCAGCCTTACCTGAACTTTCCACTGCTGGACCTGACTTTCGTCCTCGCTCCAGACAATCAGGTCAGTAGAGCCGACCTTGATGCCCTGAAGCAGCACCTGCTCCGGCGTGAGAACCTCCACGTTGGCAATTGTGGGATCCGTAACAGCCACACGGACAGTCGGCCATGGAGCTTTGACGATTGTAGACTCGCCGACAATGAATGTGATAACTTCCGGATTGACGCCAATGGTGTCTGAACTTGCTCCGACAGCGGGTGATTGCCAAATACTGCCGATATATATAACGAAAAGAACAAACCCAATCGTGTGGACCCAAGTCCCTGGTCTTGCAACTTTTGCCTTCATGCTTTATCCTTTCACAGACAGACTTTAACTCACTTCAAACACGTATTAGTATATATCGTCCGTAAGCAAAAGGAACTTCTTTTTTATTTTTTTGGGGCAGTTCCGTCAGCTTCATTTTCCGAAGTTTCGAATTCCTCAATTTTTGTCTTTTGGCCCCGAATCACCGTAACCCCCCATCGCGGGCTTTTAGGAATCTGGTATTGTTCGGTCTTTTTAGGCTGTTGTACCGGCATTTTCGTACCAAAGATGCTGCCTTCTCGAGCCGGATCTTGAGGATTATTGGAACTTAATGTCTGCTCTTGCGGATTATCGCTATCAGGCGGCTGCTCTACTATCAAGTCCTGCTCATGCGGAACTGTAGGCGTTAACATAGAGCCTAAATGTGCAAGCCTGCCCTGGCTCAAAACAGTACCTTCTAATTCAAACATCTTCTTATCTAAAGGATTGCGGACAGACAGCGATATAGTACCGTTTTCTACTGCCAATTGCAGCGCCTCTGCCTGTTTCGTATCAACCATTAGGGTCACTAATGTTCCTCTGCTCGTACTACGTTTTCTGGTTCCACTTTTTTCTTCATCATTCGGATTTGAGATAACCGATTCGCCTGATACCGCGAGTACCTGCATCCCGCGGAGCATGGTTGTAGATAACGCTTGTCCCTCAGAAGTTCGTCCTGACAATCTATACGCAACCAGCACATCTACGACGCAGCCGGGATATAACAGTATGCGATCCGGCATTGCCCTACTGGAAACAGCAACAGTAACAGCTCGCATCCCATGCGGAAGTGATGCGGCCAGCATCGCCCCGGTGCCTTCTGTCACAAAGCAGGACTCCGTCAAGACCTGACCTTCCATTACGGGCATGGAAAGGACCCTGCCGATGATCCCCGCAGGACTGGCCAATGGCCCTTCCGGCAATTCATCCCTCGAAACCATCTCTGTGTTAATATGGTTAAGGGTCATAACCGTCATTGCGGGCAGAGATGCCCTGGCCATCGCAACTTCAATATCCGCCGATTTTGTATCTTCACCGGATGAGCGTACATTTATAGCACCCATTAAAACTGCGGCGCAGGCCGCCGCCGCCAAGCCAAGTATTAATAATACTATAATTCCCCATTTCATTTTCGGTTCCCCTTACTCAATATGTTATGACGTTTGTATTATTGAATTACCGTACATGAGTCACGGACCTTCCTTTGTCATGGTAGTCGAGGCTCCAAGGCACCAACCATCGGGTTCCAACTCCATGAACGGCACGACCATGATGTCGACGTTCTCATGCGGGACTGTTATTTCGACCGTAATGGGAACACCTACATCCTCAGAAACATTTGCTATTTCCGTAAGGATCTCTGCCCCACCGGCATCTATTTCTGTCTTGTAGAATTTCACCGTATGTCCGCTGATGTTTGCCCTGGACGGATCGAACAAAGCGTCGATGGCGCCCGTGACCTCGTCGACGGTCGCATCCGCCCGGATGGCGATCCGCGTCGCATACCGGGCCGCATTGGTGATTTGCTGGGCCTTTAGAAACAGCCAGCCGTATCGGATGGCCCCTAAAGTCAGCATCAGAAGCAGTGGAAGCACGATAGCCATCTCGACTGCTGCGGCCCCGCGATGATTTTTCTTTCGTATCCTTACCATAGCCATTCTACTCCCAACAACCCTACAATTGCCGCCGCGGCACAAACGCCTGCGCAAATTGCCACGCCGTACGGTACCACCAACCCGCCAAACTGCCCGGCGTTGTCGTCGGTCCGCTCAGCGGGCCTGATTCTTCTACCGCCCGCCACGCAAACTACGAAAGTATAACACGATATAAAGACACTCGTCAGAACAAACTTCAAACGCCTCTGCGCTATCGCCTTAACGATAGCCAGCACAATCCCAGCCACGGCGACACATAGTAATACCAACATGCCCTGTTTGAATCCAAGCCATGCACCTATCGCTCCCATCAGCTTCGCGTCACCGGCGCCTCCGCCGGCAAAGACGAACAAAAACACATACGGCACTGCCAGCAGGAAACATGCTCCCACCGCCCCGGCCAGACCTGAGAAGCCGCCCATCCACGCGGCCCAAATCAGCCCGACCACCAGCAGCGGGAAGGTCAGCGCATTAGGAATGCGTCGATCGCGCACATCCCCGAAAGCCGCTACCAGTGAGGCGCCGATGACGACGCCCCACTGGAATACGCTCATATCTTCATGCGTAATGCTTAAGAGTAAATCCACACAAATCGCCCCCCATGATCTTATGCTCAACACACATTTTGTCTGACCCCTTGGTGCTTCTTCGGTGCCATTCAGCCGTGGCATGCCTGCCAATACTAATTAACCTCCGGTTTGAATAAGGGTGTTCGCGCTGGCGAATGCGTCATGCACCCAAGTGCCGATTGCGATAACCAAGCCAATCGTCCCTGCGACAATAAGCCCTAAGATAATCGCATACTCGACAGTCTCCAGTCCTCTTTCATCATTAATGAATCTTTTCAGCATTTCCATTTCACATTCCCCTAAAAATTGGTTAATAAAACCTACCGTTAAACTTCGTTGCAAAAACATTTACTCATACGCAAAGTAAAACAATTTCAGTGCCAATCAAATCATCTTCGTTATTGATAGTTTGATTACCATAATTGAATGCTATCGAAGAATCTTTATCCAGCCTTACAACAACTTCTCATATCATCTTCTCATATCATCGCAATCCGCATTCAAAATTGATAATTACTCTCCATCCGTGGTGAGTTTAATAACCCTTCCTTGGTTAATGAGTGTTTATTATAACATATTCTGCTGTTTCAAGTCAAGAAATTAATAAAAAATATTTTACTCAAACTGACCGATTCTCGTTGTCATCCCTGCGAAAGCAGGGATCCAGGAACGTTACGGCTTTAGTGGATTCCCGCTTTCGCGGGAATGACAGATTGTGTTATGTTATTGTCGATGAACGACTTGCGGTATCATTCAACTCAAAAACGGTCAGTTTGAGTATTTTAAATTGTTGACATAACCAATCCTCATGTGCCAGAAACCGACTGGTTACTATAAAAATAGCCTCTTCAGCCGAAAAATACGTATTTCTACTTATTTTTTACGATGGATTTACTACAGAAAGGCTAAAAAGTTATTTTGCGCAAGACAAAAAAATATTTCCCGGGATTGAAAGCAGCTATATATCGCTCCAAAAAATCTGCCCCCATTATAAAAAAATATATAAAAGCTTGACTTTTCGGTCTTTACCGTGTATAATATACTCCTAAAATAGGAGTAACTATAATAAGGTGATAAATCACGGAGGCAATGATGATAAGAGTCACCATAAAAAGATCCGATCGGGTATGCGGGAAATCGAATGTTATGAGATATCGTTCCGTGGCATATGAACAGACAGGAATTTTGTCACCGAAGCACGTTCGCTATCGAGGCGTCGCTCTGGTTTGGTCTGCCATCCTGCTGATACTGATGATTCTGCTGATCGGCTTATCGCTCGACACGGCGAAAGTCTGTTTGGTGACCCACCAGTTGCACAATGCCGCCGATGCCGGGGCCCTTGCCGGATGCCGCATCGTGAAAACCGATCCGGTCGGGGCGCGGATACTGGCGCGGAACACCGCAGAGAAGAACTTCGCGGCTCACAAGCCCGTACTTCTGGACCTGAACACGTTAAACAGTCCGGACGGTGACATAATCATTGGGCGATACGGATATGACCCGGTTCAGGGAAAGTCGTTTTTCACTCCTGCTGTCGATCTAACCACGGAGCCTGTCAACGCTTTGGCGGTCATCTCATCACGAAACGAATCGCATGGGGGGCCCCTTCCATTGAACTTCGGAGCGATTGCTAATGTTCCCACTGTCAATCTGACTGGCTGGTGGCAAGGTAAATCCGGGCCTTATGCAATTGCCATGACGGCCGGAGGAACAGGAGCCGGCCTGATTTGCATCAGAGACGACTATAAGGGATTCGATATCCAGGGCACATCATCTTTGACTGTCAATAACCTAACCGGGAATCCTAACGATGGCGCCATTCAGGTCAATTCGGAGTGGGACGTAGGTCTATCGATAACCGGCGGGCCGCCGACAATCAACGCGTATGCAGTAAATATGTGCGGCGATACTCACACCGACACGTGCGAGTATACGTGGCCGGATGTGGAATACGTCGAATACAGGCAGCCTCCTATTCCCGATCCGCTAATTGGCCTGCTACCGCCGGATCCCTTCGGGCCCGACCTTTCGCCGTCAACTGGTGAGGCGATAGTAATCAATTCAGGCGAAGTATTCCTTGAGGCTGGATACTATTCAGGCGGTTGGACTATAAACGGCGGTACGGTGACCCTTGAACGTGGCATCTACATACTCGGCGGTAATAATAAGAAGGCAGGATTGGTAGTTTACGGGGGCCTTCTTGACGGCAGTGGACTTACTACGGGAGACGGCGTAGACCCCGACACGGGAGGAGTCATGTTCTATATCACGGGCGGCGGTTTGATAGACATCCATGCCGCTGGTACGGTCAAGGCAGATCCTATGACGGATGAAGGCAACTATTACCAGTATATAACGATCTTTGTTGATAGAAATAGTACCAACGAATCTTCGATTGAAGGCAATGCCAACATGGACCTGAACGGTACGCTATACTTTCCCCAGCAGCCTGTAGTCAACGGACAGAATCCACCGGGGATCGGGCCACCGGATTCATTTGCCCTGAGAATTGGTGGTGAAGGCGACGGATTCGGCAACCAGATTATTGCCGATTCGATCTACTTCTACGGTGGCTGCGAGGTAACGATAGAGTACGATGGCCGGAATCCCGCCCCCACGACGAAGGCCTTCCTCGTGGAGTAGGCTTTTCTGCAAGCGGTTCTCCGTTTCAGCCGGCCGCGTTGATACGGTGCTCCCCCTCCGTCAGCCGCACCTATGTGTTGCCCGCTTTTTTCTCAAGCGATTTACGTATCTCGGAAAGCTCTGATGCAACTTTCTCCATGTTCTGGTTCAATTCTCCACGAACTTTCCACAGAGTCCAGTATATCGCCAAGAGCACGATAAGCAAAAAACAGAGTAAACTAACTGCTAAATTTGCCATTGTTACGTCTCCTTATAAAAAGCTACAGAAACAAAAGATGCCACTCGGCGGTGCCGAAATCCTGCCGGATAGTCTTGTACTACCCATCAATATCGCTTCGATAAAAACGTTTTGTCCCGAGTGTTCCATACTTGCTATTATCGGCATAATTCGCCGGTTCCCCAAATTATATAGGAGAAAAGTGCATTTTATCTGATAATAATTCAATAGATGCTCGCTGTACGATCCGCCAGGTATCCGCATTAGGTCCGATATCAGCGAATCAAGGAACCTCAGAGAGAAGAACCCGGATCAATACGCCGAGCTTAAAAAGGAGCTGACTGGATTTTTTGAAAATATCAAATAGATCCTTCAGAACCTCTCCGGGCATTGCTCATAAGGAGTCCTGCAGGCCTCGGGCACGCTGCTTCAACTTTTCCAGATGTCCGAAGCTTATCTTACTGCGATAGCGCAGGTGAGCATATTCGAGATACCAGTCTGATATTTTTGTCCAGAGTCCATCGCCCTTGTCTCGTTTTCGGAGCCGGCCGGAGAAAGCGTGTAGAGTCTCGCTGATATCTCTTCGCACTCCCGCTGCTTTGACTTTGCGATCCATCCTTGCAAGCATTTTGTGCAGACCAATAAGCCCCGGATTTTTCATCGCCATCGATTGCGCCCGGCTTTGAGACTTCTTCTTTTCGCAGCGTCGAGATAACTTCACCACCAGCGCAGTGCCAAGGAAAATCAGCATTAGAATTAAGCCGGTACGAAGGCTGTAGGACTTAAACAACCAGCCTAACACGCCAAAAAGGCCGTACTCATACAAAGCCTGCAGAAGCCGGGTCAGAAGAGCGCCGGTACCGCCGCTCGTGCCTGCTGATTGTTCATCTGCGAACGTCGCGGCCGGGTCCTGCCCTACCGTCGCTTCGACAATCGTCCACTGGTTTTGTTCCTGGTCCCAGGCTTCGACCCAGGCATGGGCGTTCATGTTCCGCGCGATCCACATGTCACCCCGGGAGCTTTTCTCTGTGACCAGAAAACCGGTAATGTACCGCGTGGGCACATCGGCCAGACGCAAGAGAATCGCGGCACCGGAGGCAAAGTACTCGCAATATCCGGTGGACTCTTCAAGCAAAAAGTAGGTCAGCTTATCGCGATCGGACGGAGCATCCAGCCCGAGCAAATACGTGTAATTAGTGCGAAAGTGTCTAATGACAGCTTCGATTTTTTCGCCTGTCGTGTTACAGCCCGCAAAGATAGTGCCTGCCAGCCGGCCGATACGCGGATCGAGATCCCTGGGGACATCCAGCATTCGGCGCCTCTGGATGAGTTTAAGAGGTCTTTGATAAGCCGACTTCGTGTAAGCTACCCGGTAATTCAGGCCGGCCCGTGAATTCGGAGTGTAAATGATATCGTTGTCGTCCCGCTGTAAATAGTTGAACGGCGCTTCAATGAAGAATGTTCCCAGCGGAGTGAACACCGCATCGGCAAGCATTGATTCATGCCGGATGTTCATTTGCTCATAATTGTAATCACTTGTGCTGCGGAGCCGAAAGAGATTCCTGCCGCCGACAAAATACATACCGAATGGCGTCTTCTTCTCCGGGAATAACAACTCCTGGTATGGCGCCTCATACCATTGGGATTGACGGTAAACATCAAATGCCCTGGCCCTTAAGTAACCCGGGCTACTATCAGACGTGATGCTGAGCACCGGCGTCGGATCCTGATCTCCTTTAATCATAAAAACACTGGAAAGTCTGCCGCTGTCGGAGAATCCGACACGAGCCTGGTCCTCTGTCCGGCCATCGGCGGCAACAGTTCCCCTCCAGAACCAAACCGGCAGGTAGTTGAGAACCTCTACATGGCGATAGAGTATCGAACCGGCGATCCAGCCGCAGTTTGCAGCAACGATAAGTATCAGGCCCAAAGCGAATGCTCCGGACATGCGTCCCATACGTTTCGGTATTGGTACGGCCGTCGAGTCACGCGCTGACATTACATAAACCACAACCAGAATTACGGAAAGCAGCTCTAAAAGCCGATACGCGATATACATGTCATTAAGCAAAAGGGATTGCCCGGCGGAAATCGTAATGGCGATATGAAACAATCCGAGCGAAGCCGGCAGTCGTCGAGGTGACCCGAGAAACAGTACGAGTATCATTGAAGCCAGAAAATAGCGGGCGATTGTTTGCCAGGCGAAAGCCGCTGCTTGTTCATAAGCGACGCGACCTATGACACCGGTGTAGCGGTAGTGAAGCGCAAACAGCATCGCCAGGAAGAGCAGCAGTAATGACGTGATGATGCGTCTTTCCGGCCTGATATTCCACGTAAATCGCCGCCGCAAACCCACGAGTCCCAACATACAAAGGATAGCCGGATAGGCAATATCCCAGGAGACCAGCGCAGTCAGTACCGAGCTTGCCAGTATAATGATTACAGCGATAGTTTTTTGTGTCTTCACAAGCGTATCACCTGCTCTGCCATGATTTCGTCAGGAGAAAGTATTTGGATATTTTCGGTCCAGGTCATTTCGTACCGGTCTAAAACGATTTTACCGGCTTCTCCGATTACAAAGACTGTGCTGTGGCATCCGGCCTGGCCGGCCAGTTCCAGCAACTGCCGGTATGCATTCTTCCAGCCGGACAGAATAAAAACTACCTCAGATATCTGATTGAGACGATCTGCCAATATCGGAGCCGTCTGCTCCGGGGTATAATCCATAGATGGTTCGACGCCGGCCAGAATCTCGTGTATCTTGTCGAGACGCATCTTTCTGGGCCAGTTGGTGAACTGATGCAGATTTGGTCCGGCAAGCAGCAAATCAATAAGACAATTATCGTTAATTGTGAATGCCACGGAAGCACAAAGAGAGACGGCGGCTTCGAACTCCTTGCTCTCGTCCGATTTTAACGGCGACAGGGCTTTGGCTACTCCGGTATCTAATACAAGCGCGGTGTAGTTGTCAAAATTTTCGTGGTACTCCTTGGTGGCCGGCACGGCCAACCGTGCCCATGCGCGTGCATCGATTCTCCGTGGGGAATCGCCCGGCATAAAAGGGCGGTTTCCCGCATATTCGGGGAAGGCTCCCGTACGGCCGGCAAGTACTGAGCTATCGGAGCGAGCTTGGGGGTTCAGGTGCCTGAGAAGGATTCGGAGCAATGAAAAGGCCGGAAGTACGATAAGATTCTCCTGATCATCACGCGACCTGCCGAAACTGAACAATTCAAATGGAAAGCTGGATTGGCATACCGGCTGCTTGATTTGATAGTAACCGCGACGCCTGGATTTTATTGTAACGGCCACCTCGGCAGTGTCGCCTGATCTAAGACGGGAAACCACACACCCGTTATTGACCTGTTCGATTTCCTCGGGCAATGCATCGAACCTGAGGCAAAGATTGTAGGCCGGAAAGCGGCCGATGTTTTTAAGCAAGTACCTCAATTGTACTGTCTGGTTTACTATGATACGATCAGGCAAATTGCCGCTGACCTGGATTCTGGGCCGCAGAATATATCCGACGATCAATGCCGTCAGCATGACCGAGACCAGAGCAGAAAGTACACCGAAGGCGGGAACTATTAAAGCAGCTAAAGCGACAAAACCGATCCCGCGCAGAATCATCTTGCCTGCATCGGTCAAGCCAATACGTAATTTCGCATCCGTTCTGTTCATCGTGACAGCCGCCCCTTCAAACCGGAACTTTGATACGACCGACGATATCCATAACAATCTGCCTGGCGGTAGTACCGCCGTGGCGTGTCTTAGAGGTCATAAGAATGCGATGCGGAAACACATAGGGTGCAAGCCATAATACATCGTCGGGAATAACAAAATCACGCTTCTGAAAATAAGCGCGTGCCCTTGCCGCTCGGGACAACATCAGGGTCCCGCGAGTGCTGATTCCGAGCTGAAGACGATTATCGTGACGGGTGGCATGAACGATTTCAACGATATATTCCAGGATACCATCATCAACGTGAACGTTGGTAACTTCCTGCTGGATCTGCCTGACCTGTTCAAGCTGTAGTACCGGCTTAATTCTGTCGAGCGGCTCGGTATGGGCATGTGACTTGAGAATGTCGACCTCGACTTCGGCCGTCGGATAACCTATGGGAAGCCGAACCAGGAAGCGGTCCATCTGGGCTTCAGGTAATGGGTACGTGCCGTGGAACTCGATTGGATTCTCTGTGGCAATAACCATAAACGGCTTCGATAGCGGATAACGTTGGCCTTCAATTGTCGCCTGGTTCTCATTCATCGCCTCCAGCAGGGCCGACTGCGTTCTGGGTGAAGCACGATTGATCTCATCGGCAAGAAGGATATTACAAAAAATGGGGCCGGGAGAAAACTTGAAGTCCCCGCTAACCGGATTGTAAATAGAAGAACCCAGGATATCCGCAGGCAACAAATCGGGTGTGAATTGTATCCGGCTATATTTGGCTTCAATGCTTTTTGCCAAAGCTTTGGCGAGAGTTGTCTTGCCCACACCCGGGACGTCCTCAATCAGGACAGAACCCCCTGCCAGGAGCGAAACAATCATAACATCGATACATTCATCCTTTCCGTAGATGACGCTTTGAAGATTCTCCTTAAACGGCGCCAAGAGTGAGTTTTGCATGCCAGCAGTTGCCAATTCGTGTCTCCCTAAATCCGGTCCAATTCTATCGTTAGTTCAAAACACTCTTCTGTCAATTTATACGCCCCAATAGTGATTCAAGTTCTGATGGACCGAACTCCATTTGCTGAAAAATCCCCACTTTTCCGAAATATCTTGAAAAATATTAAAAGCACCGGATAAAACATTAAAGGGACATGCTTACCGGCGGAGACTATACCTGAGACCTCCGACTCCGCGGCTTCGCTGTGGGATGGTGCCTCGCAAAACTGAACGGGGCCCGCCGTGAGCAAGTTTCAGACTCTTCGTGCGAGTTGAAGCGCCTTCTCCATTTTGGCCCGATTACTCGATCGTAATATCGCTTCTTCCTTGTCGATATACCCTTTCAAACATAGTTCGGCGATACTATTATCCATCGTGTGCATCCCAAAACGGCGAGATGTTTCGATAATATTCGGTATCTCGTAAATCCTGTTCTCGCGGATGCAGTTCCTAACCGCCGAAGTACACAACAGTATCTCTGTGCTGGGAACCATTCCCGGCTCATCAATTCGCCTGAACAGAGTCTGCGAGACAACAGCCTGCAGCGCATTTGCCAGCATAGTTCGAGCCTGAGTCTGCTGATTAGCCGGATAGATGTCGATAGCACGTTCTATCGATTGAGATGCATTCGGAGTATGCAGGGTGCTGAAAACAAGGTGCCCGGTCTCAGCGGCCGTGAGTGTAAAGCTGGTGGTCTCCAGGTCACGCATCTCACCGACCATGATAACATCCGGGTCCTGACGAAGAATATGCCTCAGGCCCGTTGCGAAATCAGGACAGTCCGAGCCGACTTCACGCTGCTCTATCATACACATATCGTTCAAGAGCCAATATTCGATGGGATCCTCAATCGTGATTACCCGCTTTCGGTATTTTGAATTGATCAGCCCTATCGTCGATGCAAGCGTCGTACTCTTTCCGGCCCCTGTATGCCCCGTCACCAATACCAATCCTCTCGGCAACTCGGCAAATTCTTTGATTTTATCCGGCAAATTCAATTCTTCAATTGAAGGTACACGGTCCGAAATCAGTCTGAACGAAATTGCAATTGTGTCACGCTGATAATGAGCATTTACGCGGAACCGCTGGTCCGGATCTGTAATACTTGTCGAAAAATCAAAATCCCTTTTTTGCTCAAACGTATTGAATTTGTCCTGCCCAATCAATGAAATTATTATCTCTTTTGCATCCTCATCGGTAATGATTGGAAAGTCTGTTTCAATGAGTTCGGTATTTACACGGATGATAGGCTGCAGGCCAACATTTATATGAACATCGCTCGCTTCTTTCTCGACCGCCTCGGTTAATATCCCTTTTATCTCTACCATTATCAAACACCCTTTCTAAGTTACACAAAAATAACTTCTGAACAATCGAAGTTATGCCTTCATTATCGAACTTCAGCCGATCATTTTAATACGATACTCCTATCACTACTCCTCGCTTACGGGCGGACAAACTCAACGTTGCCTCAAGCAGGGGCAGGCGTAACTTTTTATACAACCTGCCCCGTACCTGTTACGAGCAATAATAATCATCAACTAAGGCTTACAAAGCATTATATCTATTTGACGATTGACAGATATACTTAAGCCCCAAATTTGGCTATGGTCATACACTTTGTTCCTGCTTACAATCTTTCCTCTCGTTTTACTATTATTTTAATTTCTTTGTTTCAGGGTCGATCTTTGTAGTTGGAAGTTGGGGACCGATAAATTCAGTCGCTTCCAGATACTTAGCTTCGGATTCTGTAAGTACTGACTGCTCTATGAGCCTCGGAGTTATAAAAACAACCAATTCGCTGCTTCTACGTTCCTCGCCTTCGAACCTGAACAACATGCCCAGAATAGGAATGTCGCCGAGCAACGGGACCTTGCTCGTCTCAGTTGTAATCTCCTCTTTTCGTAAGCCCCCGATCACAACGGTATCACCATCTTGTACCAGCGTTGTCGTGTCAGCATCACGCCTGTCGACTATTGGCTGGGGAGAAGTTCGGATTGTCCCGCCTGATCCAGTGCCTGAGGTTTCCAACGGTATGGGAATATTACCCGATTGAACACTAAAAGAAGGAATTATATGCAACCAGATCAAACCATCCTTTGTAAGATGAGGTGTCACTTTAAGTTGAACGCCGACTTCCTTGAATTCCGTTGTCCCAAAGCTTTGATATCCTCCCTGCTGCAACCTCTGGTAAGGGATTTCCGTGATAGCATTGAAACTGGCTTCTACATTATCGAGAACTAATATTCTCGGATTGGCAAGCAACTTGGCAGCCCCCTTAT
>Ga0307378_10004215_pt1 | contig 20679 bp, 20 predicted proteins | sample UN1MG_FD_202238 | JGI IMG/M metagenome (GOLD analysis project Ga0307378, IMG submission 202238) | Soil microbial communities from Risofladan, Vaasa, Finland - UN-1 | ecosystem: Environmental > Terrestrial > Soil > Coastal area > Acid sulfate soil | place: Finland: Risofladan, Vaasa | collected... | reverse complement strand
GGCGGGTGCTCGATACGCTGAACCAGCTTCGTCTGAAGCGCAACATGTGCGTCGTGCTCCTGGCACACGCCAAGGTCGAGAAGTTCGAAGATCCCGAACACTCGGCGTACGACCGCTACTCACCGCGGCTCCACAAGCACGCGACTGCACTCATCAGCGAATGGTGCGACGGCGTGCTGTTCGCGACTCGCAAGATCATCACCAAGACCGAGGATGCAGGCTTCGGCCGCGACCGCACAATCGCGTCCGGGCTCGGCAAGGATGGCGGCGACCGCGTCTTGCGGTGCGTCGGCAGCCCGACGTGCGTGGCAAAGAACCGTTACAACCTTCCGGCTGAGCTGGCGCTGTCGTGGCCGGCGCTGATGGAAGCCTTTCTGAACCCTTCACCAACCAACGAGGAGAAATGAACCTATGGCTACACTGAACGGCTTTAACGCGAACGAAGTTGATCCCAGTGTTTCGTTCGATCCGATCCCGGCCGGCAAGTATCTCGCCGCGATCACGAACAGCGAGATGAAGCCCACCAAGAACGCGAGCGGCAGCTACCTGCAGCTCGAGTTTACCATCCTGGACGGCGCCTACAAGGACCGCAAGGTGTGGGATCGCCTGTGCCTCACGCATCCGAATGCGGAGACGGTGAAGATCGCACGCGCGAACCTGTCGGCGATCTGCCGGGCTGTCGGCGTGATGCAGCCGCGCGATTCCTTCGAGCTGCACAACCTGCCGCTGCTGATCACGGTCAAGTGCAAGAAGCGCGAGGACACCGGCGAGATCGCCAATGAGGTGCGCGGCTATGCCAAGAAGGAAGCCGCGGCCGGTCAGCCTCAGCAGAACCAGGGCAGTACGCCGCCGTGGAAGCGCTGAGGAGGGACCAGTGAAAGTCGAACTCCCCTTGGCTCCCAGCATCAACCACTACTGGCGACACGTCGGGCCGCGGACCATCATCAGTCGGGAAGGCCGCCGCTTTCGCGAGGAAGTTCGACGAAGCCCATATGCTCCCGCCCGACGGCGAGGGACGTTACCGCACCTTCCTGGCGGACGCGAAACTCGTCAATCCCAACGTCCGACTCATCGGTCTGACCGCGACGCCTTACCGGATGACCACGGGCATGATCTGTGGCCCGGACAATCTCATCAACGAGGTGTGCTACGAAGTCGGCGTGCGCGAGCTGATCGTTCAGGGATACCTCTGTCCGCTCAAGTCGAAGGCGGGCAAGCGCAAGGTGGACACCTCCAGTCTGCACGTCCGCGGCGGAGAATTCATCGCGGGCGAAGTCGAAGACCTGATGAACGACGAGGAGCTCGTCCAGGCTGCCTGCCAGGAGATTGTCGAGCAGACAGCCGAGCTCAACTCGGTGCTCATCTTCGCCGCTGGGGTGGCACACGCCATGCACGTCCAGGATGAACTGCAGCGCTTGGGGCACGAGTGCGGACTCGTCACCGGCGCAACTTCATCCACCGAGCGGGCAGAGACGCTCGATGCGTTCAAGGCCGGCGACCTGAAGTATCTCGCGAACGTCAACGTCCTGACCACCGGGTTCGACGCGCCCAACATCGACTGCGTTGCGATGCTGCGGCCGACGAACTCGCCGGGCCTCTACTGCCAGATGGTTGGGCGCGGGTTCAGGTTGCATCCGACGAAGCAGAACTGTCTCGTCCTCGACTTCGCGGGCAACATCCTGCGCCACGGGCCGGTCGACGCACTCCAGATCAAGGAGCGCAACAACGGCAACGGCGAAGCGCCGGCAAAGGAATGCCCCGAATGCAACGCCGTCATTCACGCCGCATACGCCGTCTGTCCTGAGTGCGGATACGAATTCCCGCCACCGGAACGTACCAAGCACGATCGTGAAGCCGCGACGGCCGGTGTGCTCTCCGGCGAGGTGACAGAGGAAGTCTACGAAGTCCACGACGTGTGGTTCAACGTCCACACCAAGCGCGACGCGCCCGAGGGCCATCCCCAGACGCTGCGCGTGGATTACATGATCGGCGCCGGCTGCAGAAGCGAGTGGGTGTGCTTCGAGCATTCCGGCTACGCCCGCGAGAAGGCCATCGCCTGGTGGCGCAAGCGAAGCGATGACCCCGTGCCGGCAACGGCCGCCGAAGCCGTCGAGGCTTGCGAGGCGGGCCTCATCGCGGACACCTATACGATCACCGTCCGCTCTGTCGCCGGCGAGAAGTATGACCGCATCGTCGACCACGAACTCGGCCCGAAACCTGAACCCCGTGGCGATGCGTACGAGGATGACCTACCGGCGCCCGCAGAGAGCAGGTCGGAGGATCAGATACCATTCTGAGTATGAGAGACATAGCACGGAAGTATCTCGAGGCCGGCTTGTGCGTCCTACCTGCGAAGCGCGGCCAGAAGCGCCCGGCGCTCGATTGGAAACGATTCCAGCAGAAGCTGCCTGCGCCGGTAGAGCTCGACGCCTGGTTCGCCAACACGCACGACGCCCTGTGCATCCTCGCGGGCGCCGTCTCCGGCAACGTCGAGATGATCGACTTCGACTTCCGGGCCGAACTCTTCGAAGCGTGGGCAAAGAAGACCCCGCGAGAGCTCCTGAATCGACTCGTTGTCGAGACGACTCAGTCGGGCGGCAAGCACGCGGTCTATCGGTGCGAAGCGCCGATCTGCGGCAATCTCAAGCTGGCCCAGCGCAAGGGCGCCGACGGCAACGTCATCACACTCATCGAGACGCGCGGCGAAGGCGGTATCTTCCTCTGCGCCCCGACGGCCGGCTACGACCTCGTCCAGGGCGACCTGGCCGACCCGCCCGTGATCACCGAGGCCGAACGCGACGCGCTACTTCAAGCGGCATGGGATCACAACGAGTACGTGCCCGATCCAGTCGACGGTGGCCCACACGGGCCACCCAGTCGCGACACGTCGTGTCCGTCCGGCGCGCCTATAGGACTACGCCCCGGCGACGATTTCAACGCACGGGGCGACGTGGCTGGCACGCTCGCGGCACACGGCTGGACGCGTGTCCGCGGCGGCACAAACGAATACTGGCGCCGGCCGGGCAAGGCGTCCGGCTGGTCGGCGACACTCAAGGACCGTGTCTTCTACGTCTTCAGCGCCAACGCGCATCCGTTCGAACCCAACCATGGCTACTCGCCTTTTGCTGTCTACACGCTGCTGGAGCACAACGGCGATTACGAGGCCGCCGCCCGCGCCCTGCGTCAGCATGGTTACGGTGCCGAATGCCCCGCACCATCCGGCGACGTGGATATCTCGGCCATCGTTGGGGCAAGTGCCCCGTCTGCCTATACCGATCACGATGTCTCTCGTATCGTCGATCCCGGCCCGTTCCCGGACCATTTGCTTGAAGGACTGCCCGATATCGTGAAGATGGCAATGGACTACTACTATACCAACGCTGTCGAAGCGCTGCCGGTCATGTTCTTGGCCTCATTCCTGGCAGCGACGGGTACGATCCTCGGCCACAAGGTCAAGGACGCCTCCGGACTCCGCACCAATATCTATACCGTCGGTGTGCTCAGCACGGGCGGCGGCAAGGAAGCGACGCGTGAATCCGTCGACCGCATCTTTCAGCGTGCCGGCCTGGAGGTGATGTGCGGGGCCGAAGAATTCGCTTCCGATTCGGGATTGATCAGGGCACTGCACACGCAGAATCCCATCCTTTTCCAGGTCGATGAGTTCGGCCGGCTGATGCACTCGATCCATCTCGGCGCCAAGCATAGCCCGCATCTCTACAATATCGTCAGCGTCCTGCTGAAGCTCTACAGCAAGGCCAACGGGACATTCCGCTCCAAGGCCTATGCCGATGAAAAGCGAAACCTTCGAATCGACTACCCGCACGTGTGCGTCTACGGAACGACAGTGGTCGACAACTTCTGGCAGGCACTCAGCTATGAAGCGGTCAAGGACGGGTTTCTGCCGCGATTGATGGTCTTCGAAACGCCAGGCGAGAACATCGAGGGCGAACAAACGGAAACCAATCCACCTGCCGAACTCGTCGAGTTCTTCAGCTACTGGGCTACCCGGCGCGTTACCAGGGGCAATATGGAACGCGTGTACCCCGGGCCAATGGTCGTGGACTACTCGCCGGAAGCAGACCAGATCATGAAGGACTTCCGTGCGGAACAGAAGCGCGAGATGCAGCTCTACGATGAGCTCGGACCGTTGTGGTCACGTGCCCGCGAGAATGCCGGCAAACTTGCGATGATACATGCCTGCTGGAAGAACAGGGACCAGCCCGCTATAGGCGAGGACTCCGCCCGGTGGGCAGTCGACGTTACGCGCCACGTCGTGCAGCAGACGCTCTGGCGCGCCAGCCTGTCGCTGGTAGACAACCCGTTCCACGGCGAATGCCAGAAGGCTCTGCAGAAGCTGCAAGAAGAGCCCGACGGTGAGTTGCCCCATAGCATTCTACTCAAGCGCATGAAGATGAAGGCACGCGACTTCCGTGACCTCATCGAAACACTCGATCAGCGAGGTGATATCCAAATCGTCCCCAAGGAAACAAGCGGCAGACCATACGTGGCATACAAGCTTCGCTCTCGAGTGAAAGAGGGGGTGAAAGAAGGGTGAAAGAAGGTGAAAGAAGCCTCCCTGCGTTCGACCGCAGTGGCGAAAAATGCCGTTTTCCGCCACCAAAACCGCCAGAGGGGGTGAAAGAAGGTGAAAGAAGTCATGGGCCTTAAGTCTAGTAATAACAATATATTAGAGTATATCGTAGTACTTCTTTCACCTTTCACCCCCTCTTTAACTTTTTACCTATATAGGGGGAACAGGGTGAACTGGGGAAAGATGGTTCCTTCCTGCCAAAATGACAGGTGATGTCGCGGGAACGCGTCGGCTGTCAAGGCACAGTTTGTTTTCGGTGTCCGGTTTTTCCACCAGGGCAATGTCGCCCGCCTGAAAGGAGTAGCATCGTGACTCAGAAGAATGCCTACAACGTCCAGCTTCGCAACATCGACGAGATCAAGCCGTACGAGCGCAATCCGCGCCTGAACGACAATGCCGTCGATGCCGTGGCGGCTAGCCTGAAGGAGTTTGGGTTCAGACAACCCATCGTGATCGATGGTGACGGCGTGATCGTGTGCGGCCACACGCGCTACAAGGCGGCCAAGAAGCTGGGCCTGGCGAAGGTGCCGGTGCACGTCGCTAAGGACCTCACGCCGGAGCAGGTGAAAGCCTATCGCCTGGCCGACAACAAGACGGGCGAACTCTCCGGCTGGGACTTCGAAATACTTCCCATCGAGCTGGCCGAGCTGCAGGCGGGTGGGTTCGATATGGAGATGCTGGCCTTCGACGAGGAGGAGCTGGGCAAGCTGCTCAATGATGGCACCGAGGCCAAGGACGGCAACACCGATCCCGACGAGATTCCAGAGCCGCCGGACGAGGCGATCACGAAACGCGGCGATATCTGGGTGCTGGGCAAGCACCGCCTGATGTGCGGCGACTCCGCCAGCGAGAAGGACCTCGATCACCTGCTCGATGGCGCGGTGATCAATCTCGTCAACATGGACCCGCCGTACAACGTCAAGCTCGAAAGCCGCAGTCACAACGCGGTGGCCGCTGCACGCGCTACCGGGCAGGACAAGATCTTCCATCATCAGGCGATGGACGAGGCCATCCACGGCAAGAGCAAGCCGACGCACCGCAAGATGCGCCCGAAGGATCGCGTCCTGGTGAACGACTTCGTCAGCGACGAGGAGTTCGCCGAGATGCTGCTGGCGTGGTTCGGCAATGCGTCGCGGGTGCTGAAACCCGGCGGCTCGTTCTACATCTGGGGAGGCTACGCGAACCTCGGAAACTATCCGCCTGCACTGAAGGCCGCAGGGTTGTATTTCGCACAGGCTGTGGTCTGGGACAAGCAGCACCCTGTGCTCACACGGAAGGACTTCCTGGGTGCGTACGAGTTATGTTTTTATGGCTGGCGGGAAGGTGCGGCGCATCGCTTCTACGGGCCGAACAACGTCCAGGACATCTGGCACGTGAAGAAGGTGACGCAGTCAAAGATGGTGCATTTGACTGAGAAACCCGTGGAGCTGGCAGTGAGGGCGGTGCAGTATTCGTCGAAGCCCGGCGAGAACGTGCTCGACCTGTTCGGCGGTTCCGGCTCCACGCTCATCGGCGCTGAGCAAACCGACCGCCGCGCCTTCCTGATGGAGATCGACGAACTCTACTGCGACGTGATCGTCAAACGCTGGGAGGAGTTCACCGGCGGCAATGCTGAGCGTATTGCTGCTGAGGAGAACGCGCCGGCCGAAGAAGACGCGCCCGAAAAGCCCGAAGAGATGGAGGTGGCACAGTGAGCCTGACGGATGCCCAACAGCTCATCAGCGCCGAATGCCGCGAAGTGGAGACCATCCTGCTGGAGAAGAACGCCGCCTATGGCAACTCCGCGCTCGAACCGCTGCGCATCTTTTCGCGGGCGGATGCCACTGAACAGATTCGCGTGCGGATCGACGACAAGCTCAGCCGCCTGGCCCGCGGCCAAGCCGCCGGCGAGGACGTGGTGCTGGATTTGATTGGCTATCTGATTCTACTGCGGATTGCGATGAGGTGTGAAGATGACCAATGAACATCCCAAGAGGCCTGCCTACACCTATGCGGATGCAAGGATCGACTGGAAGCTCTACTACCTCTCTTGCGGGGAATTGGAGCGTAAGGATGTGGTGCCCGATCTGATTGGCTACCTGGTTCGGCTCGCGCAGAGTTCTGCTGCAGATGGGATGCGACGGACGCAGAACACCCCGGCGTTTGCCGGGGTGACTGGAGAGGAAGCTTGATGGTTCGTTCAGCCCTTCAATGCGAACTTGCCCCGCTCCTTCTTCTCGAAGCGGCTGGCGTCGCCCTTGTCGCGGATCTCGCGGAGGATGCAGCTATAGAGCGTGGCCGCGGGCGTCTTGCCGCCGCGGCTCGGTTGCCACAGGCCGCGCTCGGCGACCAGGGCGACCATCCGTATGGTGTTCATCGCCTCGCCGGTCTCGCGCATCACATGGATGGCCGCGTCGACCAGGCTGAGCCCCCTCTGCCCGCCGGAGCTCGTCGCGAGCGAAGGAGGGTTGCCACCAGTCGCACCCGGTTGGGCCGTGTCGCTACCGTTTTCTGTCGTGGTATCCTGCCTCGACTCGGCGGCCGGATCGCCACCGTGGGCAACCGGTGCCGCGTTGTCGTCGGCCGTAGCAGCCGTGGCGCCAGGTTCCTCGATACTCGGCTGCGCTTCGGGTTCTGGCGCCTGGAACCGCGCCAGGATGCGGTCGTTTACTGGCTTCGCGCGCTTGGTGCTCTTGGTGGTCTTGACGGCGGCGGTCTTCTTGCTGCTCTTCGTTGTCTTCGTGCTCTTCTTGGTCATCTCTGTTTTCCTCGTGCCCGCCGGGCCGCGGCCGGCAGGCAATCAGGTAGGCTCCGCGGCAGCCTTGGAGAAAAGGTGCTACTTGGTTTCGGTCATCTGGGCGCTATGGAAGTCGATGGCGGCCTGGAATACGCGGCCCTTGATCTCGGCGCTGCGGCCGAACCAGGCTTCGTTCAGTCGGCTGTCGTTTGTGCGAGTGCGGTGCTGGTGGTCGTAGTAGCGCGTTACCGCGTTGAGCGCCCCGTAGAGCGTGCCCTTCGCGCTCGCGAGCTCGGCGCCCGGACCTTCGTGGTAAAGCTCCATCAGCCGGCCCACCAGCCTGTTGGCGCCGGCTTCGGAGAACCAGGGCCGCGAGCGGTCGAGGTCGGTGAAGAGGTTCGTCTTGTAGAAGTCCTCGACAAAGCTGTCGTCGAGCGGCCCGATGAAAGTCAGGCTTTCCATCGTCTTGATGAATTCGTTCCACTCGCCGTCGAGGCCCAGCTCGCGCTTGGCGGCCGTCGGATTCCACTCGTGCATGTGGATGGTTCGCAGGGCCTTGTTGGCGAGGCTCAATTGCAAGGTATTCATGCAGACCACTCGTACGCTCGTCTGCTGGACCGTCGTCGGCATCGAGAGGTCGTAGCTGGTGGCGAGGAGCAGGTAGCGGGCAACCACGTCGTTGGCGCCGATCACCGCGGCCTTGGGCGCGCGGGCGAGTGCCCAGACCTTCTTGCCGCCCTGGAGTGCGCCGGCGGTCTCCATCTGGAAGCCGCCGATCTCGGTTACGAGGTCGCGGAAGAACTCAAGTACCTCGGCGGGCTGCACCGCCTTGTAGTGGCGGCTTACGATGGAAAGCGGCTGGTTGGTGTCGCTGCGGTAGAGCATCAGGCGGTCGGGCACCTGGTAGCGAATGCTCTTGGCGAGGCCGGGGATGTTGTATTCGAGTTCGGCGGTGCGTGCTTCCCATTCGAGCTGCGCGGCTTCGCGCCATTCTTCGATGCTGGCCGTCTCGGGGAGTTGGAAGCCAAGGCCGTGCCAGGGAGTCTCGCCGGTGTAAGCTACTGCCGCCTTGCCTGTGCTGAAGTCAATCTCGTGTGCCATCGTTCTGTTTCCTTTCCTTGCCCGCCGGGCTCCCCGGCCGGCGGGCGTTTGTGGCGCCGGGGCGCCAATGCCATGTCATTCGATACCGTACTGCCTTGCCGTTTGAATCGCCGAATCCCAGCCGCCGACCAACTCGGCGAGCATATCGGCGAACCACTTCAGTTGGTCGTTGATGACCGGGTCGTCGGTGCGTTCGATGTCCTTCAGCTTCGCCGCAAGGATCGATACCGTCTCCGGACCTATGTTGTCCTGGATCGCCTCGGCGAGGTCGACCTGGTCGTTGCAGGGCTTGCTGGCGAGGGCTTCCCGCGCCTTGGCGAGTGCCTGTTCGATCTTGTCCAGTTCGTTTGCTATCGAGTTAATGCGATGCTCCTTTCTGTGGGGCCGGTTCTGCAACCGGCCCCGTGCCGTGGTTCCTATTCTTTGCTCGTTTCAATGAACTGCATGAGCAGGCAGATGAGCCGGCCCGCGTGGTCTTCGTTGCCATCCAGTTTTTTGGCAAGCTTCAACGTCGCGGCCACTCGCTGGCTTACGTGCTCTTCATCGCTGCCGGTGCTGATCGCCATCGTTTCCGTCTTGCCGTTTGGCAGGTGGATACTCGCGAGCACCGTGCCCGCGTTGGGCCTGGTCAACTCTCCTATTGCCCTTGGAAGCCCGGTGCTCTTCATCGTGGCGCCTGCGATCTCGATCTTGGTCATCTTCATCGTTTCGGTCTCCTTGTATGGTTGCCTATGTTGTTGCCGCCCAATCACTTACGTCATCCACATTACGCCATGGTTTTTGCCGGAAGTCAAGCGGTTTATCTGGAAATATTTCAGTTTTTTTTCGGAGGCGCAGCCTTGAGCAAATCATCATCGAAACCACTGAAGATCACCGCCCTGACGGTCGCTGAAATGGCCCGTGTGCTGGCTTCGGCATCCGGCAGGCAGATCACTGAAGACGAGGTTCGAAGCATTGCCGAAGGGGGCGGACTCATCCACGCCGACGGCACCATCAATCTACTCGAATACACTGCGTTCCTGGTAGGAGAGCTCGGCCATGGAAGCGATTAACCCGCGCAGACTGAAACCGGCGGTGCTTGCCAGGCTGCTGAACTCGACCGGGTTCGGCGAGGTGATCAGCGAACGCCAACTCCGCCGCCACCGCAACCGCGCCGGCTACACCATCGGCGACTCGAAGAGCGTCGATCTCTTCCGTTACGCGGCGTGGCTGACACAGGAATACCTCAAGCCGAAGCTTGAACCCCTCACCTACGATGAGATCAAGAGACGCCAGGCGGAACGCAACGCGGAGCTGGTGCGAACGGCGCAGGACATCGGCGAGATCCCCGGTGTGGCTGATCGGGAGCGCAAAGCCCAGGCCGAGTCGTCATTCCGGTTCTTCTGCGAGACATACTTCCGCAACGTGTTTTACTTCGCGTGGTCGCCCGACCATCTGCGCGTAATCGAGAAGATAGAGCGTGCCGTGCGCAGCGGCGGGTTGTTCGCGATGGCGATGCCCCGCGGAAGCGGGAAAACGGTTTTGTGCCAGGCGGCCGTCGTCTGGTCTGCACTCATCGGCTCGGCGCCCTTTGTGTGCCTTATCGCAGCGAGTGCAGAGCGCGCCCGCGACCTGCTTGAGAACATCAAAGTCTGGCTTGAGACCAACGAACTGCTGCACGACGACTTTCCGGAGGTGTGCTACCCGATCAAGTGTCTGGAGCGCATTACGAATCGACAGAAAGGGCAGAAGTACAAAGGCGAGCCGACCTACATCGACTGGGCAGCAGACAAGGTTGTTATGCCGACAATCGCCGGAAGCAAGGCTTCGGGCGTCGTGATCACATCGAGCGGCATGAAGGGATCGGATATCCGAGGCCAGAACCACGCTCGCCCGGATGGGCAGGTCGTGCGGCCGCAACTGGTGATGGTCGAGGACCCGCAGACGACCGAATCAGCATGGTCACCATCGCAGAGCTATCGCCGCGAGGCGATCCTCGCCGGTGATGTGCTGGGCATGGCCGGCCCTGGGCGCAAGATCGCGGGGCTGATGGCGTGCACGGTCATCAGGCCGGGCGACATGGCGGACAACATCCTCGACCGCGACAAGCACCCGGAATGGCAGGGCGAGCGCACCAAGTTGGTGTACTCGTTCCCAAGCGACGAGAAGCTCTGGGCGCGGTATGGCCAGTTGCGGGCTGATTCGCTTCGCAACGATGGCGACGGTTCGGAGGCGACGGAATTCTACCGCGAGCACCGCAAGGACATGGATGCCGGAGCGCGCATCGCATGGCCGGAGCGTTTCAACGAGGACGAGATCAGCGCCATCCAGCACGCGATGAACCTTCGGCTGCGCGACGAGTCCGCCTTCTTCGCGGAATACCAGAACGAACCGATCGTCGAGGAGATCGGCGACGAGATGTTGAGCGCCGAGGATATCGCGTCGAAGCTCAACGGCTACGAACGCGGGATCATCCCCGTCAACTGCAACCACCTCACGATGTTCGTTGACGTGCAGCAGCGGGTGCTCTTCTGGATGCTCTGCGCGTGGGAAGAGGAATTCACGGGCTACATCATCGACTATGGCACCTGGCCAGACCAGCGGCGGCAGTATTTCACGCTGCGCGACGTGACTGCCACGCTTGGCCGTGCCACGCCCGGCGCCGGGATGGAGGGCCAGATATACGCGGGTCTGGAGAAGCTGACGGCTGAGAAGCTTCCCATTCCCTACCACCGCGAGGACGGCACGGAAATGCGGGTGGATCGCTGCCTCATCGATGCCAACTGGGGGCAGAGCACCGAGGTGGTCTATCAGTTCTGCAGGCAGAGCCAGTTCGCCGGCATCCTGCTCCCCAGCCACGGCAAGTACGTGGGCGCCTCGAGCGTGTCGTTCTCGGACTACCGCCGCAAGCGGGGCGACAGGATCGGACTCCACTGGCGCATACCCGCGACGGCGGGACGACGGCAGGTCAGATACACGCTCGTGGACACGAATTACTGGAAGACCTTCGTGCACGCCAGGCTCGCCGTCTCGATGGGCGATCCCGGCTGCCTGTCGCTCTTCGGCCACGACGCGAAGACGCACCGCCTCCTGGCCGACCACCTGACGGCCGAATACCGCGTGCGAACCAGCGCCCAGAACCGCATCGTCGACGAGTGGAAGCTTCGCGTCACGCGGCCCGACAACCACTGGCTGGACTGCCTCGTCGGATGTGCGGTGGCAGCAAGTCTGCAAGGAGCAACACTGAAGTCGCTAGACTGCTCCCCTACTACCCCCCGCGAACGCATGAAGCTATCGGCGCTGCAGCTCAGGAGGTAATTCTGAAGAAATCTGGAAATGGGGCATAACAAACAGCGGTCTCGTGTGGATATAGTGATTAAGGAGACCGCACTTGGCCGACCCCCTCGACTCCAAAATCAGTGACAATGCTTCAGGGCCGCGTCGCGCTTCTGGCGACAGCGGAAGTATCGAGCAACACTCTCTGCCCGACCAGATCGCGGCGGACAAGTACCTCGAGTCGAAGAAGGCATCACGCGCCAAAGGGCTTGGCATCAAGCTCGCAAAGATTTCACCAGGAGGCTCGGCTTGATCTGGCCATTAAACCGAAAGAAAGCGCAGCCGCATCTTCTCAAGCCGGTGGGCCGTGTCATTCGCGCCCGCTACGATGCCGCGCAGACCACCGCCGACAACGCCCGGCACTGGGCGATGGCGGACGGGCTGTGCGCGGATGCGGCCGCATCGGCGGATGTGCGCAAGAAGCTGCGCGAGCGGGCACGCTATGAGGTCGCGAACAACTCGTATGCGAAGGGAATCGTGCTCACCATCTCGAACGACTGCGTGGGCACGGGGCCGCGACTGCAGCTGCTCACCAGTAGCGGCGATGTCAACCACCAAGTGGAAGGGACGTTCGAACGATGGGCGGGGGAAACCAACCTCGCCGAGAAGCTGCGGACTATGCGGATGGCGAAGTCGACGGACGGCGAAGCATTTGCCCTGCTGGCTTACAATCCAACTCTTGATTCGCCGGTGAAACTGGATGTGCAGCTCCTGGAGGCTGACAGGATAAGCTCGCCTTGGGTGGCGTCAAACGGGCAGGACACGGAAGTCGACGGCATCTTCATCGATGCGTTCGGCAACCCGCACGCGTACTGCATCCTCCGCAACCATCCTGGAGCCCTCGGCTGGGGCGGAGAATACGACCTTGTCGATTCCACATCTCTGATTCACTGGTATCGGGTCGACAGGCCGGGGCAGCATCGAGGCGTGCCTGAGATCACGCCAGCCTTGCCGCTCTTTGCACAGCTTCGACGCTACACGCTCGCGGTGATCGCAGCCGCTGAGACCGCCGCAGATTTCGCAGCTGTGCTCTACACTGATTCGCCTGCGAACGGAGAGGCGCAGGCGTTGGAGCCGATGGACGTGGTCGCCCTCGAAAAACGTATGGCGACCGTCCTTCCCGACGGATGGAGACTTGGGCAGGTTGAGGCGCATCAACCGACGACGACCTACAGCGAGTTCAAAAGGGAGATCCTCAACGAGATAGCACGCTGCCTCAACCTGCCCTACAATATCGCCGCCTGCAACTCGTCGGGCTACAACTACGCCAGCGGCCGCCTCGACCACCAGACCTACTACAAGTCCATCCGCGTCGAGCAGGCGCACCTCGGCGAGGTAGTCCTCGACCGCATCCTGGGGGCTTGGCTCTACGAGGCGGCACGCACCGAAGCCCTGGCAGTGCTGCGTGGCCTTCGGGCGATACCGCACCAGTGGTTCTATGATGGGACGGAACACGTTGACCCCTTGAAGGAAGCGAACGCCCAGGCGACACGACTTCAAAGCAACACCACCACGCTGGCGATTGAATACGCCCGGCAGGGACGCGACTGGGAAGTGGAATTGCATCAGCGTGCCAAGGAGAAGCAGCTGATGAAGAAACTCGGGTTGATCGAAGCACCCGCGCAAATCGCAGAGGAGATCGAAGACGATGCCGAAGACCGTGCAGCCTGACTACCTGACATTCACCTGTCCGCTCACCATCGAGGCGGCCGGTGCCGAGAAGAGCGCCCCGTCCTTCAGTATGGTCGCCTATTCAGGCGGCTTGATGCGGATCACCGGCTTTCCGCACCCGGTAGTCGTCGACCTCGAAGGACTCGGAGTGGAGCGGCAGGATATCCCCGTGCGGCTGGATCACAACCCGCGCCAGGGCGTAGGCCACACCAGCCGCGTGGCCGTCGAGAACGGGCAGGTGCTGGCTGAGGGGCTTGTAAGCCGCGATACCTCGTGGGCACGTGACGTGGCGATCAGCAGCCGCAACGGATTCCCCTGGCAAGCGAGCATCGGTGCAGCCGTCATCGATGCCGAGTTCATCCCCAACGGCCAGAGCGTGATGGTGAATGGCCGGACGTTCACCGCGCCGCTGCACGTGGTCCGGCGGGCGGTGCTCAAGGAAATCTCTTTGAGCGAGGGTCAGGGTCATTTTCCAGCGCCTTCAGGCTGGCCCTTGCGTGGCCCAGCTCTGTCTCGAAATCAGGCCACGACTCCCTGTAGCGTTCGTCCTTTGTCAGTTTCTCCAGAAAAGCGGCAGTCGCCTCAGTTGGCCAGTTGCTGAGCGTTCTTGCTATGTGCAGGTTCTGTTTGGTCTCGCCCGGCTTGATCTGTTCGGCGATGACCTGGAAGGCCGCTTCGTTGGCGATCTTTGCCAGATAAGCGACCGCAAAACCCGTCCGAATCTGGTCCTTCTCAAGCAAGGCGGCTATATCGGCAATAAGATCAGCGGCCTTCTGCTCTCCAGCCAGAGCGACCGCTAACATGTTCTCTTTAGCGGAGAGTATCCCGCCAACCTCCATTTTTGCACGTAGGAACGGAATTGTGAAACTGAAGCCTGCGTTGATTGCAGAAGCGGCCCCACGGTCAACCCGTATCCCAGCCGCGCTCCCTGACCCTACCGATAACGCCGCCGCAAAACAAAGCTCCTGTGCGTCCCATTCGTCGCGCTCGGGTTCGGGAACACTCTGGAGTTTGGCCTCGATGGCGGCTATGGCCTTCTTCATTGTCGCACGGACCAGCGGTTCCGTCGTCTGTTCTAACCTGTTGCGCAGCTCTATGAGACTGTCGCGATTTCCAACGAGACCTAGGAGGCCGGCGGCACCAAGTCTGACTTGGGGAGAATGCAGATTGTCAAGCATCTCCGAAGCAATGGTACGCACGTCTCGCGGCGCTGCGAACAACACAATTGGCTCCCTGAGATGTGCGGCAGCCGCGGGGTACAGAGTCTTCATCGTATCCGTACACCCGCGAGCCAGAAGAAGCCAGGCCAGGAGAGAATCATATCCGTCCCCGGTAGTGGCAACATTGCGCAGGAACGGTACATCCGGCTCCACTCCCGCCTCTTCTATCCTACGGGCGAAGGGCACAAAGGAGAAAACATTGTGAAAGCGTGCCATGCGGGCTTCGGGCAAGATCATGTCGAACAACTCCCGGTATGTTGGCGTATCGAGACCGTCTGCAGCAAGGATGGCTGAAGGAATGGTCAACATAACCACAGTGAAGAAAAGGACGCTCGTCTCAAACATTTTCATGTTCATGTCTCCTGTCAAGCTGAGGTCAACCCCCATCATTTCTCCCACCACAGATACGCAGGTATTGCGCGCCGCACGTTCGTGCCGCAATGGATGTTTCCATCTCCGTCGTGGTAGGGACGTTAATCTGCGCTTATGACAGTGGCATAGCCCGCTTTGCCAAACGCAGCGGCCACGTAGTCGGAAAGTATGTCGCTGCTCCCGGCTCCTGCGTAATTGACTTCTGGGCCATAGGCGTCGCCCGTCACAACAGTTACACCATCCACGAGGGAGTTTACATGGTTAGTTGTATAAGCGACGGCTCCTGCAACGTACTGGAATACCACCGGCATCTTGATCGTCGTACACGTCGGGTCGGCATCAAACGCAAACTGGTCTCCCCCGGCTATGGTGACTGCAGGAGTAGTGGTGTAGCCCGTGCCGCCATTCGTAACCGTAATGGCGGTAACAGCACCGCCGGCTACAGTAGCAGTGGCTGTAGCGTCCACGCCCCCGCCGCCGGTGATGGTGACCGTAGGAGAAGTCGTATAGCCTCCGCCGCCGTCAGTAACCGCGATGGCACTGACTACGTCGGTTGTGATCCCAGCGGTTGCCGTTGCACCTGTGCCGCCGACAAACTGCGTGGCGTGGGCATCGCTTTTAAGAAACTACCAAACATCTCACTTCGGGGCGTTCGGCTCGCTTGCTCTCTGTTCAAGACGCTGCTCCAGTTGGCTTGATGCAGCAAATCCAGTGATGATATTTTGAAACGAATCCTTATCAACTGCGGTGAGGCCAAATCTGTGGAGTGCAGCGATTTTCTCCTGGAATGATTTCCGTGAACGCAACACCTTCACGATTCCAGGGAGAATCTCACGCACTTTCTCTCGTCCGAACCTGATGCTGCCCCCGCTGCTGAATAGGAAGAAGCAGTCTCCTTTGGATAGCCGATCCTCAATATTACGTTTCGCCTCTTCCGCTCGTATCGCTGGTGGCTTCGTATTCCTCTTCCTTCTTGGTATAACCAGCGCAATGTCGTCAGTTTCTCCGCTATGAGTAACAATGTGCAGCACACCTGGATTGTCCTTGGTGAGCGTTGCCTCTTTCACAAAAGGCAGGTTCTCGTAAACCTTCTGCATTATCGATCGCTCTTGTTCCGGCGAATGGTGTGCCTGCACATAGCTAATCTTCTTCCTGATGTAATCAACGAATTCTTTGTCATATATTGACGTATCTCTAGTGATGGAATCCGGCAACTGTGGATTAGAATCATCTGCTGGCTCACCTTCGGCAGCTGGGGGCTCTACGTGTTGCTCGACCAAAACACCATTAACCAAGACCTGGCCTCCGAATCTAGTTACCGTGTATGGTGCGTCTACATACCGACCGTCAATGAACACAAACCCGGTATCTATTCCCTTCGCAGAGGAATCCTGCCTTGCTTCTAGTGCAGTATACTCTTGCTCAACTTTATGCCCATGTTCAGGCATTGTCGCAGGAGGCTCGTTGTCGTTACATCCTAGAAGTGAATACGCGATGCAAATTCCACAAAAGGCAATCTCTACGAGGATTCTGTGCTTGAGTTTCATTATATGGTCTCCAGACCTACAGGTCACGAGTACTCACCAGGACCAGTCCTTGTTGTCGCCATTCGGCGTAACGCGATTGCCGTCCATCTTTCGTCCACCGTAGCTGTCAGCATTTCTGCATTTGTCTGCTAGCGCACGAACCGTAGTGACGTTGCCGCCGTAATAGAATCCAAGCAGGAACTTATTACTGCTACCCCCGGCCCATGCCTCGTCAGAGATGGGATCACCCGACACCCGAATAATCGCGTCTGATGCCGGAACGCCGACATTCATGTAAGTGTCGAAAACAATGCATCCCCAACCAGGCCGGGGGCCTGGGGAAACGTTCGGGAATACCGGTTTATCTGCCATTGGAGCAGGACACAGGGTAGTCCAAGCATTGCCATCCATCCTTGCATTGGTGGAATAACCTATGCCAGAATCCCACGCAGCACCGGCCGTTCGTCTTAATGAGCTGTCCCTCGTACCGTTCAGTCGCTCGAAGAAGATTTCAGCCACAGCCTGGGCTTCGGTTTCAAAGGTTGGATTCCAATATCCTATTCGCCATCTCCCGCCGGCAGCCTCTTTAACAGCAGTTTCTCCTGTGCTGCTGTTTCCTTGCGCAGAATAACATATGGCCCACTCGGTAATGGTTCTGTTGGTATCTGTCTCTGGCGCGAATCGGTTGGCAAGCCAGCTGGAGCTAACACGGAGCGCGTAACACGTACCCGGCCAACGTTCCGTTGTTATACCGGTTTCGCCGCCGTTTATGCATATCTGATTTGGTTCTCCTTGATTTAGAGAAATACTTTGAACATCATCGCCGCCAGCAACGGTCTCACATTTGCCATTTGCGCCAGTAGTTATTGTCAACGCGTCAACTTGATCGTCACCACCGGCTGCAGTATCCAACAAACCGTTAGGACCAGGAGTAATCGCGGTGCCATTGGGGCTTCCTTGTCCCACAGGTATTACCTGGACATCTGGCGCCACTGCCGCTGTATTGCAGATTCCGTCGGCACCAGTATCAATTGTTCCGCCAGTTATCACATCGTCACCAGCGAGAGTACTTGGAAAACGCCAGGCATCGCAAGCTAAGCGCCCAGCAGCCGTATCTGTTGCGTAAGCAACGTAGTGCGCTCCCTGGCCCCCATGCGATATAACGTGAAATGCACCGGACTCCGGCATCTTTTTGTAATTCTCTAACGTACAGTCCCCGAACATATCATCTGCATCTCCGGTTGCGTCCCTGTACCAGGTTACAACAAACCCCTGATCCTTCAGTTGATTCTGAAACTCCATCCCATCATTCTCTCCAAGGCTTGGCAGAGACGACCAGACTAACGCGATATCATCCCTTTGCGGTGCCCATGAGATTGTCTCAGTAATGAGGACCTTTACGTTGTCTTCGTGGAGTACCACGCCGTTTGAACTCTTGTATGTGAGACCGATCTTCGGCTGAGAGCCTGCTGTTATACCATCAACGTAAAGCGTAGATGGAAGGCTTGCCGGTGTGTAGGTGGCTGGTAGCGTTACTTGAGACGTTTTCGCAATAGTCGTCCAAATGTTGACCCCTGCTTCAGCAGTTAGAACGATGCTTGCTCCACTGACAAGCGGAGCGGCATCTAAAGATATGGGCTTAAGGAAATCCTGGCCTGCACCATCACCTTCCATGTCTTTAGGAATGATGCAGCCGGGAGGCATGTCTTCGATCATGTCATCATTACTACTAATGGTTCCATCATTGTCAGAATCTGTTGAAATATCTATGCGCACTACCGTCACCCTCACCGCGTCCTCTGTCGTCGGCCATTGCACGCCCTCGCCGTCCCAGTCGAACTCCACCTTGATCTGCTGGTCGGCGACTGTGCTGCTGGGTCGGACGGCTTCCACAAAGAACGTTTGCGTAAGGCTGTATTGGGTGAAGCCGAGTTGCGCCGCGGTGTATACCTCGCCGCCGCAGCCCGGGATGAAATCGCCGGGGTCTTGCACAGCGTTGGCAGCATTCTTCTCGCGGTTCGGCCCGTCATTCTTCCATAGCCGCAGGATACCTGCATCGGTGATCGTGTAGACTCCACCGACCTCGGTGACGTTAGCCGGATTCGATGAGTTGTATGTGATCGTGATTGTCGCCGACTCGATGCTTGCTTTCTCGGGCTTTGATATCTGCAAGACTACCGGCACAAACTGCAAGCCTGTGCAGGTGTCGTCGTCGTTGGCCGGCGTGGCGTCTCTGTTGTAGCCGTCGGCGAAGTCGGGGATGCCGTCGGCGTCGATGTCGCCGTCATTGACAACAGTGATTTTGCCCGGGTATTGGGGATAGCCCGCGATGTCTTCGCGGAGGTCTTCGGCGTCATCCTGGTCGGGCGGATCGTAGCCGTTGTCGTTGTCGCTGTCGATGTCGACGTCAGGGCCGAGGAACAGCCGGACTCTGTCGTATGTGATAAAGCCGCCGTTGGTGTATGTGAGTTTGAGCTCGACTTCGCCTGCTTCCACGCCTTCGATTCGGAGGTTGTAGTTCTCGATAGCGAAGAGGTATGCGGTGAGGTCGGCGGAGGTGTCGTTTTCGCCGAGGTGCTGCCAACCGTAGGTGTCGCGCACTCTCACTTTTCCGCTGCCTGATTTTTCGAGAGTAATTGTGCCTCCGATGGTCTGGTCGAATGGCGTAATCCTGACGACGAGTGGCGTGCGGAGTTCGATGGCGGCTCCTACATGTGCGCAGATGCCTTTCTCCCATTCCATCTCGTCGTCGGGTTGCTCGTTTGCGCCGGAGATAACGATATTTCCGTCTCTGTCGGTGTCGATGTCGATGTCGGGCCGGACGACGGTGTAGTTTTCTGTTACGGCATTCACAGGATTGCAGCCAATATGGTACCCGCGCCCTCTGTCGGCGGAAGTGTGGGCGACACTTCTTTACCAATTCTAACAGGCACGGGCGTGCAGGTATATGGGATTCTTTTCGCTTCGCAATCTACAAGCTCTGCCCGCAGCCATATGTAATATTCACCGTGCAGCTTTGGCGGATAACTCACAGTGAACCCGGCAAGGGTGCCCGAGCCGGAAACGTACCCTGCTGTGAGGATGCTGGCCCGCCCTGCTGGGAGGTCGCGTGCGAGAACGTCTTTGCCGTCGAACAGCTTCCCTTCCTCGCTGCCCGTGACGGTGAACGCTTCGGTAGGAATTGCGTTGTCGTAGAAATCAAGTTCAATCTGATAGGCAACGAATCGGTTAACATTGCTTACGGAGACGGCGAAGCTGCGTCCGCCTTCATCCAATTCGTCGGGAGCTTCGATCAGAAGCACGGTGGATGAACCGCTGCTTGCCGAGAGGCCTTCCCCCCTGCAATCAGTTGCTGCTGGAAGAAAGAGGACGAACAGGCATGCGAAAACTGCTGCGGCGGTCAGTACCCTCATGGTGCTTCTCACCTTTCACTCCGACTCCGTGGAGCAAGCCCCTCGGCTTCTCCTCCGTTTGCGGCCGGCTTGCCTCACTGCCCGGCTGCCTCACAAATGTTCCATATAATTATATCACATGAATTGGCGGATGTCAAGCTCTTGGGCGATTTTCTTTTGTAACATTTTCGTTACATATTCGTAAGCTGTTGCGGTGTATGGGGTTGCGGCCGGCGATTTTGGTGAAGATTTTTCGCAATCTGGCTGTCGGATGGCGTGGGGCGGGGATGGATGCCCGAGGGCCACGGTCGCGAGTCGTGGGCGCACACGTCGTTGATCGCTGCGCTGCTGGCCAATGCCCATCGCGATCCGAAGAAGGGACGTCCCTTCCGGGCGGACGACTTCAATCCCTACGGGCGCGAGACGCCCGGCAACGTCATCGAAGTGACTCGCGAAAATGTCAGTATCCTCAGGCAGGCCTTCAGCCGCTTCGGCGGGGGCCATTGAAGAAAGGACGCATCTATGTTCGACTCGATCATCAAGGGCATCTCGGGCTTCCTGAATTCGGGCGCGGGCTTCGCGGTGATCTGGCTCCTCGCGTGCGCCGTCGTCTATCTGTTCATCAACAAGCTCAGCCCCTTCCACGAGGCGTGGAAGAAGTACGAAGGCACGATCATCACCGGCATCAAACTCGCCGAAAAGGCCGTGGCCGACGACACGCCAGACGCCGGTCTGCGGCGGCTGGACGAGGCGATGAAGTTTGTTCTTGCCCGCT
>Ga0307378_10004212_pt1 | contig 20685 bp, 12 predicted proteins | sample UN1MG_FD_202238 | JGI IMG/M metagenome (GOLD analysis project Ga0307378, IMG submission 202238) | Soil microbial communities from Risofladan, Vaasa, Finland - UN-1 | ecosystem: Environmental > Terrestrial > Soil > Coastal area > Acid sulfate soil | place: Finland: Risofladan, Vaasa | collected... | reverse complement strand
CCCCGCGAACATCATGTTGAACGTCGGCAGTCCCTTGATTATGCGGTATTCTGCCGAGTCAAAGAGGTCCTCATAGTCTATGGGCAGGTAGATGCTGTCCGCGTCGCCCGCCTGCAACATGAGTATCCTCGTGTTGACATCGTTCGCCTTCACGATGTATATGTCCTTCAGAGCTGGAGCCTCGCCCCAGTAGTCGTCGTTCCTGGTGAGCACGATCTTCGATCCGACATCCCATGTCTTGAGCATGTATGGTCCTGTACCACAGGTGTTCTGCTCCATGAAGTCGTTCGTTTCGCCGTTCTCAATGCCGCCAGCCTCGTCCTCCACGAAGTCCATGCTAACGACGCTCATCAGCGTGTATGCGCAGATGTAGATGAACGCCGAGTACGGCATCGTCAGGCGGAACGTCACGGTGTTCTCGTCGAGGTCGGATAGTACGACGGCCTCGGCGATGTCGGTCATGTGGTCCTCCGTGATCTCCTCACTGGTGTCCGCGGGCAGCGCGTCGAGCAGCCACGGCTCGGTGACGCCCTCAGAGTCGATCCAGTCCTGGACTGTATCTCCCACGTAGTACGAGATGTAGTGCGTCATTATGGCCTCTATCATCCACGACGGTCCCGTGGGGTCGTGGATCCTCAGCGCCCTCTGGACGGAGTATGCGAAGTCTTCGGCGTCCATGTCAGTCCCGTCGTGGAACGTGACGCCCGACTTTACGTTGAACGTGTAGTTCAGTCCGTCGTCGCTTATCAGGCCGTTAGCAACCGTCGGCACTTCCTCTGCCAGTACGGGCACGAGTACATCGGCGCTTTCCCCGTCGTAGAAGACCAGCGTCTCATAGACGTTCTGCAGAACCTCTCCGCCCGCCGTCTCGTAGTCTGTTGCCGGATCAAGCTTCTCAGGCTCGCCTATGGTCACCATCACGAACGCGTCCGGGTTCTTCACGGTGCCCGTTACTGTCGTCGCAGGGTTGAGCACGTGTATGGTCCTCATCGTGGTGGTCGACTCGCCGTTCGTCCCCGTGACAGTGAGCTCGGCTGCGTAGTGGCCGCTTCCAACATACTTGTGCGTTGCTGTCATCAGTTCGTCAGGCGTTATCGTCGCCACAGCGGAGCCATCGCCGTAGTCAAGGGTCATCTCGTCGATGAACTCCCAGCTGACGACAACCTCTTCCGCGTCGTCATCCCATCCGACACCGCCCGAGCTCGTCATGTTGAATGTGATGGTCGTGTTCCTCGCGACAACATCCTTGTCAGAGAGCAGTACCGCGTACGGGGCTGAGTCGTTCGTGAGCCCTTCCGCCGACGGGTCGAACAAGAACACAGTCACGTCTATCATGGCGGCTTCGTTGTCACCCGTGTCGCCCGCGTCATCAGTTGCGACGTGGTAGACCCAGTAGTGGCCACCGTAGTCATAAGTGTGTGACACGGTGCTTGCAGTGCTCCCGTTCGTCATCTCTCCATCGCCGAAGTACCATGCGTAATCGGCGATCTCACCATCGCTGTCCGTTGCGGACGACTCGAAAGACACGCTTCCGCCGATGTCTATCTGCGTCCCAGTTGTAGCGGTAGCGCCAGCTTCCGGTGGATCGTTAGTATCATCTCCACCGAGCAGGCTGAATCCCAGCGCAGCGGCCAAGGCAGCAACCACGACCACGACCACTATTATAGCGGCCAAAAGCTTGGTCTTCTTTGGTGGCTCCTTCTTGACCTCTGTCGGCAGAACCTCATCTGCAGGGACCTCCGACAACGGTTCGACTTCTTCTTTGCTTTCCATAAGTATGTCACTCCTCCCGACATTGTTCTATGGTCCGCCTCCCTCAGCTCTGCGTGCAAGCGGACCTACGTTCTCAAAACAGCACTTCGTAGTATATATACTTTCTATCAATTTGAGCCAGTTTTATGTCCTGCGCGAACTCATTCGAAACGCCATGGGTTTTCGCTCTGCTGGCTCGTTTTTATATGAGCATGGCAAAGAATATGGTCCGCTTATATTGGCCACCCACCCCCTTGGACAAGGTCAGTACGCGTTTCGTCTTCGTCATTCTTCGATATGCTCGTGCTCCGCAGCCCACAGGGAAGGTATTTCTCGAGCGGAGTGCTTCACCATCAACCGGGTTGGAGGTGAGCATATCTCACAGGCAGAGAAGCGACAGACGAAGCTCAGGACGGTCACGGCCGAGGGCTCCCACAGGGAGATCGGACTGAAGATAGGCACGGAGTGCAAAACCATCGCCCGCAGGATGGAGCGTAGGCTGAAGGAGTATGTCCACGATGCGTTCGGCTGTACTCTGTCAGATACCTACGCCCGCGCACGCAAGGTCCTTCCGATGACTCGCAAGTTCGCCCCCGGCTTCGTGGAGGAACTCGAAGGGTACGCCGAAGGTTCCGGGCTGAGCTTCGACGACGTCTTCACCATGATGTGCGTCCTGGATTGGGAGACGAAGGGCTGTACAGACATCGCCGTGAACGACCGGTGGACCAAGGATGATTGTGTCTACGCCGCGCACAACGAGGATGTGGAGCCATACAACATCGATGATGTCGTGATAACGAGGGTCAGGCCCGACGACGAACCGGGGTTCATCGGCATGTGCTATGGCGGCATCATGCCCACGGTCGCCATGAACGCCGCGGGGATAAGCGTGACAGGAAACGCCCTCGAGCCGAACGATGTGCGTCCGGGTATCCCGAAGATGATGGTGGTGAGGGAGATATTGAGGGCGGAAGGCCTTCACGAAGCACTTAAGCTCTCCATGCCACCCGGACGCGGGCACAGTTTCAACAACATCGTGTGTGACTCGAATGGGGAGATATACAGCATGGAGGGCTCGGCCACCACGTTCGACGCGCTGTACGCCGAGGAGGGGTGGCTTGTCCACACGAACCACTACCTCTCGCCACGCATGTGGCAGTTCGAGGCCGACATGCACACCCGCTTCTCGTCCATCCTGCGATACAACCGCGCCAAGAGGCTTCTCAGACAGGAATTGGGAGAGATCGACCTTTCGACGTTCAAGCGCGTGTTCTCGGACCATGTCGGATATCCCGAGTCCATCTGCAGACACCCGGACCCGAAGCTCGGAGAGTCAGAGCAGTCGATGACCATCTTCTCCGCCGTGTTCGACCTGACGAACAAGGCCATCTGGGTCTGCCATGGGAACCCCTGCGAGGGGACCTACGAGCGCCACGACCCCTGACGTCACGGCTCAGGGCCAGCTGTGCTTCAGCACCTCTCCAGCAAGGGTCTTGGTCTGTCTTCCCTTGTCGACGGCGATCTTGCCGTTGACGATGACATACGGTATGCCCTCCGGATACTGATGTGGATAATTCTTCAGCGGGTTCGTGTGCGGCCACAGGTCGGTCGCCCGGTCCTTTATCCTCGGCATGTCTATGACCGTGATGTCTGCCTTCATCCCCGGCCTCAGGAGCCCCCTATCGAGGAGACCTATCTTCTGCGCGGGGAAGCTGGTCATCCTCCTGACGGCGTCCTGTATCGTCAGCACGGGGTCGTCCCTGACGTATCTCTCGAATATACCAGGATACTCGCCGAAGGCGCACGGGAAGTACGGTGGTGGATCGTTCAGCGCTCCTCTGACGGACCAGGTCGAGCAGTCGGACGAGAACATCATGTTCGGGTCCTTCATCAGGGCTTTGATGTCCTCTCCGCTGATGTAGTCGAATATCGCGACCATACCGTCCTTCTCCTCGACGATCAGGTCGAAGTAGGTCTCGAAGGGGTCGGCGCCTCTCTTGTCCGCTATCTGCTGGACCGTCTTGCCCACGAGGTCCTTCTGCTTCGAAGCATGTATTATGAGTATCCTATCGAAACGCCCATGCTTGAGCAGCCCGCTCGGTCCGAACGCGGGGAGCTCGTCATCGATTATCTCCTTCCTCACCCTGCGCCTGTTCGCCTTGGACCTGAGATGCTCCACCCTTTCGTCCAGAGGGAGCTCCGCGAGATACTGCGGAAGGGCGCCGCTCAGTTCAGGTGCGAGGTCGGTGTGGACATCGTTGTCGATGGTGACATCCAGCCCCCGCTCCCTCGCCTCGCTTACCAGGCCAAGCGTCTCCGAGGTCCTGCCGCATGCCCCCCATTTGGGACAGTTGTGCGATATCTGCACGCGGACGCCGGCCCGCTCCCCTATCAGTATCGCCTCTTTGATCGCCTCTGCTATGGTCTCTCTCTCGCCTCTGATGTGCGACGCGTACATGCCGCCGTACCTCGCCACGACCTTGCACAGCTCGACTATCTCGTCCGTGTCTGCGAAGCATCCTGGAGGATAGACGAGCCCTGTCGACATCCCGAAGGCACCCGCTTCCATCGATTCCTTCACGAGGCCCTTCATCTGCCTCAGTTCGGGCTTCGAGGGGGCGTCCCTCCTGGCGCCGAGGACTGCCGTCCTGACTGCGCCGTGGCCCAGAAGCGTGGCGATGTTGTGCCCGAGCCCACCTTTTGCCAGGACCCGCAAGTACTCCTCGAAGGTCCTCCAGTTCGTCTTCCCGAGCTTGCCGGCCCATTCGCCCCAGTAGGTCTTCGCGAGCTCGATGTTCGGCTCCCTGAGCGGGGCGATCCCCTGCCCGCAGTTACCCGTCAGATGGGTCGTCACACCTTGCCTCAGGGTGCTATCGCATCCCCTGAACATGATGGCCGTCACATCCGAATGAGTGTGGATGTCGATGAACCCGGGGCAGACATAGTGGCCCTTCGCCTCGATGGCCCGGTCGCAGTCCCTGCGGTCTATCCTCCCTATCTTGACGATCTTCTTGCCAGAGATGCCGACGTCCGCCCTGTACCACGGGTTGCCCGTTCCGTCGACAACGAATCCATGTAGTATGCCCAAATCGATTCGCATAAGTGTCACCTACGAGTCACCGTAATGCGCATCCGCGTATTTACGGTTCGCCGGAGGCTTGCTCGCCGAAGAGATACAGCAGCGTTCCCGACCATATCTTGGGGTAGAAGTAGGTCGATTTGTGCGGCATCTTCAGCCCTTCCTTGGCGACTTCCATGACCTGTTCCGCCGTGGGAGCCTTCACGAGGAAGCATAACGCCTGCTCGTGCGACGACAGCTTCGAATGCGCGGTCTCGAGCTCCTTGACGTAGTCGATGTTGACCTTCTTGTCCAGCATCTCGGTCGTGAACCCCAGCATCGCCTTCATGACCTTCTCCTGCAGGACGAACACCGACAGCCCGCCGAGCGGTCCTGGGAGGTCGTCGCGTTTCTGATCCGCGAGTGCGACGATGCCCGCATCGGGGCACCAGATGCCGAACGCCGTGCTCGGCGCGTCGGCAAGGGCGGCGAGCAGCTCCTCCGCGGAGTTGAAATCGCGCAGGCTGAAGTCTTCGCTGAGGCGGCCTCGCAGCGTCTTCAGCAAGTCATCGTCGATGTGTTTGACCATGCGATGTGTGGGGTTGATCATCAGGCCAGGGTTCCTGAAACTCACGAGCGTCGCCAGGACGAAGTCCGCCGGCCCGTCGCCTTCCGAGGAGTTGGCCTTCCTCGCATTGTCGCGGAACTCCAGCGCCGTCTCGTATCTGTGGTGCCCGTCGGCGATCAACATCCTCTGGGACTCCAGGATCCGGGTGATTCTGGCGACCGTTTCGTCATCCGCTATCCGGACGATCCTGTGATGAACGCCACCGGCATCTATGAATCTCAGTATCTCGGCCGATTTTCTGCACGAGTCTATGGTCTCCTCGACCTCTCCCGTCGCGTCGTCGTACAACATGAAGATCTGCTCGGAGTCTCCTCCGAGTGCCGACATGAGGGCCATGCGATCCGCCTTGTGTCTGGGGATCGTGTTCTCGTGCGGGAGTATGACGCCGCTGGCGAACTCCTCGAGTCTCACGGTGGCCACGATTCCCGTCCTGACGCGGACGACCCCGTCTGCGCCCTGAAAAGTCTGCTCGTAGAGATAGAATGATTTGTCAGTGTCGCGGACGAGCACTCCGTCGTTGAGCCATCTCCTCAGGCGCTTCGCGGCCGTCGCGTACTTGTCACCCTCATTGCCGAGCGTGAGGTGTGTGATGTTCAGCCTGTCCTCTTTCAGTCGTTTCTCCTGGCCTCGGTCTATGACATCGTACGGAGGAGCAACGAACCTGCTGACCTCGTTTCCGAACCTGAGGTTGTTGTAATATACCGCGTTGAAAGGGGCTATCTTGACCAAAGACGGATCCCTGCCGTGAAGCCTTCATCCCGTAACCGCATATAAATCATTAGGTCCAATGGCTGGCTTCGGATGGGGTCATCTTCCGCCCAGGCTATCCTTCTAGTATCGGGACGTAACCGTACCAATCGCCGCCGTCCTGAAGGTGCAGCAGGTTCTCCCTCAGAAGTTCGAGATGAGTCCTCTCCATCTTCTCCAGCTTCGTGAATATCTCCTTGAGTTCCCCGCCAGAATCCTGGGCGTGGCCTGAATAGAAATCTATCGAACGCTGCTCGGTTTCGATCCCGAGTTTGATGGCCGAGATGGCATCCTTCGTCTCTATCGAGTCCTTCAGCGTCTTGTGGGAGAAGATGCGCTCCATGCCCTCGTCGAGGACCTCTGCAGATGTCTGGCCGACCGTTCCGCCGCGCGCCTCAAGCTCCTTCGTCAGTATCTCCGCATGCTCTTCCTCGTCATGCGCCAGCCCTTTCATCAGGGCCTTCGCCTTCGTGTCGCCCACAAGGTCGTGGAACCTCATGTAGTACTCCTTGCCAAAACGTTCGAACTCGATCGCCGTTGCCAAGATGTGATTGATCTCAACCATGCTCTTTCACCCACGTCACGATAGACCGAAGGATGACAGAGATAATAAACTGTTATGCCGAACCGGACCTCCATCCGGCTTTGTCGATTATTGTACCTCCCTGAAATTATCATATTATAGCTGTATAGTGTAATACCTGCGGCAAGAATCAGAACGGCCGATTCGGCGTTTGCTTGCGACTGACGCCTCGGTCCGAACTTGCAAAGGTAGGTCGTGTGAAAAACAATCGTGCTGGTGGAGACACTGACGACAATCGCTCCATCTTGATGGACGAGAAGACGTGCGCTGAGTTCTCGACCCTGATGAAAGGCATGAGCCGGGGACTGAGCCTGCGATTGTCCGTCATCGATATCCTCGAGTCCGTTCGTCGACTCAGTCGCGCCGAGGACGCCCGGTTGCGGGTGCATTCCAGGGAAGTCGACCGGCTTCTGTCAGACCCCGATTCCGACGAAGCCGTCGAGGCGGACGCCAGCCACCCGCGAATCATTTCGTCATCGCAAGATGGAGATGACGCCGCCCGTGTCGCGGGCGGGGAGATCGCACCTGGGTGCAGTTTCACTCGCCCTGACGCCTGGCTTGGCCACTCGTCGGCAGAACCCGGTCAGGGCGGATGGCAGCCAGGCGACAGGTTCTGGTTCCACCTGGTCGATTCGACCGACGGCAGGCTGGCTGATATCGAGGTCGACAGGACGACCGACGGGTCGTTGCTGGACCACTCTGAGGTCGCGAGAATCCGGGCTTTGGCGGACCTGGCGGAGATGGCCATAAGCAAGGCCAAGGAGTCCACGCATTACGAGAGGCTCTCCAGCAGGATGAGACAGAGGACAGACCTTCTCGAGGATCTGCTGACCATATCCTCATCCATAGTATCCGAGAGAAACCCTGACGTTCTCTCCAAGATGATACTCACCTCTCTCTCGACCCTTTTCGGTTTCCAGCGTGTTAGCCTGATAGTCTTCGACGAGACGATTGGGGAGTTCAGATGGAAGGCGGCTCATGGCTACCCCATCGACGCCGAAGAGCTTGCGCTGACAAGGACGATACCTGCGGACGTCGTGCTCGACGAGTTCGCACAGGGGAAGAAGATCTCCAGATCCGCCTATCACGTTCCGTTCGAGAACATTTCTGAGAAGTCTCGGCGTTATTACATATCCAACGAGACCGTCAAGATCGCGTCCGTGCCCTCTCCTCGCGGAGGTGGCGAGTTGCGCGAAGGAGACACTCTGGCATTCGTCCTTCGCGACTCCACTGGTCGTACCGTCGGAGCGGTCTACGTCTCATTGCCTTTGGACGGGCGGATGCCGGACAAGGAGACACTGGAGACGATCGAGATCTTCACATCACTCGCTGAGGTGATGATGGAGGACGCACGTCTATCTGCAGACAGGGAGGCAGCTCTGCGCGTGAGCAGCCAACGGACCGAGCAGCTCTCACGCATCTTCGACCTCACCTCGGAGCTGATGTATGTCAGAGACCTCGATCACTTGCTTAGCGACGTCCTGAAATCGCTCGCCCAGCTCCTAGGACTCCGGCGGATGGTGATTGGCATCAGAAACGACGAGCGAAAGGCTTTCACCGTCCAGGCGGTCTACGGCTATCCGAAGGAGAATATCGAAGGCATCAAGTCGATCGAGTACCCGATCGAGATGGTCTCACATATCATCGACCCGGAATCCTCAACCTACAAGGACTCGCCGGTGAAGTGGCGTAAGAAGGTGGGTCACACGACATATTACATCCCCGCCGAGAGCGTCGAACGCCGACCGGAGGACGTCGTCTACTACCCCGACCCCGACCTCATCAGTCATCCAAGACGAGGCAAGGAACATTGGCACGAGCTTGACTACATGGACACATTCATATTCGACAGGGACGGCGTGGTCATAGCCTACATAGAGCTGCTGCGTCCTAGGGACGACCGCGTGCCGAACGCGGAGACGATAGAGGTCATCGAGATCTTCGCCGGGCTCGTGGGCATCGCCATCGAGAACTCGAGGCTCTTCCAGAATCAGATCGAGAGCAGGCGGTCCGCGGAGTTCTACACCGACCTCCTGTCTCACGACATCAAGAACTTCAACCAGGCGATTTTGGGCTACCTGGACATCCTGAGGGTCTATCTGACAGCGCCCGAACAGGGCACGCAGATAGACAAGATCGCCGTCCAGGTGATGAACGTAAACAGGCTCGCGAACGATGTCCGGACGATGTCTCGGTTGACTTGGGGCAGCGTGAACCTGACCCGGGTCGACATCGGCTCAGTCCTGATAGAGAGCGTCCACAACGTCAAGATGTATTATCTGACGAGGACTATCGAGGTGGAGCTTCATGTTGAGGCGGAGCAGTATTTCGTTGACGCTGACGAGTTGCTCAGGGAATTGTTCGTGAACATACTCACCAATGCGGTGAAGTATGATTCGCATGAGGTCGTGAAGATTGACATAGCGGCCGACAAGGAGTCGGAGGGCGGCCATCACTATGTCACTGTTGCTATCTCCGACAGGGGCTGCGGCGTACCGGATGACATGAAAGAGATCATCTTCGAGAGGTTCGCCAAAGGCATCAAGCATAGGGGCTCCTCTGGCCTCGGCCTCCACATCGTCAGCATGTTGGCGAGACGTTATAACGGCAAGGTCTGGGCTGAGGACCGCGTGCCAGGTCGCTCCGAGGAGGGCTCGGTCTTCAAGGTGCGCCTGCCAGAGCACTGATTTCTGCTCGAATCAGAAGCTGGCGACGCCTCTCATGACCTCGACGACGGCACCGCCAACCCTGACCGATTTTATCGTGCCGTCGGTGTCCGTCCCCACCTCGATGCTTATCATGCTCGGCCTGTTGACGGCGTGTCCCTGCTCGTTGACGATCCTCGTCTTTCTCTTGACGTCGACGAGGCGCCTTCCCACGAGGTAGGCTCCCAAGCACCCGCTCGCGCTGCCCGTCGCCGGGTCTTCGATAATGCTCCCTGAGGAGAGGAAGAACGCCCGCGAGTGGGTGGTCGCTCTTCTGTCTATGGGGTCGAGCGACGTGACGTAGACGTCCACGACGTTCTTGGGCAGTCTCCCAACGACCTTCTCGAACGCTGCCGTGTTGACGGTGATGTCCTCGATAGCCTTTCGACTTCTCAGTGGCACCATCAACCAAGGGAGCCCAGTTGACACGAGTTGTGGAGGTGCGCGACGCAAGTCGAAGTCCTTTCTATCGACGGAGAGGGCATCCGCGAGCAGCCCGATGTCCTCGAACTCATCACCGAACTCGGGCTTCCTCTGAACGGTCACGACCTTCTTCACAACTCCTCCAGAGCTGTGTATTTCGACAGGTAGTATGCCTGCTCCCGCCTCCATCTTGGCAACGGTCACGCCGTCGCGCAAGCGGATCTTGCCTTCGTTGGCCAGCACGTAAAAGGTGCCGATCGTCGGATGGCCCGCGTACGGTATCTCCATGTCCGGAGTGAAGATGCGCACCTTGGCGTCTGCACCCGACCCTCTGCTCGCGGGGAGCACGAATGTCGTCTCGGACAGGTTCATCTCCTTCGCGAGGAGCTGCATGTCCCTCGTAGTGAGGCCTCTGGCATCTGTGAACACGGCGAGCGGGTTCCCGCCGAACGGTTTCTTGGCGAACACGTCCACCCTGACGTATGCGCACTGCTTCTTCGCCATCAACCCGGGATTTCACTCTCTGCATTTAACAACATTGCACAGATCACTGTGGGCCGCGCCCTGTCCAAGCTTGAATGCCTTGAGGTTGACGTCGACGGCCTTCTTCGGTACACTCTCCTTGATCGCCTCGATGAGCGCTCCTTCGGGAATCCAGAAATCCTCGATGGTGCTGAGTGCGCCCAACATCACAATGTTCTCTGTCAGCGGGTTCCCAACGCTCCTGGCGATATCGAGGGCGTCTATCGCAGATATCTTGTCCGTGACTTTGGAGAGCCGGTCCTTGACGTCGGCGACCGAGAAGTATCTCGCCTTCTTGTCCTTTATATGGGCCGCCGTTTCCCCAACAGGATGCTGTATGCGCGTGTTCATGAGGACGATCCCACCGTCACGCAAGTATTCGACGTATCGGAGTGCCTCCAGCGCCTCAAGTGCGAGCAGGACGCTCGCACCGCCGATGGGTATCAACGGTGATCGGACTCCGTCGCCTATCCGCATGTGGATGTTTATCGACCCGCTTCTCTGTGAAAGGCCGTGTTGCTCCCCTGTAAGCGCCCTTATGCCCGCCCGGGCGCACGCCGAGCCAATCGCGTTGGAGAGGAGGACCAGCCCCTGCCCGCCAACGCCGCACATGTATATGCTGAACTCCCTGGCAGCCATCAGTTCCCACCCCCATTCGCCTGGTGGATGGAGCCGAACGGACATATCCTCCCGCAGACGCCGCAGCCGTCGCACAGTTCTTCGGAGATACGGGTCTTCCTGCTGTCGTCGTCGATGTATATCGCGGGGCAGTTGAATTCGCGTACACAGGCATACGGCATCTTGCATGAGTCCTTGTCGACAGCGCTGTGGATGATGGATTCTCCCCTCCGTCTCTTGTTCCTGTCCGAGTACAGGGCGCATGCTCTGCGCGAGATGATGACGTTCGGACCCTTCCGGGACAGCGCCTCTTTCATCCGAGCGGTCGCGTCCTCGATGTCGTATGGGTCGACTACTGTGAGGTCATCTACCCCGAACCCGTTCAACACATTCTCGAGCACCATGGGCTTCGCCGGCTTCTGTCCCGCCGTCGTGTCGGAGCCAGGATTGGGCTGCTGCCCCGTCATGGCTGTCACTTCGTTGTCCAATATGATCAGTGTGATGTCGTCCCCGTGGTGGATCGCGTTGACCAATCCTGGGAGTCCAGCGTGGTAGAATGTGGAATCTCCGATCATGGCTATGACCTTCTCATTGATCGCGTACTGGAGCCCCGCCGCGACGCCCATGCATGCGCCCATGCTCAGGAGCGAGTCCCCGTATTCGACTGGTGGTAGGAAGCTCATCGAGTAGCATCCTATGTCGGTCGCGAGCACGTGCTTCCGACCTTTCATCGCCTGTCGCAGAGCGTGGAGTGTTGCCCGATGAGGGCAGCCGGAACAGAATGTCGGCCACCTGTCCGGCAAGCCGCGCTTGAGCTCCTTCGCCCTGCGGGTTATCTTCTCGTAATCTACTGGCAGTTTGAGGCCGAGTATCTTGGCGAAGGCAACGGCCACGATGTTCGGGTTGTACTCCAAGGACTCGCTGAGATGGCCCGACGCCTTGCCGAATATCTTGAGCTTCGGGTTCGCGTCCTTGGCGATCGCCGTGATATGAGTCTCCAAGTACGGGGAAAGCTCTTCGACCACCACGAGCGTCGAGAGGTCCGATACGAAATCCGCGATCAACTTCTTCGGCATGGGGTAGGTGGTCCCGAGCTTGAGCAGAGCTGGTCGGATGCCTAGTATGTCAATCGCGTCGAAAGCGTAGTTGTAGCCCGCCCCTGATGCTACAACGCCCATGTCCGAGTCCGTGTCCGTAACGAGGTTGAACTCCGACGTTTCGAAATCCCCCTCCATCCTCTTGGTCCTCTCCAACATCTCCGCCTTGAACTTCCTCGCTGAATCAGCGATGGTAACGAATCGTCCTGGTGGGTGGTCCCAATTCAGCTTCCTGAACGGTGTCCTCGTGAGCCTGCCCGTCTGCACCATGCCACTCTGGTGATTCACCCGCGTCGATGTGTGGAGCAGGACAGGCACACCGTACTTCTCGGACATGGCAAACGCGGCCTTGGTCATCCTGTACGCCTCGTCGGGGTCGGATGGCGAGAGCATCGGGACGTATGCGTTGGAGGCATACGGTCTCCCGTCCTGCTCGGTCTGTGATGAGTGGGCTTGCGGGTCATCGGCCACGACCATCACCATGCCCCCCTTGACGCCAGTGTACGAGAGCGAGAAGAAGGAGTCCGAGGCGACGTTGAGCCCTACGCTCTTCATGCTCGTGATGGATCTCATCCCGGCCATGGAGGCCCCGGCGCAAGTCTCCAGGGCGACCTTCTCGTTCGAGGATATCTCCATCCTGCAATCGAAATGTGTCGCAATCGATGAGAACGAGTCCAATATCTCGCTCGTGGGTGAACCCGGATATGCGGCGATCACCTTGACGTCCGCTTCGACCGCTCCGCGCACTATCGCTTCGTTGCAGAGCATGAACACTTTCGACGGACCGTCCTTTGTTAAATCGAGGATTCCCACTTTTTCACTTCCCCCAAGGCAATCGGTAGATGTGTCGGCGTGGTAATCGTTTTTGCGGTCGTCACACTGCAGTCTCGGACTTTGGCTGCGTTGCATGTTTGTCAAGCGCTTTGGTGCAGGTTGAAGCCATATGTGACGTGCGCGCACCGGCGCGCGTGTGGTGCCAAAATGCCAAATCATTTTTATATCTGCCAGGTAGCTAGTGGCACGCGTGATGGACCGCCCACCTCCCCCGGGCGCCCGCAATCAAGACTATGATATGAGGCGATTTTAAATGGACGAGAGTAAGCACCGCTTGAGGAGTTTCGTGTCTCTAGCTGTAGCATTGACTTTTCTTGCAGGAATGATGACCGCCCTGCCCGCCAAAGCAGCCTTGGACTTGCCGAGCGATGCTTGGATCAAGGGTAACGTCTCAGACGGCGTGGACCCAATCCCCAACTCCTATGTCAAGATCATGATGTTCACCGCTGGTGGCGTCGACGTGAACTGGACGTACTCGGATGAATTGGGCGATTATGAGATCGGCGTGCCAGGCGGATTCGACTACATGATATTGGCCGCAAATGGCAGCTACATGATGGGCATGAATCAAGTATCGGTTCTCGCAGGCGAGACAAGATGGGTCAACTTCTCGCTCGAATCGATATCTCCTGCCGTGGCAGATGTGACTATCAAAGGCTACGTGAAGGACAGCATGGGCGTACCGAGAGATGACGGTCATGTACTGGGAATAGTGTACGATCCAATGGGGGATGACATGCCGGAATACGCGAACGTGACCGTTCCTGAAGCCGACGGTTACTTCGAGGTAAATGTGATTCCAGGCACAGCGGGTGGCGGCGCTGTAGCGATGGATTTCGATGGCTACTCGATGATTGAGAATAGCAGCGACGACCCCCTGGTCGGCGGTGAAACGTATTGGTTCAACATCACCCTCGAGACACAGTCTTACAACGATAATGCGATGCTTCATGGCCAAGTGACAGTCAGTGGCAGCGGACTACCACTGGAGAACGCGCTCGTGGCGGTGGAGGTATGGAGCGAGGAGCTCGAGGATGGCTACTCCAACTACACATTCACCGATGTGGATGGTTACTACGAGATGAACGTGTCGAACGGTTCCGCCCGCCTGATGATTTCGAAGGGCGGCTACTCGATGGCTATGTTCGAGGTCGAGATACCGTTCGGTGCCGTAATCCAGCAGGATGCGGAGCTGACAGAGACCAATTGCTTCATTAGGGGGAACGTCACAGATTCGAAATCCTCGGATCCGATACAATCCGTGACAGTCTTCCTGTGGTACGGCGGCAGCGAACTGTCCATCGCTAACACGAACGAGACTGGCTTCTACGAATTGAGGTGCGTCGACGGCGAGAACATGTACATGTCAGTCGAACTGGATGGCTACTCTCGGGCAACCGCGGAGGTGGATCTTGCACCGGGCGACGAGAAATGGCAGGATTTCGGTCTGTGGCCGGTGACAGCATGGATTGAAGGATTCGTGACGGACTTCTTCAGCGACGACCCTATCGGGAACGCGAGGGTAGAGGCCTCCTCCTATGACTATTACTACGAAGAGAACTACACCGATGCCTGGGGTTACTATAACGTGTCCGTGCCCCAGGGCACCTATGATGTCAGAATTGAAGCGCCTGGTTACAGGGAGAACGTGACTGAGGTCGAAGTGATTGACGAGACGCCTACAAAACACGATGTCAGGCTGCTACCTTGGGATATCACAGACTCGTGCAGGATCCACGGCTGGGTTAACGATACCGATTCCGGACTCGGCATCTATGATGCGCGTGTCTACGTCGAACTCCCTGATGGGAGTTACTGGAACGATACTAGAACCGACACCGAAGGCTCCTACGAGATATTCATCCCTGCAGTCGAAATCGAGTACAGGGTGACTGCTTATCAGCACTATCCTGCCTATGGCGTGCTCGACGCTAAAGCGCTCGTCGACCAGAGAATGGACTTCTCCCTGGATGCAGATATTTACCGGCCCAACCTGACATACACCCAGGCACCGGTCGAGAACGTCACCTGGTTCAACCCGACGGTCATGGACATCGAAGTTGAAGATCCGAATATGGAGAGCTTCATGTTATTCCAGTCGATGTTCTGGAAGACCGAGGGACTGATGGAGTACTTCCGCCTGATCGACATGAAATCGACCTCGTTCGACCCTATTGATCCGTATGCCGATCTGCCATACGATCAGACAGGCGACAACTACACGATACAGGAAGAGTGGGATGCGACGATACCCTCTGCTGGCTGGCTTCAGAGCGGCGTCGACAGCCATTATGTCATAACATCTGAACAGTGGTGGGGGCCGACGCATTACTACGTCCTTTGGGGCTACTATAGCAACGACACTATGACCGACTCACCGTGCTCAGCATACTTCGATGTGGACACCGGGGAGCTTCAGATGTTCTGGCTAGAAGACGAGGTTGCCCCTGGCGACCCCAGTGCGACATTCGATACCGACATCCTTGCTTTCGGCTACAACTTGTCTGACTGGAACGGTGGGCTTGTGATGGATACCATGCGACTGGGACCACTCGAAGTGGAGGACATGGTGTTCGTCTTGGATGAGACCGTCCCGAGTGGTCGCTACAGAACCCTGTTCGGGGTCGGCGATTTCGGCGGGGGTGGTAATGGTTTCATCACGAACGTGACGGTCGACAACGACTCACCGGTTGCTAATGCGGGGCTGGATAGGGGCGCGGTCGTCAATACGACCATTGAGCTGAACGCATCGCTCTCTACCGATAACGGATGGATTGACAGCTATCTCTGGGAGTTCGATGACGGCGCCCCGGTATCTCTGCCCGGAGCCGTGGTGGATTACGAGTTCACTTCGACGGGCGAGTACGAAATCACGTTGACCGTGACGGACGGCGCGGGGCATACCGATAACGACACGGTTGTGATAACGGTCAATGACGACATGCCGCCAGTCGCAGATGCTGGACTCGACAGGTCCGTGCCAGAGGACACGCAAGTCATTTTCGACGGGGTCAACTCATATGACGATGTGGATATCGTGAACTACACATGGACCATCGTCGAGCTCGATGTCACTCTGTATGATGAGATCTGCAATTACACCTTTGCGGACTTGGGGGTGTACACCGTCCAGCTCGTGGTGAACGATACGATCGGCCAACTGTCCGACCCAGACGACGCAATCATCACTGTCGTGGATGCCACCTCTCCGGTGGCAAATGCCGGCCTGGACAGAATAGTGCCTATCGGTACGGAGGTCACGCTGAACGGAAGTGTGTCGACGGATGACCATGGTATCGTCAACTACACATGGACCTTCACCGACGTCGATGATGAGACGCTGTACGGGATTGAGGTTGCATACACATTCACCACGTCTGGCGAACACATCGTGACCCTGACAGTGGAGGATGCTGCGGGCAACAATGACACCGACGAGGCGTTAATCACCATCGTGGACGATGAGGACCCTGAGGCCGATGCCGGACCCGATCAGACCGTGGCTATCGGCGAAGAGGTCACATTTGATGGTTCGAACTCGGCCGACAACAGTGGGAGTATAGAGAACTACACCTGGACTTTCGAATACGACGATGATGATTGGGAGCTGTATGGCGAGAACCCCGTCTTCACATTCGAGATGGACGGCGAGTTCATTGTCATGCTGACGGTCGAGGACGCTGCTGGCAACTACGACACGGATACGGTCACAATCAGGGTGAACGCACCGCCCGTCGCTGATGCGGGATCCGCGATCACCGTAATCGTGGGTGAGGAGGTGACCTTTGATGGTTCTGGCTCGACTGACGACAGCGGCAGCATAGAGAACTACACATGGACGTTTGTGTACGACGGCGAGGAGTGGGAGTTGTATGGCGTAAGCCCCAGCTTCGTGTTCGAGATAGCTGGTGAGTACACGGTGGAGCTGACCGTGACGGACTCTGTGGGTTTGACTGACACCGATGAGGTCGTCGTCACTGTCGAGGAGGCCGATGGAGGCGCGGACGAAGAGAGCTTCCTCGAGTCCTACTGGTGGGTCCTCGCAATCATTGCGATGGTCGTGGTTGCTGGCGCAGCGTCAGCTGCGATGATCATGTCGAAGAAGGGCGGCAAGGGCGGCTCGGTCGAGGAGACGCCAGAGAGCAAGCCTGAGAAGGTCGAGGAGATTGACGATCCGCCACCGCCTCCGGAAGACATTTGAGCCGTCGGCAATCAGGAACGAAACACTCCAAAACCCCTTCCCGATTCGCTTTGTTCTCAAGTCCAAGTGAACGCGCTTCGAGTTCTAGACACCCTTTCGCTCCATAATGCTCAGGAGCTGTTCGATTGAGAGGGGTAGCCCGGCGCCATCTTCGCGCAAGGCGAGATCCTTGAACAGTCTGGCCACTGTCGGCAGCTCCAGCCCCGCAGAGGCAAGCAGCGCCTCGTTGTACAGTATGTCCTCGGGAGGTCCCTCTGCCACTATCCCTCCCTGCTTCACTATGCAGATTCTGTCTGCTATGCGGGCTGCCATGTCCATGTCGTGCAGCGCTATCACGACGCTCATACCATGGTCGTCTCTGAGGGATGTCAGCAGATGTTCCATTTTCTTCGCATTGGACGGGTCGAGATCACCAGTGGGCTCGTCGACAGCGAGTATCTTCGGCTCCATGGCAATCACGCCCGCGATTGCTACGAGCCTCTTCTGCCCGCCGCTCAGGTTGTGAGGGATCTTGTTCACGTCTTTGATGCCGACAACCTCCAGGGCGCGTTCCGCTCTCTCTCGCGCGTCCTCCGGCGAAAGCCCGAGGTTCAGAGGACCGAACATGACGTCGTCGAGAACCGTCGGGGAGAAGAGCTGTGAATCTGCATCCTGGAAGACGAGGCCCACCAACTTGCGTATGGCGGACACGTTGTCCTTGCGCATATCCTCGCCGAATACACGGATTCTCCCCACATCTGGCATCATCAAACCGTTAAGATGCTCTATGAGTGTGGACTTGCCAGCCCCGTTGGGCCCGCAGAGCGCCACGATTTCGCGGGGATAGACGCTGAAGCACATGTTGTGTATCCCTTGCGTTCCGTCAGGATATCTGTGAGTCACACAGTCGACGTGGATTATCGCGTTCTTGTCGTCGTGGCAGAAAGTTTTGCTCGTATCTTTCGGGACCATGTCGTCACCATCCTCTCAATCCGAAGTAGCGGTCGGCGACCGCGATCGCCAGCACAGCGACGAAGATGGAGATGGCCGCGATGCCTGAGACGCCAGGCCTCGAGACGCGCTCCACTATCGGGAAGCGGCCGGTGAACCCCCTGGACTCCATCGCCTTGGATACTCTCTCAGCTCTGTCGAAGGCGTGTATGAACGCGTGACCGAATATCCCTGCGAAGATCCGCGCCTGCCTGGTCATTCCTCTCATGAGGTTCCCGTTGCGGGAGTGCAGAGTGTCCATCACGTTCGTCAGCTCGTCGCTCGTCACGAACAGGAACCTGTACGTCAGCAGGAACATGGTAGCAATCGTCGTAGGCATCGTCTTGTGGACGATGTACACGACCTGCATGTAACGTGTCGTCATGAAGGTGGCTAGAGAGAAAGTCACGACGGCGAGGGCCCTCACTATGAGCTTGGCCATGAGGATAAGACCGTTGTCCGTCACCGCTATCTTCATCGACCCGAGTTCGAGGGCCGCGACTTCGTCACCTGGCTCTGTGAATACGAACATGATGACAAGGGTGACGACGAACACGAGCGGGAGCGAGTACCAACCTATGAGTAGCTTCACCGGCAGTCTCCCGCAGATGTAGAACGACAGCGCGAACGCGTAGATCGCCAGGAGTATTAAGAGGTCAGTCACGACAGTGACCAGCGCGACTATTAGGAGCAGTATCGCGCACTTGGTCCAGGGGTTCATCCGGTGGACCGCGCTGGAGCCGCTATCAGCGTAGTGGGTGATCATGCGCACATCCGGCACATGCTTCGTGTAGGTCCTCCGGGACAAATCCAAACACCACCCTTTCCAGAGCAGGTCACGCCGTGGATGGCTGCGGCTCCTCCTCTTCCTTGCGTGGCCTCTCCACCTCGCTCAACAGGTCAGGCTTCACCTTCCCTATGAATGTCACTATGTATGCTGTTATGAATCCCTCGATGACGCCCATGACTATGTTCGCGACGGCTATGAACACAAGGTTGTGCGCGGTCTCCTCTTCCTCCAGATGTGAGTCCTGAACGCCAGCAACAGCGATGATGACGACGACGATGATGGCGCTTATCACCAACGCCAGCGTGGTCGCTGATAATCCTGAAATGAACCTGCCAGTCCGGAGGCTGACCCTCATCGTCCTATAGGCATAGTATCCGATAATCACCTCGATGAGGTTGATGACGACGTTCACTCCGATGACGCCCCATCCTCCATGTCCGACGGCTGCGGCGAACATGTTCATGATGAGCACGGCGATGCCGCCAATCGCGGGGCCTGCCAGGATCCCTATCAGAGGCGTGAGGTTGAGGTGTATGCCGCCGAACACTGGGATCGTGACCATGAACGCGGCGATGCCGACCGCGGCGCACATGGCGCCGACAGTGAGCCTCTTCACGGAGACTGGCTCACGTCTCATCCACAAGAGCGCGAACGCTATCAGTGCTACGGCGACGGCCCACCAGAACAGGACCCAGATGGGCGAGAGCGCGCCATCCTCCAGATGTATGTGTGCCATGAATCGACGTGCGTCCACCGCACATCGGTTTAATAAGAATTTCGCCAGGGTTAATAACTTGGGGTGCCATGGTATGGACGATTAATAACGCGTGATTCCGTCATCTGGCCGCGTTTGGGTAGTATCTGAGCAGGCTGATGACCCACAGAACCTCGAACAATATGCATATGGTCGCAGGTACGGCTACGATCGGCTCGAAGAGGGCGATCGCGAGGGTCGCGGTGAGGCCGAGATTCTTGAATCCTGAGAAGAGAACGATGTGAATCCTATCCTCCTTCGGCACCGCTTTGCGTCGGAGGACGAACTCTGTCAGGTAGCCTGTCCCGAAGGTCCTGACGATGCAAGCCGCTGAGACTGCCGCGACCATCGGTATGTCGTCGATGAACGCGTTGCGGTTGGAGCCCGCCACCGCGAATATCATCACGAAGAACGACAGGTTGGTCACGACCGTCTTTGTACGCTTCTCAATATCCTTCCGCATCAGCACTCTGGAGAATGCCATTGGAAACACTATGAGCAGAACGAGCGAGACGACAAGGCTGGACACTGAGACGGAGGACCCTATCAGCGCGAGCGAGATGAGCGGCATCAGGATGAGGGCCGCCATGTAGTTGGCCGATGTCGACACGAGCGCCTTGGCGGTCGAACCGCCTAGTATCGATGTGAACGGAACGATGGATATCGCCGAAGGCGCTGCGGCCATGAGGACCCATCCCCACCACAGCTCCTCGCTGAACAGGCTGCCGATCAACAGGATAACGCCAGTGAGGACGCCGTAGTTCAGGAGAAGCATCAGTGCCGCGTCGCGTGAGAGGCCTTTCGCCTTGGCCTCGCCCATTCTTACGTTTGTGAGCGAGATGGTCATCAGCAGAGCGAGGGCCCCCATGGATATCTCCTTCGTGAAAGCTGGGAAGCCGCCGACGACGATGCCCACGGTCAGGCCGAGCATCATCATGGCGCTGTAGCTCTGCAGGACATCAGACGCCTTCATCACGCGCCAGAAGCCCACCTTGATACAAAAA
>Ga0307378_10004211_pt1 | contig 20685 bp, 15 predicted proteins | sample UN1MG_FD_202238 | JGI IMG/M metagenome (GOLD analysis project Ga0307378, IMG submission 202238) | Soil microbial communities from Risofladan, Vaasa, Finland - UN-1 | ecosystem: Environmental > Terrestrial > Soil > Coastal area > Acid sulfate soil | place: Finland: Risofladan, Vaasa | collected... | reverse complement strand
AATAGATAATATAATAAATATAAACCATAGAGCTTTATTGTCTTCATCTTTTATATATCTGGCTACTGCCAGACATACCAAAAAGAAAAGGATTATGATGGTATATCCCCTGGCATTGGTTGAGTATTCTACCATGGTAGAGGATGCAGCTACCAATCCTGCTGTTAATATGGCAGCAAATTTGTTATAGAAAACCCTGGTGGTAAAATAGGATGCTGGAATTATAAGTAACCCGGATATAAAGGCAGGCATCCTTATAACCCATTCCCTGTTTCCAAATATAACATAGAATATATGGGAGAGAAAAGTATGAAATAGATGATTATTAGAAGAAGAGTAATCAGACAAGCTTTTTATCAATGGTTTTTTAACAAAGCTTAAAAAAGTTATGGCCTCATCATGGCGCATAGGCTGGTTTATATAAAACAACCTTATGATAATAGATAGTGCTATTATTAACAGAAGAAAAATTAGATCAATTTTATCTTTCTGTATAAAGGATATAAAAGCTGATTTTAACCTACCAAAGGTAAGCCTAAATGAAATAAATAGCTGATAGAAATAATTTCTTACCTTTTGGTTTACAAACAGAAATGTAGTGCCAATGATAAACCATGCAAAACCCAGAAGTCTTGCCCTTACAAGCATTGCCTTATTAAAGGTAGCAAAAGTCCCATCTTCGGCCAATTTGCCCAGCATATCCCTTGCGGTTTCAAATGGTATATAGGAGAAGGAAATTAAAACTATACCTATTATTAGTAGAAGAAATATGAATAAATAACAGATTATGTTAGCTGCTTTTTTTTCAGCTACATTTTTCATGTCAATACCATGGTATTATGTTTTCACTTTTATATCATTTTTAAGTATAATTTTAAAGATATAATTTTTAAAATTATAAGTATTATGGTTTATTTTTATTGACGGTGTCAGCAATAATACTAAAATTATTCACAATAGAAAAACTGTGTCCAAATATTTTGTTTTTGTATTAGGTACCTAAGTAATTGGGCTTTTATAATTATACTCCCAAATGTACTTAATCTAAAAAGTAATTGTATAAGGATAAAGATACCTTATTGTATTTTTAGATAAAAGTTTTTTATATTATAATTTTAAAGGGGAAGTTTCAATGAATGAAGAAAAAAATAATATAAAAGAAGATGAAATTGACCTAAGGGAACTCTTTAGAATTTTTATAAAAAGAAAATGGTGGTTTATAGGAACATTTATAATAGTTTTAATAGCCGGTCTGCTTTTTACCTTCTTAAAAACTCAAGAATACAGTTCAACTTCTATGCTAAAAGTTAAAGAGGATTATTATCTGGATTCTACTAGTAATTATTTTCCAGAAGAAGCCTATGAATTAAGGATTGGTAGTTTGAACGATGTATTCATCGAACTGAAGTTAAGTGAGACTTTAAATGAGGTAACAAGGGCTCTAAATTATGATATAGATAGAAACGATTTAGATAAAGCTATTAATATATCTATAGATGAGGATAAAGAAATTTTAACGCTGACCACTGTTTATAATAATCCAGAAATAGCTTATAGAATAAATAAAACATTACTTGATGTATATAAAAATAAGAAAAATTTAGAGTTTAACGAAGTCTACGGGAGGCTTGTACAAAAAATAGGAGCAAAACTTATAGATGTGCAGGAGCAAATAGAAGAACTTTCAGGCAGAGCTGAGGAATATATAATAGGTTTTAATGTAAAACTACTAAATGAAATTGGAAAATCAGGTTTTGATGTCCCTTTCCTGGGAGCTAATTATACTTCACCCGAGATAGCTGGAAAGTTAAACTATAGTTTAACAGTTTACAATGATTTAGAAGAGATAAACTATATTCTTACAGAAAGTAAGGAGTTATTTGTAGATAAGATAGAAGTAATTGAAGACCCAGAGATATCAGATATGGGAGCTGATACTAACTATGGAAGGAATATATTGATTAGTATATTTTTAGCTTTAATTGTGGGGCTACTGGTTGTATTTGTTGCAAATTATTTTATAACTTCTAAGAAATAGTTAGATGGCTCATAATACTGGAGCAATTAATAAATGAAAAACATTTGTGTTATAGGCTTAGGATATATCGGACTACCAACTGCATGCATGCTGGCAAGCAATGGGTATAATGTTTTAGGGATAGATATTAATGAAGAAATTGTTACCAAGTTAAATTCTGGAAAAGTTCATATAGAGGAGCCGGAACTGGAAGAAGTATTTTTAAATGTATCCAGGAATGGAAAGTTAAGAGTTTCACAAAATCTTGAAAAATCGGATATTTTTATAATCTCTGTTCCCACACCCCTTAATGAAGAAAATAAGGCGGATTTAAGTTATATAATCAATGCTGCCGCTAAAGTAAAAGATTATATAGATAAAGGTAACCTAATTATTCTTGAATCAACCTCTCCACCCAGCACAACCAGAAAAGTAATTGGAAGTATGATACTGAAAAGCACAGGGCTTAAGGCCGGAGAAGACTACTATCTTGCATTTTGTCCTGAAAGAGTATTGCCCGGTAAGATAATATACGAGCTAATAAATAACGATAGAATAATTGGCGGTATTAATAAAAAATCAGCTGAAAAAGCAAAAGAAATTTATAGTAGTTTTGTAAAGGGTAGAATACTGTTAACAGACTTAGAAACAGCAGAATTTACAAAGTTAGCTGAAAATACTTATAGAGATGTAAACATAGCTTTCTCTAATGAGCTAGCACTGATATGCAATGATTACAATATAAATGTTTGGGATGTAATAAAATTAGCAAATAAGCACCCGAGAGTAAATATTTTAAGTCCTGGTCCAGGTGTTGGTGGACACTGCATACCCATTGACCCATGGTTTATCTTAAATAATGTTAGTAGAGGGAATACATTAATTGAGAAATGCAGGGATATTAACAATAGTTTGCCTAATATCATTTCAAAAAAAATAATGGAAATAGTCAAAGATAAAAAAGATCCAAAGGTGACATTGTTTGGGGCAAGTTATAAAGAAAATATCGGTGATACCAGAGAGAGTCCAACAAAAGTTATTTATAAAAATCTGGCAAAAGAAAAAGTTAATATATCAGTTTACGATCCGTTGTCAGCTAATTTTGAATATCCGCTGTCATCTAGTTTAAAAGATTCTTTAAAGGGCTCTGATTTACTAGTGTTATTAGTTGGCCATAAAATTTTTAAGGAAGTAAACTTAAAACATGTTTCAACTTTAATGAGAACTAAAAATATTTTTGATACCAGGAACTTTTTTAAAAAAGAGGAAGCGATTAGATATGGTTTTAAGTATTACATAATTTGAACTTATTTAAGAAAATGATTTAAGTACTTTTTGTACTATAGACAATTATTAATTTTATGAGTAAATTAAATATTCCGAAAAAAATTAATGTATTAATTTCTTTTGGGACAAGGCCGGAAGGCATTAAATTGGCACCGGTAATTAAATGTATCGATAGACAAAGTGATAAATTTAATTTAAAAGTTTGCAGTACTGGACAACACAAAGAAATGTTAAAGCAAGTCCTTGATTTTTTTGAGATAAAACCTGATTTTAACTTAAATTTAATGGCAGAAAACCAGTCGCTATCATCTTTTTCTTCAAGACTTTTAAGTAAAGTAGCCAAAATTATAGGAAATACAAGACCAGATATTGTATTAATTCAGGGTGATACCACATCTGCATTATTAATTGCTTTAGCAGCATTTTATAGAAAAATTAAGGTTGGACATGTAGAAGCTGGGCTTAGAACTTATGATAGAGATAATCCATTTCCAGAAGAAATCAATAGGCAGCTTATAAGTAGAGTTGCTGACCTGCATTTTACTCCAACAATAAATTCATTTAATAACTTATTAGCTGAAAGAGTTGATAAAAATAATATTTTTTTAACAGGTAATACTATTGTAGATGCAATGAATTGGGCTATAGAAAAAATAAAAAAAAGTAGTATGGAAGAGATAGAGTTAAGTAAACCTTTTAATTTGTTTAATGATAGATATAAAGTAATTCTGGTTACAATGCACAGAAGGGAATCATTTGGTAATGATATTGAGAATGTATGTAAAGCGTTAAGAATAATTGCAGAGAAATATAATGACATCAAAATTGTTTATCCTGTGCATTTTAATCCTAATGTAGCAAAGCCAGTATTTAGGATTTTAAGTGGGACAAAGAATATATTATTGACCAAACCTTTAAACTACCAATCATTTATATGGTTAATGAATAAGTCTTATTTTATAATTACAGACTCGGGTGGGGTACAGGAAGAAGCCCCGATATTTAAAAAACCTGTTTTAGTTATAAGAAAAAAAACAGAAAGAACTGAATCAGTAGATTTAAAAATTTCTAAATTAGTAGGAATGGGTACTAACTCAATAGTGGATAATGTTTCTAATTTGCTTGATAATAGATTGATCTATGAAAAAATGATTCCAGATGCCAATCCCTATGGTGATGGAAATGCAGCAGAGAAAATTATAGAATGCATATATAAAAGGTTGAATAATAAGTGTTAATTATAATAAGGTAGATAATGAAACAAGTATTTATAAAAAAAGGTAAAGTAATAGTAGATGAAGTTCCAGCACCTCTTATATCAGTTAATGAGGTATTGGTTCATGTTTATTATTCCTGCATTTCTTCAGGAACGGAAGTTAGTGGAATTGAGAAATCAGGAAAACCTTTATTTAAAAAAATTATAGATAAGCCTCAGAATATTAGAAAAGTTTTAGATTTGTTAAAAAATAAAGGATTATCTAAGACTATAAGAAAAGTAAAAAGTAAAGTAGATTCCCAAACTCCTACTGGATATTCTGCAGCAGGTTTGGTTTTGGAAGTAGGGGAGAATATAGAGAATATAAAAGTGGGTGACAAAGTGGCTTGTGCTGGTGCAGGAATTGCAAACCATGCTGAATTTATTGCTGTTCCTGAAAATTTGGTTGTAAGAGTACCTGAAAACTTATCACTAAATTATGCCTCTACTGTTACATTAGGAAGTATAGCATTGCAAGGAGTTCGTAGATGTAAACCAGAATTAGGAGAATTTGTGGTAGTAATGGGTTTAGGAATTTTAGGGCAGTTAACCGTGCAATTATTAAAACTATCAGGCTGTAAAGTAATTGGTATAGATTTAGAGCAGAAAAGAATAGATAAAGCACTTTCTTTAGGTCTAGACATAGGTTTTAATCCAAATAAGGTAAACATAGTAGAAGAAGTTATTAGAAATACTAATGGATATGGAGCAGATTCGGCAGTAATAACAGCATCTTCAGCCAGTAGTACAGTAATAAATCAGGCAATGGAAATGTGTAGAAAGAAGGGGAAGATAGTTGTAGTTGGGGATATACCATTAAATATTGAAAGAAAATATTTTTATGAAAAGGAGCTTGATTTATTAATATCAACTTCATATGGACCAGGTAGATATGATGAAAAGTATGAGTTAAAAGGCTATGATTATCCATATACCTACGTTAGATGGACAGAAAATAGAAATATGAAAGAGTATCTTTCATTATTATCAGAAAATAAAATAAATGTAAAAGACTTAATTGAAGAAGTTTATAAAATTGAAGAAGCTCCCAAAGCTTTTGAATCCCTTAGGCGTGGTGATAATAGACCCTTAGTTGTTCTTATGGAATATCATAGGGATTCATTACTTAAGGAAAGAATAATAAAAACCTCATATAAAATCAGACAAGATAAAATAAATGTGGGAGTTATTGGTGCAGGTAGTTTTACCAGAGAAGTTCATTTGCCTAACCTAGAAAAGTTAAATAAATTTTATAATATATATGCTATATGTTGTAAATCAGGCAATAATGCTAAAAGTTTAGCAAAGCAATTCGATGCAGTTTGTGCAACTACTGATTATACAGAAATTTTAAAGGATAAGAATATTGATATGGTTTTAATTTCTACAAGACACAATCTGCATGCAAAAATTGCAATTGATGCAGCAAATGCAGGAAAAGCAATATTTTTAGAAAAACCAATGGCATTAAATCAAGAAGAACTAAGTAAACTTGTAGATACCTTAGAAAAAACAAAGGTTCCTTTTATGGTAGGTTTTAACAGAAGGTTTTCTCCCTTTGCTTTAATAATTAAAGAGCAGATTAATAACAGAGTTAATCCCATTATGGTTAGCTACATAATGAATGCTGGTTTTATACCTAAAGACCATTGGGTGCACACTGCAGAAGGTAGTGGTAGGAATATAGGAGAAGCCTGTCATATATATGATTTGTTTAATTATTTTACTAATTGTAAGGTTTCTAAAGTAAAAGCAACAAGTATTAACCCAAAAACAGAGCAATACAGTTCTAATGATAATTTTGTAGCAACTATAAAATATAAGGACAGTTCAGTTTGTAATTTAGTTTATACTTCTCTTGGCTCTAAAAAAGCTCCGAAAGAAAAGATTGAGATTTACTTTGATAATAAAATTATCTATTTAAATAACTATAAAGAGCTAGAGTTTTTTGGGCTAAGAGAAAAAAATATTAAGATTAATATCCAAGATAAAGGTCATTATAATGAGCTCCAAAAATTTGCTAAATCTATAAAAGAAACTAAAAGTTACTTAATTCCATTATGGCAGCTAATCCAAGCTACTGAGATAAGTTTTGAAGTTGAGAAACAAATTAACGAATATGAAAAATAATATCAAAACCAAGATATTATACATCGGCTCAATTCCATCAGAAATTGGTGGTAAAAAAAGTGGAGGAGTTGCTACATATTCTTGGGAATTAGCAACTACTGCTTGTAAGAATGAATATGATGTTTATATTTTAACAGATGTTCCTAATTCTTTTGAAAAGGATGCAATTAAAGTAATAAGATGGTCTCTAAAGAATAAGTTAGAGAAAATATTTTATGCAATTATTATGTATATTATAAATAGAAACAAAATAAAAGAATTAAATTTTTTAAGCGGAAAAGAGAAGCTCAAAATTCTTTATAAATCTCACCTATTAAAAAAAATATTAAAATCTATAAGACCAGATTTTATACATATTCTTCATATACTAGATGATGCTATTTTTAGTTTGAGCATTTTAAAAGAGCACCCACCTATAATAGCAAGTGAATATGGAACTGCTTTGCTATATGAACAAGAAATCTTTAAATTATATGGATTTAAAAAAAGGGATTCTTTCTATAAAAAAGTAAGAAAAGCGTTAGATAAAATAGATTGTGTGATTTCTTGTAGCTATTTTTCCAAATTAGCATTATTAAGAGAATTCAATCCGATACCTAATATTAAAGTAAAGGCGATTCTTAATCCCATTAATCCTAATAAGATACAATTAGTAAATAAAAATAAGGCGAAAAATATTTTGGGATTAGGAGATAAGAAAATTGTAACTTTTTGTGGGGTACATTTTCCTATAAAGAGAAAAGGTTTAGATATCTTACTAAAAGCTTTTGCTATTAATAGTTATTTATTAGAAAAATGTAAACTTATAGCTATAACGAATGAGGATGCAAAAAGATTTGCTCAGGATTTTATAGAAAAGAAGAACATTGATGGTGTAGTGTTATCATTTCAACCTTCAAAAAAACTAGTCGAATATTATAATGCAACTGATGTTTTTGTCATGCCTAGCAGACAAGAAGGAATTGGATTAACTTATTATGAAGCATTATTAGCAGGGGTTCCCATTATTGGGTTTTTTAGAAGTGTCTTAGAGCTTGAACAAGTTTTGGGAATTTATATAGGGGAAAAATTTAATGCAAATGAAGAAAATGAGAAGGATTTGGCTGAAAAAATAATAAAAGTCTTAAATATGGAAATTGATGGTAAGCTATTAAGGAAAAAGGTAATTGAAAATTTATCTTGGGATGTAAAATTTAAAGAATACGATTTAGTGTATAGAGAATTATTAGTGTAAATATTTAATAAGTTAAGGAAAATATGAATCTTGGGCTGGCAACTGAAGAAAAGGATTGGCAAAAATGGAGTTTATATAAACGTATTCGTCTCAAAATTTCACGCATGCTGTCTTATTTTTTACTTTATAAATCTATTAAGGGAGCTAATTTTATACGAGAGCGTATTTGTAAGTTTATTATGCCTTCTCCAACCACTACTACTTATATATGTCCTACTTTATTTAATGTCAATGTTTTAGTTGGCCCAATTAATGGTAAGGGACCAGAAAGCTCTCTTTATTATTTTGGTGAATATGAATCTGGGACACTGTCTGTGTTTAAAAAATTTTTATGTAAACATGATATTGTTCTAGATGTAGGTGCTCATATTGGTTTTATTTCACTTGTTATTGCGAATTTTGTGGGAGAAAATGGTCTTGTGTATGCTGTTGAGCCACATCCAAAAACTTACAGAATTTTGGAAGAAAACATTCGTATAAATAAGTTTAAAAATATTCATCCTATGAATATTGCTTTAGGTTCTAAAGTATCTAAAGCCAAAATATATGAAAATTATAATATAAATAGAGGCTCAGCTTCGTTGATTTGTCCTGAAAATGTAGATAATAGAGAATCAAGGTGGCAAACTAAAGTAACTACAATAGATACACTTATTGAAAAAAGAAAAATAAAAATTCCCAAGCTAATAAAAATTGATGTGGAAGGATTTGAACTGGAAGTATTAAAAGGAGCTAAAAAATTAGTTTCTAGCTCACAAGCACCTGCATTGTGTGTTGAATTTAGCATTTTGCATCCCACATATGGCGGAAACATTCATGATATCTATAATTTTATAAAAGAGACAAATAGTTATCTTTTATTTAAGCTAAAGCGGGGTAAAGGCGTACCTTCGAAACTAATAAAAATTAATAACGAAAAAGAATTACCCAACCATGATAATGTCTTCTGCTTTCTTGAAAAGCATTTATAAGTGCAATGTGTGAATAGAATATTAAAAAATTTTTAAATTATTTTTATTAAGGATTTTAATAGATTAAAAAATAAAGATGTGGTTTTTTAAAATCTTTTAAACAGTCAATTAATTTAATTCATCTATTATAAGTTAAATTTAAATTTAGAAAAAAGCAAAAGAGATATGGTAGAAGACCTAGTTAAGGATATAGCAAAGTACCTACCTTCTAAGATAATAACAGGAGTTATTGGTTTTATTAGTATCCCAATAGTCACTCGCTTATTTCCACCTGCTGATTATGGGGACTACTCGTTGGCATGGGCAACTGTTAATATTTTAGTTCTCCTTATTGGATGGTTGAGCATGTCTATAATAAGATTTTATCCAAAATTTGAAAAGGATAAAAATTTAGATTACTTTAACAGTCGTATTGTAAAGTTGTCATTTATATCAATATTAGTAATTGGTTTTTTATTTTTTTCAATCATAATAGTAATAAAGAAGTGGGTATCTGAACAATTATATATATTAATGCTAATTGGTATTTTTTTATTTGCACTTCTTGCATTTTTTGAAATATTACTGCATTTTTTGAGGTCTAGAAGGGAGGTAATTTGGTACAGTATTTTTTTTACATGGAGGATTGTTTTTGGGTTTGGATTGGGAATACTATTAATATTTTTATTTAATTTTGGTATAGAAGGTTTGTTTTGGGGTGCGATTATAAGTCTAACATTAATATTGCCTTTATTGTGGAAAAAATCGGTAGGGAGAATAAAATTTGATAACATAACAATATCAAAGTTTTTTGTGATGGAGATTTCAAGGTATAGTCTTCCATTAGTAGTTGGCAATTTAGCTGCATTGATTTTAAGTCTGTCGGATCGTTATATACTTCAATTGTTTAGAGGTAGTTATGAAGTTGGAATATACTCAGCATCATATAATATATCAGAACATTCAGTATTGCTTTTTGTATCATTATTTACACTGGCTGCAGGCCCTATTGCTATAAATATATGGGAAAAAGAAGGAGAAGATGAGAGTAAAAAATTTATAAGTAAAACAACAAGATTCTATTTAGTCACCTGTATCCCCGTGATTGTAGGGTTAAGTGTATTATCAAAACCCATTATAATGATAATGACAGGGAATGAGTATATTTATGGATACAAGATAGTTCCTCTAGTGGCATTTGGTGCTTTTTTTCTTGGACTTCAATGGTTGTTTGGTACAGCTTTTGCTTTGTATAAAAAAACTAAATTTACTATGTTTATTATTGCAGCATCTGGATTATTAAATTTAGTTCTTAACTTTTTGCTAATACCAAAGTATGGATATATGGCTGCAGCTATAACAACATTGTTTTCCTATGTAGTCTTATTTTTATTAATGTGTATTTTTTCACGTCGTTTTTTTGTATGGGATTTTCCTTACAAGTCTCTAATAAGAGTCTGCTTTTCATCATTGGTAATGGGAGGGGCTGTTTATTTTATTAATATAATACTTAATTTTAATACTATTACTAATTTATTTTTGAGTGTTTTAACTGGATTTTTTGTTTATTTTTTTATGCTTTTTGTATTCAGGGAACCTACAAGTAAGGAAAAACAAATTTTATCTAAACTATTTAATATTAAAGGTATATTTCTTAAATTAAAAAATTTTAGGTAGATTGGTGGTTATAATGCAAGATGAAAAAAAATAAAGAAGTTTTAGTTCAAAAGGCTTATGATTTGTTAGCGGAAAAGAGGAAAAATTTATTCTTTATTGGGAAAAATTAGTTAGAAGTTAATCTATGATTAAGAAAATTTCATATTACAAGAAGAAAATAAGAACTACACCTTTTCACATATTAGTATTGAAAGTTATCAAGAAGGTCCTTGCTAAAGTTAGGATGTATTATATACATAGAAAATTTCAGATAAGTAGTGATTCTAAATCAGATAATTATTATTTTTTAAGAGAGCATAGTAGTAGTTTGGAAAAAGAAGATGTAAATGGGTCATTTTTTAAAAAAATAACTAAAAACAATTTTTACGAACTAGTAGTAAATAGAAAAGATAAAGAATTCATCATTAAAAATATTAAACAAAGCAATGATATAATAAAAAAAGCCGATGATATATGCAATCATATATTTGACCTTTTGGGCTCAAATAAAGTAAAAGTAAAATATAATTTAAATACTGCTGGAGTAGAAAAATATAATTATGCTATGGGAATAAAAAAATCCGAGATAGATGAAGTAAAAGAAAAAATAAATAAAAAAATTACTAATATTTTTGGTAATTTTGATGTGAAAAATTACTCATATTTATTTAGTAATGACTATGAGCCGATAGACTGGCATATTGATTTTAAGTCTGGATATAGGTGGGATAAGAGATTATGGTATAAAAAAATACAATATGGAAAAGATTTGGGGGCTGATATTAAAGTTCCCTGGGAGCTATCAAGTTTTTATCATTTTGTTACTTTGGGACAAGCATATTTTTTAACTGGAGACGAAAAATATACAAAAGAATTTATTTACCAAACTATAGACTGGATTGAAAATAACCCGCCACAATTTGGTGTCAACTGGATTTGCACTATGAATGCAGCAATAAGAGTAACTAACTGGGTATTAGGTTTTTCATATTTCAAAGAATCAAGTTTTATAAATAAAAAGTTTTTCCTTAAATTTATTAAAAACCTGTATATTCATGGTAAACATATAATTGGAAATTTGGAATATGGAATATTAACATCAAACCATTATATTGCAGATATTGTGGGGTTAGCTTATCTAGGAATGATGTTGAAGGATTTTAAAGGGGCAAGGAATTGGTTGGATTTTGGGGTTAATGAATTTATAAATGAAATGAAAAAACAGGTTTACCCAGATGGGGTAGATTTTGAAGCATCAACTTGCTACCATAGATTAGTTTTGGAGCTTTTCTTTTATCCAACTCTTTTTATAATTAAAAATTCATCCTATTTTGATGAAAATAATTTTGTAGAAGCTGGAGAAAAGGTTTTTGGAAAAAATTATATGGATAAGCTTTATAAAATGTTTGAGTTTGTTTTATTTTCTTTAAAACCAAACGGTAAAATGCCTCAGTTGGGAGACAATGATAGTGGAAGACTTCATATTTTTAGGAATAGAGAAGTTTTAGATACGAGATATTTACTTTGTATGGGTGCAGTATTTTTTAAAGAGCCAAAATTTAAGGTAAAGGAGTTTGGTTTCTGTGAAGAAGCTTTGTGGGTTTTTGGGAAAGATGGCTATGATATTTGGAATAATTTAGAGAGTAAAAGTATAAATGGTATTGGCAGTAGATCTTTTCCCAATGCAGGTTGGTATATTTTAAGAAAAGATAAAAATTATATGATAGTATCTTTTGGAACAAATGGGCAAAATGGAAACGGTGGGCATGCTCATAATGATAAACTAAGTTTTGAGCTGTCCGTAGGTGGTAAGGATATATTGGTAGATCCGGGTACTTATATTTATACCCCAATTCCATATTGGAGGAATAAGTTTAGGTCAACTTTATTTCATAATACTGTGGTTGTAGATGGTGTTGAACAAAATAGGTTTAATGATAAAAGTTTATTTTTTTTAGAAAATGATGCTAAATGTAAGATTAATTTATGGAAGACTACTGAAAGGTATGATTTTTTAGATGTTGAACACTATGGATATAGACGTTTAAAATTTCCAGTGATACATAGAAGACAAATATATTATGATAAAAATGAAGATTACTGGATAGTAAGGGATTTGCTAACTGGAGAAGGAAAACATAAGTTTGATTGGTGCTTTCATATAGCTAAAAATGTTATTATTGATATTGATGAAAACTCTTTAACTGTTACTATCAATGATAGTATTAATGATGAGAAAAATATTAAGTTAAAGCTTATTCCTTTAGATATAGATGGTTTTCAGTTTTTTAAATTTAATAGTTGGCTATCTTATGGTTATGGGGAAAAAGTAAGTTCTATAATGTTAGGATATTCAAAAACAACAAATATCCCTACAGACTTTTTATTTGTTATTACAACTAAAAAATTTAATTATTCTAAGGATGATGTTGTAAATCTACTAGAAAGTTATAGTAAATAGTGGTAGCAATTTTTTATCTAATTTTTACAATTAAGTTTTTTATAATTTTTCTATTCTAAGAAAATATGAAAAAATTGATTATTGAGGATAGAGAAATAAATGGAATTTGTCCAGTATATAAAATTGGTGACAGAATTGTTTTGGATGACGAATATAAAGTTAATTTAACCCAAACTTCAGCAATTTGCATGCATTCTATTGCTTCCATTGTGCTATATTATATTGCATTTAGTAATGGAATACACCTAAATAAATTAGGCTTGCTAGAAAAAATGGTGAGGGTGATAGTGCATTTGTACAATGTTTGGACCCATGCAAATACACTAATGGCGGAACTATAATCTTTAAAATGAAGAGTGGTAAAAGTTAGCAACAATTGTAAGCATGTGATTTTATAAAGAAAAGTTTTAGTTGATTGAGATTATTACAAAGCTAGTTAGAAAATAAAAATATGGATATAGAATTATTTTATATCTCCTATGATGGAATTATCAACCAGAGTGTTTTTGATTCACAAGTAATAGGCTTTTTAAGAAAAATAAGTGGAAATAAAAAGCTTAAAATTAATTTTATTGGCTTTGAAAACTTAAAAATTTATATTTTTAAAAACAAATATCTTAGATACAAAAAGAAGATTTTATGTGATTTGGGAATGGAGGTTTATTTTTATCCTAGGGTTCCTGGACTTACAGGTATATATTTAAATATATTGCTAATATTGATAAGGTTTTATTTATCACTATTTATTAAAAAAAATAAAATTGTTTTTCATGCCAGAGGAAATAAATCTGCTTTAATTGCATGTAAAATAAAAAGAATTCTACCTTTTTTAAAAATTATTTATGATTCAAGAGGCGTGGAACCAGAAGAATATTTGTATAGTAAAAGATTAAGTAAGAAAAAAAATAGTTATTTATCTTCTAGAGAAATGAATATTTTCCATAAGTTGAAAGGCATAGAAGAGTATGTGGTAAAAAATTCTGACAAAGTATTTGCTGTTTCAAATGAACTTCGAAAATATTATTTAAAGAAATACAGAATTAGTAAAGATAAAATTTATGTTATCCCTTGCTGTATAGACAAATCTGTTTTTTATTTTGATGAAAAAATCAGGAAAAGAGTAAGAGATAATTATAATCTTAATGATAAAATTGTGCTTGTTTATTGTGGGTCTATGCATCTACTTCAAAAACCTGAAATAATTTTAAAATTTTTTAAGGAAGTATATAAGTTAGAAAAAAAAGTATTTTTGTTGATATTAACTTATAATTTAGAAAGGGCAGAAAAGTTTATTCAAGCTGAAAACATTTTTATGGAATCTTATAAAGTACTATCTTTAGATCATAATAAGATCCCGCCTCTCCTAAATGCGTCGGATATTGGAATAATTTTTAGAGAAAAAAACTTGGTTAATAGAGTTGCATCTCCTACAAAATTTGCTGAATATATATCATGTGGCCTTTATACAGTTTTAACTGATGGTATTGGAGATATATCTGATATGGTAGTAAAAAAAAATATTGGTGAGGTAGTAAAATCATTACAAGATTCAGATATAGAATTATTTGCAAATAGAATATTATTGAAAAGAAAAATGATCCAAAGTTATGAATATAAAAATAAAATTTATAATCTGGCTTGTCAAGAATATGACTGGGATAATTACATTACTAACATCTTATTAATATATAAAAATTTATCATCTTAGTTTTTTATCTTGTGAGGACTTCATGAAGATCCTTATGCTTGTAAATTGGAAGATAAACTATTTATATGAAGACAATGATGATATTCAACCACCAGATAAAATGGTTAAAGGTAAAAAATATTGGTTTTTTAAACACTGGCCTACTAATAAAGATAATGTTGATGTTTTAGATTTTTGTTATATTCCATTTTTGCATTATATTGAAAAAAATAAATTAAAATTTTATATTTTTCAAGCTATCAAAGGATTGTGGAAGTCTAGAAATTATGATTTAGTAATATCTCATGGTGCACAGAGTGCTATGTTTATGTCATTTATGCGTTCTATTTTGGGCGTTACTAATCCTCCTCATTTCTTGATAGATGTCGGTTGTTTTAATGGTGGAAGGAATAATAAAGTTGAAATTTCTTTAATAAAATTTGCAGCAAAATCTCTTAGTGGACTAATATATCATTCTACAATACAACAGGAATATTATGAAAAGTTTTTGCCATTTTTACTAGAAAGAAGTAAATTTATTCCCTTTGGTGTTGATACTGATTCCTTTTATCCTTTAAATGTTGATGAAGAAAATTATATTGTTTCTATAGGATATGCTAAAAGAGATTATTATACTCTATTGAAAGCATGGAATAGTATTAATTTTGAGAAAACACGTTTAAAAATAGTTGGTATTAGTAGTTTTAAAAATCTGGGATTTGAGTCAGAAAATTTTTCAAGAGTTGATTTATTAGGAATAGTTTCTATTAATAAATTAAAAGAAATTATTTCAAAATCTAAATTTGTTGTTACTCCTTTGCCTGTGTATAAGTATTCATATGGTCAGATGTCATTACTTCAGTCTATGAGTATGGGCAAAGCAGTAATTGTCACTAAAACTCCGAGTACAATAGATTATGTAACTAATGGTGAGAATGGTATATTTGTTGAGCCATATAATGTTGATGACATGAAACAGAAAATAATTAACTTATTAAGAGAACCACAACTATGTTTAAAATTAGGTGAAAAAGCAAGGATTTCCGTTGAAGAAAATTACAATGAAAGAATCATGTCTGAGAATATTTATAATTTTATCAAAAAGTTAGTTTGGTGATTAAGAATAAGTTTAATGGATAAAGAGTATATAGATTGTGATTTCTGTGGTAGGGATGATACTGATTTGGTTTTCGAGGTTTATTCAGAAGTTACTGGGAGGAGAGAAAAGTTTAACATTGTAAGATGTAGAAATTGTGACCTTTGTTATGTTAATCCAAGACTACCAAAAGAAATAATATTAAAGTATTATCCCGAAGATAATTATTATTCTTATAAATGTTTCGAAGACTGTAAAAAAATCTCTTTTAAAAAGGTAAAGGAAATAGCAATAGAGTTTATAGGTAATTATCCAAAAATTTCTAGTGGAAAGGGATTAATAGATTTACTAGGAAAGTTAATAGCTTTAATGGTTAAAAATAGTATTAGTGTAGTTATTCCTTATAAAGAGGATGCTAATGTTTTGGATATAGGGTGTGGTAGTGGAGAACTCTTATTTTTTCTGAAGAAACATGGTTTTAACACATATGGAGTTGAAATTAGTAATAAAGCAGCAAACTATGGAAATAAGTATGGTCTAAATATACTTAATTGTGATTTTGCTGATACTAATTTTCCTTCGGATTTTTTTGATATTATTGTAATAAATCAGGTGCTTGAACATTTATATAGTCCCTATAAGACATTGAAGGGAATTAATAGAATAATTAAAAAAGATGGTTTGTTAATTTTAGGAGTACCTAATATAGATTCTTATGGAATGAAAGTTTATAAAAGTTATAGTAGTATTTTAGATATTCCTAGACACCTTTATCATTTTTCTACATCTACATTAAAAAAGATGTTATTAAAAAGTGGTTTTAAAATTGAAAAAATAGTTAGTAAAAATTTTTTTATTCCTCATTATAATAAATACAGTTTATCTCTGTTAAAAAAAGACTGTGCTTTTTTTAGATTATTCAAAGCTTATTTACAAATATATTTATTAAAACCTATTTTTTTTACTTTTTCTAGAAACAAAGAATCTTTTGGTGAATTTATTACTATTTATGCATATAAAGGGAAGTAACACTTTCTGATATCCTATTAATATTTTAGAAATAGATTTATAAACTAAAAGATTAGGTTTGAAAAGAGACAAACTTTCTGACCTCGGGACAAGTGCCTATTTTAAGGTATAAGAGGCAAGAAAAAAATAAAGATTTCCTTAACGTACTACCTTTAATATGGTGTAAATATAGTAAAAACTTTAAAAAAGAAAGGTTTGGCTTTACTTTTCAATTTGCCTCAGAAAAGCAGATGTCCTGAGGTCAGAAAGTTTACCATTTGGGGTTCATATCAATTTGGTACACGGTTTATCTGTAACAATAATAGTAGTTGTATAAAAATAAAATTATGCGGTTTCTGTCAATGAAATTAAATAAATGGTTACCTATCATTTTTTTGTTGATTACGTGGTATATACCTCGCCAAACAGCGCCTGGGGGATTGTTAGCTAATTATATCACTTTGAGATGGATAACTTTCATATTAATCCCGGTAATTTTCATTTGTTTTTTATTATATAGGTTGCGCTCAAACACTAAGATATATGTGGCAAACATACTATTTCCAATGATTAGTGTATTAGGGGTTATAGTATTTTCAGGTTTAATGAATCAATCCTCTTTATTAGAAATAGCATTCACAATTTTGATTTATTTGCGGTATCCGTTATTGTTTATAGTCTTTTTAAATATGGACATAGATAAAGATGTACTTAGGTCTTTTCTAAAAGTTTTCTTCTTTTTAGTAATTATACAAATTCCCGAGGTGTTTTACCGATTTTTTGTGCTGGGCATTAGTTGGGATCATATTTCATGGACACTGGGACCATGGGGGACATTTGATCTCGGAGTTTATATGATATATGCTACTGCATTAATAGTAGCTAGAAATTTAATTATACGAATAAAACTGAGCCACATTATTCTGATATTATGTTTCTTTTCAGTAGCACCAATGGGAGAAATAAAAGCTTTTATTTTTTTTACTCCAGTAGTGGCGAGTTTTGTGATTTATAATTGTTTTAAAAAGAAAATATCAAAAAAGAGCCTTTATATTGCTATAGGGCTTATAACTGTTATAGTTGTTGGATTTATTTTTTCTGTTAACTGGTATGAAAAAGTATTTCCCGAGAGCATAGGTAGTATTCTAAATCCTAAAGAGGGAGGAAGAGTTAGCAGAATTAGTGCATTACCCGATATAATAAGCAAAGTTGAAATGAATGCTTCTAATTTTTTAATAGGTTGGGGTCCAGGAAGTTCGTTAGCTGGAGAGTATTTAGCGGATAGGGGGAAAATTTTTGAATTTCCAATTAGTTACAAGACTCAATTAACTGAGATGTTTGTTGATGTAGGAATCATAGGAATGATTGCTTATTTTTGGTTGTTAATTAGTTTAATTCTCAAATTCCGAAGACATATAAAAGTTGAATATGATCAAACCTACATTTTTTTAAATCATGCTATAATTGGAATGTGGCTATTTTATGCAATCCTGGGGCCTATGTATGACCTTGTTTGGCGGCATGATTCTCCTAATTTTATTTTCTATTTTTTAACTGCTGCCTTATATAATAGATACCGTAATATAAAAAATGAAAATTCTACTTATCAATAAATTCTTATATCCCAAAGGTGGAGATGCGATAAGCACACTTGAGACAGGAAGGTTACTTTCTGAAAAGGGACACGAAGTAGTGTTTTGGGGTATGGCACATCCTAAAAATCAAGATTTTCTTTATAAAGAATACTTTGTTTCTTATATTGATTACAATAAACCTTTAGGAAGATTTCAACAACTTAAAAATTCATTTAAAATTCTTTACTCATTAGAAGCAAAGAGTAAAATAAGCAATCTTTTAAAAGAGTGGAAACCTGATATTGCTCATTTAAATAACTTTGCTCATCAAATTTCTCCATCTGTATTAGATGTATTTAAAAAATACAAGATCCCTACTGTGATGACCATACATGATTATAAATTGGTCTGTCCAACTTATTCAATGTTATTACATGAAAAACCTTGTGAGCAGTGTAAGAATGGTAAATATTATTATTGTTTTATAAACAAGTGCACAAAAAATTCTAAAGTTAAAAGCTTTGTCAATACTTTAGAGATGTATCTTCATCATAAAGTTTTAAAAATATATAATAAGATTGATATTTTTATTTCGCCTAGTAAATTTTTGATGAATAAAATAAAAGAAATGGGGTTTGATAGCAATATTATTTATCTTCCTAATTTTGTTGATTTAGATAAGTACGAACCTTTTTATGAAACTGAAGATAATAGTATTGTATATTTAGGACGTCTTTCGAGGGAAAAGGGTTTATATACTCTTATAAGTGCTGTTAAAAATTTAGATGTAAGGCTTAAAATTGTTGGAAGTGGACCATGCGAAAATGAATTAAAAAATAAAGTTAAAGTTGAAAATATGAGTAACGTATATTTTTTGGGATATAAAGAAGAAAAGGAGTTAATAGATATAATAAGGGAGTCTTTATTTTTGGTAATTCCTTCTGAATGTTATGAAAATAACCCTAGGGCTGTGTTAGAAGCATTTGCATTAGGCAAACCGGTAATTGGAGCGAGAATTGGCGGAATACCAGAACTAGTCATAGATGAACAAACAGGCTTAACCTTTGAATCAGGAAACGCTCAAGATTTAAAGGATAAAATAATCTATTTATTAGGTAATCCTGATATGATTAGGAAAATGGGTTATAATGCAAGGAAGTTTGTTTTTCGTAAATTTTGTCCTGATAAGTATTATGATAAATTGATGAAAATATATAAAAAAGCTATAAAAAATCATGAAAAATAACTAAGAGGGTGAAGATGAAAAATATAATTCAAGCTAGTTTAATAACGACTTTTAGATGTAATGCTAGATGTCAAATGTGTGAAATTTGGAGGTATCCTACTAAGCCATCAGAAGAATTAGATCCTAAATATTATGAGAAATTACCTCCAGGCTTACGAGTAAATATTACTGGTGGTGAGCCAACTTTAAGGGAAGATATAGAGGATATCTTTAAAATACTTTATCAAAAATCATATTTACTTGAGCTAAATACAAATGGTTATTATACTGACAGAATTGTAAAGATTGCTGAAAAATTTCCGAATATTTTGATACGTGTAAGTGTTGAAGGATTGCCAGCACTTAACGATAAATTAAGAGGTCTGCCTAATGGATTTGATCATGCCTTAAGAACCATACTAGAGCTTAAGAAGACTAAATGCAAAAATATAGGTTTTTCTATTGTTATTTCTCCAAAAAATGTTTCAGATTTAATTCATCTATACAGATTGTGTTGCTATTTAGGTATCGAACTTGGGAATTCGGCATTGCATAATTCATGGTATTTTCATAAATATGATAATGTAATAGTTGGAGATAGAGAAGAATGGAGGGGGGTAGCAGAGTTCATTGAGCAAATGCTAATGTCATCTCGTAGGGGTATAAAAAACAAACTGAAAGATTATAGTAGAGCTTACTTTAATTTAAGTATTTTAAAACGGCTTCGAGGAGATCCTCCAGGATATCGACCACCATGTGGTGCTGGATCAGATTTTTTCTTTATTGATCCTTGGGGTAATGTTACACCTTGTAATGGGTCAAATGAAGAATGGATAATGGGTAATATAAAAGATAATTCATTAGATAATATAATGAATTCTGAGAATGCAAAAGAATGTATAATAAAAGTTAAGAATTGTAATGAAAACTGCTGTTTTGTTGTAACTGAACGACATGATATGGTTCGTAAACCATGGAAACCGATTTATTGGGTAATGAAAAATAAGATTAAATTGGTGTTAAATCTTTCAATGGAGTTTTAATGAAATGAGAGTATTTGTAGTAGGAACTAGAGGATTTCCAAATGTTCAAGGTGGAGTTGAAA
>Ga0307378_10004209_pt1 | contig 20689 bp, 20 predicted proteins | sample UN1MG_FD_202238 | JGI IMG/M metagenome (GOLD analysis project Ga0307378, IMG submission 202238) | Soil microbial communities from Risofladan, Vaasa, Finland - UN-1 | ecosystem: Environmental > Terrestrial > Soil > Coastal area > Acid sulfate soil | place: Finland: Risofladan, Vaasa | collected... | reverse complement strand
CGGAGTGAGCCGCGGCTGGCGGAGCTGGCGGCGAGCGTGGACGGAAAGGCGGAGATCACGTATACGACGGACCCGGCCGCCGGCCTGCGAGGGGCGGATATCGTCATCACGGTGACGAGCGCGGTGGATACGGTGGTGCCGGGGGAGGCGCTCAAGCCGGGGGCGGTGGTGTGCGATGTGGCGCGGCCGCGGGATGTATCGAAAAAGGTGGCGAAGGAGCGGCCGGACGTGCTGGTAATCGAGGGGGGCGCGGTGGAAGTGCCTGGCGACGTGGACTTTCACTTCAACTTCGGCTTCCCGCCGAAGACGGCCTATGCATGCATGTCCGAAACCATGATCCTCGCCCTCGAGGAGCGCTACCAGAGCTTCACCCTCGGCCGCGATCTCTCCGTCGAGCAGGTGAAAGAGATCGCCGCCCTCGCCGAGAAGCACGGGTTCAAGCTCGCCGGCTTCCGCAGCTTCGAGCGGCAGGTGACGGAGGAGTATATCGAGGGGGTGAGGAGGGCGGCAGCCCGACGGTAGAGCTGTTGGCTCGATCAACCGCCGATATCCCGCCGCGAAGAGGTGAAAGACGCGTGAATTCCAAGACGGCCTATCAGGCTCGTGACTTCGCTCGTTTCTACGATTGGGCGTATAAGGGGGGCGTGGAGGACATTTCCTTCTACCTCCAAGCGGCCCGCGAGCACGGCTCGCCGGTGCTGGAGCTGGCCTGCGGCACCGGGCGGCTCACGATCCCGCTCGCGCGGGAGGGGGTCGAGGTCATCGGTCTGGACCTTTCGGCGGAGATGCTGCGGATTGCGCAGGAGAAGCTGAGCAAGGAGCCGGCAGAGGTGCGCGCCCATGTGAGGCTCATCGAGGCCGACATGAGCGACTTCGCGCTCGACGAGACCGTGAGCCTGGCCTTCATCCCCGCCGCCTCTCTCTTCCATGTGCACGCAAACGAGCAGCGGTCGAGCTGCCTATCGTGCATCAGCAGGCATCTCAAACCTGGCGGCGCGGTCATAGTCGATCTGATACCGGCGGACCGGATGGCGAACCAGGCGGTAGGCGAGACTCGGGAGTTCGGGTGCAGCGTGTCTCCCTCAACAGGCCTACTGACGTGGGAGCTGGGCAAGCTCTCCATTGACAGAGAGGCGCAGCGCGTAACCGTTGAGCATACATACGTCGAGCAACTGCCCGACGAGAGAGAGAAGCGCTACGTCTTCGTTGAGGACTACACGTGGTTGACCGAAGACGAGATGCGGGGCCTACTTGCGGAGGCTGGGCTCGGGAACGTCGAGGTGTTCGGCGACTACGAGCGTGAGCCGCTCAGCGATGTATCCCCCCGGATGATCTTCGTGGCAAGGAAGTGAGAGGCCGAGCGGCGGCGCCGATCCTACGCTCCCTCAGCCGCAGCCTCATCCACCCACCAGACCAGTTGCCCCTCAATCGGCTTGATGGCCGCCGCGGGGGAGGATTCCGGGTTGGCGTTGGGCGCAAGGGCGCGCGCGAGGGCGGTGGCTTTGCTCTTTCCCGCGATGAGGAAGTGGATGTTGGCGGCGTGCTTGATGGCCGGGAGGGTGAGGGTGAGGCGGAGCGGCGGGTCGGCGTTCTCGTCGCGAACGGCGGCGACGACCCGGGCTTCCTCTGCCAAGACGGGATTGTGAGGGAAGAGGGAGGCGATGTGTCCGTCGGGTCCCAGGCCGAGGAGGATGAGGTCGAAGCGGGGCCACTGGCCGGGGAAGTGTGACATCAGCGTTTCTTCGTAAGCCTCGGCCGCTTCCTCGAAATCCGGCACGAGCGTCGGCATGGGGTGGAGATGGTCCCGCGGGATAGGGACGTGATCGAGCATTGCCTCCTTCGCCATGCGATAGTTGCTGCGCCGGTCCTCGGGAGAGACATAGCGCTCGTCGCCCCAGAAGATCTCGGTGCTGTGCCAGGGGACGACCGCGCGGTACTCGCGGGCGAGGAGCTGGTAGAGCAGCCGCGGCGTCTGCCCGCCCGACAGGGCGATGGCGAAACGGCCATACTCTTTTACTGCGGCCTGCGCAATGCTGACCAACTCCTCCGCAGCGGCGCGGCTGAGCCTGTCCAGGTTGGGGTAGACCCGGATATCACGTTTGCCGCGGTTGCTCATGCCATGCCCCTTCGCTGATCAGGGCGGCCGCTGCCTTCGGCCCCCAAGTGCCGGCGGGGTAGGAGTGGACGCGCGGGCGGTGCTCGAGGAGGGGGTCCTCGACCAGGTCGTTCTGCTTCGTGCTGGCCATCGCTGACTCCCCGGGAGAGCGCGGGCCCCTCCGCTGCGGTCCCCGCTGTCATCGAGGTAGTACGGCGGAGCGTCCGTGCTCCCTGTCGCCGAAAGCGACGAGTCGCAGCGTGCGCGGACACGTAAGAGGCTGGCTCCCTCTCCCGGTCCGCGCAAGTGCCAATACTGGCGGAGCCACGCCCCGAGGGCCGCTCAGCTTGCCACGGCAATGGGGCTTTGCTATAATCGCCCGGTGAGGGGACCGGGGAGTGGGACCGTCTTCGGATCGCAGCTCCAGCGCGCCGGATCGCGGCGCCGCCCGAGGATGAGGAGAGACGAGCGATGGCGCGTGTCGTGCTCAAGAACCTGAGCAAACGGTTCCGCAGCGTCGTCGCGGTCGACGACTTGAGCCTCGAGATCGAGGACAAGGAGTTCCTTGTCCTGGTCGGTCCGTCCGGATGCGGGAAGACGACGGCGCTCCGCTGCATCGCCGGCCTGGAGGAGGCGACATCCGGGGAGATCTATATCGGCGACCGGCTGGTGAACGACGTCTCGCCGAAGGACCGGGACATCGCCATGGTGTTCCAGAATTACGCCCTCTACCCTCACATGAACGTCTACGACAACATGGCGTTCGGGTTGAAGCTGAGGAAGTTCCCAAAGCCCGAGATCCAGCGGCGGGTGAACGAGGCGGCCGATATGCTGGGGATGCACGGCCTCCTGAACCGAAAGCCCAGAGAGCTATCCGGCGGCCAGCGACAGCGGGTTGCGCTGGGGCGGGCGATCGTGCGGGAGCCGAAAGTATTCCTGATGGACGAGCCCCTCTCGAACCTCGACGCGAAGCTCCGGGTGCAGACGCGGGCGGAGCTGATCAAGCTCCACCGGCGCTTGGGCATCACCACCATCTACGTCACCCACGATCAGACCGAGGCGATGACGATGGGAGATCGCATCGCAGTGCTGAACGATGGGAAGATGCAGCAGGTGGACAGGCCGCTGGCGCTGTTCGACCAGCCCGCGAACATGTTCGTGGCCGGCTTCATTGGGAGCCCCGCGATGAACTTCTTGGAGGGGACGCTCCAGAGCGACGACGGCGAGGTCTACGTGAAGACCGACGCGCTGAGGCTGCAGCTGCCGTCGAGCCACGCCGACAAGGTCCGGGATCGGGTCGGACGCCGTATCGTGTTTGGCATCCGGCCGGATGACATTTACGACCGCCGGCTCAGCCCGGGGCTGAGCGAGGCCCAAAGCACAACGCTCACGGTAGACGTCACAGAACCGATAGGCTCGACGGTCCATGTATACCTGACGGCGGGAAAGGACTCGCTCATCGCCGACTTCGACGCGGAGACCGCCGCAAAGGACGGGGAGCCGCTCGAGGTCGTCTTCGATATGGGCAAGACGCGCCTCTTCGATCCGGAAACCCAGCTCGCGCTGGCATGACCGAGTGGCGCGGCCGCGCTCGCCCTCGCCCGTCGCGCTGATGCGTATTCGCCGAGGAGAGCCGCTTTGTGTCGGCGTGCACCAGGGAGGGGCGAGGGACTTGGGGTCCCTCGCCGAAGTTTTTCCTTCGTGGCTGCACCGAGGAGAGATGTCTTCGAGCCGTCTGGCTGGAGCCAAGGCGTTCAAGGGGAATCGCAGATGAAGGCAAGAACGAATCTGGCGTTCGGGGCGATGCTGGCGGCGCTGGTCTTCGCGGGGCCGATGGCGAGGCCCGGCTCTGCTCAGGAAGCGGTCGGCGCGCCGGCCGCTGTCACAGCGGCGACCGCGCGCCGGGAGGCGAACTACCTTCGAGTCAACGGGACCCCGACCCTGCTGACGTGGGCGCGGGGCGTGCAGACGCCGGAGGACCTCGATCAGTACCGCGCCCTGGGGCTGAACACCGCCTACCTGGAGCTGCGGGACGTATCCGAGGAGCGGCTGAGCCGCGTGTCATCTCTCGCTGCCGCGGCGGAAGAGAGAGGGCTGTTGGTCGTCATCGCCCTGGCAGCGAGAACGCTTCGGGATGAGGCCGGGAACGACCTCTCGACCGACCCGCTGTCTGACGACTACAGGCGAGCCGTCGAAGCCTTCGTCGGCGCCGCCGTGCATGGTGTGGGGGAGCGCCCGCGTTTGATCGCGTGGGCGGTCCAGGCGGTGCCACCCGCCGACGTCGTGATAGACGACGCCGGGTTCATCTCCTATCTGAGGATTTGGTATTCATCGCTGAACGCATTGAATGAATCCTGGGGAACCACATATGCGGTGTGGGACGAGATCACGCTCGGCGCCGCTCGAGACGTCGATTCCGGGCTTCCCTACGGGATCGGGCGGGCGAGCGTTGACTATGCCTCCTACCAGGAATCGGCCTACGCCGATGCCCTTTCCCTGTGGGCGAAGGCTGTCCGGACCGCAGACCCGGGTCGGCTGCTGTTCGCGGCCTCCCTGCCGGATTACCGCTCGATTGCCAGCGTGCCCGCTCTCTTCGATGCGATGGTGATCGAGACATATCCCACGGCGGCCGAGGCAGACTGGGAGACGCACAACGTGCATGCCGTGGACATCGCCCGACGAGCGAACCGGTTCGCCGCCGTGCAGACGCTCCAGGTCGGCTCGGATACGAGTCAGGCCCAGGTCGCGAGCTGGGCGGGCCTGGCGCTGGCCCACGGGGCGGCGGGGCTCGCCTTCTCCTCCTGGACTGCGGTGAAGGCTTCGGAGGAACTGCGGGCGGCACTGCCGTGGATCGCTCAGATGGCCCTCGAGCAGGCCTACCCCGACACCCCACTGGCGCAGACGGCGATCGTCTATGAGCCGATCGCAGGTGGGGTGATGATGAGGGGGCGCGCCCTCTATGGCTACCTCGACGGCGTGACGCCGGGCTCGCCGACGAACCTCTTTGCGGCGGCCCGGGCGGGGAGCCGGTTCGGGCTCCTCGATGTCCTCGGATGGGAAGACCTCGCCGAGATGGATCTGTCGCAGTACGGGACGATCATCGCGCCCACCGTCTTCTACCTGCCGGACGAGGCACAGCTGGCGCTTCACAACTACGTGCTGCGCGGGGGCGCCCTGGTCGTCGATGCGGGGATCGGAATGTATCAGGCCGAAGGGACGACCGATTCCATGCCCCCAATCATAAGAGAGATCCTCGGACTCCGGTACCTCGATCTCGCCAACTTCAGCGAGGAGGGAGTGGCCCCGGGGGATGTCATTTACGGCGAAACCTTTGACCCCGCAGTGCCCACGGAGATCCAGCCGCTGGCGCCGAACCAGGAGGGCCAGGAGATCGATCCGGCTCTCACCCGGTTCGTGCAGGGGTTGGAGCTCTTCCTGACACAGGCCGACGTGGCCCAGTATCTGGGCGAGAGATTTGTGAGCGAGGGCGACACAGGGCTGCGGGTCAAGGGCCTCGGCAAGGGCTTCGCCGTCTACTCGCCCGACTTCCTGTACGACACGTGGGACGCCTCCGACCCCTACTTCAACGAGTTCCACGACCGCGTGCTGTCCTACGGCAGCGATCTCGAGATCACAGAGCCTGACGGCGTGTGGCCCGGCGTGACGGCGACCTTCTACGACGGCTGGTCGGTGGGCGTGGCCTCGCCGTATGGGGTCCCGACGTCGGTGCTGGCTCGTGGAGCGGGCAATCAGATGTACTGGGTCCCTTCGGGGGCCGTGCGGTTCTACAGCGCGGCGACCGGAGACCGCGTGGAGCTTCTCTTTCCAGGGGAGGCGGTGGCGCGCGCGGTTGCGGTGCCGATCTTCGTGTGGCCGTTGGAGGAGGAAGGCGTCGTCGCCGTGTCCATCGTCCGGTATGAGCGCGATGGTATCGAGCTGGTGTTGAATGGTACGGGGAACGAGGCCCGCGTCTGGGGGGGCGAAGTGGAGATGATCGGCGGGGAGGCGACTCCGGTCGAGATCGAGGTGAAGAGCGGAGCCTATCCGGTCTCCCCCGATTCGGTACACAGGGTGGTGGTGCAGCAGGGCCCCAGGGACCGGCTGTCGCGGGAATGGGAGGTGATGCCCGATCCCGATACCGGATCCTTGGTGATCGAGGACACGATCGGCCTGAGCCGGATCATCATCGAGCCTGTAGAGGACGAGATATGAGGAGCATGCAATGCGTTTGACACCCGAGGAGGTCGAACACGTCGCGCTGCTGGCGCGCCTGCGCCTGACCGATGAAGAGCGGGCGCGATTCACCACCCAACTGAACTCCATTCTCGAACACTTCGAGCAGCTTCAGCAGATCGACACCTCGGGCGTTCCGCCCATGTCGCACGCCGTCCCCATGTCGAACGTGCTCAGAGCCGATGAGCCCGCCGCCTCCCTCTCTCCGCAGGAGGCCCTCCAGAACGCGCCCGGGCACGCCCGAGACTGCTTCCAGGTGCCGAGGGTGATCGAATGAGTGGCGACTCGAAGCTCTGCGAGCTGACGGCCCACGAGCTGTCGCATCTTCTGGGCTCCGGCGAGGTGTCGGCTCGGGAGGCGCTGGCTGCGGTCTACGAACGGATCGACGAGGCGGAGGCCGGGATTCACGCCTACGTCCTACTGACGCCAGAGGTGGCGGAAGCGCAGGCGCGGGAGATAGACGAACGGCGGGCGCGCAAAGAGCACCTGCCGCCGCTGGCGGGGGTTCCCCTCGCCCTCAAGGACATCTACTGCACGAAAGGCATCCCCACGACCTGCTGCTCGCGCATTCTGGAGGGGTTCGTGCCCCCGTACGACGCGCACGTCGTGGAACAGTGCCGCCGGAACGGGCTCGTGCTGGTGGGCAAGACGAACATGGATGAGTTCGCCATGGGCTCGTCCACGGAGAACTCGGCCTTCGGCGTCACGCGGAACCCATGGGACCTGGAGCGCGTGCCCGGGGGGTCGAGCGGGGGATCCGCGGCGGCGATGGCCGGCTCCGAGGCAATCGTCGCCATGGGGACCGACACGGGTGGGTCGATCCGGCAACCGGCCAGCTTCTGCGGGGTCGTGGGCCTGAAGCCCACCTACGGCCGCGTCTCCCGGTACGGGGTGATCGCCTTCGCCAGCTCGCTCGATCAGGTCGGTCCGATCACCAAGGATGTGCGCGATTCCGCGCTCATGCTGAACCTGCTGGCGGGACACGATCCGCGAGACTCCACCTCCATCGACGCGCCAACGCCCGACTATACCGCGGCCCTCATCCCCGATGCCAAGGGGCTTCGCATCGGGCTCGTCACGGAGTTCATGGAGTACCAGGGGCGGCGTGTAGACGCGGAAGTCGACGAGGCCGTGTTGGCCGTGATCGAGCGCTTCCGGCAGCTCGGCGCCGAGTGCGAGGAGGTCTCCCTTCCCCACCTCAACTACTCCATACCGGTGTACTACATCATTGCGCCGGCGGAGGCCAGCTCGAACCTTGCCCGCTACGATGGCGTCCAGTACGGCTACCGGAGCCCGGACGACGGCGGCGATATCATCGACATGTACAGCAGGACGCGGGACGAGGGCTTCGGGGCGGAGGTCAAGCGTCGGATCATGCTCGGCACCTATGCCCTGAGCGCCGGCTATTACGACGCCTACTATCTGAAGGCGACCCAGGTCCGGACACTCATCCGGCGCGACTTCGACCGAGCCTTCGAGCAGTTCGATGTGCTGGTGGGCGCGACGAGCCCCACCGTCGCCTTCCGGCTGGGCGAGAAGACCGACGACCCGCTGGCGATGTACCTCTCCGATGTGTGCACTATCCCGGTCAACATGGGAGGGCTGCCGGGGATGTCGATTCCATGCGGCTTCTCGGCGGACGGGCTCCCCATCGGGCTTCAGCTCGTCGGCAAGCCGCTGGGCGAAGAGACGCTCCTGCGGGCGGCCTATGCCTTCGAGCAGAGTACCGACTACCACCGCCGCCGCGCGCACCCCATCGCAGAAAGGAACGGACGGCGCACGGCTGTGGGCCGAGCCTAGGGCAGCGCCGCGGCCGCAATGACTGGAAGGATCTGACATGACTGAGCAACACGCACCGGCGCGCCTGCAGGTCGCGCTGGACTTCATCGAGCTCGATCGCGCTCTCCAGGTGGCAGAGGAAGCCGTCGCCGGCGGGGCCGATATTCTGGAGGCGGGCACGCCGCTCATCAAGAGCGTGGGCCTGGAGTCCGTCCGGCGGCTGCGCGCCGCGTTCCCAAAGGCCACGATCGCGGCCGACATGAAGGTGATGGACGCAGGACGGATCGAGGTGGAGTGCGCGGCGAAGGCCGGGGCGAAGATCGTCCACGTTCTCGCGGCGGCGCCGGATGCTACCATAGCCGAATGCGTGACGGCGGGGCGGGAGTACGGGGCCGAGATCGTGGCCGACCTCCTCGGCAGCCAAGACCCCGTCCGCCGGGCGCAGGAGGTGGCGCAACTCGGCGTGGACTACGTGGGCGTGCACACGGCCATCGATATGCAGATGAGAGCGGCCGATCCATTCGAGCTGCTTCAGCGCCTGGCGGAGGCGGTTGAGATCCCCATCTGCGTGGCCGGAGGGATCCACTCGGAGAACGCCGGAAAGGCGGTGGAGGCAGGCGCGGCCGTGATTATCGTGGGCGGCGCGATCACGAAGGCGCCTGATGCGAGGAAGGCGACAGAGGATCTCAAGCGGGCGATTACCGAGAAGATCAGCATTCCGACGCGCTTCTTCAAGCGCGTGGCGGAGGACGAGATCAGGGACATCCTGATGCAGATCTCCGCCGCCAACCTCTCCGATGCGATGCATCGGGGGGGCGTGCTGCAAGGGCTGCGCCCGGCGACCCGGGGGCTGAAACTTGTCGGGAGAGCGTTCACCGTGCGCACCGCGCCGGGCGACTACGCGAAGCCGGTCGAAGCGATCGACCAGGCGAAGCCCGGAGACGTGATCGTGGTGGAAGCCGGGGGCGTCGGACCGGCGGTGTGGGGCGAGATGGCGAGCCGCAGCGCGATCAACAAAGGGGTGGTCGGCGTCGTGATCGACGGCGCCCTGCGCGACAGCGGAGACATTGGAGAGCTGAAGTTTCCCGCCTTCTCCCGGATCGTCTGCCCGAACGCGGGCGAGCCGCGGGGGCTGGGCGAGATCGGGGTGTCGATCACGGTTGCGGGGGAGCGGGTGGACCCAGGGGATTGGATTCTGGGCGATGACGACGGCGTGGTGCGGATCCCGCGGGACCAGGCGGCGGAGTGGGCGAACCGGGGGATGGAGTGGTACGAGCGGGAGAGCCGCATACGGGAGGAGATCGTACGGGGGGGGACGTACGGGGAGCTGGCCGAGCTGGAGAAGTGGGAGAAGCCGCGGTAAGTGGCGCCTGAGCGGGAGAGCAGGGCGACCGCGGCGGAGGCGGCGCTGCCATGAAGATCGCCATTGTGGGTCCCGGCGCTATCGGAAGCCTCTTCGCGGGGATGCTCAGCCGGGGCGGACACGACGTCTGGCTCATCGACAGGGACGCTGAGCGAGCGCGGTTGCTCTCTCGGCGGGGGATTTGGATCTCGGGCCCAATGGGCGAGTTCAACGCGCACGTGCGCGCGACGGCGGCGGCGGGAGAGGTCGGGGAGGCAGGGCTGGTTCTGATCGCGGTGAAGTCCTACCACACCGAGGCGGCGGCGGGCGGGGCCGAACCGCTGGTGGGAGCGGAGACCGCGGTCCTGTCGCTCCAAAACGGCCTCGGGAATCTTGAGATATTGGCCCGCGTCTTGGAGGAGCGGCACGTGATCGGAGGCGTCACCTCTCAGGGAGCGACTCTGATCTCCCCCGGACAGGTGCGGCACGCGGGCCACGGGGCCACCGTCATCGGGGAGCTCAACGGACAGTTGACTCCGCGGCTCCGCGATATCGCCGCCGCCTTCTCGGCATCCGGCATACACGCCGAGCTTACCGCCGACCTTGATTCGGTCCTCTGGGGGAAGCTGGCGGTGAACTCCGGAGTGAATGCGGTGGCGACGCTGGCGCAGGTTCGCAACGGCGGAATACTGGAGTCTCGCAGCTTGCGGGACCTGATGCGAGCGGCCGTCAGGGAGGCGGCGGCGGTAGCCCAGGCGAAGGGCATCGAGATGCCGGAGGAAGACATGCCGTCGTACGCCGAGGGTATCTGCCAGCGCACCGCCGATAACGTGAACTCGATGCTGCAAGATATCCGCCGGCAGCGGCAAACTGAGATAGACGCAATCAACGGCGCGGTGGTGAGGGCGGGCGAGGCCGCGGGGGTGCCCACGCCAACGAATTCGGTGCTGACGAAGCTGATTCGCGGCATCGAGCAGACCTACGACGCTCGCATCGCGCGCTGACGAGAAGCCATATTGCGGCGCCCTCGTCGCGCCGGGAGAGAACCGGAGAGAAGCATGATCATTGTAGCAGAACGCATCAACGGAACTCGCACCCGGGTGCGAGACGCAGTCATGGCACGGGAGGCAGCGTTCATCGCCGAGGAGGCCCGCCGGCAGGCGGAGGCCGGCGCCGATTACATAGACGTCAACGCCGGCACCAATCCCGAGCGGGAGGCGGAGGATCTCGCCTGGCTGGTACAGATCGTGCAGCAGTCCGTGGACAAGCCGGTGTGCATCGACTCGCCGAACGTGGAGGCGCTCGAGGTCGCGCTCAAGGTAACCGAAAGCCGAGCATTGGTGAACTCGGTGAGTGCGGAGAGCAGCCGGATGGACGCCGTGTTGGCCCTGGTCAAAGAGCACGGCGCCCGCGTGATCGGGCTCACGATGGACGACGCGGGCCTGCCGAAGACGGCGCAGCAGAGAATCGGCATCGCGCAGACGCTGGTGGCGAGGGCCCAACAGATCGGCCTTCAGCGCGACGACGTGTTCATCGATCCACTCGCGCGCGCGGTGGCGGTGGAGAACGAGCAGGGGAGCGAGTTTCTGGGCGCCGTGGCGGGCATTCGTGACTCGCTCCCGGGCGTGCACGTGATCTGCGGGCTCAGCAACATCTCCTTCCAGATGCCCGCACGGCGCCTGCTCAACCGGACCTTCCTCGCCATGGCGATGGCCCGGGGCATGGACGCCGCCATCTTGGACCCGCTGGATGGCGGCCTCATGGCCGCCGTGTGCGCGGGCACCGTGCTGCTGGGGGAGGATGAGATGTGTATGGAGTACATCCAGGCGCACCGCGCGGGGCGCCTTGCCGACTGGAGTTAGAGAGGCCCATCGCAGATTATGTCGGAAACAGCTATCCTACAGCCGCTGTTCGAACCTCGATCGGTAGCCATCATTGGTGCCTCGACCAAGCCGGGGAAGGTCGGGCACGACATCCTCCGCAACATGCTCTCCAGCGGGTTCGCGGGCGACGTGTATCCCGTGAATCCGCACGCCGACGAGATCCTCGGGAAGAAGTGCTATCCCAGTGTGCTCGAGATCCCGGGAGATATCGACCTTGCCGTGATCGTCGTGCCGGCGGCCGTCGTTCTCTCGGTCGTCGAGGAGTGCGGGAACAAGGGCGTCAATGCCGCCATCGTTATCTCCGCCGGCTTCAAGGAGGCGGGGCCGGAGGGCGTCCAGCGCGAGCGCAGACTCGCCGAGCTCGCGCGGGAGTGGGGCCTTCGCGTCGTCGGGCCCAACTGCCTCGGGATCATGTCCACCAGCAACGGGCTCAACGCCTCCTTCGCGCCGGGCATGCCCAGGCGCGGCAACGTCGGGCTGATGTCTCAGTCCGGCGCGCTGGCGACGGCGATCATCGACTGGTCCATCCAGCAGGGCGTCGGCTACAGCAAGTTCGTAAGCTTCGGCAATGGTGTCGACGTCGGAGTCGTCGATCTCCTGCGGGCCTGGGAGGACGACGAGGAAACGACCGTCATCGTTGCCTACATCGAGGGCCTGCCCGACGGGCCGGAGTTCATGGAGGTGGCGCGGCAAGTCTCCATGAAGAAGCCGGTCGTCGTCGTCAAGTCCGGCAGCACCCAGGCGGGTGCGAGGGCCGTCTCCTCCCATACGGGCAGCCTGGCCGGATCGGAGCAGGCCTACAACGCCGCCTTCATGCAGTCCGGAGTGATCCGCGCCCATTCCGTCGAGGACCTGTTTGACCTGGCGATCGCCTTCTCCTACCAGGGACCGCCTCCAGGCCGCTCGGTCGGAATCGTGACGAATGCCGGTGGACCTGGAATCATGGCGACCGACGCCGTGGAGCGGGTCGACTTGAGACTCGCAGGCCTGGACCCCAGGACTGTGCGGTCCCTGCGGAAGCAGCTGCCGGAGGCGAGCAACTTCTACAACCCGGTCGACGTCCTCGGAGATGCCGACGCACAACGCTACGCGTTCGCCGCCGAGAATCTCCTCAGGGACCCCAATGTTGACTCCGTGATTGCGGTTCTCACGCCCCAGGCCATGACACAGCCGAACGAAACAGCCGAGAGGCTCGCCTTCGTCGCCGCGCAGTCCAAGAAGCCCGTGTTGGCGTGCTTCATGGGCGGAGACGCGATGGCGGAAGCGACCGACCTCTTGAACGAGCGCAGGGTCCCGACCTACCTCTATCCGGAGCGGGCCGTGCAGGCCCTGGCCAAGATGGCGCAATACCGCGAATGGCGGGAAGAGCCGCCGGATGAGCCGGCCCTCCTCAGGGCCGACACGAAGACCATCCGCGCCCTATTCGAGCACGCGCGTTCTGAGGGCCGCGTGAACCTCGGCGAGACCGAAGCCCGCCAGGTGCTGCAGGCCTACCAGGTGGCGATCCCCGAAAGCCACGTCGCACAGAGCGCGGAAGAGGCGGCGAACTTCGCGGAGAAGATCGGCTTCCCGGTCGTCATGAAGATCATCTCACCCGACATCCTGCACAAGTCGGACATCGGCGGGGTGCGCCTGGGGATCCGTGACCGGCAGGAAGCAATGGACGCCTACGAGCTGATGATGCTGCGCGTGCACAGGTACGCGCCGGAAGCGGCGCTGCGAGGCGTCTTCGTTCAGGAGATGGTGCAGTCGGGGCGGGAGGTTATTGTCGGCAGCACGCGCGATCCCCAGTTCGGGCCGCTCGTCATGTTCGGCCTCGGCGGCATCTACGTCGAGGTGCTGAAGGACGTCAGCTTCCGCGTGGCGCCCTTCGGCGAAAAGCACGCCCGGCGCATGATCGATGAGATCCGCTCCGCCCCACTGCTCCGCGGGGCGCGAGGCGAGCGCCCTTCGGACATCGACGCAATTGCGAACACCCTGCTGGTCGTTTCCCAGATGGTCACCGACTTCCCCGAGATCGTCGAGATGGACATCAATCCGCTCAAGGTCGGAGAAGCCGGAGCCGGAGCGGTCGCCGTGGACGCGCGCATCACGATCACAGAAGAGTAGAGCTAGAGCGCAGGAGGCTGGAGATGGTCACGCTGTATATCGGCTCGAGCGAACCATACTCGGGCAAGACGCTGACGAGCATCGTGCTGGGCACTCGCTGGCAGCGGCAGGGCAAGCGCGTCGGCTACATGAAGCCCCTGGGACTGCTGGCCGTGATGGCCGGCACCGAGGTGGCCGACGAGGACGCTCAGTTCGTGGCCCAGCAGCTCAACCTGGACACCCCCCCCTCTGATCTCTGCCCGATCCTGATGAACCGGGAAACGTGCAGCATAGCTCCCGAGCAAGCCGAACGCACGGTCCGCAAGGCGTTCGAGGCGGCGTCGGCGGGCGTCGATGTCATGATCGTCTCCGGCACCGGTCCCGTGCTGAGCAGGGGAAGTATGTTGGGGCTCAGCGGCGTAAGGACGGCCGAAATGCTCGGTGCGAAGGTCCTCCTCATCGGCCGCTGCGAATCCTTCCTCGATGCCGACAGCATCCTCGCGGCAAGCCACGCTCTCGGTGAGCGAGCCGTGGGCGCCATCCTCAACCTCGTGCCACCTCGCCTGAAGGACCAGATCTGGGACGATGTCGTCCCCTGCCTCGAACGGAGCGGGCTGAAGATCTTCGGGCTGATGCCCAAAGACCCGATCCTGCACTCCGTCAGCGTCAGGGAGCTGGCCGAGGCGACCGCAGGCGAGTTCCTCTGCTGCGCCGAGTCGGCCGACGCCCTCGTCGAGAACTTCATCGTCGGCGCCATGGGCGTCGAGCGCGCCCTGCGCTACTTCCGCCGCACCCCCCGCAAATGCGTGATCACCGGCGGAGATCGCAGCGATATTCAGCTCGCCGCCCTCGAAACGCCCACCCGGTGCATCATCCTCACCGGCGACCTCCGGCCGAGCCACACCGTCCTGGCGCGGGCCGAGGAGCTGGGCGTCCCCGTGCTGCTGGTGCGCGAGGATACCCTCGCCACGGTCACGATGATCGATGAGATACTGAGCAAGCTTCGCGTTCGAGAGCCGAAGAAGATCCAGCACGCCGTCGAGCAGTTTGAGGCCCATCTCGAGCTGGCGAAGCTCGACGAGGCGCTCGGGCTGGACTGATGCCCGCTCGATCCAGCCCGTCTCCCCCCAGGGTGGGGGTCGTCTCTCTCGGGTGCCCCAAGAACCTCGTGGACACCGAGGTCATGCTGGGACTCCTCGAGCAGGCGGGATTCCAGCTCGTTGCTGACCCCGAGCAGGCCGATGTCCTCCTCGTCAACACCTGCTGCTTCATCGAGGCGGCCCGGCAAGAGGCGGCGGAGGCGCTCGCCGACGCCGTTCAGTGGCGGCGGTCAGGCAAAGGGAGGGCGCTGATCTGCGCCGGGTGCTGGCCTCAGATGGAGGCGGCCGAGCTGTGCCGGCGATTCCCCGAGATCGACGCCTCCATGGGACCCGGCGATGTCTCCAGCGTCGTGTCCGTCGTGGAGCGCGCCCTGGCGGGCGCGGGTGCCAGGCGGCCCCACTCCCCGCCCGCTGCCTACCTCCACGACGAGGAAGCGCCCCGACTTCGCACGACGCCTCCCTGGACGGCCTATGTGAAGATTGCCGATGGGTGCGGGCACCGGTGCCGGTTCTGTACCATCCCCCGCCTGCGCGGCCCCTACCGCAGTCGGCCGCTCACCTCGGTCGTCCGCGAGGCCGAGCGCCTCGCCGCGCAGGGCGTCCGGGAGATCAACCTCGTCGCGCAGGACACCACCGCCTATGGGCGGGATACGGCAGAGGCGGACATCGCCGACCTGCTCGAAGCCCTGGCCCGGATCGACAGCCTGCACTGGCTGAGGCTGCTCTACGCCTACCCGACGGGCGTGACCCAACAGCTGATCGATGTCATGGCGGGCCGGGATCGTGTGTGCCATTACCTCGACCTGCCCTTCCAGCACGCCGATCGAGCCCTGTTGAGGCGAATGGGACGGCCGGGCGACGGCGACGCCTACCTCGAGCTGATCGAGAGGCTGCGCAGGGCGATGCCCGACATCGCCATTCGCAGCACGTTTCTGGTGGGGCTGCCCGGAGAGGGAAAGCGCGAGTTTCATCGCCTGCTCGAGTTCGTGGAGGCGGCCCAGCTCGACCGCGCCGGGGGTTTCTGCTATTCACCGGAGCGCGGAACACCGGCGGCGGAGATGGAGGATCAGGTGCCGCCCGAAGTCGCCGGGGAGCGCTATCACGAGCTGATGGTCCTGCAGCAGCGGATATCGCTGGCGCGCAACGAACGGTGGGTGGGGCGAGAGATCGAGGTGCTCATCGAGGGCGCGGGTCAGTCCACCGATGAGTGGATTGGACGCAGCTTCCGCGACGCGCCGGAGATCGACGGAACGGTGAAGCTCACGGCAGCAAGCGGTTCGCTCCGACCGGGAGAGTTCGTGCGGGCCTCAGTAGTTGCAGCCGAACCCTACGACCTGCTGGCCGAGGTGCGCTCGCCTCGACGCGGCCGCCGCGGCGCTGTCAGCCGCCCTGCTCGACGATCACCCGGTCGAGGTAAGCGACGGTGAACAGGTAGCCGCCGCCGTGGGTGCGGTCGTCTTCGGTGCGGTGGATCTTGCACCAGAGCACCTCGTCGGTATCATTGCGCCCGACCTCCAGGGAGGCGACCTCCAAGGCGGGCCACTTGTCCCTGATGAACTTCAGCATGTGCACGGCGAAGGCTTCTGCTTGCACTCTGTCCATGCGCACCCTCCCACGGTATTAGTACGACCCATCCCCTGTTATGCCTTCACTCCGCGCGATGCCGCCGCGGGCAATCGGGGGCGCAGGAAGGCTCGGCGGCGGGGAGGTCGGCGATCTTGCGGACCCGGAGCGGGCGCTTGGTGAGCCACTCGAAGCCGAGTGTCGGAGCGCAGGATCTCGGGTGAGGGTAGACATCAGCGTCCGACACCGGCTCGTCGATGACGTAGAGGAGGCCGGCTTCCGTGCCGTTGTGACAGACGGAGATCGGCCGCTCCTCGTCCCCGATGCCGAGGCAGGTCGGCTTGTGGGAAAAGGCTTCCGCCACGAGGCGGCTCCGCGTCACCGTGCTTCCGGTTGCCAGCAGAGAAAGCGTCTCAGGCGAGCCATGGAACCAGGCGCCGTCGTCGAGATGGGCGGGGATGTCGGAAACAGCGAACTGACCGGCATGCTCGTTCGTCATGGGCGTGTCATTCGCCGACGGGGGCGCGCTTCCTCGCGGGCCGAAGGCGTACGCTTGCTTATTCTGCGGGTATCGCTGCGCGCGAGAAGGGGTTCATTGTTCGGCCTTCGCGGTATATGGTATAATTCACCGCCAAGGCGTTGTGCGGAGGGATTTCGGCGATGTCGAACGCAGGGAAGAGGGTCGATATCGCCGCAAATGTGGCTCGGATTCGGGAGCGCATCGCACGAGCCGCGGAGCGCAGCGGTCGAACGCCTGGCGACATCAAACTCGTCGCCGTGTCCAAGGTCGTCGAGCCGGAGCGGGTGAAAGAAGCCATCGCGGCCGGCGTCACGGACGTCGGCGAGAACTACGTCCAGGAGGCCGCGGCGAAGCGGCCCCAGGTGGGTAGCGGCGCGCGATGGCACATGATAGGCCACCTGCAGCGGAACAAGGCCGCCCAGGCCGCGCAGATCTTTGACATGATCCAGACGGTGGATAGCGAGCGGCTCGCCGAGGCGATCGGGAGGCGAGCGCAGCTTGCGGGCCTGACCATGCCGATACTGCTCCAGGTCAACACCTCGGACGAAGAGAGCAAGTTCGGCGCCGCGCCCGACGACCTGGAGCCGCTCCTCGATTGCGTACGAGAGGTCCCGGGCATTCGGGTGGAAGGCCTCATGACGATAGGGCGCTGGGATCCGGATCCGGAGCGGGCCCGTCCGGAGTTCCGGCTCCTGGCGGGGCTGGCCCGGAGGCTCCAAGAGCGGTGCGGCCTGGAGGCCGAATGGCTGTCCATGGGGATGAGCCACGATTTCGAGATCGCCATTGAGGAGGGAGCGAATCTCATACGCGTAGGAACCGGGGTCTTCGGACCCCGTCCGAGATAGCGGCAAGGTCATTCGAAGCAGAACAGCAGCACCAAGCCATAGCACAGATCACGGGAGGGCTACCGCACATGTTTGGCATCGTGGACAGGATCAAGTCGATGTTGTTCGCGGAGGACGAGTACGGCATCGCGCCGGCGGGGGAGGAGGGCGAAGAGCAGCCCGCACCACGGCGTAGGGAGAGGTTGATCAAGCTGAATTCGCGGTCGGGCGAGATCTTCATCCGGCGGCCGCGGAATCAGGACGAGGCGAGAATCTGCGTAGATTGTCTGCGAGGCCGACGTGCGGTGGTGGTGAATCTAAAGGAAGTCCAGCCGGAACACGCGCTCCGTGTGTTCGACTTCCTCGCGGGTGCGACGTACGCGGTAGGCGGCCAACTGGAGCAAGCTGGAGACGGCGTCTATCTGCTCACTCCTCAGAACATTGGCATCATGGCAGAGGAAGAGACAGCGGCCTCGACGCCGAATTCCGATATCTGGCGGGAGATCTGACCGGGCGGCTCGGGGCCTCTGCAGCCCGCACAGCATAGGCCTCCTGCCGCGGCGGGGGGCAGGCAGAAAGCGTCAACGCCGGAGGGAACCCCTCCGGTCGTTGCCCTATGGGAAGGCCGCTGGGGCGGCCCCCATGAGGAGGGCCGCAATGGCACACACGTACAGGCTCGGAGTCATCGGCACCGGCAACATGGGGGCGGCGCTGGTGCGCGGCATCGTCGGCGCAGGGGCGGCCCCTCCCGATAGCGTCATCGTCTCCGACGCGGATGCTGGACGGGCATCGGCCTTGGCCAAAGACCTGGGCGTGGGACTCGCCGCGACCAACATTGAGGCAGCCTCCCACAGCGAGTACGTCATCGTGGTGGTGAAGCCGGGCGTCGTGGCCGGCGTCGTGCAAGACATTGCCGGCGTCCTGCGTCCAGAGCAAACGCTGGTGTCAATGGCGGCGGGGGTGACGCGCCGGGCGATACAGCAGGCGCTGGGCTCGGCCAAACCAGCGGTGGTGCGCGTCATGCCGAACACGCCCGCGCTCGTGGGAGCGGGCATGTTCGCGGTGGCAGGCCCGGGCGTGGCCGGGGAGCGGGTGGCAAAGCTGGTGGCGATGCTGGGGGCGGTGGGGGAGGTGGTGGAGGTCGAGGAGACACTTATGGACGCCGTAACCGCACTCTCCGGAAGCGGCCCCGCGTTCGTCTTCGTCATGATCGAAGCCCTCGCCGACGGCGGCGTTGCGGCGGGGCTGCCGCGCCCGTTAGCCCAGCAGCTCGCCGTGCAGACGGTTGCCGGAGCAGCAAAGCTCGTCCGGGAAACGGGCCAGCATCCGGGCGCACTCAAGGACGCTGTCGCCTCCCCCAGCGGAACGACCATAGCCGGCCTCGCCGAGCTCGAGCGCGGCGGCTTTCGGGGGCTCGTCGCCTCCGCCGTGCAGGCCGCGGCCGCACGCTCGCGCGAGCTCTCCGGAGGCGGATGAGCCGTGGGCCTTCTTCGGCAACTGCTCCAGCTGGCCATCTCGGTGATGATGTTGGCGATCCTCGCCAGCGTCGTCATCTCGTGGCTGCGCATGTTCCGCGTTCACATCCCCTACGGCAATCCCCTGCTTCGCGCCGTCGAGGAGACGGCCGACCTGATGCTCCGGCCAATCCGCAACGCCATGCCTACGACCGGAGGCGGGCTCGACTTCAGCCCGCTGGTCGCCCTCATGATCCTGTCAATCCTGCGGGCCGTCATCGCTCGTCTGTAACCCGGAGAGTCGCAGTGCAGAGCACGCCTGAGCCCGACTGGAAATCCTCCCTCCGCACGATCGTTTTCGCCGCGCTCGCGGCGGCCGTGCTGCTGAGCCTCGTGGCCGGGGAGCTCACCCCATTCGTCAGCAGGGCACAGCCGCAGAAAGCCGCCATGCTCATGCGCGGCGGCGATACGTTCATGCATATGTATTACCTGGCCTGGGATGCCAACTGGGGAGAAGCCGGCACCCGAGTCTTCCTGCGAACGGCGGCGGACTTCTACCAATCTGCTCTCAGGATCGATCCCTCCAACTTCAACGCAAGGCTGTGCACCATGTTTACCTTGCGCCTCCTCGAAAAACCCACCGAGGCCGGCCTCCTGGTGCAGCCCCTGCCCCGGGGCCGGTTTCCGGAGCCCACCAGAAAGGCCATCGGTGCGGCCTATGCAATGGTCCTCTCCGACCAACCGGCCGCCGAGGCGATGGAGACAGCTCACGACTATGCGTTTACCCTGGCCCCGGGGCCGGCGTTGATCGCCAATGGCTACCGCAAGATCGGTGACGACGAGCGAGCGGCGGCGACTCTGGCCGAAGCTGTAGCCCAGGCGCGGCCCCTGCTTCGAGATCTCCAGATCGTCGTCCTCGCCAATGGCCTCGTGGTCCTGTTCGGGATCGTGCTGCTGGTGTGGGCGATAGTGCGGGGGGTGCGCCGGAGGACGACGCCGGAAGAGCCGGCGCCGTTCCCGACGAAGGCTGTCGGGATGCGGGAGGCGACGGAGGCGCTCATCCTCTGGGTGTTCTTCGGCGCCGTATTCGTACGGCTCGCCGTGCGGTTCCTGCCGGCCGGCGGCGACCCCTCCGTGCCCCTGGTCCTCGCCCCCACCGTCGCCGCCGAAGCCCTCGCCATCGGCTGGGTATGGATCGCCTCCGGCTTCAGGGCGCGGTTCGGATGGGCCCTCTCCGCCGCCTGGCGACACCTCCCGATCGGCGTGGGCGCGGCCGGCGCGGCCGTCCTTCCGGTATTGGGAATCTACACGCTCTTCCAGAGCTGGCTCGGGAAGTCCCCGGCCGATGATCCCATTGTCCCGCTGCTGGTGGCGCCCGATACGCTTCCGACGAAAGCTCTTCTGGTCGTCGGCATTGGGCTGGTGGGGCCAATGCTCGAGGAGACGCTCTTTCGAGGAATACTCTTCGGGGCGCTGCGACGGCAGTCGTCGTTCTGGCCAGCCGCGGCAGCCAGCTCGGCGCTCTTCGCGCTGGCCCATCTCAACCCGGCCGGCCTTGCCGCCTACTTCGCCCTGGGACTCGTGTTCGCCTATCTCGTCGAACGCACTCGTTCTCTGGTAACCCCCTGGGCGGCCCATGCCGCCTTCAATCTGTTCAACCTGGCGATGCTGCTCTCGCTGTTCGGCTGAGGAGTTTTGGTGGCGAAATCACAGGATCTGATCGCCATACGGGTCCGCCCGCGGTCGAGCCGGTCCGGGCTGGAGAAGGGGAGCGACGGAGGCATCGTCGTGTGCGTCCACGCGGCGGC
>Ga0307378_10004206_pt1 | contig 20694 bp, 18 predicted proteins | sample UN1MG_FD_202238 | JGI IMG/M metagenome (GOLD analysis project Ga0307378, IMG submission 202238) | Soil microbial communities from Risofladan, Vaasa, Finland - UN-1 | ecosystem: Environmental > Terrestrial > Soil > Coastal area > Acid sulfate soil | place: Finland: Risofladan, Vaasa | collected... | reverse complement strand
AGCCGGCCGCAGCGCGCCGTGCCGGCCGCGCGGAAACCGCACCGCGTCACGCATTTCTTCCCATTCATATGGTTGAATCGGCCGCCTGAATATGGTATAATTGGAATTCGAGTTGCCGAATAAGATAATAAAGGACGACCGATCCCAATGAAAATCAAACGACGCAGCAGCAGGCTCAAGAAGCAGAGGGTCAGCGGGTTCCTCAAGAGGATGCGCACCAGCAATGGCCGCAAAATCCTCAACAACCGCCGCCGAAAAGGCAAGAAACTACTCGCCGTGGCGAAATATCGCTGATCGAGCCAACGGCGGCACCGCCCGCGCAACCACACCCTCCGCCAACTGATTTTTCCGGCAAACAACGTGCGCCCCGGGGGCGGCGCACCGTCGGCCGCAACGCGGCCATGCCCTCAGATAACCAATCATGTCATTCCTGATCACCACAAAACAGGAAATGCGCGAAACCGGCATCGACCGGCTCGACGTCATCATAGTCAGCGGCGACGCATACGTGGACCATCCCGCGTTCGGCGCCGCGATGATCGGCCGCGCACTCCAGGACCATGGCTTCAGCGTTGGAATAATCGCGCAGCCCGACTGGCGCTCGCCCGACGACTTCGCCTGCCTCGGCACGCCACGCCTCTTCTTCGGAGTGACCGCCGGAAACGTCGACTCCATGCTCGCACACTACACCCCCGCACGCAAGCTCAGAAGCGACGACGCATATTCACCCGGCGGAAAGCCCGGCCGCCGACCCAACCGGGCCGCAATCGTCTATTCCAACCGCATCCGCGAAGCCTGCCCGGGCACGCCCATAATCCTGGGCGGAATCGAGGCATCGCTCCGCCGCCTCGCACACTACGACTTCTGGCAGGACAAGGTCCGCCGAAGCATCCTCCTCGACGCCAAGGCCGACCTCATCGTCTACGGCATGGGCGAAAGCCAGATTCTCGAAACCGCCCGCCGCCTCAACTCCGGCGAATCGCTCGACACCATCACCGACATCCCGGGCACCGTCTATCACCGCCCGGCAAACGCATTCGAACCGCCCGCCGACGCCCTTCGAATCCCGTCGTGCGAAGAAGTGGCCGACGACAAGTCCGCCTTCGCCGCCGCGTTCAAGACCATCTACCTCGAGCAAGACCCCCACGCAGGCCGGCCGATCGTGCAGCCGTCGGGCAACCGGCTCGTAATTCAGAATCCGCCCGCGCCGCCGCTGACGACCGAACAGCTCGACCGCCTCTACGAGCTGCCGTTCGAACGCCGCGCCCATCCCGGCTACGACGCCGAGGGCGGAGTGCCCGCAGTCGAGACCGTCCGCTTCTCGATAGTCAGCCACCGCGGCTGCTACGGCGACTGCTCGTTCTGCGCCCTCACCTTCCACCAGGGGCGGACTATCCAGAACCGCAGCGTCGAGTCGGTCTTGCGGGAGGTGGAGCAACTGCGCAGGCTGCCCGAGTGGCGCGGAATAATCTCCGACCTCGGCGGCCCCACCGCCAACATGTATGGCACGGGCTGCAAACGAATCGGCAGCGACAGCCGCGACAGCGACACACGCGCCAACCAAAGCCCAGGCAGCCACTGCCGCGCCGCCCACTGCCGCGCCCGCCGTTGCCTGGGAAGCAGCCCCTGCCCCAATCTTCAGACCGACCCCGCGCCCGTCATCAAGCTCCTGCGTGCCGTCCGCAACGCGCCCGGCGTTCGGAAAGTATTCGTCGCCTCGGGCGTCCGCCACGACCTCTGCCTGGCCGACCGCAGCGGCGCCTACCTTCGCGAACTATGCGAGCACCACGTCGGCGGCAGGCTCAAGATCGCCCCTGAGCACGTCAGCGTGCCCGTCCTGGCTGCAATGGGCAAGCCCGGCGTGGAAGCGCTCGACGCCTTCCGCCGCGAATTCGACCGCGTCAACCGCGCGCTCGGCAAGCGGCAGTATCTCGTCTGCTACTTCATGTCCAGCCACCCCGGCTGCGGGATGAAAGAAATGCGGGAGCTGTCCGACTGGCTGCGCCGCAGCGGCATACGCCCGGAGCAAGTGCAGGATTTTTACCCCTGCCCGATGACGCTCTCCTCGTGCATGTACCACACCGGGCTGAATCCCCTCACCGGCGAGAGCATAGCCGCCGCCCGCACCGACCGCGAGAAACAGCAGCAACGGCACATGATGAACAAGCCGGGAAAGAAAGCATCGGGCGCGAAGCGCCAGCCGCGCCGAGACGTGAGGCGTGAGGCATGAGGCATGCGGCATGAGGCATGGAGCGTGAGGCATATGGCCTGAAGCATGAAGCCTGAAGAATGCCGTATAGGACATATGGGACACATAGGTCCTATTCTGTAATTGCCCGCAAGGCATGGGGCACAAGGCCTGAGACACAAGGCGATATCAGGCTCAGGAAACACAGGTAGGGGCGGGTTTCAAACCCGCCCTTTTCATCTTCAAAATTCCCCCTCCTTACAAGGCGGCAGAAGCGCCTTCCCGCCTCACCCACGCAGAGCCGAAATCGGAACGGCCGCGACCGCCACATCTTCCTTGCATATTGAATAGATGACGAAAAGCGTGCCACCCTGCACCGCGGCCCGCGGATACGCGAAACCGCGGTCTTTCCATCGCCCCTCGTAACGTCTCGGCGCCGCGCCCGATGCGATAACCGCGTGCCGGTCGAAATTCAGGCCGTCGGCCGAAAGCGAAATCACCAGCGGGTCCCGCGAATTTCCCGGATTGTTTATGATGTAAACCGTGCCGTCGGGCAGCGTGCCGGCCGCCGAGCGCGAGCAGGCGTCGGGGAAATCGGTCCGCGTGGGCTGCGTCCAGGTCTCTGCGTTGTCGAAGCTGAACTGCGCGTAATTCCTGCCGGAGCGGTCGGGCTTCTGGGCGCCGGGCGTGCCGAGGTCGCGATACAACCGGACGTATCTTCCGTCAAATAGCCGCCAGCTTTGCGTAGGTTCGCACATCTTATGCCCGTCGTCTGCTATCGGCGAGCACGTGCCGCCGAGGAACTCCCAGCTTGGCAGGTTTTCCGGCCGCGCGAGGCAGTCGTTTATCCTTGCGGCCGTTGCAGGGGCCGCCGATTCGGAAGCGGCGGGATAGCGCGGGAAGCCGGCAACCGGCTCGGGCGGACCGTCAATCAGCCAGAAAATTTCACCGAGGGAGCCGTCAGGTTCGATGCTGCGAGCGAGGCGCCCCAGGCCGCGCCGCTCGTCCAGCACGTGAGCTTCCGCGATCGCATAGAGCTTGCCGTCGACTTCCGCGAAGCCGTTGGCAATCAGGACGCGGTCGGCGTTCCAATCCTGCTGCTCGGCCGGTTTCATTTCATCGTGCGGAGGGAAAAGCTCGTTCCAGCGCTCCCATGTGCCGCCGCAGTCGGTTGAGCGGCTGAACAGCACGCGTTGTCCGGGCGCATCTTCATCGGCGGCGTGGTTCGACCAGGCGGCGACGAGCACGCCGTTGTGGCTCGTTATGTAGCCGTGATGGCTGTAAGTGCCCGTTTCGGGCGTCGCCCGGTAAAGCAGAGTCGTCCTGACGCCATCGAGCTTCGGCAGCCCGAGCGTCGGGGAGTTGGGGTCGATCGGGCCTGTCCAGCGTATTTGCATTTGATCTTCCTTTATTGGCGGTGGTGTGGGTAATGATACTGAGGGGGAGGCGGAATTGCAAGGGGGTGAGGAGGAGGCGGCGATGAGGTGTTCGGGGAAAAGGGGTAATTCACGTGATGAACTACTTGGCTCACTTCCTAAATTTCTGCTTGACAAGAGAAGAATACAGGGATACAATATTGGTGGTGAGCTTACTGATGGCTGCTCGCTCGCTCCAAATGCACCGAAAGGATTGCCGCGATGACTACCGCTCCCTTAGGTTTGCAGGCCTGCTTCTTTGCAAACCTCAGCGACATCAAACCCTCTGCTGATACTATTCCTCCTTTGCTGGATATCTTTCGGAATGAGGAGTTTCTCCCGACCACCTACCAGGAGTTTGGCGTTGCGCCGCTGCCGCAGCTAAGGCTCCGGCTTTCGTCTCAGCAGGGAGGTTGGGCCATAGATTTCGATTCCCGACGAATCAGCGTCGAGAGAAATCGTGTAACGCCGGAGGCAGAGAATCTTGGTACACCACAGGAGTTTGTCAGAACTGCGACGGACTTTTTCAGCCGGATACTGGAGCTTCATCCTAGAAAAGGTAACCGCCTCTCCCTCGTGACCCGTGAGCTCGTTCCGGAACTATCCGCAGAGGCGTTGCAGGGAGTATATGAACGTTTAGCGGTTCCGCTAGACTTTTATAGGAAGCACCATCCCGATAAGTGGAAGTTCCGCTCTATAGCGCGCGTACCGCAGACTCTTGATGACCGTGAGGAGATATGTAACGTTATCACAGACGTTGAACGTGTTGAGAGCGTTTCTACCCGGGAAGGCGTACTGACTTCCTCCGATCGCATCAAAATCGGATTTGATATGAATACGTTTCAGGGGAATACAGTTCCTCGCTTCGAAGTATCTTCGCTTATGCCTTTCTTCAAGAAGGCTTTGCAGTTCCGAGAGGAAATCATCGGGATGCTGGAGACAGTGATCAATGGTTGATCCCACTCTTAGACAAGAGGCCTCGGACGAGACTGAAACGAGAAGAGTGTTACGAAGAGCCTCTGCAAGGGATTCAAGACGCTTGCTGAGAGTTCAGCGTCAGAAAGCATTTCCGTTCATATCAGAAGAACAGGAATTGGCGTCATCCGATGAATTTTCGTCGGACGATCATGAAGATTCCGCTTCTTACATTCTTGCCGCATCGAATCACGACACTCCGAGCACCGAACCAATTGAGCCTCTAGCTGAAGAGAGTTGCGCGAACAACATCGCGTTGAAAACTGCTGATGAGTCTGTAACAGAGGGAACTCCTAAACGGTGGGGAGAGCTGGCATCTGCTCCAGAAACCCCGCTTGCGTATGCTCCAGAGACGCAGCCTGAAACTTCGGGTGAGGAAAGTTATGAAAACAGACTGAATGCCGAGAGGCTGCGGCAGTTCAAAAAGCAGTACACGCGATCGTTGCTTAATACCATCGCAGAAAGCGAGTTCGAGTTCGGCTATGATTCAATGGCTGACGCTTTTGTTCGTGACAGGCTCAAAGAGAATGCTATGGCAACCAAGCAATGGCTGAATGAAGTATTTCTGGAGCATTTCTCTGACATTAGTATTGCCACAGGCATACTACGAGTTATCAGCCATTTCCCATACAAGGATATGGGCCCTCAAGGCCCAACCATTGCTTTGGCGGCACTGCAGCATAAGTCCGTAGAGGTTAGGGAGTGCGGGATTCGGGCTTTTGAAAACTGGAGCACCAGAGAATCTTTGAAGATTTTGCGGAGCCTCCGTTGCCCGGAGCCTTGGCTAGCAGATTATGTCGCTCAAATCATCGCTGATATGGAGGAAAATCTTACTGATGTGCCTTCTCATTAGGAAGATCGAAAGGGCGAAGTGGCTGCAGAACGACATTACTAACGGTGCTGAAGTCTCAGCCGACGCCATCACTAACTGCTTGAAGACCAAGAATAACTCCTTATCTGTGTGGCGCATTGAGGACGATTCGGCTGTAGAAGATGCTGTCTTGGCGATTGTGTCAAACAGTCAGCACCCTGATACAATCTATGTAGCTTTGCTCCACGAACGAGAAGTCTTGGCTAGTGGTTTTCAACTCGAGGCCAAGTTAGGAGTAACGCGAGTAGAAAGGCTGAGAGACACACATTGCGACATCTGTGGTTTGACGTATGGTTCCTTAGGCCTTATCGCGAGACTCATTGTGGAGTGCTTTCAGCAGGATCGGGTGCATACCTTCACTAGTGGCATGATCAAGAATCTTCTTAAGAAGGCTATAGAGGAAGGAGAGCTTGAAGAGGGAGATCTTGAAGATTCCATGAGATCAAAGCTCCGCTAGTCTGATTCGCGCTGTCATCCCGCGGCTTGTCGCTGGTGCTCAACCCCTTCGGCTCAACTTTCCCGGCCCCAAAAAACGCGAAGTACTCCTATTTCTGGGAGCCTTCCTCTCGCCGCCGCACGAGAGCTATTGGTGCCGAAACCAGCCGCTTATGAATCCGGGCGGCGGCCTCCGACCTGCGCCTGTTGAACCGGGCGGGTCGATCCCCTCAACGGCGAGACCATCGCCGTGGTTCACACCGACCACGAGAAACAGCAGCAACGACTGGATTATACTCGAACGTCAGTCTCACTCCTTCAGAAAAATATTCTCACGATGGTAAGCTATCGCAACAGGATCTGGAGCGAAACGAGGCGGTAGTTGCAGTTGCCGCCCTTTAAGTTGACAGAGAATCTGGCTTTGAAAGGCACTGGGGCAAGCGCAGACCAGGCGTTCAGACAGCATAACGCGCAAGGACGTATCGAAGGTGATCAAGCCCCTATCAAATGCCCGGTCATACAGCACGTTGAGGGCAATGCCATTGCGAGGGTCAGCCCTTCGCTTCGCATCGGTCTTCCAAGGAATAATGTGGCTGGCATTGAGTAGTTCAGGGACTGCAAGCCCGGTCAGCGCACAACGGTATTCGTAGCTTGTCAGAACGGCAGCGCGGAAAAACGATTGCACACACCGCGTCCTGACACTGCGAGTTACTTCGGTCGGCCCAAGGGGCAGTGTGATTCCAAAATCCCATTCATCTGATGCCAGGTCACGCCCAGATAGTCGGGCGTAGACTGCCTCAGCCTCGGCTGCTACGCCTTCTGAATCATTCTCAAAACGTTCCCACAAGTCACGATCCGCTTTACTCACATTCCCCAAACCGGCCACTTTCCGACTACGTTGCGCCGGATCAAGGCTTGCAAAATTGCACGCCTTCATACCGACCGCCGATGGCGAACGGCCGAGCAGCTTCGATATGTCGAGGATGTCGGGATTACGTTGGTGAAGCTTGCCGAACGGCGTCCTGCAGTACAGGCGAAATACGACCAACAGTTCGTCGTTTGTCCAAGGAGTTCTCTTATTGTCCATTTGCTCTTATGTGGCTATCGCCACGCCTTCAGCGTCAGGCTTCAGCATTAGGCCTATAGATAGTGCTTAGCCTTTATATTCTAACGATTACGAAATCAGGATTGAAGTGATTTTCGGAAAGCAGGGCCAATGCAAAGAGGCCGCGCCTCCCTCCGCATGATCTCCTACGCCCGGCCAGCAGTCGCTACGCCTTCCCCCCCAAAAACCATATCGCGAATTATTCCTATTTTCTTGGGAACCTTCCACCCAGGCGGCGCACTAACGGTTATGGATGCCGGATGCTGCCGCTACCGATCCCGGCGGCGGCGTACGCCCGGCGCCCGACGCCCGCAAGAGTCGGGCGCGTGATCTTTGAACCGGCCTCACGGCGGAGGCTGTTTTGCTCTGCCTGAGGCGTAAGTACCTGTTCGCGCGGGTAGCGGCTCGGCGGATGCGTTCTCTCGAAAATGGTGGACCGTGTTACAGCCCCCTCTCCGCCGCACTCGAGAGACCGAACCGGACGCATAAGCCCTCGCGGAAAGTCGGTTGAACCTGCACGAAGTCGTAGGGTACGGTTCGCGCAGTGACGCCGTCCCGATGCACGGCGGTTGGCTCGGCAAGGCTGGGTTGAAATTTCGGGTGGAGACAGCCCGGCCAAGCTTGCGCTTGCTGTTTTGCAGAGGGACGCGCCGTCCGGCTGACGATCCTGCGGGGCGAATGCTGAGGGTGCCGGAGTGTTTGCCGGCGCCGCCCCGCGCGGCAGGAATGAAGAGAAGTGTGAAGTGTGAAAGAAGAGAAGAACTCACGCGGAGCCGCGGAGCCGCGGAGAGGGGGAAGGGAGAGAGTGATGAGTGAAGAGGATCGTCGTGGGCTATCATCATGAATATTCCCTTCCATTTAGAAGTGCCGGAGGCACTGGCCCTAATAGTAGCCCAGTGCGACCGAACGGCCCGCGTATGCGGGGCCGGAGGAAGCCCTGGGTGAAGAGGGAAGAGGCTCACGCGGAGCCGCGGAGAGGGGGAAGGGAGAGAGTGATGAGTGATCGGGGGATTTCTTGGCGCACCGGCGCTCACGGCACACGGACACACACTGACTGACACAGACGAACACGGACGCTCAGTGACGAGCGCGGAGCCTGCGGACGACTTGGGGTGGCTGCACGGACACATTGGGCAGCGCTATTCCTTCCTCTTCTAAAATCTGCGGAATCCGTGTAATCTGCGGATTTTCCTTTCCGGCAATCTGAGCAATCTGAGCAATCTGCGGATTTTCCTCTTTTTTCGCCTTCGGGCTACTTGACAACGGCGGTATCATGTGGTATACTGCTTGTGGAAGCGCCATAGTGCCGGAAAGGGTTTTCCGCCGTCGGCTGGTACAGCCGGAAAAGTGTTGCTATTTCTGAACAGGCGTCCATTTTCGGCAACACCATCGTAAGTTGTTGGCTGGCAAGGTGTTAGATGCGGTTTGCCGGCGTCTTGCGTTCAGAATAAGCAACATTGGAGATGATCAGCCGGCTGGAAGGAATTTTCCTGGTGCTTCATAAGTCGTGTCGCAGCAACAACTTAGTGCGTGCCGGCCGGATTCCCGCTTGTTTGGCATGTTTTTTGCTTCACTTGCCAAATGTATTAGTGGGATTTGTAAGCTTCGGCACCGCGCGGATGTATGGAAACGGGGGAAGTATTATGCCCGAGCCAGTCTCTCTGGCAGTATTGGGAGGCGGTATAGCAGGGCTTGTTGCAAGGTTCCTGCGTCGCGGCTTCGCGGAAGTAAAGCGCTCCATCGATGTTATTGGTGCGTCACTCCTTCTTGTTTTCTTCGGTCCGATCATCCTGATTCTCGCGGCGATTGTGAAGCTTACGTCGAAAGGCCCGGCGTTTTTCACGCAGGTTCGCGTGGGCAAGGACGGCCGGCTGTTCAATATGATCAAGCTGCGCAGCATGCGCGTGCACGCGGAGAACGAGACTGGGCCGGTGTGGGCGAAGAAGGATGATCCGCGTATCACGACGGTCGGGCATGTCATGCGTAAGACGCATCTGGACGAGACGCCGCAGCTTATCAACGTGCTGATGGGCGATATGAGCCTGATCGGGCCGCGTCCGGAGCGGCCGTTTTTCGTGAATGAATTCCGAAGGTCGATCCCCCGTTACGAGGGCCGGCTGGCCGTGCGGCCGGGGATAACGGGGCTTGCGCAGGTGAAGCACAAGTACGACGAGAACATCGAAGACGTAAGGAAGAAGCTGACTTACGATCTGGCGTACGTGGATAGTATGTCGTGGGTCACGGACGCGAAGATCGCGTTTCTGACTTTCGGAATGATAGCGGGCAAGAACGCGCGGTAGGCGCGAAGACGGGCGGGCAACAGAGGCCCGCCCCTACAGTAGGGTTTGCATGACGCCGTGGTTGCCGGCATCGCCGGCGGTCGCGGCGGCGTCATGTGCAGGCTTGTCCGGGGCCGGTTATTCGCAGAATATCCTCATCTTTTCTCCTTTTCATCCTTATAATAGTATATCGCAACAACTTCTAACCAGCGAGCGCCGTCCGCGCCGGGGCACGGCCGCATGGCGCGCGCGATCCGGCGTCAGAAATACTATTGTATGTGTGGCATCTGTGGATTCGTTACAACTGATCCGGGCCTGGCGCTCGCGGAGCCGACGCTGCGCGCGATGTGCGACGTGATCAGGCATCGGGGGCCGGACGACTCGGGCATGTATCTCGATTCCTCGGCCGGGCTGGGGCATCGGCGGCTGAGCATCATCGATCTCGCCGGCGGACATCAGCCGATGTCCAACGAAAACGGCACGGTGTGGATCGCTTACAACGGCGAGACATACAACCACGCTGCGCTGCGCACCGGCCTCGAGGCGAAGGGGCATCGTTATTCCACCCGCAGCGACACCGAAACGCTCGTCCACCTTTACGAGGAGGAGAGCGACGAGATGGTGCATCGGCTTCGCGGGATGTGCGCTTTCGCGATCTGGGACAAGCCGCGCCGCCGGCTGCTGCTTGTTCGCGACCGGCTGGGCATCAAGCCGCTGTATTACGCGGAGGCAGGCGGCCGGCTGATATTCGGGTCGGAGATCAAGGCGATCCTGGCGTCGGGCGTTGTGGAGCCGCGCCTGAATTTCGATGCGCTGCCCGAGTTTCTGGCTTTCGGATACAACGCGACGGGCAGCACGCTTTACGCGGGGATAAAGAAGCTTGCGCCGGGGCATCGGCTGGTGTGGCAGGATGGGCGCGTGGCGGTTGAGCAGTATTGGGACCTGACGTATCCGCCGGAGCCGCTGCGCATTTCCGAGGCTGAGGCGGTGGAGCGGTTTTCCGAGCTGTTTTCGGATTGCGTGCGGATGCGGCTGATGAGCGACGTGCCGCTGGGGGTGTTTCTGAGCGGGGGGATCGACTCGAGTGCGATCGCGGCGACGATGGCCCGGCAGGTGGCTGAGCCGATCAAGACGTTTTCGGTCGGTTTTCACGAGCGCGATTATTCGGAGTTTGTGTATGCGCGGGAGCTTGCGGAGTCGATAGGCGCGCAGCACCATGAGGTGATGATCAAGCCGCACGTGTTTTTCGACGAGCTTCCGAAGCTGATCTGGCACGAGGACGAGCCGATCCGCTGGCCGTCGAGCGTGCCTTTGTATTTTGTGTCGAAGCTTGCCAGCGAGAATGTGAAGGTGGTTCTGACGGGCGAGGGCAGCGACGAGCTGATGGCGGGCTACGGCAAGTATTGGGCGAGCGTTCAGAATCACAGGATGCAGCGTGCGCTGGGCTGGCTGCTGCCGGAGCGGCTGCGGCGGCGGCTGGGCGCGGGGCTTGTGTGGCGGCTGCCGGTTCCGATGAAGTTGCGCAAGCTGCTGTGGCACAGTTTTGTCTGCCGCGGAAGCTCGCCGGCCGAGTTGATATACGATAATTTCTACGGCATTTTCAACCGCGACGAGCAGGCGGCATTGCTGGCCGATTCGGCGAAGGAGCGCGTCGATTCGATCGATCCGTGGCGGCCCACTACGGAGCTGTTCGACCGCAGCACGGCAACTTCGTTCCTCGACAGGATGCTGTATGCCGATACGAAAACGTACCTTGTTGAGCTGCTGATGAAGCAGGACCAGATGAGTATGGCGACGTCGCTCGAGAGCCGGGTGCCTTTCCTCGACCACGAGCTTGTGGAATATTGCGCGTCGCTGCCGGCGAATCTGAAGCTGCGCGGGAGGGTGGGCAAGCATCTGCTTCGGCGTGCGATGCAGCCGCACCTGCCGGAGTCGATTCTGACGCGCCGCAAGATGGGTTTTCCGGTTCCGCTGCGGGTGTGGTTTGCGGACGATTTCAACCGGTCGGCTCGCGAGCTTCTGACGGACCCGTCGGCGCGCTGCGGGGGGCTGCTCGATACGGCGGCCGTGCATCGGATTCTCGATGAGCACGCGAGCGGCCGGCGCGACTGGAGCGAGCAAATCTGGCTGATGATGAACACCGAGCTGTGGCTGCAAGAGTTCAACGTGAGCGTGTGACGACGGGATCAGGCTTGGTATGAAAATGCTCGTGCACATGAATCAGCTCCTGTATCCGCCCGACACCGGCGGGAAGATCAGGTCGTCGAAGCTGCTCGAGCGGCTGGCGCGCCGCCACGAGATCACGATAGTCTGCTTCCGCCGCACTTCTGAGACGGACGAGCAGGTCGAGCAGATGCGCGCGTGCTGCTCGCGGCTCGAGCTGATCGAATGGCGCGAGACGCCGAAGTTCTCGCCGCGATTTTATCTCGAGCTGGCGGCCAACCTGGTGTCGCCGTATCCATACATCGTGGATAAGTACTACGACCGGCGGATGGAAGAGCGGATACGGCAGATCGCCGCCGAGGGCGGGTTCGACGTGCTGCTGTGCGATTTCCTGCAGCCCAGCCTCAACATGCTGCGCGTGCCGTTCGGGCCGAAGATTCTGTTTCAGCACAACGTGGAGTCGGTGATCAGGCAGCGGCATTACCGGCAGGCGCCTAACCCGCTGGTGAGGGCGTATCTGTATTTGCAGTGGCGGAAGCTGTTTCGGCACGAGCGGCGTGCGGCGGGCGCGTTCGATCATTGCATAATGGTTTCGGAGCGCGACCGCGAGACGATGGCGGAGCTGTATGGTGCGACAAATACGTCGGTGATTCCCACGGGCGTGGACGTTGATTATTTTCAGCCGGCCGACGGCGAGGCCGCCGGCGAGAACGGGCTGGTTTTCACCGGCTCGATGGACTGGCTTCCGAACGAAGACGCGATGGCGTGGTTTGCGGCGGAGATTCTGCCGCGCATCCGCCGCGAGGTGCCGGCGACGTTCCGCATCGTGGGGCGCAATCCGTCTGCTGCGGTGCAGCGGCTGGCCCGAGAGCACGAGGGGATCGAGGTGACGGGGACGGTCGACGACGTGCGGCCGTACATCGACCATGCGAAGGTTTACCTGGTGCCGCTGCGGATCGGCGGGGGCACTCGTATCAAGATATTCGAGGCGATGGCTATGGGCAAGGCGGTGGTTTCCACGGCCATAGGCGCGGAGGGCCTGCCGGTGACGGATGGCGAGGACGTGATTATCGCCGACGATGCGGAATGTTTTGCCCGCAGGGTGGTGGAGCTTGTGAAGGACGACGCGGCCCGGCGGCGGCTCGGGGAGAATGCGCGAAAGCTGGTGCGCGAGCATTATACCTGGGACGTTGCGGCGCGGGTGTTCGGGGACATCTGCGAGGAAGTGGTGGAGAGGAATAAGAGGAATGAAGAGTGAAGAATGAAGAGGTTCACGCGGAGTCGCGGAGCCGCGGAGAAGAGGAAGAAGAGGAAGAAGAAGTAAGAATGCTCACGCGGAGCCGCGGAGCCGCGGAGAAGAAGAGAAGAGAGTGATGATTGATGGGTACGTGTCATCTTGCGCAATCATCATGAATCTTCCTTTCCGTTTAGAAGTGCCGAAGGCACTGGCCCCAATAGTAGCCCAGCCCGACCGAACGCAGTTCGGGAGCGCTGGGCGGAAGCTGGCGCGACAATGATGACCAAGCTCACGCGGAGACGATTAAGCATATCCGGGGGAAGACGGGAAATTGCCGGGCAATGAATGAAAGGTAACTGATGCGTGTAAGCGTTTTTGGCCTGGGGTATGTGGGCGCGGTTTCTTGCGGGTGCTTCGCGAGAGACGGCCTGCATGTGGTCGGCGTTGACTTGAATCCCGATAAGGTCAAGATGATCAACGAGGGCCGCAGCCCGATCATCGAGGACGAGATCGGGCAGATCATATCGGACGCGGTTGCGCGCGGAAGGCTTCGCGCGATTACGGACGTGCATCAGGCTGTGGTCGAGACGGATGTTTCGGTGATCTCGGTCGGCACGCCCAGCCTTCCCAACGGCGGTGCGAACCTGAGCGCGGTCGAGCGCGTGAGCGAGCAGATCGGCCAGGCGATGCGCGAGAAGACGGGCCGCCACGTGGTGGTGGTCCGCAGCACGGTCATGCCCGGCACGGTGCGCGGGCTGGTGGTGCCTGCCATCGAGCGGGCGTCGGGCCGCAAGCTCGGCGACGGTTTCGGAGTGTGCTTCAATCCGGAGTTCCTCCGCGAAGGCAGCTCGGTCCGCGACCATTACGATCCGCCGTTCACGCTGATCGGGCAAGACAGCGACCGCGACGGCGATATCGCGGCGCGGCTGTATGCCGATGTCGATGCGGAAATCGTCCGCACGGGCATCGAGGAGGCCGAGCTGGTCAAGTATGTGTGCAACGCTTTCCACGCGCTGAAGGTGACATTCGCAAACGAGATCGGCGTGTTGAGCCGGTCGCTGGGGGTGGACAGCCACGCGGTGATGGATATCATCTGCAAGGACACGAAGCTGAATATCTCGCCGAAGTATTTGCGGCCGGGGTTTGCGTTCGGCGGGTCGTGCCTGCCGAAGGATGTAAAGGCGCTCGTCCACAAGGCGCGCGAGAAGGATTTGGACCTGCCGCTGCTGCGGTCGATCGTGCCGAGCAACCGTATGCAGATCGATCGTGCCCGCGACATCATTTTGCGGCTCGGGCGCAAGCGCGTTACGATCCTGGGCCTCAGCTTCAAGGCGGGGACCGACGACCTCCGCGAAAGCCCGATTGTGGCGGTTACCGAGGCGCTCATTGGCAAGGGGTTCGACATCCGCATCTACGACAGGAGTATTTCGCTTGCCCGGCTGGTTGGCGCGAACCGGAATTACATCGAGAAGGAAATCCCGCATATATCTTCGCTGCTGACATCGGACCTGGAGGAAGCGGTGGCGGGAGCCGAGGTGATCGTGCTGGGCAACGCTTCGCCGGAGTTCGGCGAGCGCCTGCCCGGGCTGCTCAAGCCAGGCCAGGCGGTTGTGGACCTTGCCGGTTTGCCTGAGCTGGCGGGGGTGGGGGGTGTTGAGTATGTTGGGATCACGTGGTAAAGAAGGAATCTCACGCGGAGCCGCGGAGCGACGGAGGAAGAAGAGAGAGAGAAGAAGTGCGGAGTGATGAATGATGTGGGCTTGCGGCATCATGAATCTTCCCCTCCGTTCAGAAGTGCCGGAGGCACTGGCCCTAATGGTAGCCCAGCCCGACCGGCGGCCCGCGAACGCGGCGCCGGAAGGGAGCGCTGGGTGAGTGATGAATGATGGAGGCTTGCGCAGAATAGGACCTATGGGGCTTATACGTCCTATGCCCCATGCCTGAAAGATGAACAATGAAATGCGCGCAATCATGAATCCATATAATCTGCGAAATCCGAGTAATCTGCGGATTATGAATCCGTGCAACCTGCGGACATAAGGTGAGCTATGCTGCTGCTTTCCAAGATCGTGTTCTGGGCGTCGGTGGCCGTGTTGTTCTACACGTATCTGGGCTATCCGATCGTGCTGTTTGTTCTGGCGTCTGTGAAGCAGACGGCCCGCGATTTGCGTTTCATTTTCAACCGCGGCGAGCGCCGCACGCCCGGGGCGCCCGAGATGCCCGGCGTTACGCTGGTGATTCCGGCATATAACGAGGCCGACGTGATCGGTGCGAAGCTCGATAATTCGCTCGCGCTCGATTACCCGCAGGAGAAGCTCGAGATCGTTGTGGCGTCGGACGGGTCGACCGATGCCACCAACCAGATTGTGGAGATGTATGCGGGGCGCGGTGTGAAGCTGATCAACTACACCGAACGCGGCGGGAAGGTGGCGGCGATCAACCTGACGGTCCCGCAGGCGTCGAACGAGATAGTGGTGCTGTCGGATGCAAACACGATGTACGAACCCGACGCGCTCCGCAATCTTGTCAGGCATTTCAGCAGTGCCGAAGTGGGTGTGGCGGTGGGCGAGCTTGTGTTTGAAAGCCCAAGCCGCGAGCACAAGGGGGAGGGCTATTACTGGCGGTACGAGGTGATGCTGAAGTTTATGGAAAACAAGCTCGGCGCGATTCTGGGAGCGAACGGCGGGCTGTATGCCATCCGGCGCGAGCTGTTTGAGCCGGTGCCGGATACGACGATCGTGGACGATTTCGTGATTCCGCTGAAGATAGCCGAGCGGGGCTATCGGCAGGTCTACACGCCCGACGCCCGCGGCCGCGAGGAGACGGCGAGCGACGTGCAGGCGGAGCTTGTGCGGCGGAAGCGGATCGCGGCGGGGAATTTCCAGTCGATCCTGATGCTGTGGCGGCTTCTGAACCCGCTGCGCGGATATATCGCGTTCACGTTCGTATCGCACAAGATTCTGCGGTGGATCGCTCCGTTTTTCATGGCCACGGCGCTGCTTTCGAACCTGGTGCTGATCACGGCCTGGCCGCTGTATAGCGTGCTGCTGATCGCGCAGGGGGTGTTCTACGCAAGCGCGTGGGCGGGAGCACAGACCACCGTGCCGGTGCTCAAGAAGCTGACGGCCATGCCGTATTACTTCGTTTCGATGAACATGGCGATGGCGGAGGGGTTTTTCAATTTCGTGACGAGCCGCCAGAAGGTGACGTGGGACAAGATACAGCGGCAGAAGGCTGACGGCGGGCCGGCGGACGAGGAAGCGGACACGTCGGTGGACGAAGATGCCGAGCGGGAAAAATGACAGACACGTTCGGCGGACGGGCAAGCCCCGCCGAATGCGGCAGATTCATCTGGAATAACCGGAGCCGAGCAGGTATTATTGAAAGCGTACTTTTCGCAGGTATGATATGACGCTCACCAAGTCGCACTACGCGTATTTCGGAGCCATCGGCTTTCTGCTGACGGCGATGTTCTGGCAACATTCGCGGGGGATGTATGTCCGCTGGTTCAAGGAATCGTCGTACTACTCGCACGGTTTCATGATTCCGGTGGTGAGTTTGTATTTCATCTGGCGGCTGCGCGAAAGCCTGCTGAAGCTGAAGGCGGAGCCGTCGGGGTGGGGCCTGGCGGTGCTGGTGGTCGGCGTGCTGATGCGGATCGCCGGGGCGTATTCGAAGATCAACGTGATCGCGGGTTTCTCGCTGATCGTGATTCTGTTGGGCCTGACGCTGTATCTGTTCGGCGGCAAGGTTGCGGGCAGGCTGCTGTTTCCCATCGCGTTCCTGGGTTGGATGATCCCGCTGCCGGAAGCGTCCATCACCACAATCAGCTACGAATTGAAGACGCTGGCGAGCGAGCTGTCGGCGCGCGTAATGCCGTATCTTGGAATATATATCAGTCGGGTGGGCAGCGAACTGCGATTCCTGCGGCCGGATGATGTTGTGGACAAATTGATCATAGACGACGTTTGCAGCGGCTTGCGCTCGATGATCGCGCTGCTGGCGTTCGGCTCGATATTCGCATACATCACGTCGTGCGGCACGCGCAAGCGGCTCGAGCTGTTTGCGGCGTCGATCCCGTGCTCGATCATCGCAAACATGGCTCGAATAGTAACCATCACAGCCGTTGCGTTTTTCTATGGTTCCAAGTATGCGACAATGGAGCATGTAGTTCTTGGCCGCTGGACGGTCCACGATGCCACGGGCATCATGATTTTCGTTGTCGCCTTCATCGGGTTTTTCACATACGAGAAGCTGCTGAACACGCCGGATTTCCGGCTGCCGCGCGCGAAGGGCGGGAAGAAATGGTCGTACGACCGCGATGGCCGTGTGGTCCTGCTTGCGGATAATCAGCTCGATTGCCTGCTGGCGGCCGGGCACATCGCGGCCGGCGAGCGCATCCGCCGGCGCGACTCGGGCCGGTGGCAGCGTGCGGCTGATCTGCCCGCGTTCGGCGAATCGCCCAGGGTGCGCCGGCTGGTGATCGGGAATGAAAGCAATGCGCGCGAGATTTCGTTTGAAGACGCAGCGCAGATGGCGGCTGACGGATCGCTGGACAAGGACGATTTCATCCGCTATGCCGGCGGCAGCGTCACGATGCGCGCGGGCAATCTCGATTTTCTCCGCCCGCACTGGCGCACGACGGCAGCGCAACGGATTGGCCTGATAGTTTTGTACGCCCTTCTGCCTGCGGCGCTGTTCCTGCTGGTCAGCCGCGACAGTTCGCTCGGTTCGCTCGCGCAGGGCAAGCCCGGCACCGTGCTGGTAACCATCGTGCTGTGGTTCATCGTCCGCGCCGCGCTGCTGGGCGGAAGCCACGTGCTGCGGCTGCTGCGTCACCCGGAGAAGTCCCTGCCGATAGCGAATCCGCCAGGCGATTCCGGCTCGACAGGAGGCGCGTCATGAAGAAACCCGCTATCGTCTCCATCGCGATCCTGGTATTCACGCTTGCGGCCGTGCTGGTTTTCGAAATGGAGCCGGCCGTTTCGTCGGCCAAGCGCCAGTTCGCGCGGCGCATCCCGCTGCAACTCGGCGACTGGAAGGGGAGCGAGGAACCGCTCGATGAGGAAGTTATCGAAGTGCTCGGCACCGATGATATGCTGATGCGCAACTACGTAAACGATCGCGGCGATGTCATTACATTCGCGGCAGTGTTTGCGAAAGACAACCGCCGGGCGGTCCACGAACCAATGGTCTGCTACAACGCGCAGGGCTGGTCGGTGCAGGAGAAAGGCGTGGCGGAGTACGACGTGCAGCCGCCCGCGAGCGGCTACGTCTCGCTTACCGGCTACGACGACGCAACCGGCGACAACACCGCCGACCCGAAAGCGCCGCCGGAGTTGGATTCGATCGAGGATTTCGCCGAGCCGATCAAGCTGCGGCCGATGGAGCTTGTGATCAGGCAGGAGCACAGATGGCGCGTGGTTCATTACTACTACAAGACCGGCTCACGCACGACGTTCAGCCAGCACTGGCAGGTCGTCAACATGAGCCTCAACAAGATACTGACGCGCGAGGCGAGCAATTCGCTGCTGCGGATTTCGACAACCGCCGCCTCCGGCTCGCCTGAAGACCTGGACGCCGCCAGAAAGCTCGTGCGCGAATTCAGCCAACTCGTATACCCTTACATCATAGCCGGTCTGCCGTAGCAGAGCCGGTCATTCCCCCCCTCCGGCCGTTTGAAAGGATCATCAATGCCGCTCCTGTTCGACATGCCGCTCGACAAGCTCAAGGCGTATCAAGGTTGCAACCCGATGCCCGATGATTTCAACGAATTCTGGGACAGCTCGATCGCGGAGATGGAGGCGATCGATCCGAAGGTTGAGCTGAAGCCGGCGTGGTTCCAGGCGCCCGGCGCGGAATGTTTCGAGATGTACTTCACGGGCGTGGGCGGCGCTCGTGTGCACGCAAAACTGCTGCGGCCGAAGAACGTGCCGGCGCCGCATCCTGCCGTGCTGATGTTCCACGGCTATTCAGGCAGCAGCGGCGAATGGTGCGACAAGCTCGCCTACGTATCGATGGGATACACGGTGGCCGCGCTCGATTGCCGCGGGCAGGGCGGGCTGTCCGAGGACGTGGGCGGGGTGACCGGCAACACGCTGCACGGCCACATAATCCGCGGGCTTGACGGCCCGCCCCGGAACCTGCTGTTCCGCCAGATTTACCTCGACACCGCCCAGCTTGCCCGCATCGTGATGGCCATGCCGGACGTTGACGAGACACGCGTAGGCGCAACCGGCGGCAGCCAGGGCGGCGGCCTGACGCTCGCGTGTGTGTCGCTCGAGCCGCGAATCAAGCGGGCGGCGCCGGTGTATCCGTTCCTGACCGATTACCGCCGCGTGTGGGACATCGACCAGGCGAAGGCGGCCTACCAGGAGCTGAGCGATTATTTCCGCCGGTTCGATCCGTGCCATGAGCGCGAAGGCGACGTATTCCGCAAGCTCGGCTACATCGACGTCCAGCACCTGTGCCCGCGCATCCGCGCGGAAGTGATGCTGGGCATCGGGCTGATGGACACCGTCTGCCCGCCTTCGACGCAGTTTGCCTCCTACAACAAGATCACGTCGGCGAAGTCGATGGTGACCTATCCCGATTTCGGCCACGAAGGTCTGCCGGGCCACAACGACAGGATTTTCGAGTTTATGTCGGAGCTGTAGTTCCGGCGAGCTGCACACGGACGAGCACGGACAAGCACGGACGGACACGGACGAGCACGGACACTGATGCCGGAGCATGGCAGGCGGCGGGCCTGCTGGGATCGCGGGCGTCCCGCCCGCATCGTCCCGCGCATTTCACCTGTGCAGGAGCAGGCCCATCAGCAGGCGCAGCTTCTGTCCGATGCCCTGCGAGCGATACACCGACATGAAATAATGGAGGAAGGTTGGCAGCCGGCCGCGCAATCTTGCGCCCAACACCATGCCGCATGACCTGTGCTTGGCCATCGGCACGATGAACCCGGGGTCGACTGTCTTGAAATGGCGGAACGGCCGGTCGGTCAGATGTCGTGCTGCGTTTTCGGCGGCGCACCTTCCGCCGGAGATCGCAAACTGCACCGCCATCCGCAGCACCTGGCCCTTGTATTCGACACGCGCGGCGTCGCCCGCGGCGAATATGCCGTCGGCCACCTGCATGCAGCGGTCGACGTGCAGCCGCCCCTGCCGGTCCTTCTCGAATGGCAGATTGCGCACGAATTCCGGCGCGTGCACGCCCGCAGCCCATACGAGCTGGGCCGGCTCGAACCGGTCGCCGTTGCTGAGCGACACGCAAGGGCCGTCGACCTGGTCGACTGTGCAATCGGTGAGGCATTCGATTCCGAATTCGCGCAGGCGGGCGTGCGTGTAGTCGCGCATCCATTCCGGGCACATTGTAAGAATCTGGGGCAGTTTCTCGACGATCACCACGCGGCGGTCTCGGCCTGCTTTCTGAGACCTGCGGCGGATGTAAGTGGCGATCTCGATGCCGGTGTAACCGCCGCCGACCACGATGCAGGCGTCCGCCGGGCGCCGCTCGAGCGCTTCGCGCAGGGCGGTCGCATCGGAGCAGTCGTCGAGCTTGCTCGCGTTCTCCGCCACGTTTGTCATGCCGTAGAAGTTGGTTTCCGAGCCGGGGGCGATTATGAGCGCGTCGTATTCGTAAACGTTTTGGCGGCCGATCACGCGATAAGATTCGACGTCGACCGCCTGGACGGTATCCTGGAAGAACGACACGCCCATCTGCCGAGCCAGCTCGGGAAGCGGCGCGGCCGCGGCTCGGCAACTGATGCTTCCGCCGAGCAGGTCGGGCAGGACCGGCAGGAAATCGGCGGACGGGCGCCGGTCGACCAGCAGCACGTGGACGTCGTTGCGGTAACGCCACAGCCTTCGTGCGGCGGCAAGGCCTGCAAAGCCGCCGCCGATTATCACGATGCGTTTTTTCATAGCGTCAGCGGGCTATCCGTGTTTGCAGAGTACAGGCCATCCCCGCGGCGGCGCCTTGATGAAGCCCCCCGCACAGTTTTTCGGTTTCCGGCACACGGAGTTGAGCAGGG
>Ga0307378_10004205_pt1 | contig 20696 bp, 15 predicted proteins | sample UN1MG_FD_202238 | JGI IMG/M metagenome (GOLD analysis project Ga0307378, IMG submission 202238) | Soil microbial communities from Risofladan, Vaasa, Finland - UN-1 | ecosystem: Environmental > Terrestrial > Soil > Coastal area > Acid sulfate soil | place: Finland: Risofladan, Vaasa | collected... | reverse complement strand
CGGACTGGATTCGGAAGTGCAAGGGCCGCATCCCCCTGCTCCATCTCAAGGACATGGCCCTCAAGGATGGGCGGCAGATCATGGCCGAGGTCGGCGAGGGCAACCTCAACTGGCCCGCGATCCTGCAGGCGGCCGAGGAATCCGGCGTCGAATGGTATCTCGTAGAGCAGGACACCTGCCGGCGCGACCCGTTCGAGAGCCTGGCGATGAGTCTGCGCAATCTGAGGGCGATGGGGATACGGTAGCAGCCGGCGGCCGGCCCATTTCCAGCCCATTTATCGCGTAGGGGCGAGGTCACCTCGCCCCTACCATCATGTATCAAACCGATTCCATTGTAGGGGCAGGTCTGAGACCTGCCCCTACCGACATCGGCCGCCGGACGCATGAAAAAAGCGGCCCGCCTGAGGCGGACCGCTTTTTGAGCGATCTACACTGATGGAAGCTTACCTGCGCCGGCGGAGCGCCAAACCGCCGAGGCCGACAAGCCCGGTGAGCAGAGCCACCATGCTGCTCGGCTCTGGGATGGCCTCGTCAGGCAGACTCATGGTCACGCTGTCTACCATGGCCCACAAAGCATTGACAGCATAGCCCTCAGTTCCGTCGATGTTCGGGTCGCTGGTGCCTTTGGTGTTCAGCTCTACCTCCTGGAACGCGATCCTCAACTCGACCCATCCGGTGTGAGTGGTGACGGTTCCGGAGACAGACGCGGCGGTCCAGGCGCCAACCGAGTTGCCAAACCAGGTGGTGTTACGAACTTTATTAGCGTTCGACTCCTCGTCATCGCCGTACCAGTCCACATGCCAGAAGGTCGGGACTGACGTCGGGTCGCCCAGGATCTCGAGATGGACGGAGCCGGCCGCTTTGTTATCGCCTGCGGTATTGGCGCCATCGGCCGCCACTTGAACAGCAGCCGACATGTCGTATGTGCCCGGTTTCACATAGACGTACTGGGTGAGCCAGCTACCGCCGTCCCACTTTACGTTCAGGCCGATATGGGTTTCGCCGCCGATGCCTCTATAGCCGGTACGCGTCCAACCGACGGATTTGTCGCCGGCGTACACATCGGGTAAGACGCTGGAGTCAAGGTCGAGCCCGGTGTTTCGGAAGAGCGGATCGGTCGTGCTGTTGTAACCCTCGATGACGTCCAGCTTCCGCGCCGCCCCGGCGTCCACTACCTGAGCCCACGGCTGCTCCGATCCAAGCCATGTCTGATTCGGATGGGTAGTGGTGTCTACCAGAGGCGTCGCCTGCGGCAGGGAGGTAATCGCTTGTCTCCCATCTCTGAGGTACCAGCCGGTGAGGCCACTCTCGAAGCCGCCGTTGACCAACGGGTCCCATACTGCCAAGGCCGGCGCAGCGATAGCCAGCATCACGACCGATACTAACAGTATCTTTTTCACTTTCCTTTTTCCCCTTTCGTTCGCTTTGGTATTGCCCGCGGTCTCCTACGAGCCGCGGGGCATTCCGTGTCCACGATCCACAAGTCTCACTCGCGCCAGGCCCGAGTTGTGGCGCAAATAGGGCCGACCGAGTGTGACAAGCTCGCCGTGGAACTTGCGGTACGGAGGCGCGAATCTTTGACAGTCCTGCCCGGTGTGCACGGGTGGAGTAACGGATATGCTTCCGTTTTCGAACTTTGTACGTCTATATCATAGCGCCATCCTTGGTGCCTGTCAAGCCCCTAGCCGAAAAACTGGTAATAATACTAGTGTCCTGTAATAATACTAGAATCCTGCCGCACCGTTCACGGGGTGTCCGAGAGCAGCCCGCGTAGTGGCCGCGGCTGTGTCCCGGCCATCCCCGCCGGAGGCGGGGCCAGGTCACCGGCACCGGCGTGCCGATGGCCGCCACGGAGGGACGGCCGCTACTACAACCTGGGCTGCGTCAGGCACACGAAAAAAGCGGATGGGCAGGAAGCCCATCCGCTGTGTTACGCGATCATACTGACCGAAGTCTATCTGCGCCGGCGGAGCGCCAAACCGCCGAGGCCGACAAGCCCGGTGAGCAGAGCCACTATGCTGCTCGGCTCTGGGATAGCCTCGTCAGGCACAAGCAGGCTCATGTCGTCTACCATCAACCAGTAGGCGTCGACAGCATATTCACCGTCCGTGATGTTCCGGTCGCCGCTGCCTTTGCTGTTGGCCTCTACCTCCTGGTACGAGAGCCTGACCTCGACCCATCCGGTGTGAGTGGTGACGCTTCCGGAGGCAGTGCTCGCGATCCAGGCGGGGGTAAGGTTCTGAAGCCACGAGCTGTCACGAATTCGACCAGGAACACCGCCGAAGCCGTCCCCCTCATCATCGCCGTACCAGTCCACATGCCAGTAGTCGGCATCGCCCGGGTCGCCAAAGATCTCGAGATGGGCGGTGGCAGCCCCTTTGACGGTGGCGCTGTCGGCGCCATCGCCACGAAGCATAGCGGAGGCCGTTAAGTTCCACGTGCCTGGTTTCAACTGGACGTACTGGCTGATATAGCTACGCCCGTCCCACATCGTAGTACTTGAGGTATGGGTCTCGCCGCCGATGCCCATATAGCCGCCACGGGCCCAACCAGCGGCTTTGGTCCCACCGTACGGGGCCGGTGTGGTGACGTCGTCCCCGCGGTCACGGAAGAGCGGATCGGTCGTGCTGTTGTAGCCCTCGATGATGTCCAGCTTCGTGGTGGTGGAGTCCACTACCTGCGCCCAGGGCTGCTCCGATCCAAGCCATGTCTGATTCGGATGCTCAGCCAATGGCAGCAGAGGCGTCGCCTGCGGCAGGGAGGTAATCGCTTGTCTCCCATCTCTCAGCCACCAGCCGGTGAGGCCGTTCTCGAAGTCGCGGTTCACCAGCACCTCGGTTGCTGCGAAGGCCGGCGCAACCATAGCCAGCATCAACGCCGATACTAACAGTATCTTTTTCACTTTCCTTTTTCCCCTTTCGTTCGCTTTGGTATTGCCCGCGGCTTCTTACGAGCCGCGGGGCCTTCCGTATCCACGATCCACAAGTCTCACTCGCGCCAGGCCCGAGTTGTGGCGCAAATAAGGCCGACCGAGTGTGACAAGCTCGCCGTGGAACTTGCAGTACGGAGGCGCGAATCTTTGACAGTCCTGCCCGGTGTGCACGGGTGGAGTAACGGATATGCTTCCGTTTTCACGCTTTTACAGCCTCATCATAGCGCCATTCCGGCCGCCTGTCAAGACCTTAGCCGAAAAACTGGTAATAATACTAGTATCCCGCCGCAGAGGTCAGGATGGCGCATGTCATCGCCCCAGGAAAAGGGATGCGAGATACTGGATGCTGGATGCTGGATACTGGATGCTGGATGCTGGATATTGGAGCTGACTGCTAACCGCCGGCTGCTCACCGCTCCTCCTCCACGCTGACGTCATCCACGTAGAGGTAATTCGCCTCGAGCGCCCACCATTGCAGGATGTGTATCCCGATGACGGCGGTATCCTTCTCCGCCGTGAAATGAAGGCTCATTTGCTTCCACTGGTTTTCCATGCCGAACCATTGGGTGGCCAATGCTTCGTCGGATTTCTCGACCGATTCCAGGAGGCCCTCGTCCTTCGTGTCAATCTCCAGCCTGAGACGGCTGTCACGCCCCCAGGCGCTTCCCCGGTCGCCGGTGAGGGCCCATGCCTTCAGGATGTACCCGTGCCCCGGCTCGACCTCGATCCTCTGGTAGATGATGTCGTGCTTCCAATCCCCGCGGGGCATAAAGGGATTGGGGTCTTCCGCCGCCAGATGGCGCCAGCCGTACATCAGCCTGCCTGAGTGCGGCCTATAGCCGTCCGCGCCGGCAGTCGCATCGCCGAACGGGCCGTTCCCTATCGGATACTCCTTCTTCGCCTCCTTATGCTTCTCCGGGTTGGCCGACGAGCATCTGCTCCAGCCCTTCAGGCCCTTTTCAAAGCTGGCGTTCACGACCGGGACGCTCCCAGGCGCCGGCTCGACTACAGGCGTCATCGGCTCGGGTCTATCGAAGGACGGCTTGTCCTCGTTCGCCGCGGCGAACAGTGTCATAAAGGTTTCCTCGTGTCCGTAGGTTCTGGCGGCGTACTCTTTGCGGGTGAATGACGTGACCCGGAAGTAGTAGGTGGTTCCCGGCTTCAGGTCGGTCAAAACGACCGAATGGTCGGTTGAGAGGTCCTCGTTGGCGACGGCGCTCCGGGCGATTGACGGATCCTCGCCGTAGTACACTATCCCGTCGGCCTTTGTGCCGGTCTCCCAACTGATCTTCGCGCTGTTCGAGGTGACACTGCCGACCTCTATATTGTAAGGATAGGTTACGCCGCCGGGCTCGACCTCGCCTATGATCTCAAAAAACTGGTCAAAACCGGCGACTTCCTCGCCGTCGCGGTATGCCTTGCCGTCGGGGTAAACATCCGCCGACAGATAGGAGTACAACGGCTTCCCGTCTATGAGCCTGTACTCCAGATAGTACTTGCCGCCGGGTTTCAGGGCCACTTCGTCCGGCAGGAAGTAGGCGGCGGAGCCCCAATTGCTCACCATTCGGACGGTCTTGCTCCCTAGAATCTTGCCGCCCGGCCCGCCTTCGCGGATCGCGTAGACGAGGTCCTTGACGCCGCCGCTGAAACCGCAGTTCACATGAGCGGAGAGAACATTTCTCACGTTCTTGGCAACGAAGGTCTGGCCGGCGACCTTGCACCAGCCCGACCCCGGCCCTTTTTCTATGTAGTGCTGGTCAATCCTTGCGGCGGCAAAGCGAACAGGCCCCGGCTTGATCTCGAAGATCATGATGCCGAGGTCGCTCTCAGGATGCGGAACACCGTCGAAATAGGCGATTCCTCGCGCATACGGGTCCGGGCTTCTCGGCATGCCTATCGCCCACGGAACGCCGTCGGCGCTCGCAAGCTCCAGGTAGTAGACCTTGCCTGGAGTCGTCGGGAACTTCTCCGGATCCGCGGTGACGGTCGTCATCCATTCGCGCTTCTCCGGGGTGGTTGTCTCGCCGACGAGCTTGCCCTGAGGCCCGTCCTCGCGCAGGGCAAGCGTCAGCCTCGTCTGGCTCTGTGCAATCCAGATGACTACACAGTCGAGCGCGTTTCCGATGGCCGTATACGTCTGTCCGAACCTCAGGCAGCGCGGCGTCCACATCTCGCGCTCAGGATTGTAGAATGGATCCTCGGCGTATCTCAGCTTGGTGGTCTCACCGTCGCGGATCTGTACATAGGGCGCCAGCCTGTGCCAGCAGCTCACCATGTATTCGCCGGGTTCGAGCGAGAACTCGAATTCGCCGTTTCCGCCCGTGATCGTCCAGCCTTCGACTCCGCTCTCCCGCGAGCACGCCGCGACCTCGCGCTCCCAGCCTCCCGCGTTGCCGGCCAATTTGCCCTTTGCCTGCGCCGGGCAGATAGTCGCAATCGCCAGTACTCCGCATATCAGTATCTTGATCTTCAACTTCTCACTCCTCCGCTATCTGCTCCAGATGGGCCCCGTCGGCATAAAGGTTGCAGACGTCCCGGTTCTGAAGTTGATCAAGCTCGAACCCGACGGTTATGACATCGGCCTGAGCTGTGAATTCGACGCTTCCCCTGCGCCACTCGCCTTCGGTTGCATACCACTGAGAGCTCGTAATCGACCCACCCGCGAAATCGGGCTTCCCTGCCGGGTTCGCCACGAGGCGGACCCTCTGGTCGCAGGATCTGCCGCCGACGTGGTCGGTATACACCGAACCTGAGAAGCAGTAACGTCTGCCCTTCGCCACCTTGGCGGTCTGGTAGACGACGGTGCGCCAGCCCTCGCCGGCGCCTTTGTTCGTCCAGCCGAACATCTTCGCGCCCCAGGCGGGAATGATCCCGCCGTCGCATTCGACCGCCCTGCCGCAATCCCTGGTCAGCGTCCAGCCCTTCAGGCCGTTCTCGAATGAGGGATTGGCCAGAGGGACTGCGGTCACTGATTTCGGATGCCTGAAGAGCCGCGTCTGCTCGGATTCGCTCAGCTCGCCGGAGATCCAAGCTGCGAGGTCATACTTCCGATCCAACACGGCGTCGTTGTACGCCCCGCCCTTGGCGTAGGCATCCGGCTCTTCGTAAGCATGGAATCTGCCGCCCTCGTAGCTCTCGATATGCAGGTAATAGGTCTTGCCCGGCGTGACGTTGACCTCTTCCGGCAGCCAGGCCACGGCCGTATCCGCTCCGATGCTGGTTCCCTTGCTGGGCCCTATCTGCCTGCCGCCGGGTCCGTTCTCGTGTATGCTGAAGCGCACGTAAGCCGCATACGGCGTCGCACGGCTCACGAACGCCGAAGCGAATAGGATGTTCTTTCCGCGTGCGACGAAGGTTTGGCCTACCGCGCGAACCAATCTGGCCCTTCGGCCCGGCGACACCGCATAGCTGGTGCCTAGATTGTCCTTCTCCTCGCAGATGGTAAAACCGAGGTCGCTCAGCGGCCTGGGCTCGCTGCCGAAATACGCCTTGCCGAGCGGATAGACGTCCCCCCGCCCTGCGACTCCGGGAATCCAGGGCTCGCCTCTCTCCGCACTCATCTTGAACGTGTACGCTTTACCCGGCACAGTGGGCAATTCCCCGCCGGACCAGAATACCGCCGCCTCCCGCTCGTCACCGAACCGAACCGTCGTTCTGCTCGGGCCGATCGGCGTCCCGGAGATGCCGTCTCCGTCGAGCATCTGCGCCTTCACGGTCCGCCATGGGCCGAAGGCCTTCAACTTCAGGCTGGTCACCCCCAGCCCGGAAGCGGTGAAGCTTTGGTAGAAGACAGGGCGCTCCTGAAGCCATGAATCGCCTTCCACCTCGATAGATCGCGCGAGGCCGAAGTGGACCTCCGCCTCGCCGTCTTCGGGCACGGCGACCCATGCCACCTGGGGCCTGGAGTCGTTCCTAACCCCGACGCATACCGCGTAACGACCAGGCGGGAGATCGCTCATGGCGAACACGCCGTCGTTGTCCGTCGAGGCGGTCTGCGCCAGGCTGCGTCCTGCGGCGTATGCACGCACTACGATTTCCGCAAGCGTCTTCCTCGTCCCGCTGTCCCGCACGGAGCCGACGATCTTGCCGCACCATGCCGGGGCTGCGAGGGTGAGCAGTAGAAGCATAAGAATTGGAAGTTTGGGAAAGCGCATGTGACCTCCAAACATTGAAATCAGCAGGCGTCACGCCTGCATCAATCCATTTCACGACTCATTACTGTTCGTCTCGGAGCAAGTGACATCCTCCCTGATCGGTCGGCTGGACGCGCACCTGCGGGCTGCATCCGAATAGCTGGAGTGTAATAGTTCACAATGATTGATGGTAAGCTCGGCTTTCCAACCTCACCCCCGTCCTTCGGACACCCCCTCTCCGAATCGGAGAGGGGGACCGGGGGAGAGGTTAACGGCCCGCGAGTCTACTATCAACAATCGTGAACTCTTTCGCTGGAGTTTATGCCTTGCAATCACGTTCCAATTTTGCTAGACTCATGCCGTATGCGGACTGTTGACGAACGATGGGCGGCGAAGAAGCCGCCGATTGAGCCAGCGAAAGCTTTCGTGCTGGGATTCGCGGCCGTCATCGCTATCGGCACGATGCTGCTGTGTCTCCCGATTGCGAGAGAAGACGGCGCCATCCACCCCCTGGATTCGCTGTTCACGGCTTCGTCCGCCGTATGCGTGACCGGGCTGGTGGTTGTGGATATCGCCAAAACCTACACCACGTTTGGCGAGATCGTCACCATGATCCTCATACAGATCGGCGGCCTGGGCTACATGACCGCGGCAACCGCCATTGCGCTCCTGATCGGAAGGCAGGTAGGCATCCGGGAGAGAGTGCTTCTTCGGGAGGCCCACGGCCAGCTCTCCCTCCGAGGCATGGTGTGGCTCACCCGGCGCACCTTATGGTTCACATTGATACTCGAATCGCTGGGAGCCGCGATTCTGGCATTACGTTTCTCAACACTGCCGCAGTTTTCCCCAGGTATGAGTATCTACTACGGAATCTACCATGCCATATCCGCTTTCTGCAACTCAGGATTTGACCTCATGGGGAAGCCGTTCGGCGCATTTGCCAGCCTGACGCGGTTCTCCGCAGACGCAGTCGTCAGCCTGACAATGACCGGTCTCATCATCGCCGGCGGATTGGGATTCGCGGTTGTAGCTGAACTATCCTCATTCAAGCAGCGCCTTCGACTGTCCTTGCACAGCAAGCTCGTGCTGGTCACCACCGCCGGGCTGATAATCCTCGGAACACTTTTGATACTGGCTCTGGAGTGGGACAATCCCATGACGCTCGCAAAGATGGGCACGGGAGAGAAGGTACTGGTCTCATATTTCCAGTCGGTCACACCCAGGACCGCCGGCTTCTCCACGGTGAATATCGGCGCGATGAAGTCCGTTACCGTCTCCACAATCGGCACGCTGATGTTTATTGGAGCATCCCCCGGCGGCACCGGCGGCGGCATAAAGACCACCACATTCATCTTGATAGTTCTGGCCATCTGGAGTATAGTGAAGGGGAAGCGAGACACGGAGGTTTTCGGCCGGCGGATCTTGACAACGGATGTGCTCCGGGCTTTGGCGATAGCCGTCCTTGCTGCGCTATTGGTGGTAACAGCAACCATAGCGCTTACGCTGACCGAACTTGGCACCGTCAAGGCCGTCGGAATACACGAAGAGCCGTTCATCGCAATAGGGTTTGAGGTTATCTCAGCTTTTGGCACTGTAGGGCTGTCCACGGGCATAACGCCGCTGCTAAGCCCGTTTGGCCGGTTGGTCATAATCTTAGTAATGTTCGTCGGGCGGGTCGGCCCGGTGACTGCGATTGCTGCGCTCACGTCTCGGGAGCGCCCGCTCAAAGGAAGGTTAGCTGAGGAACATGTTACTATTGGGTAACGATTCAAGACTGGCAAAGCCGAGAAAGAGCTTCCTCGTCGTCGGAATGGGGTATTTCGGGGCGGAGATCGCCGCCCGCCTGGCCGCACTCGGCCAAGAGGTCGTGGGGATAGACCCGGACGGGTCTATCGTCCAGCACATGGCTGACAAGTTGACGCAGGCCATCGAGATGGATGGGACAGACCATGATCTGCTGGCGACGCTGGGCGTATCGAACTTCGACATCTGCATAGTAGGCCGCGGCTCGGATCTGGAAGACAGCGTCAGCATTACGATGAGTCTGAAAGAGCTAGGCTCCAAGTACCTTATTGCAAAGGCGCAGAGCGATCGCCAGGCCAGGATACTCCAGCGCTTGGGAGTGGACCTGATCGTCTTCCCCGAGCTGGATATGGCGCGTCACGTTGCAGAACTGCTCGTGCATACAGGCGTCGTCGGTGAGATGGACCTCGGCGACGGACACATCGTCGAAGCAGTGAAGGCGCCCCCGAGATTCGTGGGGCAGCCTTTCAGCAAGGTCCAATCCATGCTGCCCAAGGACTGCGAGGTGCTTGCGCTGCACAGCAGCGACGGCATCGAGAAATCCCCGCTCCCGACCAGGCCGATTGCCGAGGGTGATGTTCTCCTCGTCTGGGCCCACCGATCGAGTCCCAGGGTTCTTGAGAAGTAGGATACGCTTGGGACTCCTTCGAGCTGGACCTCGCTAATCCGCGCCAGCGGGATGGGGTACATCGCCGTGTCCGCACCTGGGGTCGCGGATGAGTTACTCCACAGACAGCAGGCTTCCGGCGATGAACCTCGGACCGTCCCCGACGTTGAAGTAATAGGCCACCAGGACATTGCCATCGGGAAGGACGGCTGCCCAGGGGTAGCCGATGTCGCTGTTTCCGCCGTCGTCGCGTATGACGATCTCCAGAGCTTCCACGATATCCGTGCACTCCGGGTTAAGGAGCTTCGCGCGGATGCCGAACGGCGCCTGCCGGCAGCCGTAGACGAGGAAGACGCGCCCATCCTTGAGACGCACGGCCTGGAATGGATGCCCGACGAATCCTCCATCCTGCCACCGCCCGAAGCTCCTGCCGCCGTCGGTCGAGCGCGCATATGCCGCTTTGCCGCCCAAGCCCTCGGTGCGCATGAAAGCCACAAGATCGCCGTTCTTCGTCTCAATCAGCGAGGCTTCGTTGAAGGAGACTTCCTCATCGGAGGCGATGGGACAGACGTACTGCCAGGTTTCCCCGCGGTCGGAGGATGTCAGAAGGTGCACTGAGGTGCGCAGCTCCTTCAGACGGTCATGCCGCGCGACCGCCCAGTAGAGCCTGCCGTCCTTGCGCTGGAGGATGGCGCCGCGGTTATAGGCGGGTAGAGGATTTCCGAGCGCATCGAGCGACTTGTTACCCGGCACGCTTACGGGAACGAACGGGCCGCGCCACGATTTGCCGCCGTCGTCCGAGCGCATGATGTACCCGCCGAGGAATGCGAACGGAGGATACGCGAAGCACTCCTTAATCCTCTCCGCTCCCTCCGGCGGCAGCAGCGCCCAGGCGTAGCTGGTGCAGACGATCGAGCCATCCTTTAGCTGCACCATGCATGGATCCTGCGAGCCGCCGAGCGGATGGGCATAGATCAGTTCCGGTTCCTTAGTCCACGTCTTGCCGCCGTCCATCGAACGCACGAGCACGAGATGGCTGTTCGGGTCCGTGTGGCTGTCACGAGGCGCTCCCCAGAGCAGGCGGCGGTTCGGAGCGCGCCTGAAGGCGCAGAGGATCTCGCCATTCTTCCGCACGACGACCGATGGGAAGGCGCAGTAGAACTTGTCCTCCTGGTAGATCGCGAAGTCCCTGATCTTCCTCGCCCCGCGGGCCTCTGCCTCATCGTTGGATTGGGCCGCAATACTTCCCACAACGAAGATCATCAGTGAGCCCCACATCGCCAGTCTACACATGGCAAGACAGTTCCACCCCACGACCCATAATTCCTACAAGCTGGAGGAAACCCAGGGAGCGGAGTGATGGAACCCGATGCTCCATCACTCCATCGCTTTACTGCATAATCCACGTTTCACAAGGCGATTTACCGAGCAGGGGGCGGCGGGGTCGCGAGCTTCTCCTCCCAGTTCACGCGGCCGGTCATCTGCATCATCACCGCGAGTGTCACGATGGCGCCCACGGTGATGGTGAGCCCGGTATATCCTTCGAAGAAGAACGCATACGTGAAGAGCACCAGGAAGACGAATTGCCACACCCCTGCATGGAGAACGGCAAGTCTCCATCCGGTTACGAGGCGCAGATAGGTGATTACCAGGATCAGCGAAACCGCCGAAGAGACGAGGAACGCGTAGAACGGCGTGACGTGGTCCACCATGTAGGAGAACAGCAGATGGAACGAGAAGAAAGCCGCCGCCAGGAACAAGTAGTGCATCGGATGGAGGCGGATATCCTTAACGGCGCCGAGTATGAGCAGCACAGCGAAGAAGAAGAGCAGCGACACCGGCGCGAAGTAGCTCAGACGCGCAGCGAACGGGCCTGGATTGAGCTTTTGCGGCATGTTTACCCCGATATTGAATCCGGATACCAGGTTTGCGTATCTCCATTTCAGATCCCAGCCATCGTCCGTCTCCCGCTTATCCGTAGGCGAGACGCAGCCGGTAGGGAAATCAATGTCATGGCAGTTGGTGCGCACGTTGGCTTCGAAGTCCTTCACATTGGAAACGCTCGCGTCCTGGCTGAACCGATAGCTCCATGTATCCATCCCTTGCGATCCGTAGGACATATGAACCTTCGCCTGCTGACCCGGCTCCAACGTGATTCTCGATTGAACTCCCTGCGACAGGTCACCCGCAGGCTCTACGCGCTTGTCGGCAACGAGCAAGCTGACATCATCGTAGATGGCTTGCTGCGCAGGGAAGGCGAACTTGACGAAGAACCTGCGTTTGTCGGGGAACTCATTCTTGAAGCTGTAATCTCCGGCAAACCGGACCTTATACGTGCTATACCAGAGCAGGCCCTTTCGGCGAGGCTGCAGCACCAGACCAGCGCTTACGCGGTTCCTGATGGGAACGACGGCGTCCGATACCTGGACTTCCTGGACGACTTTCTTGCCTTTTTCGTTGAGCTTTGAGACCTTTTCGACGTGAGTAGTCCAGATCTTGGGGGCAGACTGAGTCTGCGGCTGGCCCCACAGCTCCTGGACGCTGGCGCGGTCTCCGCCGCCCGTCTCATCATAGCTTCCTGCCGCCAAGCGGGAGTAGGTTTGCGAGCTTCTGCCTTGGTTCACCGCGCCGAGGATCACCCACGCGATGCTGGTGGCTGCGTAGATCAAGATCACGGCTGCTAGTCTCTTTGCGTTCATTCGGCACCTCCATCGGTTATCGAGCAGCGGCTGCTGCCAAGTACGCTCGCTCCCAAATCGCTGTCCTGCCCAGGCCGGTGCATGACAAGCGCACATCCAGTTCGTATACGAAGACAGTTGGGAAAATGTTCCAGGCTGCTTCCAGCATCCGTGTTTTCTCCACAGGCGAGGCAATTGTCGCCCTGCAGATTATAGCACGAATCATTGGCGACAACGCAGGAGGAATAATTGGATGAGCTAGCGAATACAGCGGGCAGGGAGGTTGGGATTCGGCCGGTACGACCGATCCAGCTCACTTCATAACGAGTTTGGAGGTATGACACTTGAGTACAAAAGCTGGTGGTTCATCAAGGGCATCTGCGAGCAGCAGCCCGGCATCGCTGTTCGTAGCGAGTTGCTTAGCTCTGGTTGTAAGCGCAATGGCGTTCGGGATTCGCGGCGACATCCTGGGTGATCTCGCCAAGCAGTTCCACACAGACCCGAAGGCCATCGGATGGGCTATCACCGGAGCATTCTGGGGCTTTACAATCTCGATCGCTATCGGCGGCATTCTGTGCGACTGGGTTGGGATGAAGGGCCTTCTCGTGCTGGCCTTCATCGCCCACATGCTCGGCATCACCTTCACGATCTGGTCGCCGACGCTGGGCGTGCTGGCTTTCGCGACCCTAATGATCGGTCTGGGCAACGGCTTTGTGGAGGGTGCGGTCAACCCGCTGGTTGCGACCCTTTACCCTGACAAAAAGACCGTGAAGCTTAATCTGCTTCATGCCTGGTGGCCCGGCGGAATCGTCATAGGTGCTGTGCTGGCCTACATATTGACCCGATTGGGTCAAAGCTGGCAGGTGAAGCAGGCGTTGTGCTATGTTCCCGTTCTGGTTTACGGTTTCATGTTCATCGGGTTGAAGCTGCCGTCCACTGAGCGGGTGCAGTCCGGAGTCTCCACAGGTCGGATGTATAGAGCGATTTTCTCGATGTTCCTTGTCTGGTTCTTCTGCATGCTGCTGACAGCATCAACGGAACTCGGCACGAACCAGTGGATCGGTGAAATGATGAAGGGCGTGGGTATTCAGTCTGGAATCCTGATCTTGGCATGGATCAGCGGCCTGATGCTCATTGGCCGGCTCTTCGCAGGCCCTGTCATCCACAAGCTCTCGCCGACCGGCTTGCTGGTGAGCTCGGCGGCAATATCCGCTATCGGACTACTAGCGCTCAGCCAGGCAACTACCGTGACGATGGCTTACGTGACTTCCGCAGTCTTCGCAGTCGGTATTTGCTACTTCTGGCCGACGATGCTCGGTGTAACTTCCGAGCGTTTCCCCGAGGGCGGCGCACTACTGATGGGTCTCATGGGTGCGGCAGGGATGGCATCGGCCGGCTTTGCCCAGCCCACAATGGCCGCACTCGTACAGAATTTCGGGACGGACGGCGCATTGATGCGCGCAGCCATTCTGCCGGCTATCCTCGTCGTGATCTTCGGTGCGTTCTACCTGAGTGACAGGGCGAGGGGCGGCTACAAGGCTGTGAAGCTCGCTGAGGCGACGGCCGGCGCTCCGAAAAAGTCTGCGGAGGCTGTGGAAGCCTCGGAAAAAGAGAAGGCATAGAGCCGCAGACTCGCAAGTGAGAATATAGAGTAGACCGGGGGCTGCAGTTCCGCTTGCATTGGATCTGCAGCCCCCGTAGTTTTGGCTGATTTCCGCCCGCTGCCTCTTTATCCTCAGTCCAACCGCACGCTGCGCGAACCTGAAACCTTGGGATTGTTCAAAAACGTTGATTTCGCTCTGGATCCCGCGGATTGTATGGGAGGGCGAAGCTCCTGCTGAGCCGGTTCTACGGGAGGGCGAATGCCCTTTTTAAACAATCCCACCTGGAACTTGAAACCTGCCTAGCCTATCCGGCCGATGATGAAGGCGGAGAGGAAACCGGCGACGGTCGCCAGCGCAACGAGCGGCCCTGCATCGTGATAGGCTTCCGGAATCATGGTATCCGCGAGCATCGCCATGATGCCGCCGCCGGCCACCGCAAGCGCCACTGCAATACCGGCAGGAGGCAGACCCCGGAAGAGGGCGTATCCCGCCAGGGAGCTGAACCCGGTCAATACGAATACCAGCGTCCAGAGGCCGAGGGTGCGGCCGGCGCGCATCCCCGCGACCTTCGAGCCGGATGCGCCCGCCAGCGCCTCAGGGAAGTTGCTGATGAAAATCGCGGCCAGCAGCACCACGCTGACCTTGCCGCCCGCCAGGAGGCTCGCGCCGATCACCATCGTCTCCGGTATGTTGTCCAATATGGTGCCGACCAGGATGGCTGTTGGGTTTCCCATGGTCTCGGTGTGCGAGCATTTGCGGTCTCCGCCGCCCCACAATGCTACGGCGTAGTTGGCCGCCAGGAACGCGCATGCGCCGGCCAGGAAGCCGACGGAGACGGGAACGAAGCCGCCTCTGCGGTAGGATTCCTCGATCAGATCGTAAGCGAGCGCCGATATCAGGGTTCCTGCGCCGAAGCCCATTATGGCGCCCACAGTCCTGTGGGAGAGACGCGCGTAGTAGCCCACGAACGCTCCGACGAGCGATGCCGAACCGACTACCAGTCCCCAGAACAGCGCGGCAGGCAATCAGCCCCTCCGAATACGAATCCTTGCTTGAGGATTCGACGAAGCGGGTCTGGAACCCTCCGCCGATGCCGTCCGAAGCCAGCTCGCGCCGTCACGGATCGGCCGGACGCTGGGCCGCCTTACAGGACTACGTCCGGGGCGAAGACGATGTCACCGTTCTCATCCGATATCTTTTCCAAGGAAGTGGCCTTGCCGCCGTCGTCCTTCATATCCGGGCCGATGCTGTACAGCAAGTACCTCGCGTCCTTCCTCGAGTAGACAAACGACTTCCCGTCTGTGAAGGGATCCGTCGGCACTTTTCGAATGTACGGGCCTACAAGCTGATGGAGCTTCTCAGGATACGTCTCATGCTCCAGCCGGTATGCCTCCAGCGCGGCCACGAGCATCAGACCTTTGTCGAGTGCCTTGTTAAGAGCGTTCGCCACGAAGAAACGCGAAAGATCTGGAGTAAAAGCATAGCAGATCGGGACGGCCTTCAGACCGACTTTGCCTATATCGCGCCTCATCAGTTCCGGGTACGAGAGATCGCAGCTATCCAGGATCGCCGCCCAAATGCGGTTGTGATTATGCACGATTCTGATCTTCATCCCCGGCAGCGATTTGCGTAAGAATATTACCGGGTCCGCGCAGCATTCGGTCAGGATCTGCACGTATTCGTCCCAGTCCGCCCGTAGAATTTCCTCCAAGCCACCTCTGGACCAAGAGTATTCTCCCTCCATTACTCGCCTGAGAGACGGCCTCTCAGAACAGATCCTGTCCAGTTCCGCGGCGACCATGCGGTGCTCTGCAGCGGAAAGCTTCCCGCTCCCCAGCGCACGGTGAAGCTTCGCATATCCGATGCGGCTGATACGTCCGCCGATGAGAGGACTGTCTCGACCGATATCGTCACCCATCTCCACTATGCTCAGCAGTTCACCCAGGCTGTCCTTGGTGTTGCCCTGGTCGAGTTTTCGCATTGCATCGAACGCTGCCATCCGCGCCAAACGGTACAGGATGATGTGCTCGCAGAATGGTTCCGACAACGAGGGCCTCTTGTAGGCGAACTGGAAGTCCTTCCCTGAGCAAGCGGCGCCTTTTCTCAGCTCGATAATAGCAGGTTGGATGTGAGCGAGCGCTCTGGCAAGCTGCTCATGCGTAGGCGGCATTGTCGAATAGTAAGAGTATTCACTTCCCCATAGTTGCCCGAAGATCCTCAGATCCTCGTCAGGTAACAATCGCACCGCCACTTCATAATGCCTGTATGGGTTCTTGGAGCTTTCGTATCGGGACATGCTCCACTCGGATGCTGGGATGAGGTGGCGTTTCATGTACTTGCGTTCAAGATAGTTGGAGGCAGTGAGTAGCGCGTTAAGCACGAGAAGCGTAAGGATGGCCGGTTTACACGTTCTTCTTGCCACACGCCCGGAGAGCCTCACGAACCTCGAGCCAACCCGTCGAGCCGCGAGAAAGCATCGAGAGAAGGTCGGAAATAGCTCGTTCACCTGCTTGCCCTCCGGTGGCTCAGGAATCTGGAAGCGCTTCAGCGGTGATAGCGTCCACTTTTCTTGACATGCAAGCTGGCTGGTAAGTTCCGTCCACTCGCGAACAGACCGCGGCCACCAGATTCGGCCACAGCCGCTCATTTTGAGAGCCTGAGAATAGCCTGAGGATCTCGGTAGTGATTTTTGCACCGCGCCGTTTGTAGCCAGAAAAGGGCGACACATGCTATAATTGGGCTGGCGAACCACAACCGGAGGAAGCGCGTCAATGGCGAAGGCCACAGCCGAGGACAGGCTTACCATTTCGGATGATCGGACGTTCAGCGACGAGATCGGTCGCCTCAGCGGGCAGAACATCACGGCCTGCTACCAGTGCGGCGAGTGCACCGGCGGATGCCCCGTCGCATACGCCGCAGACCTGATGCCGAATCAGGTGATGCGCCTGATCCAGCTCGGCCAGGACGAGTCTGTCTTGAAATCATCCATGATCTGGCTGTGCGTCGGCTGTGAGACGTGCACTACCCGCTGTCCCAGAGGCATCGAGCTGGCAGCGGTTATGGATGCTCTACGTGAGACATCGGTTCGACTAGGGATTGCTGCCGGTGAACCGGCGATTAGAAAATTCCACGAGACGTTCCTGAACTCCGTGGAGCGCGGGGGTCGAGTGCATGAAGTCAGCATGCTCGCGGAGTACAAGCTTCGCAGTCTGAACCTCTTCTCCGATCTGTTCCTCGGCGCTAAGATGTTCCTGAAAGGCAAGCTTGCCCTGATCCCCAAATTTATCAAGAATAGAAGAGAGATCAAGCGAATATTCGGCGAAGCAAGGCGGAAGTGATACGTGATACGTGATGCGTGAGGGAAACTAGGGGTCACGTATCACGTATCACGTATCACGTTCAAACCGGAGCGATCAGGTATGAAATACGCATACTACCCGGGGTGCTCGCTGCACTCCACCGCAAAAGAATACGACCTCTCAACGCGCGCAGTCTGCCGGGAGCTCGGCATCGAGCTGGAGGAGATCCCCGACTGGAGCTGCTGCGGCGCGTCTTCGGCCCACAGCCTGAGCCGGGAGTTGAGCATCGCCCTGCCGCTCCGGGACCTCGCGAAGGCGGAGGAGATGGGCCTGGATGTCGTAACGCCGTGCGCCGCCTGCTTCAACAGGCTGAAGTCGGTGGTCGCCCTCGCGAAGAACGACCCGGAACGCTTACAATCCATCGTCGGGAAGTTCGGCATCTCCTACAAGGGCTCAGTCAATGTCCTATCGCTGCTAGAGGCGATCAGCCAGCTTGGAGAAGAGGCCGTCAAGTCGCACGTGAGGCGCGAGCTGTCGGGGCTGAAGGTGGCAAGCTACTACGGATGCCTGCTGGTCAGGCCGCCCGACGTGTCGCAGTTCGACGACCCTGAGAATCCGAAGTCCATGGATAACGTGATGGCTGCCTTAGGCGCAGAGCCGGTCGAGTGGCCTTACAAGCACGAATGCTGCGGCGCAGGCCTCTCGCTGTCGAAGCCCGAAGTTGCCGTGAAGCTGGTACACGACATTCTGGCGATGGCAAAGCGCGCGGGTGCAAATTGCGTCGCGACCGCCTGCCCGCTCTGCCAGGGGAATCTGGATATGCGGCAGTCGCAGGTCGAGAGCAGGTATGGCGAGCGGATCGGGCTGCCGATCTTCTATTTCACGCAGTTGATGGGAATGGCGTTCGGCCTGCCGAACAGCTCCCTCGGATTCAATAAGCTCATGGTCAACCCCAACCGGGTTCTCGCCGCGGTTGGCTCGAAATGAAAGACATTTTATAAGGAAGCCAGGAAACCAAGAGGGCTTTCTGCGGAAATTTAATTAAGGCGAAACGACGCAGGAGCATGGTCTTTGATGTTGGAGTTCACTTCGCTTTCCAGACATAAGCCTGGCACCATGTACGCCCTTTTAGAGAGGAGCTACGCCGAGCTTCTTTCCGCTGACCCGGAGCACTGGGAGCCGTCCAGGAAAGAATGGCAGGAGTTCGATCAGGAAGCATTCGCACGCATCGATACTATTGGGGCTTGTGTGTTTGTTACAATGTCTGATGGAGAAGCGATTGGCTTTGGATCGTTTGATCCCAGCCAAGCTCCTGAACTTGGCATCGTTGGTCATAACTGCATAGTGCCGGAGTTTCGCGGACGAGGCTTCGGGAGGCAACAGATCGAGGAGATATTGAAGCGGCTTCGGGAACGTGGGATAAGCAAAGCACTTGTTCAAACTGGCGATCACCCGTTCTTCACTGCCGCACAGCAAATGTACATGGCCTGCGGGTTTGTTGAAGTGCAAAGGCTTTCAGGTGGACCTGATCCAAGATACTGTCTTATCGAATACACAAAAGACTTGTAGGCTTTGATGATTACTGACAGTCTAACGACTGTCGACTGACAACTGAGGACTGAATTATGGCGCGAGTTGGAGTTTTTGTCTGCTGGTGCGGATCGAATATAGCAAAAACCGTGGATGTCGAGAAGGTGACGGAGGCGGCTGCGAAGCTTCCCTACGTCGTCTACTCGACCCATTACAAGTATGTGTGCTCCGAGCCGGGGCAGAACCTCATCAAGCAGGCCATCGAAGAGCACAAGCTGGACCGCGTGGTGGTCGCATCGTGCTCCCCGCGGCTTCACGAGCCCACTTTCCAGCGGTGCATCAGCGAGGCGGGGCTGAACCCGTACATGCTGGAGATGGCGAACATCCGCGAGCACTGCTCCTGGGTCCATGACGACAAGGAAGCGGCCACCCAGAAAGCGATTGACCTCACGGCGATGGCGGTGGCAAAGGCCGCCCGCGATGAACCCCTCTTCCAACAGGAAATCCCGATCACGAAGCGCGCGCTTGTCATCGGCGGCGGCGTAGCCGGGATTCAGGCGGCGCTGGACATCGCGGACGCCGGATACCCCGTCACCCTCGTGGAGCGGACCCCGAGTATCGGCGGGCGAATGGCGCAGTACGACAAGACATTCCCCACACTGGACTGCGCGGCGTGCATCCTGACCCCGAAGATGGTTGACTGCGCTTCCCATCCGAACATCCAGATCATGACTTACTCGGAGGTGGAGAGCGTCTCCGGCTTTGTGGGCAATTTCGACGTGACAATCCGGAGGCGCGCGCGCAGCGTAGACATGGCAAAGTGCACCGGCTGCGGCGTGTGCTACGAGAAATGCCCTGTGAAGCTGCCGTCGGAGTTCGAGTCCGGAATGGGCCAGAGGCACGCGATCTACGTGCCATTCCCGCAGGCCGTGCCGAATGTCCCAGTCATAGACCGCGAGGCATGCCGGTGGTTCAAGGAAGGGAAGTGCAAGGTCTGCGAGAAGCTCTGCACCGCCGGCGCGATAGTATATGACCAGGAGGACGAACTTATCAACGAGAAGTTCGGCGCCATCGTGGTGGCAACCGGCTTCCAGACGTGGGATCCCGCCGAGTACGGCAACCTTGGATATGGAAGGTACCCGGACGTCATCACGAGCCTGGAGTTCGAGCGTTTGATCAATGCATCCGGCCCGACCGAGGGGAAGCTCGTGCGCCCATCCGACCATCAGCCGCCGAAGAAGGTCGTCTTCATCTCCTGCATCGGCTCGAGGGACGACGAGCACGGCTATCCATATTGCTCGAAGGTCTGCTGCATGTACAACGCGAAGCACGCCCTGCTCCTTAGGGAGAAGTTCCACGATGCGCAGGCATACGTTTTCTACACGGACATCCGGGCGAACGGCAAGGGATACGAGGAATTCGTCCGGCGCGCGATCGAGAAGTACGGCGCAATATACATCAGGGGCCGCGTCTCGCGGGTGTTCGAGATGGACGGGAAGCTGATCGTTCGCGGAGTGGACACGCTTATCGGGAAGCCCATCGAGATCGAGGCCGACATGGTGGTGCTGGCGTCCGCGATGGAGGCCCAGCCGGATGCGAAGGAGCTGGCTCGGAAGCTCGGCATCTCGACCGACGAGTACAACTGGTTCAGCGAGGCCCACCCGAAGCTCCGGCCGGTGGAAGTCCTGACCGCCGGCATCTTCCTGGCGGGCGCGTGTCAGTATCCGAAGGACATCCCGGACTCGGTGGCGCAGGCATCCGGCGCGGCGTCGAAGGTAACCGGGCTGTTCTCCAAGCCGAACCTGCTCTCGGAGCCGATGATCGCCGAGGTGGACGAGGACACGTGCGTGGGCTGCCTGCTCTGCAAGGAAGTCTGCCCGTACACGGCGATCGAGGCCAAGACGATTTACGATAACAACGGCAACCCGATCAAGACCGTGGCATCCGTCAACGAAGGACTCTGCCATGGGTGCGGGACCTGCGTCGCGGCCTGCCGGTCGTCGTCAATGCAGCTCAAGGGCTTCAAGGACGACCAGCTCCTCGCCGAGGTGGATGCCCTGGCGTTTGCGGAGTAGCTGTTAGCTGTCAAGTTTCACCACATTGTGAAAAG
>Ga0307378_10004202_pt1 | contig 20699 bp, 16 predicted proteins | sample UN1MG_FD_202238 | JGI IMG/M metagenome (GOLD analysis project Ga0307378, IMG submission 202238) | Soil microbial communities from Risofladan, Vaasa, Finland - UN-1 | ecosystem: Environmental > Terrestrial > Soil > Coastal area > Acid sulfate soil | place: Finland: Risofladan, Vaasa | collected... | reverse complement strand
TTCGTCCGAGCTGCAAATGGCCTATGACATATCTCGGATCGCCTAACGGTATCCCCTTGGCATGACATTTAATCATATTGAAGCGTTTGGACATTGGATTGTCGATTTGATTTTCTATCATCTCGTCAATAGCCTGGTTCTGCATGCGTTCGGCCCGTCTTAGCCGCCATGTAAGGCTGATAAAGCGCTCAGCTAACATGGTTTCCACCATCCCGACGGGGTAAAGCTCAGCGAGGAATTGGTCGTGATAAGCTTCATAATCAGCCGGATTTTCACCCTTTATTACCGCCTCAGCGGCAAAAAGGCCGTGCTTAACCGCATTTTGCGAGACGACGGCCTTGCCCTGGGCCGTCTGCGGCCCGGTCGATTTTTGAGCGTTCTGTTTATTTGCATTGATTTGTGCTTTAGTTGACATAAGGAGTACCTCCTGATTTAAGATTTTCGATTGCCGATTTGCGATTTATTATTTACCCTGTGAGATAATGGCTTTGCCTATCTCATGGGGTGAACTATTGTCTATTGACTATTGTAATAACGACCTAATATATTACGTTATATAACAATCTTACATACAGGTTGGTTGGCCGTCAAGTGAAAAATATAAAAAATTATAAATTTTATTTAGAAGAGGATTTACCCCGTGAGATGCCAGCTTTGCCTATCTCACGGGGTGAACGCGGATTTATTAAGTCGTATCGCGTATGTCGTATGTCGATTCTCGATACTCGCTGCCCATCATTTCTGCGGAACCTAACCTGGACGCGGCCATACAGAAGTATGACTGGCGTCGGGGTTTCCCCATTTGCAACTCTAACAAAAAACCTTGATATAATTTGCTACCGACACTACTATTAGGTGTATTAAGAAAATGAGAACTGAATGCAAATTCGCGAATATGAGAAACTATGCAAATGAAGAAGGCCCAAGACTTAGTTTTTAGTCATCAACCAGTACCGCTGTTTTCTTCAGCAGGTCTTATTCCGCCACCTCCACCTAAGACCCGGTATCAGGGTAGTAAGTACAAACTGTTGGAATGGATATGGAGGCATATTTCGGATTTAGATTTTGATAATGTCTTGGATGCGTTTGGTGGGACTGGGTGCGTCTCACACTTTCTTAAAGCAAGGGGCAAGGCAGTAACCTATAATGACATCCTTCTATCCAATTATCTTATCGGCCAAGCAATCGTCGCAAATGAATCTGATACTTTGAGCAATACGGATGTGTCTTTTTTAATCTCAAGACATAAGAATCAGAAGTACTCAGACTTCATTGAACGAACCTTCCACGATATATATTTCACAAAGGACGAGAACATCTGGCTTGATACTGTAGCGCAGAATATTCCGAAATTAAATAGCCGGAACAAGAGAGCGATAGCATACTATGCTCTCTTTCAATCAGCTATATCTAAACGGCCATACAACTTGTTCCACCGTAAGAATCTCTATATGCGTACTTCGAGAGTGAAGCGGTCGTTCGGTAATAAGACTACATGGGATAAACCTTTTGAAAAACACTTTCACCATTTTGTGCAAGAAGCAAATGCAGCGGTATTTAGCAATGGTTCTCCATGCCAAGCTCTCAACATGGATGCGTTAGCAGTCCCTGGAGAATATGACTTAGTCTATATCGATACTCCCTATATAAATCGAAAAGGAACAGGAGTAGATTACTACGGCTTCTATCATTTTCTTGATGGATTAGCCGATTACAGGTCTTGGAGCCAAAAAATCGACCGTGGAAGTAAGCACAAGAGAATGAAACCTATAAAATCCGTCTGGACAAATCCCAAGGAGATTCACAACGCTTTCCATGACCTCTTCAAGCGTTTCAGGCATAGCAAGCTTGTTGTTTCTTACAGGTCGGATGGTATTCCCAGTTCGCAGGAACTTGTGGAAATCATGAAGGAATTCAAATCAAACGTATCCATCTTTAGACTGGACGGCAACTATAAGTATGTTCTATCCACTAATCACAAATCTACCGAGGTACTCATAATTGGGTGCGATTGATTATATGAAATCGTATATTGTTGGGAGATAGAATGAGTACTGCCAAAAACGCACAGCATCTTGTCGTTCGATTTTCTGATTATCTATACAAAGGAATTGACACAATTCGAGAACACAAATTGGTTATCGAAAATAAAGGTGCCGTATGGTTTGCTAAGGTTGGCCGTCCTTTGGCAAAACGTAAGATTGAAATATTAAATGGGCAAATCAGTAAGAATATAAGGACGTATCTCTTTCTTGTGCAAAATAAGGAAACGAGCTATATATGGACACAAGCAATTTTGGAGAATGTGGCAACTGAATTAGCCAAGAATGATACAACCTTAATACCATCCTATTATAAGCGGCACAATATTGATGGACAATCATCCATTTGGTTTAAGGTATCCAAACTTTATACCGCTTCAAAATCGGACATACAGAAATGTTATGTTGTTAGCAGTAGGAGACCAATAAACCAAACCTTGAACAGCAGCATGGCTGCGATGTTTATGATTTATTTGGGAGATATGGGTAACCAAAAGAAATCCAACAAATATCAAGTCAGTTTTGAAGAAGCTTTGCTCGACGTGTACGAGGATGAATTCGATGACTATTGAAAAGGAAAATGCGTCCTGCCCTATTTTCCATAGTTACGCCAATATTCTTCGAAGGCCCTCTCTCCTAATGCTGAGAAGGGGCCATTGCCTTGACGAAGGTCTTCAATATCTTTCGTTGGGAATGAACCAATATTAGTGGTGTTTCCACTACCTGGCCTTTGCCCAGCAATTCTATATTTTTCTTGGATGAAGTAGCGGACGTTCTTGTAGGGACATATTAAGTCCTCTATTTTTTTGATTTCATGTACCTTAGATGCTATACCTCCACAACGCTCATAGACAAATCCAATAATCCAATGACCCGAATATTGATTATATGGAAATGAGATGTTCTTTTTGCCGTCTCGAAGAAAGGAAGTATATGAACCTAATGTAAACACAATGTTTCGATTGCCTTCTTGGTAAGTAGTTTTAACATCTATAGCTATACGTTCTGATGACTTCCCAATAGGAGTTAAGGTGAAATCAGGATATACAGTTTGCTTCGCGAACGCCACTACATAACCATACTTGTCAGCTATTTCGAGAATCAGTGGAGCACAAAATGATTCGAATACAGTTGACAGGACTTTTGTATCTGTACCAAAAGGATAAACTCGACCATTTGAAGCATAAAAACCTTTTGCTTCCCACGTCATATCCTGCTCAACTACTTTTTCGTCAAACTCTTTTCTAAATTGGTCGAGAGATAGCATCTGGATTTCCAAAAACATCTAACGGGATAGCAGTTGTATGGGCGAAACGTTAATGGCAGCGGCTATTTGCGAAAGTGTGTCCAAGGTAATGTTACGCTCACCCCGTTCTATACTGCTGAGGTAATTTCGATGTAATCCACACACCTCGGCGAAGTCCTCCTGTGAAAGTCCCCGCTCTTCACGTATTTCCCTGAGGTTTATTCCGACTATTTCATTTAGGCTTAAAGAATTCTTGTTCATAGATTCAACAGGATACTGGCTTGCTACCAGACAGTCTACACACTATGAGTGGCATTTTTCATTCGGAGGAATAAAAGGTGGAGGAATAAAAGGTGTACGGTACATTTTTCGATGAGTTGTGCTTGCTAATGATAGGCGTGGCGATTGATTATTGACTATTGATTATTTAGATTGGCGCGTCGGCCTATTGGCGTCCTCCGTAATCACCATAATGCGTCCCTTCCGTGAGAGTGGTTGCTGGAAAAAAGAGAATTCTTGATCGGTCAGAGTAAATTGTGTAAAACTACCGATGATACACGTAGAAGAATGCTTAAGTGTCTAAAGGAGACTGGATCATGACAAGGGGAAAAAGTTTTGCAGCAATGGCAGTAGTAGTGTTGGCGGCTATGACAGTGGCGGCCGCGAACGAACCGAAAGAAGAGGGATTTGTTCGGCTCTTTCCAAAGGATGGTGTGCCGGAAGGCTGGCTCGTACGGACCTGGAGCGATGTGAGCAAGTCCGTCGAGCCCTCGGCCAAATGGATCGTGAAGGATGGAATTCTGAACGGCAGTACAAGGGGCACGTGGCTGATAAGCAAACGCCAATATAGCGACTTCATCCTGAAGTTCGATTTTAAGCTGGGTCCGCTTGGCAACAGCGGCTGTGCGTTGCGGGCTCCGCTGTCCGGCGACCCGGCGTTCGACGGGATGGAACTGCAAATGGCCGATTATCGCTACAACACCAGCGCCAAGGATTCGGAGCTGACCGGCGGCATCTACCGCGCCATCGCGCCGCTCAAGCAGGTCTATAAGCCCACGAAATGGAACAGCTACATGGTTTCCCTCAAGGGATCGCATCTGCACGTCACCCTCAACGGTGTGGTGATTCACGATCTGGACCTCAACGAACAGGACCAGGTTGTGCTGCGGCATAACGGGCAGCCCGCTCCGGCCGTCAAGGACCGGCCCCGAAAGGGGCACATCGGCTTTCAGGAACTCAGCCGCGGCGAGGGCCACGTCCAGATCCGTAACGCCCGGATCAAGGTGCTGGACAAGCCAGCAGAGTCCGAACCGAATTGACGCCAGGAGGAATTAAAGGGGTACGGCATTTTTCGATGAGTTGTGCTTGATAATGAGAAGGTTTTGATAGACTGGAGAATTGCCAGAACTTGCTCATGCTGCGGGATAAAATGCTCTAACGTGTTGATTTGAAAGAAAACCCGCCGATTGAATCGGCGGGCTAAATATTTATAGAGAACGGCTGGAATTAAAAATTGTTAAAGCACAAACAAAAGGCTTGCGACAATTATTACCCTTGGCGCAAAGGACCATCTCTTATATGTATGGGGGCAGTTTATCTCAATTAATGTTCTTGACCCGGCCCGGAGCCGGCCTATAATCGACTTTGCATGGTGGCAATTGCAAGTCGCCAACTTCCTGGAAAGGACCTAAGATGGAACGGGCAGCTCAATGGGTGGATGATTACAGGCGGAAATTCAGACTTCCCGGACAATCGCTTCTATGGCTCAAATTGGCAGTCCCAATTCTATTAGCGTTGTGGCTTTTGTCGGGCATATACATTGTACGACCCGGCGAAGAGGGAGTGGTGCGCCGATTCGGCAAGGTAGTAAGGGTGACAGAACCGGGCCCGCATTACAGACTGCCCAGCCCGGTCGAAAGAGTCGATAAGCCGAAGATACAGCAAGTCCGGCGATTAGAGATCGGCGTTGAAACCATCAGCCAGGGTCAGCCGGCAAGGTACCTGTTCCACCCCGAAGAGTCACTTATGCTGACCGGTGACGAGCAGATTATCGATGCGCAAATCATAGTCCAGTACAAGATAAAGGACCCCGCCGACTTTCTGTTTAACGTACGCGGCCTGGAAGGGCCGCAGGGCACAATTAAGGACGCAGCCGAAGTGGCCCTGCGACAGGTTGTCGGGCAGAGGCCGATTGACGATGTGCTCATCAAGGAAAAACTCCAGGTGGAAATCGACATCCTCACACTCCTGCAGGAGATAGTGGACGGTTACGAAAGCGGCGTTCGAATAATCGAGGTCAAACTTCAGACTGTCCAGCCGCCAAAGGAGGTTGCATCGGCATTTAGCGACGTGGTAAGCGCCAAGGAGGACAAGGATAAATTGATCCAGGAAGCTGAGGGCTATAAGGAGGACCTCATTCCCAAGGCACGCGGCGAAGCCAGGAGCATGGTCCTGGCGGCGGAGGCCTACAAGCAAGAAAAGGTGAAGCGGGCCCAGGGCGATGTAGAGAAATTTTTGGCCGTGCTTGCAGAGTACGAAAAGGCACAAGAAATAACGCGAAAGCGGCTCTATTTGGAAACCATGGAGGCCGTGCTGCCCGGTATCAGGAAGTTCATAATAGATTCCAAGACCGGAGAGGGCGTGCTGAAACTTTTGCCTCTTGAGGGCGGCCCATTTGGTAATACGCTACAGAATACAAGCCCGGAAACTCGGAGGCCGAAATGAACGGAAAAGTCATAGTTATAATTGCAGTTATCGTGATAACCGCGGCGGCACTGGCCGCTTCGCTGTTTACAGTGGATGAAACCGAGCAGGCCATTGTCACTCAGTTGGGAAAATTTGTGAAAGAAGTGAAACAGCCCGGCCTGCACTTTAAGATTCCGCTGATTCAGGCAGTGCATAGATTCGAAGCTCGGGTATTGCAATATGACGCCGCTGCGGCAAAGATTATCACCGATGACAAAAAACACCTGGTTATTGATAACTATGCCTGCTGGAAAATCATCGAGCCGCTCAAGTTCTATCAAACCGTGCAAACCGAGTTCGGCGCCCAGTCAAGACTGGACGATATCGTCTTTTCTGAAATACGAGAGGAGCTTGCCAGGCACAGCTTGACGGAAATAGTCTCGGTCAACCGCAGCCAGATAATGGACAAAGTGGCCGAGCAGTGCAATCAGAAAGCCGGCGACTACGGGATCCAGGTCATCGACGTGCGAATAAAGCGGGCCGACTTGCCCGAGGAGGTCAGGCAATCGGTCTATGACCGAATGAAGGCTGAAAGGGAAAGGATGGCAAAAAAATACCGCTCCGAAGGCGAGGAAGAGGCTGTTAAAGTCAGGGCCGAGACGGACAAGGAAAAGAAAATCCTGCTTGCCGAAAGTTACAGAGAGGCCGAGAAATTGAATGGTGAAGGTGACGCCGAGGCTATCAAAATATACGCCCAGGCTTTTGAGAAGGATCCTGAGTTTTATTCGTTTGTCCGGACTTTGGAAGCTTACGAGAAGTCACTCGGTGAAGGGACAACTATCGTTTTGCCGAGCGATTCGGAATTTTTTCAGTATTTTAGCCCACCGGCAAAAGAATAGATTTTGACCGTTCATTTCGGATAACTTCCCGTCTCATAAGGGAATATCAGGGATGTTTACCTGTTTGTATTGACTGCATTTTGTTTCATACGTTTCTTTGTGACTTTGGCAGCTTTTTTCTTCGGACGACCTGCCGGCAAAGGACGCAGCAAGCTGCCTGAGACGACCTGTTTTGTCCTTCAGCTCCTGCCTCCCTAATTATACTGACCCGTCGCTCCGGGACTGCGACCGCCAATCCGATGATTATTCGGATTGGCTGTCTTTTATTCCGAGGTCGTCTTTTGTGAGGATGGATTCGAATTTGTGGCCGGCCTGCGTTATGTTTTCTTCGGCGCCCTGCCTGCGGTCGATGACGCAGACGATATTTTTGACCGTCGCACCGGCTTCGGTGATAATTTTCGCCGCTTCGAGGACCTGTCCGCCTGTCGTGGCGATGTCCTCGACCAGCAGAACGACGTCTCCGGCTTTCAAAACGCCCTCGACCATTTTGCCGGTGCCGTAGCCTTTCTTGCTGTTGCGAATGATTACCCAGTTCCTGCCGGTCGCCATCGCGGTGGCGGCAGCTAAGGCGACGCCGCCCAATTCGGCGCCTGCTATCAGCGTGACATCATCCGTCATATATCCGGCGAATTCTTCGCCCAGCGCCTTGAGTATATCCGGGCAGGTCTCGAACAGATATTTATCGAGATAATACTTGCTCCGCTTGCCGCTGCGAAGGACAAAATCGCCTTCCAGATAAGCCGTCTCTTTGATACGTTTAATTAATTCTTCTCTGGTCATATTTTGTGCCTCGTGACCCGGGTGTCGGGTCGAGTCATAACATTCAAACGTTAAGTTCCACTTTTCTGCCGAGCGCTTTACGGTATTTCCTGCGGATGGGCATTACGATACTTCTGACGAATTCATCGACCTGCTGGGCGGATCGGCCGATGTACGCATCAGGATTCAGTATTTTCTCGAAATCCACCCTGGTAAATGCAATGTCCGCCTTGAGCCGGCCGACCAGGTCATTGGGCCTGCCGAGCTTCTTGACCTGAGCGGCGGCGGCGTGTGAGTGCAGCCTTATTTTCTCGTGCAGCTCCTGCCTGTTGCCGCCGGCCTTTACCGCCGCCATCAGGATGTTCTCGGTGGCCATAAACGGCAGCTCGGCGGCGACGCGTGCCTCTATCACTTTCGGATAGACCACAAGCCCATCCGCCACGTTGGTAAGAATCTCCAGGATGCCATCGACGGCAAGGAATGCTTCCGGAATAACTATCCGCCTGTTGGCCGAGTCGTCGAGCGTTCTTTCGAGCCACTGCTCGGAGGCCGTCATCTGCGGGCTGGAGGCCAGGCTCAGCACAAATCTGCTAAGGGCGGTCGTTCGCTCGCAGCGCATCGGATTTCTCTTATAAGGCATGGCCGATGAGCCGATTTGCGATTGCTCGAACGGTTCTTCAATCTCCTTGAGATTGGCGAGCAGGCGAATATCGTTGCACATCTTGTGAGCCGACTGCGCGATTGAGGCCAGGGTATTGACGACGAGGGCGTCGATTTTACGCTGATATGTCTGGCCCGTTACGGCACAGATTTTCTTAAAGCCGAACGCAGCGGCGACCGCCTTATCGAGCTGTTTGACCTTGCTGTGGTTGCCGTCGAAAAGCGCCAGGAACGAGGCCTGCGTGCCCGTCGTGCCTTTGACCCCTCGAAAGGGCAGCGTTTCGAGCCGGTGCTCGATTTCCTGCAAATCCATCACGAACTCGTAGCACCAAAGCGTCGCCCTTTTGCCGACGGTGGTCAACTGGGCCGGCTGATAGTGCGTGAAGCCCAGCGTGGCTACTGAGCGGTATTTATTGGCGAACTTGCCGAGCAGGTTAATCACCGCGGCGAGTTTGCCGGCGATGATATGAAGTCCTTCCCGCATGATAATCAAGTCGGCGTTGTCACCGACGTAGCAGCTTGTCGCGCCGAGGTGGATGATCGGATCAGCCTTCGGCGCAGCGTCGGCGAACGTGTAAACATGCGCCATAACATCATGCCGGAATTGCTTCTCGTAGCGGGCGGCCCTTTTGAAATCGATATCGTCGAGGCGCCTGGCCATCTGCTTTATCTGGCTGTTTTTTATATCCAGTCCGAGTTTCTGCTGCGCTTTTGCAAGCTCAAGCCAGAGCCGGCGCCAGGTGGCGAACTTTTTCTGGGCACCGAACAGCTCGGCCATTTCTCTCGAAGCGTTTCTCTCAACGAGAGGACTTGTATAAACATCATTATTTTTTGCCATTTTTGTCTCTACTTGTCATTGAGTTGTAGGGTGGGACCTGCCCTGAGCCCAGCCGAAGGGTTGCCCCACCATCATTTAATCTTGCTCTTGACTTTTGCCTCACGTTTGGCTAATAGCTGCTCGATTTCTTCGATATCTTTTTCGCTCAGATTCCAGTCCGCGGCCGGGGCGGTTTCGATAATCTGGGAAGGTCTTCTCGCCCCGACGATGGCGGCGGTGACTTCGGGCCTGCGCAGGACCCAGCTAATCGCCAGCTCGGCGCAGGTCCTGCTGTTGCGCTCGGCGATCTTTTTCAGGTCCTCGACAAGCTCGAGCGTAGCACTGAACTGCGGCTCAAGGAAATCTGGACTCATTCTGCGGTGGTCGTCCGGAGCCAGTGCCTTAAAGCGGGCCCGGTCGAATTTACCCGTAAGCAGACCCCGCTGAATCGGGCTGTACGCAACGACGCCCATCTGGTTCCGCCCGGAGTAGTCCAGCAGTTCATCTTCCACCTCGCGATGGAGCATGCTGTAAGGCGGCTGGAGCGAGACGGCAGGGTGAATATTTTGCACGCGTTCGATCTGCTCGACGGTGAAATTCGATACGCCGAGGTATCGAACCTTGCCCTCATCGAGAAGCCTGGCCATTTCTTCCCAGGCCTCTTCGACGTCTTCATCGGGATCGGGCCAGTGCATCTGGTAGAGGTCGATGACGTCGATGCCGAGTCTTTCCAGGCTGGCGTGACATTCGTCCCGGATGCTCTGCCGCTTCAGACAGCTTACTTTCTCCTTTTTATCGTTCCACAGGATGCCGCATTTTGTCGCTATCAGCGGTATTTCGCTTACCTGCTTGAGGGCCTGTTTGATTAGCTCTTCGGAATGGCCCAGCCCGTACGCCGGGGCTGTATCGATCCAGTTAATGCCCGTCTCAAGCGCAGCAAGAATCGCGCCGATCGCCTCATCATCGTCCTGCGGCCCCCAGCCATACTGCCACGGACCGCCCATCGCCCAGGTGCCCAGGCCAACCGTCGTGAGCTCCAAATCCGTGTTTCCTAACATTCGCTTCTGCATAATGCGTCCCCTAAAATCCAATATTGACTCAATAGCATAATCAGATATTGACCGTTTATCAATACTTTTGTACTGTTATGTGCCCGCTTATTTTGCTCTACATGAAAAAAAGTCGGGCTGAACAGAAATTATAAAGGGCATATTTATGAAAAAGAGTAATCTGACCCAGCGTGTTCTTCTCGGCCTGCTGCTGATTCTGCTGTCGGTCTTTTTTTATTCGCTTCATTACGTTGTTTTCAGAGACAGCCATCATATCTTCATCTACCTGTTGGGCGATATCGCGTTTGTCTTTATAGAAGTGCTGCTCGTCACGTTGATTATCCATCATCTGCTGGGCGAGAGGGAAAAACGCGCCATGCTCAAAAAGCTCAACATGGTAATTGGCGCTTTTTTCAGCGAGGTGGGCACCGATTTGCTGAAGTTTTTCGCCGGCTTCGATAAGAACGCGGAACAAATTTCGAAGCATCTGATTGTGGGTAATGAATGGTCGCCGGAGCATTTCACGCAGATGGAGGTCGTGCTGCAGAAACACAGTTACAAAATCGACAGTCGTACCGGCGACCTCCAGGGCCTGCAAAGTTTTATTGTAGGCAAACGCGCGTTTCTTCTGAGGCTGCTGGAGAATCCCAACCTGCTGGAGCACGAAGAATTTACCGAGCTTCTCTGGGCGGTTTTCCATCTGTCGGAGGAGTTATCGCACAGGGCGACCGTCAAGGACCTGCCGGAGGCCGACTTCGACCATTTGAGCGGGGACATCAAAAGGGCCCACCGGCTGCTGGTGCGGGAATGGCTCTCTCACATGGAGCATTTGAAAATCGATTATCCGTACCTTTTTTCGCTCGCCGTCAGAACGAACCCTTTCGATCCGAACGCCTCGGCGGAAGTACAATAGACGGACTTCGATTGACATGTCACGCCGGGACTGCTTCGATGCTTAGTGATAGCCGGCGCCGGGATACAAAATATTCAGAGCCATCAAATGTACCGGGCTTAAGACCACGCCCAGCAGCCGCCACGCGACAACCAGGCCGACGATTCGAAAACCCGGCTGGTGCAATAGTGCCGCGTAACGTTCGGCGGCACTTTCGCTTAAAAACAGCGAGAGAACCTCGCTGCCGTCGAGCGGAGGCAGCGGGATAAGATTGAAGACGAACAGAATCAGGTTCAGCGAAAAGACGATACTTATGGCGACTGAGGCCGAGTTTGCAAAGCCGGGCGATGCCGCGGCGGTGACCTGTTCGAACGTAATTGATTCCGGGGCGTAAAAGACTCCGAGCAACATACCGGCACGAATTGCCAGGCCCGCTATAATTACGAGAATCAGATTGGCGAGCGGTCCGGCCAGGGCCATCAGGGCGGCGCTTCGCCGGTTGTGACGCGCCCAGTGTGGATTGTAAGGCGAGCTGGCCCAGCCAATCATCCAGCCGGCAAGGATAAAGGAAAGAATTGGCATGACCACCGTGCCGAACGGCTCTCTCTTAATATGGGCCACAGGGTCCAGCGTAACCTGGCCCTGGCGATAGGCCGTGGGGTCGCCGAGCTTCAGGGCGGCAAAGCCGTGGGCGGCCTCGTGGCAGGTCAACGCGACCAGAAGAGCGACATACCAGGTTATTCCCAGGACCAATACCATAAAGGCACTCAATTTCCCGCTTTACCCTGTGAGATAACGGTTTTACCTATCTCACGGGGTGAACGCTATATGTTCGACCGGCCTTCGTTGCGAACTCGACAACGTCCCGTTCGCCGCCGGCGGCCTTGATTTGTCTTCCGCTCGATGTCACGTTCACGGCCTGTAGGGGCGGTTCGCGAACCGCCCGTACTCTGCACTTGTTGCCTGACAGCGAGCGTATCGTCGCCTCAACGAGTTTACCATCTTTCCATGCGATGTCCACCTCGAAGCCTCCGCGGGTGCGCAGGCCTTTGACCGAGCCGCTCGGCCAGGCCTTAGGCAGGGCGGGCAAAAGATGAATCTCGCCTGCATGGCTTTGCAGCAGCATCTCCGCCAGTCCTGCGGTGCCGCCGAAGTTGCCGTCGATCTGGAAGGGCGGATGGGTATCGAACAGGTTAGAAAGCGTTGATTTTGCCAGCAGGGCCATCAGGTTTTCGTGTGCCTTCTCGCCGTCCTGCAGGCGGGCCCAGAAGTTGATGATCCACGCCCTGCTCCAGCCGGTATGACCGCCGCCGTGCGAGAGGCGGTATTCGAGCGATTTTCGTGCCGCGGCAGCCAGCTCCGGCGTGCCCGTGACGGTAATCTGTTTGCCCGGGTGCAGCGCGAACAGATGCGAGACGTGCCGGTGGCCGGGCTCGGGTTCCTCGAACTCTTCGGTCCATTCCATTAGTCTGCCGTCCGAGCCGATCTGAGGGCCGGCCAGATTGCCGCGGGCGGATTTTACCTCTTTTACAAACTTATCGTCGATTCCGAGAATCTTCGCCGCTTCGATGCAATTGGTGAACAGGTCGTAGATGATCTGCTGGTCCATTGCCGGGCCCATTGTCAGGTTCGAGGTCTTGCCGTCGGGCGTGCGGAAACGGTTTTCGGGCGACGTCGACGGGCCGGAGACCAGCTTGCCCGTTTTCGGATCTTCGACAAGAAAATCGAGGAAGAACTCGGCGGCTTCTTTCATAATGGGATAGGCCCGCTTTTGCAGAAATTCCCGGTCGCCCCCGAATGCGTAGTGTTCCCATAAATGCCGGCAGCACCAGGCCGCACCGCTGGGCCACATCCCGTACCCGACGTTGCCAATAGGACTCGTCCAGAACCAGGCATCTGTGGTATGGTGGGCGACGAAACCGCGGCAGTTGTAAACATCCTTCGCGGTTTTTCTGCCGCGGGTCCGCAGGTTGTCGGTCAGGTCGAAGAAAGGTTCGTGACATTCGGCCAGGTTGCAGACCTCGGCGGGCCAGTAGTTCATCTGGATATTGATATTGATGTGGTAATCGGCGTTCCATGGCGCTTTGATGTGCTCGTTCCAAAGGCCCTGGAGGTTGGCCGGCATGCAGCCGGGGCGCGAGCTGGACATCAGAAGGTAGCGGCCGAACTGGAAGTACAGGGCGCACAAGGCCGGGTCGTCGGCTCCGCCTTTCATGGCATCCAGTCGCTCATCGGTCGGTTTGTCCAACGCATTCTTGTCACCGAGATTCAGCGCTACCCTTCGGAACAGGCGCCTGTGCTCGGCAAGATGTGCCCGCTGTAATTCGGGATATTTTTTCCTGCCGGCCGCGGCTAATTGCCCGTCGCAGACCGCCTGCGGTTCGTCGCCTCGGTAGTTTGTCGCCGCGGCGATCAAAATCGTTGCCGCATCGGCATTTTCCAGCCTGAGGCCTTCATCGGTTGCCGTCAGCTTTCCGCCCTCGGGAATAATCTTCAGCCGGGCTTCGAAATTGACGCCCTTATGTTCGCCCTGCATTGTCGCCTGGCCTTTGATCACGATACGGTCCGGTCCGACGGTTTCGACGGTGAAATCCTCGGGTCGCCAAAGACTCGCATCGAATGTAATCTGTGCCGGCTTATCGCACGAGAGGCGAACGACAATGCACTGATCGGCGGGGCTTGAAAAAACCTCGCGAGTGAAAGTGGCATCGCCGAGCCGGTACGTGACGGTTGCAGTGGCGGTATCGAGGTCGAGCTGCCGGCGATAATCGGCCACCTGCCCGTTGTCGCCGAATCGCAGACGCAGATCGCCGAGCGTCTGGTAGCTGCGGATCAGCCGCTCGCCCATAAACTGCCGCTGCATTATCCTCTGGGCCTCGGTATATTTTCCTTCGAAGATGAGCCGCCGGGCCTCTGGCAGATGTTTGTACGCCCCGACGCGGTCCCGGTCGAGCGGATTGCCCGCCCAGAGTGTGTCTTCATTGAGCTGCAGCCGCTCGGTTTGAACCGTGCCGTAGACCATCGCTCCCAGGCGTCCGTTTCCGACCGGCAGCGCTTCGGTCCATTTTTGCGCGGGTTTGTTGTACCATAGCTTCAGGTGATTCCATTGTTCGTCGTTTTGGCTGAGTGACTGGCTGCCGTATACCGAGCATCCTGCAAAAATATTTACAAAAACTAATGCCGCGACTGCTGCTTTTAGATTTTTCATTTGATGCTCTCTTTGATTCAGTACATTGGATTGTCCCGATCGGCTACGATCATGTATGTCCGACCGGCCTTCGTTGCGAACTGGATGACACTCTCTTCAAGCTCTATGACGCTGACGGGTTTGCCCTCGTCAGTCACCCGGATGGGTCCACTTGAACGGACTCTGCATTTATTTCCGAGCTTCGAACGGATGACACACTCGTTGAGTTTTCCGTCGTTGAAGTCAATATCCACCTCGAAGCCGCCTCGGGCCATCAGGCCATTGATGTGGCCGGCCGGCCAGGCGGAGGGCAGTGCCGGCAGAAGATGCAGCTCGCCCGTGTGGCTTTGCAGCAGCATTTCCGCGATGCCGGCGGTGCCGCCGAAGTTACCGTCGATCTGGAAGGGCGGATGGGCGTCGAACATATTTGGATACATTCGCTGCGGCGTCAGCAGGCTGCTGAGCATTTTGTACGCGTGGTCTCCGTCCTCGAACCGTGCCCAGAAATTGACCTTCCATGCCATGGACCATCCTGTGCCGCCGTCGCCGCGAAGTTCGAGCGATTTTCTTGCCGCCGCGAAAAGACTTGGTGTGCCCCGGCGTGTGATTTCTTTGCCGGGATGCAGGCCGAACAGGTGCGAAACGTGCCGGTGCTGGTTCTTCGGGTTGTCCTTGTCTTCGAGCCATTCCTGGAGCTGGCCGTACCGGCCGATTTGATTGGGGGCAATCCGGCTTCGCAGATCGGCGAGCTTTTCTCGGAAGTCCTTGTCCACGCCGAGAATTAAAGCCGCCTCGATGCAGTTGCTGAACAAATCGCGAATGATTTGATGATCCATGGTCGGGCCGGCGACGAGTCCGCCATTCTCCGGCGAATTGGACGGTGTGCTTATCAGCCAGCCGGTCTTCGGGTCCTTAATGAGAAAATCGACGAAGAATGTCGCGGCGCCTTTCATAAGAGGGTAGGCCCGCTTTTTGAGAAATTCCTTGTCGCCTGTGAAGGCATAATGTTCCCAGAGGTCCTGACAGAGCCAGGCTCCGCCCGTGACCCATAACCCGTGATTGGAAGCGTTTATCGGCGCGGTTCCGCGCCAGAGGTCGGTGTTGTGGTGGAGGACCCAGCCGCGGCAGCCGTAATGGGCCAGGGCGGTTTTGCGGCCGGACTGGGCCACGTCGTCGAGCATATCGAATAGCGGCTCGTGACATTCCGACAGGTTGGTGACCTCGACTGGCCAGTAATTCATCTCTGTGTTGATGTTGGTCGTCCACTTGCTGTCCCAGGGCGGGTCGAGCTTGTCGTTCCATATACCCTGCAGGTTGGCGGGCTGCGAGCCAGGGCGCGAGCTTGCGATCAGCAGGTAGCGGCCGTACTGAAAATAAAGCTCCAGCAGTTGCGGGTCATTTTGTTTGGCGAAGTTTTCGATTCGCTTGTCGGTCGGCTGCCCGGCCGCCTCGGTGGTGCCCAGCTCGAACGCCGCCCTGCGAAACAGGCGGCGATGGTCTGCGATATGTGCTTCGCGCAGCGCTTCATAATTCCTGCCGGCAACAGCCCTGATTGTCCGGCGGCATATATCTGCCGGGTCGGCGGTGACATCCCTGAAGTTTTTATAGCTCGTCGCGGCGGCCAGAACCAGCGTCACCGAATCGGCGCCCGTAACCTCCAGGGCATCGTCCGTAAGTTCTGTTTCTCCGCCCGAGACGCGCCAGCCCAGCCGGGCTTCGAACTTCAGGGCGTTGGATTTCGTTTCCTTGACCCGGCCGCTGAGTGCGAGGGTGTTATCGACTGCCAATGTCTGAGAATCAGAATGGGGGCTGTCGAGTTTCGCGCTAAACGTCAATTGGCCCGGTTGGTCGCATGTCAGACGCACGACAATCACCTGGTCGGGGAAACTGCAGAAGACCTCACGGACGAACTCGATATCGCCAACACGGTAGAGGACTTTTGCCAGTGACGAGTCGATGTCCAGCTCCCGGCGGTAGTCGGCCGGTTGGCCGTGGCCCGGGAAGCTCAGGCGCAGGTCGCCGAACGGCTGATATTTTTCCTGCCCCAGTGGTACGCTCATCAACTGCTCGCCGGCAAGCTTTTCGGCCTCGCGCTGTTTGCCTTCGAACAGCAGCTTGCGGACGACCGGCAGGTACGCGACGGCGCCGCCGTGCTGATACTCGTGCGGCTGTCCGGTCCACAGGGTGTCTTCGTTGAACTGGAGCCGTTCGTTTTCCGTGCCGCCGAAGATCATTGCTCCCAGCCGTCCGTTTCCGACCGGCAGTGACTCGGCCCATTCCTGTGCAGGCTCCTGATACCAGAGTTTCAAGCCGGAGAAGTCTTCCGCATCGAGGCGGTTTTGACCGGCCCGGCCTGACGGGTCGGTCACGCACCCGGACATGATCAGGCAAAAAGCCAAAAGGAAAAAAGCAAATACCTGCGAATTTCGGGTCTGCCGTTCTGATTGCATAATGACTCCTTTTAAAAAAATGTTTATCTCAGCATCTGATTATTGCGCAGAATATGTTCGGCGTGTTCGGGGAATTCCCTGACGATAGTTCCTACTTCGGCTCGTTCGAGAATATATATGTTGTCCTGGCGGGCGAGTCTGAGGTAAACCTGCTTTCGGTCATTGAGGTATATCTTTTCCGAGAATCCTCGCCCGTCCAGGAGCTCCAGCATAAAGGCATAAGCGGCGTCCTCGTCGGCGGTTAAATCTTGTGCCACTTCGACAGCGGCGATAAGCGTCGGAATGATTTTGCCGCCGGCATCGATTATGTCTACGATGATTTGGCTCTTGCCGCTTTCGAGCATTTGCATCAGGATCTGGTCGAGAAAAACATCCGGTATCGCAGCGGGGCCGAGCCGGTAGCTTTTTTCGCCGGGCTTCGCCTGGAATTTCCTGACGGTTATTACGCCGCGGCCGTCCAGAATCGTCTCGGTGCCGCTTGAAGCCGTCCTGCTGCTGGTTTCGCTCTTATAGACAAACTCGTCGAGATTGTTGCTGCATTGAAAGGATGTCCCCTGCTCTCGCGAGCGTTCTGCTCTGACGTAGTAAAGGCCCGCCGCCCGAATATTCGGCCAGCCGTCTGTGTCAGAGCTATCCGGGCCGGAATCGACGAGCACATCCATTGTAAATCCGATCGTGCTCATCTTTGCATCTTTAATCAGAAAATAAGCCTGCCGGTTCTGATTGTCCAAAAAGCCAGCGAGACCTCTGCTTTTGATTTCCGCAACGATTTCGGCGCCGGTCTTTAGAAGCTGGTTATCTTCGAATTTCAGGGTCTCTATGATGTTTTTGAATACCAGTTCAGCCAGCTCGCCGTCACCTGCAATCTGGCTCACTTCGATATCGAGCTGCCGGTTATCAGGTAATCTCGCGGTGCCGAAAAACATGGTGAAATTCCATTCGGGCTTGTCGATGCGGGCCCAGTCAATCGTGATGGCGGTGCTTAGAGGCGGTTCGCTAACGGTCCCTACGGTCTGTATCTGGTTTGTTTCGGCAATCACGGCGTCGATTTCGGATGCCCTCTGCTTGAACCGCATCTCCGGCGTCGTCGTCTCGGCACTCAACAAATACCGGCAATTAGCCCAGGTGGTTGGTCTGTCGGAGCCGCGGGGAAAAAGACTGCTCAGGGAGAACATATTCTTCTGATACTGCCATTTTTTCTCGCTTTGCCAGGACTGCCCGTCCGGCATTGATACTGATAAGCCCGTTTGAGATAACCGGATTGGGTCCGAAAATGAAACTCTGGACGTCAGGACAATGACCAGGTGGGCCATCAGCAACGCTGCAATAAAAAGGCCCAGGAGGGCTATCTTATCGTACCCCGGCTTGTTTTTTCCTTGAGTATCATTCATAATTGCGGCCATAGTAATGATTCGATGCGTTTTTTGCAAGCTTACCTTGCGATATCTACCAACTCGGCTGCATAAATCAGTCCGGCAACTCCGAAATCAGTCCGGCAACTCCGAAAAAGGCAATGCTGGCCTGACGGAAAGGCAATGCAGGCCTGACGGACCTGACGGAACCGACGAATTTAATTCAGAACGCATTTTGTTGCCGGCGAATTTATTTCTATATTTTAATAGAGTTCCGTAGGGTGTGCAACTTGTTGCACACGCGTTCAATTCTAACGCTTACCTCAGGTACGCGTGTGCAAAAACGGAATTTGCACACCCTACGGATTCTGAGAAAGGCCTTTTAAACGCCTAATGAGAAGGAGGTTGAAATGAATGAAGTAATGACGCCACGCGGAGTTGAACCGGAGAAAATCCTGCAAATAGCGATCGATATGAAAGTGCCTGCCATTATGTCCTACCTGTCCAGGGACAAATGGCACGTCGCAAAGGTCCTGCTGACGAATCTTGACGGAGACAGACTTAGCATTGAAAGCACCATCTCCAGGAGGCAGCGTCCTATAAACATACGCGTGGACCAACCGGTCGGAATTTCATTCAAACATGGATATGGCAAGTTTGTTTTTGATACAACGGTCAAAGCACTCGAGCCTTCAACCGATCCTGAAACTCGCCGAGAGCGCGGCGGAACAATCGTACTTGCTTTTCCGGATAAAATCGAAGTAATCCAGCGGAGGAGCTACTTCCGTGTTAACGTGCCTGAATCGCTGAATGTAAAAGTGCTGCTCTGGCATCGCAGCGGCAAACGCGGGGAAACAGACCCGAAACATGATACGGCAACCGAGATGCACAATTGTTGCCAGGGCAGGCTGATGGACATTTCCGCCGGCGGCGCTCAGGTTATAGTGCCGAACCAGAACGATGCCGGAAAAGCCAACTTCAAAAAAGGACAGTTTGTCAGCATGAGATTCACGCCCCTGCCTTATGAAACACCATTAGTGCTGAGTGCCCAGATTAGAAACGTTTTGCCCACCGCAGACGATCAAAACGCCTCTCTTGGCTTGCAGATTGTCGGCCTGGAAGCAAGCTCCGAAGGTCGAGAAGTTCTGACCCGGCTGATAGGGATTGTCGAGCGGTACTATCAGATAAATCAATCCGGCGTCAAACAGCAGGCTGTGCATCCGGTCCCGAATGCAGATTAGTGCCCAGGTTACTTGTGCACTGGTCCACCAGCGCTATCGTCCTGCTCATCGATTTTTGCATGGTCTATGGCCATAGAACCTGAATGCTGCGCCGCCGGGACGAGATTGTCGTTATTGTGGCTTACCTTGTGTCTCAATTTTGCGATGTATCGTGAAATTGGAACTCTGAAATATAACCATTTCACAAAACTGTTCGCGGCAAAACCACAGAAAATCAACACCATAGCCGTCTGAATCTTCATAAAAAATACAAAGGCCAGCAACAACAACACTCTTATCAGGTATTCGAATGGTTTTTTGCCCCTCAGGTACTGATTGAGAATATGTGGATATCGAATCCTGCTGACCATAAGAATCGATATACCCAGGGCAAAAAACGGCAGGGCGTAAATAATAGCGAGCGTCGGAATTGTTTCCTGATGAAATATTACCAGGCTGACTATTACCCCCGCGGCGGCCGGCGTCGGCAGGCCCATAAAACTCATGTGCGCCGATTCATCCTCCTCGTTTTCCACGTTGAATCTGGCTAACCGGATAGCCGCACAGCTTATATACGCAGCCGCCGAGAGCCAGATGAAACGTTGCAGAAATCTTTCATCGGAAAGACCTATCGATGCAACTTCATTTTCCAGGATATTTAGCATTAGAAATGCAGGCGCTACGCCGAAGCTGATTATATCGCAAAGGCTGTCGAGCTGGCCGCCGAAGCTGGAGGTGCTTTTAACCCTTCGTGCGAGCCGGCCGTCGAGCATATCGGCAATCATCGCCACCAGAATCATATAGCCGGACATCGCAAAGTAAGTGGTGGACCCGAATGTAAAAAAAGGTATTTTGGAATCAGCAGGTATTACCCCCGAACCTTTGCTGGCGAAGATTATCGCCGTGAAGCCGAATATGCCGTTTAGAATCGTAATCAGCGACGGCAGAATCGCGATATACTTTAACCTCTGCCTGCGTACCCGCCGAAGCAGACTTTTCCTGGCAGATTCAGTTTTTGATTTCGGCATCTTCCGTATCTCGAAATTCGTATTTTACAAGCGGCGTAAGGCCCGCTTTTACTTTATCGCCTATTTTCACGAGGCACTTTGCATTTCCACGGACAGGCAAATACAATTCTGTTCTGGAGCCGAATTTTATCATACCGAACCTCTCGCCGCCAGCCAATTCCTGCCCTTCTGCCGCCGCGCAGACTATCCGCCGGGCAATCGCCCCGCTGACCTGCCGGACAATCAGCTTGTCTTTCGGACTGTCGGTTCGGGTCAGGTCCAGCTCGTTGGACTCGTTGAGACGCCCCGATTGAGGGTTCATCGCGTTGAGGTATTTGCCTTTTTTATAAGTGATTTTTTCAATTCTGACGTTACATGGAGCGCGATTTATATGGGTATCGAAAATGCTCAGAAATATCCCGATCCGCAGGGCG
>Ga0307378_10004201_pt1 | contig 20701 bp, 21 predicted proteins | sample UN1MG_FD_202238 | JGI IMG/M metagenome (GOLD analysis project Ga0307378, IMG submission 202238) | Soil microbial communities from Risofladan, Vaasa, Finland - UN-1 | ecosystem: Environmental > Terrestrial > Soil > Coastal area > Acid sulfate soil | place: Finland: Risofladan, Vaasa | collected... | reverse complement strand
GGCGGTCGTCATCACGCGGTTCGACAATCAGCCCGGGGCCACCATTTTCAAGAACAAACTCGAGCGTCGCGGCATTCGCGTTTACCTTCATCGTGCGACGCAGGGGTATCCGACCCATGTGGACCTGATCGTCAGCGACGCCGGCTATGGGGCTAACGAGCACATCGAAACGGCCAACCCGCTGGTCGTGGTCACCGGTCCCGGCCCCGGCAGCGGCAAACTGGCCACGTGCCTGTCGCAACTCTATCACGATCACCAGCGCGGCATCCGTTCAGGTTACGCCAAGTTCGAGACATTCCCGATCTGGAACCTGCCTCTGAAACATCCCGTCAACGTGGCATACGAAGCGGCCACCGCCGACATCGCCGACTTCAATCTCATTGACCCGTTTCACCTGGAAGCGTATGGGCAGACGGCCGTCAACTACAACCGCGATGTCGAGATATTCCCTGTCCTGAAGCGCATCCTGGAACGAATCACGGGCGGGAAGGCGCCGTATCAATCCCCCACGGACATGGGAGTCAATCGCGCCGGCTTGGCTATCACGGACGACCAGGCCTGCTGCGCGGCGGCGCGGCAGGAGGTGATCCGCCGGTACTTCCGCTCCGCCTGCGAGCACGTGTTGGGTTTTGTGGGCAAGGACACCGTTGAGCGATCGGAACTCCTCATGGAGGAACTCGGCATGTCGCCGACTGACCGGCGGGTCGTCGGGGCCGCGAGGGAAGCCGCCGAGCAGGCCAAGCGGGCTCAGAAGGGCAACAAGGGGATCTTCTGCGGCGCCGCCATCGAGTTGCCCGACGGCTCGATCGTCACCGGCAAAAACTCCCCGCTGATGCACGCCTCCTCCAGCCTGGTCTTCAACGCCATCAAGGTTCTGGCGGAGATCCCGGATCGGTTATACCTTTTGTCCCCGGCCATCATTGACTCCATTGCCGGCCTCAAGAAGAACATCCTGAACTCGCGAACCGTCAGCCTCGATCTGGAGGAAGCCTTGATCGCCCTGAGCATCAGCGCCGCCACCAACCCGACGGCTCAACTGGCGATGGACAAACTGAAGGATCTGCGCGGCTGCGAGGTCCATCTGACGCACATTCCCCGCCCCGGTGACGAGGCGGGCTTGCGTCGCCTGGGCGTGAACTTGACCAGTGAACCGAATTTTTCAACTCGGGACCTGTGCCAAGCCTGAGGATGGCCTCCCCCCTCATGCGTCGGTCCGACGTTCGTCATGGAGAGTCCCGCAATCCTATTAGCCTTTAGGGACCCTCTGCGGGGGCGAGTAGTGCTGGCCATATTCCTGAAGTGACTTGACGGTAAGACCCCTTTTCTTGAGTGCCTCGATTCCATTGACGAACGCCGCCGCAGCGCTCACGGTGCTGATCAGCGGTATGCTGTTGGCAATGGCCTGCGTCCGGATCGTGATCTCATCCTTGCGCGGGTTCTTACCACTCACGGTGTTAATGATGAGGCGGATTTCCTTATTCTTCATCAGGTCCAGAACGTTCGGCCTCCCAACGGAGATTCTCTGGAGCCGTCGCACTTTGACATCATGGCGAGCCAGCGCCGACGCGGTTCCCTCCGTCGCCACCAGACCGAAACCCAAGTCCTCAAGTTTCTTGGCAATGAAGATGATCTCGCGCTTGTCGGCGTTGCGGACAGAGATGAAGACCGTCCCTTCCATCGGCAACACTTGGCCGGCGCCCTGGAGGCTCTTGGCGCAGGCGACGCCAAACGAGGAGTCGATCCCCATAACCTCGCCGGTCGACTTCATCTCCGGCCCGAGCACCGCATCCACACCGGGGAACCGCACGAACGGGAACACCGATTGCTTGACCGCCACGTGCTCGGGCACCACTTCTTTCGTGAAGCCGAGTTCTTCGAGCGTGTGGCCCAGCATGACCTTCGTGGCGATGTTGGCCAGAGGAACGCCGATGGCCTTGGAGACGAAGGGGATGGTGCGGCTGGCCCGCGGATTGACCTCGAAGACATAAATCGTATCGCCGCGAACGGCGTACTGGACATTCATCAGGCCCTTGACCTCGAGGGCCATGGCGAGGGCCTTGGTGTACTCAACGAGTTTGGCGACGATCTGGTTCGTGAGGGTCGTGGGCGGAAGGACCATGGCGGCGTCGCCGCTGTGGACGCCCGCCGGCTCGATGTGTTCCATGATGCCGCCGATGACACAGATCTTACCGTCGGCTATCGCGTCCACATCGACCTCGATGGCGTTGTCGATGAACTTGTCGATGAGGATCGGATGCTCGCCAAAAGTGTCGGAAGCGATCTTGGCTTCGGCCATGAATCGCGCGAGATCCTCCTCGTCGTACACGATCTCCATCGCGGTGCCGCCGAGGACGTAGGAGGGGCGGATCACGATGGGGTACCCGATCTTGGCGACGATGGCCTTGGCCCCTTCGAGCGAGGTGGCTGTGCCGTTGGGCGGCTGGAGAAGGCCTAACTGATCGAGGAGTTGCTTGAATCGCTCCCGGTCCTCGGCACGGTCGATGGAGTCGGGCGAGGTGCCGAGGATGCGGACGCCAGCCTGCTCCAACGGTACGGCGAGGTTGAGCGGCGTCTGGCCGCCCAGCTGGACGATGACGCCCTCGGGTTTTTCGGCCTGGATGATCGCAAGGACATCCTCGCGCGTGAGGGGTTCAAAGTAGAGCTTGTCAGACGTATCGTAGTCCGTCGACACCGTCTCGGGGTTGGAGTTGACGATGATGGCTTCGTACCCGAGTTCCTTGACGGCGTAGGACGCGTGGCAGCAGCAGTAGTCGAACTCGATGCCCTGGCCGATGCGGTTCGGCCCGCCGCCGAGAATGAGGATCTTCTTGCGGTCCGTGACGCGGTTCTCATCGATCCTTTCGTAGGTGGAGTAGTAATACGGACGGTCGGCGCGGAACTCGCCCGCGCAGGTGTCGACCGGTTTGTAGGCGGGCCGTAAGCCGCGAGCCTCGCGATCGGCGTAAACCGCAAGTTCCCCAGCGCCCGTGAGGAAGCCGATCTGGACGTCAGAGAAGCCCGCGCGCTTGGCCTCGCGGAGGAGTTCCGTCGGCATCTTCTTCAGGCGCGCCTTGCCCTTGTAGCAGGCGACCTTGCCGGCGATTTCGATGATCTCGCGGATGTTCTCGATGAACCAACGGTCGACCTTCGTCAGGTCGGCGACCTTTTCCGCGCTCCAGCCTTTCTCGAGGGCGTACTTGATGTAGAAGTGCCGCGCGTCGTTCGGCACGACCAGTTTGTGCTCCAGTTCCACATCGTCCTTCGGCTCGGGCAGGAGGTGGTCCTTGCCGTCGAACCCCAGGCCGTAGCGGCTGATCTCGAGGCTTCGGATGCCTTTCTGGAGCGCCTCCTTGAACGTGCGGCCGATGCTCATGGCCTCGCCGACCGACTTCATTGATGTGTTGAGCGTCGGGTCCGCCTGGCGGAATTTTTTGAACGTGAAGCGCGCGATCTTGAAAACGCAGTAGTCCACCGTCGGCTCGAAGAACGCATAGGTCTTGCCGGTGACGTCGTTCCGGACCTCATCGAGCGTCATGCCGATGGCGAGTTTCGTGGCCACCCGCGCGATGGGGAAGCCCGTGGCCTTGGACGCCAGCGCGCTGGATCGCGACAACCGCGGGTTGACCTCGATGATGACGATTTCATCGTTGGCGGGGTTTCCGCCGAACTGAATGTTGGCCCCGCCGCCCGAGATGCCGATCTTGCGGATGATGCGCTTGGAGAGGTTGACGTAATGGGCGTACTCCTTCGCGGTCAGCGTTTGCGAAGGGGCAACGACCATCGAGTCGCCCGTATGGACGCCCATCGGGTCCACGTTCTCCATCGACGTGATCATGATCACGTTGTCGGCGCCGTCGCGGAGGACCTCGAACTCGATCTCTTTCCACCCGAGGACAGATTGTTCGACAAGGACCTGGCCGATGGGGCTCGTGGTGAGGCCCCGGACGAGGCCGGCCTTGAGTTCCTCGAAGTTGTAAGCGGTTGAGCCGCCCGCGCCGCCCAGCGTAAAGGCCGGCCGGAGGATCAGCGGCAGGCCGATCCGCTCGCCGATGGCCATGCCTGCTTCGACGCTCGTCGCGATGCCGCTCTCCGGGACCTTCAGGCCGATCTCCATCATGGCCTTCTTGAAGAGGTCCCGGTCCTCAGCGCGGGCGATGGCCTCGGCACTGGCACCCAGGACCTCGACGCCGTACTTCTTGTACACCCCGGCCCGTGCGAGAAACACGGCCATATTGAGTCCGGTCTGGCCACCGACGGTCGGCAGGATGGCGTCAGGCCGCTCCTTCGCGATGATCTTCTCGATCACCTCAGCCGTGATCGGCTCGACGTACGTCCGGTCGGCCATCCGCGGGTCGGTCATGATGGTCGCCGGGTTGGAGTTCACGAGGACAATCTGGTAACCCTCTTCTTTGAGGGCCTTGCAGGCCTGCGACCCCGAGTAGTCGAACTCACAGGCCTGGCCGATGACGATCGGCCCGGACCCGATGATCAAGACCTTCTTGATGTCGGTTCGCTTAGGCATGCCGCATCCTGCTTCGCGGGGACCGCTTTCGGGGTGCGCGGCGAGGTTTTCGGCCTCTCGGCCTGCCCGTCTGGGCGGCGCCGCAGAACCTCGCCAGGATGGCATTCGGCCGGTCCATCTCATCCGGACACGGATGAAACTGGACCGACGCCGCATGGAACTCTTGGCTCCGAATCCCTTCGACGGTGCCATCATTCATGTTCTTGTGTGTAATCTCGACCGTCTTCGGCAGCGATTCCCCATCAACCACAAAACTGTGATGCTGGGCCGTGATCGCGCTGGTGCCTGCCACCAGGTCACGCACAGGGTAGTTCACGCCGTGATGCCCTGCCTTCATCCGCTTGATCCTGCCACCCAGTGCGAGGGCGAGGATCTGATGCCCCAAGCCGATGCCCAGAAGCGGCGTCTTGCCGAGGAGGCCCCGAGCGGTCTTGATGGCGTAGGCGGCCATGCGCGGGTCGCCAGGTCCACCGGCCACGATGACGCCGTGCGGCTTCATTTTGAGGATCGTGTCGGCGTCGGCCGAGCAGCGCACGACTTCGACCGTGCAGCCGAGGACCGCGAGTGACGCAAGGAGGCTCTCCGTGACGCCGAGGTTAAGGGCCACAAGCCGCCGTTTCTCTGCGCCGGCGGGCCTGCGCACGCCTTCCCAGGTCACTTCGCGCACAAGGTCGCTCTGGAACGAGGAGGGGCTGGCTTTGAGTCGCTTCACGACCTGTGCCACGTTGAACCGGCCCGACGCGACCGCGCCGTGCATCTCGCCATGGTCGCGGAGGTGTACGGCCACGGCGCGGGTGTCCACCTCGCGGATGCCGACAATGCCGCGCTTCTTCAGGAAGTCCCCGAGCGACCCCGTGGCCCGCCAGTTCGAGAAATACGGGCTGTATTCACGGACAATCAGACCACGAGCCTGGGCCTCCGGCGATTCGTCGTCTTCTTCGTTGACCCCGCAGCAGCCGATGATCGGGTAGGTCATTACCACGAGGGTCTGGCTGTAAGAGGGATGGGTGAGGATTTCCTGATAGCCGACCACGCCCGTGTAGAAAACGGTTTCGCCGAAGGCTTGGCCGACTTGGCCGAAGGCCTTGCCTTCGAATAGCGTGCCGTCTTCCAGTATGAGCGCGGCTTTTACATCGCTCATCGTCTCTCCGCCGGTGTCAAGGCGCCGGGACTCTCCACGGTACGAGGTCTCGGCCCATCCACGTGCCGCTAGATGTATTCGATGGTGCTGGGCGGCTTCGGCGTCAGGTCGTAAACCACTTTCGTGACCGACGGGATTTCCTTACAGATCCGCTGCTGGATTCGCATGAGCACAGACCACGGGAGTTTCGTCGGAGATGCGGTGATGGCATTTTCAGAATCGACGCAGCGTACCGAGACGATGTGGCCGAACGCTCGCCGTCCGCCTTTCGTGACGCCCGTCGCCCGGTCTGCCATCAGAACGCCGAAAGTCTGAAACTTCTTGAACCGGACCGTCTCTTCTTCGACGATCCGGCAGGACTGACGGACGATCTCGATCCGCTCGGGCGTCACCTCGCCCAGACAGCGGCATGAAAGCCCGGGCCCCGGAAACGGCATCCGCTGGTACAGGCTCGGCGGCAGGCCCAGGACCTTCCCCACTTTTCGGACACCGGGCTTAAAGAGCGTCTTCAGGGGTTCGATGGTCGTGAACCCGTAACCGCGCTTCGCACTGATGCCAATCTGATCCAGGACGTTGTGCTGTGTCTTGACGCCCTTCCGGGTCTCGATGATGTCGGCCGCAATGGTCCCCTGGAGGAGAAAGCGGGCGCCGGAATCGCGGACGGCTTTGCCGAAGACCTTGTAGAACGTATCGCGGAAGGCCTTGCGCTTCTCCTCCGGATCCGTCAAGCCCTTCAGCGCCGAGAAGAACTTCGGGGCGACCTGGACCACGGTCACCTTGATGCCGAGTTTGGCGAAAGTCTTGCGGACCGTCTCCGGCTCGTCCTGCCGCATCAGGCCGTCGTCAATGAAAAGAACCTTGAGGCGATTACCCAGCGCCTTATGGCCCAGGATCGTGGTGACGGCGCTGTCGACACCCCCTGATAATGCACTGACGGCTTTGCCTTGGCCGACAGTCCGACGAATGCTCTCGATCTGCTGGTGGGCGAACTTTCGGTAGTCCATACCATCCCCTTGCGTGTCTGAAGAACTCGTGATCCGAGGTCGTACCCGGCAGCACCATAGCGGTGCTGCAAAACGATTGCAAAAGAAATCATTCGGCGTCGCGATGGACGAAACTTCTTGAGCTTGGCGGTCAGCACCGCGGCCGAGGGGGCAATCATGGCTTGGTCTATCATTTCCAGATTATGCCGATAGAATCTCTGCGGCCACGCACGGCCGTCGTGCTATCCGGGGCCTCAGGAGGCAAACCATGGACTATAAGAAGGTCATCCCGTGCCTGGACACTCGAGACGGACAGCTGGTCAAGGGCGTCAACTTCGTGCAGCTCCGGGAACTGGGCGACCCGGCCGAGGCGGCGGCCGCCTACAGCCGGGCGGGCGCCGACGAACTCGTGTTTCTCGACATCACGGCCACCATCGAAGGCCGCAAGACCTTCCTGGACGCCGTCAAGCGCACCGTGGCCGCCATCTCCGTGCCCCTGACGGTCGGCGGGGGCATCGCCAGCCTGGACGACATGCAGCGATTGTTCGATGCCGGAGTTAGCAAGGTGTCGATCAATACGGCCGCCGTGCGGAACCCGGACCTGGTAAAAAAGGCCGCGGCAAAGTTCGGCCGCGACAAAGTCACCGTGGCCATCGACACACGCAAGAATCCCGCGATGCCCTCCGGCTTTGAGGTGATGATCAAGGGCGGGCGAGAGGGCGCGGGCATTGACGCCGTCGAATGGGCCCGGAAGGTCGAACGGCTCGGCGCGGCGGTCATCCTACCGACCAGCATGGACGCCGATGGCACGCAGGCCGGCTATGATATCCCGATGACGGCCGCCATCGCCGACGCCGTGTCGGTGCCTGTCATCGCATCGGGCGGAGCCGGAGAACTGGAGCACCTCAGCCAGGCCATCCTCGAAGGACACGCCGATGCCGTGTTGGTGGCCTGGCCGAGAGGTGATTCGCATGGTCATGAAATCCGAAGGGTATCTCATCGAAGACGGCAATCTGCTCAGCCCTGAGACGGTGGCTGGTGAGCCGATCGGCAGGCATGCCAAGATGGAAAGACTGCGCACATGCCTAGTCCCTGTGCTTCGCGGTCAACCACCACTGAACGCTTGGCTTTGCGGTCCCCCGGGCAGCGGAAAAACACTGCTGGCCCGGTGGGTGGTCGAAAGCACCTGTGGTGGAGCGACTTCGAGGATTGGCGTGTATGTCAACTGCTGGCAACACCGAAGCCTATACAGTGTGCTTCAGGCCGTTATTGATGAACTCAAGATACTCGGTGCCGCGGCACAGGATACCAACGTCAAGATGGACCGGATTCGGCAGGCCCTGCGCGGGCGACCCTTCGTCGTCATTCTGGACGAGATCGACCGCCCTATGCCAGCCCAGCGGGAGGAGATCATCTACGGGCTCCTCGGCCTTCCAAAGGGCGCTTTGGCCTGCATAGCCAAAGGCACTCAGGCTTTGGCCACGATGGATGAAGGGGTCCGGTCGCGCCTGAGTCCAGTCGTGGTCGAGTTGACGGCCTATTCGACCAAAGAAATCGAGGCGATTCTGACTGACCGTGCCCGCCGAGCTCTCGTGCCAGGATCGTGGTCGCCGGCTGTCCTTCGCCGGATTGCCGCAGGCGCCGCGGGCGACGCGCGTCTGGCCATCCAGTTGCTCCGCCAAGGCGCTACAGCAGCCGAGGAAGCTGGCTCCTCTCGGATCGATTGGCGATTCGTCGAGCAACGCATCCGGCAATACCAGGCCCTGCATGAAGAAAGCCGGCTCTCGGGCCTGTCGGAACACGAACGCATCATCTGGGAACTCGTGCGACAACATACCCCGCTGGGCACCGCGGAACTGGCCCGACGTTATGTAGATCACTGTCAGAGGCACAGGATCCAACCGATGGCCAGGCGCACGTTCACCAAGTACCTCAGCAGGCTGGCCGCAACGCGTATGGTGGCTGTATCTCAGCAACCGTTGAACGCCGGCGGCCGTGTGGTGTGTACACAGGGCCCGGAGAAGTTGTAGCCGGAAATACATTGACAATCTGGGCGAGATCGTCCAGAATGCAAGGGTAGTGCAAATTGGACGGAGGCGACATGTACTATCCCAGAGCGATGCGGCAGTCGGTGCTGGACGCTTCGGCGCAGTTTCCGGTGGTTCTGCTAACCGGACCGCGGCAGGTCGGCAAGACGACGTTGCTCCAGCACCTGTGTGAGAAGGGCCGGAAGTACGCCACGCTGGATGATCCGGCGTTGCGGACGCTTGCCCGCGAGGACCCCGGCCTCTTTCTCCAGCGGTTTGAGCCGCCGGTGCTCATCGACGAGATCCAATACGCCCCGCAGCTTCTGCCGCTCATCAAGATGTCCGTGGATACCGGTCGCCGGACAGGCTTGTTCTGGCTCACAGGCTCGCAGCAGTTTCAGATGATGAAGGGCATCACCGAGACGCTGGCCGGCCGGGTGGCCATCCTGAACCTGCTGGGCTTCTCAAACCGAGAGCGACGCCAGTTGCCGCTGGACGTTTCCCCTTTTCTCCCAACGCGTGGACGACTCAAAGAGCGCGAGGCGTCTGCCGCCGAGTCTGGCTTGGCGAAGGTCTACAAGGACATCTGGCTGGGTGCCTTTCCCGCTCTGGTGGCCGGACCCGTGAAGGATCGCGATCTCTTCTACAGTTCCTACTTGCAGACTTACCTCCAGCGGGACGTGAAGGATCTGGCCCAGGTAGGCAACGAGGCGGCATTCTTGAGATTCCTGAAGGCTTGCGCCGCCCGGACCGCCCAGATGCTCAGCCTGACGGAACTCGCGCGCGACTCAGATGTCAGCGTCAATACAGCCAAGAACTGGCTGTCGATCCTGCAGGCCAGTTGCCAGGTATACTTGCTCCCGTCCTACCACACCAACACCACCAAGCGCCTGGTCAAGACGCCCAAGTTGTACTTCCTGGATACGGGTCTTTGCGCCTATCTGACCGAGTGGTCGTCCGCCGAGACATTGGCGTCGGGTGCCATGTCGGGCGCGATTCTCGAAACGTTCGTATTCGCCGAAGTTCTCAAGTCCTGGTGGCACCATGGCAAGACTCCGCAGGTCTACTACTACCGCGACAAGGACGGCAAGGAGATCGACCTCGTGTTCCTCCAGGATGGGACGTTCTATCCCCTGGAGATCAGGAAGTCGACCAGTCCCCAGCGCGAGTGGGCCAAGACATTCTCGGTCCTGGACCGCTTCAAACGCGGCTGGGCGGAAGGAGGCATCATTTGCTTCTGCCGCGAAATGCTCCCACTAAGTGAAAAGGTGACGGCGATCCCGCTCGGATTGCTCTAATCCGTGTGCTGGATCAGCGGCTACAACACGGTTGGGGCCGAAGAGAAGAAAGCCTTCGAGGGGAGGCACGAAAAGTCGCCGTATCAACTCCACAATAGCCGCCTTTGTGGAAATGCCGATTCCATTTTGCCTCATTGTTTGGCTTCGATCAAGGTGGTTTTAGAGCGACTTCACGGGATCTCCTCGTTTCGCGAATCTGGCTTCCCAGAATACGCTCTTGGATGCCCGGCTGAACCCCAACCCGGACAGCACCGTGTTCATAGCGTTTCACAAAGAGCGGCCGTTTGTTGGCCGCCTGGAAGACCCGGTTGACGAGGTTCTTGGCGGCTGTCGGCGTGATGTCCAGGTGCCCGGCGATGTCGCGATAGGAGAGAAGTCCGGATTGAAAACACACCTGGAAGACCCGCCGCTCTTGCGGCGTAAGCGCCCGGATGGCCGCCTGAGGCGACTGAGTCGCTTCGGTCGCCCGAGTCGCCCCTGGTTGATCTTGCGACTCGGCCGACCCATTCGCCCGAGTCGCCTCATCCAACCGCACCAGGAGGGCCTGCCTGAGATCCGCGATTGCCTTGTCCAACTCCACCGGCACCCGGCGGAGGAGTTCGCTTGTGTGCTCGTGGACAGTGCCCAGACGTGCCTCGATGCGCCCAAGGCTTGCCGCAACGGGCGACTCATCCGAACGGTTCGACCGGTTCGCCCATTCCGCAAGGTCCGCGGCATCACGCTCCAGTTGCCAGGCCAGACGCGCCAACTCTCGGGCAAGGTGCTCCATGCCTGATTATTGGCCGGCCCCGCTTATATGCCTTCCGCTGCTCGCCCCCACGGTACCGGAATTTCTGGGAAGATTTTTAACCTTTTCTGGGAAGATGTTGCGGGTTTTCTGGGAAGATTTTCACTGTATTGAAAACAGGTGGTACGCCATCTCCTCCAGCCCGGCAGACGATTCCGCTCTTCTCTTCTTTCTTCTTCTTCTTCTTCTTCTATAACACTGTTATAGCTACAATACTTACTACAAGAACACCGCACAACCAGCCCTTTTTCCCGCTAGCCGGTTCGCCTCTGGCCAGAAGGCATGTCCCTGGCGAGCGCCATGGACTGTCAAGGCAAGGCCGGGGGGCCGTGGCGCACTACCTAATTTTCATCCCTGGAAAAAGTTCCCAGAAAGTCGCGGCTGCTATCGGTTGGCCGGGCTCGGCCAACATAGACCACCAGCGGCTTGCGGCCGCGATCGGTGGGCAGGGTCTGCCGCAGAATCAGCCGTTCATCCGCCAACTCCTGGAGGTATTTCTGGACCGTGTCCCAACCGCATGGCCGCAGGCGTCGGGCGTCGAGAAGCCCTTTGACCGTGGAGATGGTGGCGGGGTACTGGTAACTGCCAAGCGCCTTCAGGATCTCTCGCCGAAACTCTTCCCTAGACGCCGGCCTGCCTTGTTTCATGGCCCTCTTCCCTCCTGGCCCTTCCAAACGCCGACGAAATCGGCAGCACAAAGCAGGATGATCCTTCGGACCGGTCCCGCGGCCCAGTCCAAGGGGTAATAGGCGGCCGGATTGGTATGGGCAATTCGGCCCAACAGGCCAACACTCACCAGGTTTTCGAGCCGGCGGCGAATGGCACCGTAAGAAAGCATTCCCAAGGGACCGTTGCCCCGGCGAACCCTGTCGGCCAACAGACGCAGGACGTGGGTTTCGGTGTCGTCGGGGAACGGTCGGCCGGTCAGGTAGAACTCACGCAAGAGAAGGATGTCGGCCCTGTCCAGCCGCGCGGCCAGGGCAGGCACATCTATGCTACGCTCCAGTGCCAGCTGCTGGGCTTCCGCCAACCTTACTCTCATGAATCCCTATTGGCGCCAGCGGCTTATAAAGGTTGAGGTTTACCCGAAAAAACCCTTGGCCCCCAGCCTGCAACTGGCTTCTCACAAAGGCCATCATCGAGGGGAACATGCCTCTCTGCGGAAGCCGCGCAACTTGTGCTGAAAAGGAAGGCTGCCGTACCCCATCGAACATCCAAGGAGGCCACCTTGCCAAGCCTTTGGGCTTGGGGTTACTGCACGCTCTGCACGCCGCAGGGAGCAGCTTAAAAAGGCCCCCTTGCCAAGAGACCTGAGTTGTGGCGCCAAACTCTGCGCCACGATCTTGAGGGGGTCAAAGTTCCCCCTTCCTGCTCATTCGATTCCACATTCCCCAACCCCGGTTCCCGTGCACAGCACGAGACCCGGTTGATCTCGGCACAGGCTGACCATCCGCACTGAAGCAGCGGACGCTTCCCTTGTGACCCCACGGCAGTCCTCACTGTGAGGCCTGCCCCCCATGCACCTTTTTCTTAAGGAGGAAACGCTATGGCTTGGCGTCCACATGAAAACCTGATCGGTGGCGAACTCAACAATTCTGTTCCAGGGAAGGTGACGGGCTGGCTCATGTTCGTTGGGATGGATAAGCCGGTGAAGTTAGACCTGGTGGGAGATTTTCACCGGGACATCCGAGGAACGAAGGTCCGCATCCGTAACCCGAACCCGACGCAGGATGGCGACCGCGTGAAGTATCTGGAGGGTTTCTCGACGATCCAGACGGGTGATGTCGGAGACATGACGGCCGGGCTTCCGCCGGCAGACTACGTATCTGGGTATGTCTATCTAGAGTGGTATTCCGAACAAAACGGTCGGGTCGTCTTGGAACTGGATCAGGACCAGATCGAGGTGATCGGCACGCCGATCCCCGCCTGCGAGTCCGACCCCGTTTCGCGCGAGAAACAGCAGCAGAACATGGCGGCGTTCCTTGGCGGCATGGCCCAGGATCTGGGGCTGCCGCAGGGGCGGACGATCTGCGTCGGTGCGGCCACGGTTTCAGGACCCACGCAGGAAGCCACCGTTCGCAAGCGACCGCACCGGATGCAACTCCTCACCAATGAGCTCCGGCGCAAACTCCCATCCCTCGGGAGCCAGGACGGCAAGGGCAGCAAGGCCGTGGTCTTGGCCAGGTTCTTCACGCCCGACGCCGGATGGACATGGAATGCAATTGAAGGGCAAGAGGAGGGCAACGACTTTATGTTTTTCGGTCTGGTCGAGGGCCAGTTCAAGGAACTCGGCTACTTCAGCCTCGCGGAACTCCAGGGCGTGCGCGGGCCGATGGGCCTTCCGATCGAGCGCGACCTGCACTGGACGCCCAGGACGCTCGAGGAGATCGCCCCGGAGATGTTTTCGGAAAGGGCTGAGCCATGAAACCCTTCTGCGAAAACCCGAACTGCGAGACCCCGGGCTTCAAGGTAGTGCCTGTGTCCGTCAATAAACCGTCCGACCAGAAGCGGACCCTCTGTGCCACGTGCGAGGAGGCTTATACCTGGGGCGTCCAGCATGGGAGGATAACCAGCCAGACGAAGGAGGTTTGGCTTGTGGCCATCGCTGACCGGGGCATCGTGGCCCATGTTCGGGCTTACGCCGATGCGAAGACTGCCATCACGGCCCTGGCCGCCTACCTGACGGAGTTCAACGAGTATGCGGGGCCGGCCAATATCCGCGCCATTCGTCGCTGGCTCCGGCAGCACGATGAGACCCTGAGCGTGGAGATCACCTGCCAGGCCTGGAAAGAAAGGAGCCCCTCGCCATGAGCAAGCCACCCATTACGCATCTGATCCTAGACACCTCCAGCACCGATGACAATTACAACGGTGACTGCGATTATGCCCTCGTGCCAATGTCCGCATCCTACGTGGCCGATCTCCTGTGGTACATGGACGAGGCCGTCCGGTTGCACAAGGCCGACGACAGCGTCTACAACCTCGAATGCTGGGACGCCACGCCCTCGTACTTCCGCTTCAACGACAGGCTGGAGGTCATCCGGGACATCTACGGCGACTTGGCTGTGAATGTGCCCAGGGGTGATCCAATCCTCTTGACCGAAGACCCGAAGTTCGGAGAGGAGGAGTTTCAGCGGGTCGAGTGCCGCACGGTCCAAGTGTCAGTGGACGAGGTCTGGTGGACGGCCTACGTCAAACACACGAGCATCCGCATCGAGACAGCCCGGGTTTCCAGGAAGACCATCCTGAAGATCCAGGACCGGTTCCCGGAGGAGGAGCGCCGTCACACCGGCAAGAGACCCGTGCCGCCGCACCCGGCCATCCGGCATATCCACGACCTTCTGTACCTGGACATGCAGGGCAAGCGGACGTTCTACAACTCCGAGAAGGTCTGGGACGCCAACACGCTGACCCAGATCGCCGAGGTCGTCGCCAGATACATCCCCAGGCCCCCGCCTGTCAAACCGGACGGCCGCTGACGGATCGCTTCCTGCGTCGTCAGCCGGACAACAACAATCCTGTTTTGTTCCATTACGCGCACCGCCAGGACAGGTCCACCTGGACCTCCTGGCCTTATTTAAGGAGAGAATCATCATGGGTGCAGACCTTATCTGCTACATCGCTATGGGTCCCAGGAAGATCCGCCCCAGCGATCGCAAGATCAACCAGGTCGCCCGGCAGGTCCGGGAGTACCTAGACGGCTGCATCGTGGCCGCCGAGCGGTTGCTGATAGGCCAGAAGAACGTGCCGGACCCGCGGAAGAAGCCAATTGATGCTGACCGAAGCACCACACTTCGCCTGGACTCCTCAATGGATGACACCATCCCGACGTTCCGTTCGATCGAGGACCTCCGGTCACATCCCAAGTACCAGGACATGGTCAGGCGCATGCTGGCCGATAGCGACCGGGATGTGGAAGCCGGGTATGTGTTCGGTAGCGGGCTTAAGGACCTCGCCAAAGAGGTTCGGGACTTCGTGGCCGCTTGGAACGACGGCTGCTTCCGCGACATGTCTTACCGCATAGATCCCCTCCGTTCCTGCCGCAAGGTCGTGGTGTCCGGCGAGATGTCCTGGGGCGACGAACCGGAGGGAAGCGGCTACCAGATGTTCAAGAAGGCCTTCGGTTTGACCATAGCTCAACGGCTTGGCGTGGTCTGAACCCGATTCCGTCTGCCCACAGGGCAGCCATAGAAAGAGAGGTTTCAATCATGGCCGACCATTTTCCTGGTGAAATCCACATCGGCGGCCCGATCCCGAGGAGCCTTCTGAAAAAACTCTTACGGGCCATCGTGAACGAGGGTGCCTCACTCGAAAGTTACGGCGGGCCGGACGCCACGGAGGATACACTTCGAGAGGCGTTTCGTGAAGGCGCCACCGTGAACCTGTACGCCGACCAGGCCCGGTACGGGATGTTCGCGGTGTTGGAACAGTTCCTCGTCGACCACCAGGTCCCATTCGACCGGTTCTCCGAGGCGTTCTGTGAATACAACGCCGAGGTGGTTCGGTACCGGGGCGGCAAGGAGGCGATCGTCTTGCCGGCCGATCAAAACGGCCACGTCCTTCTCGGCCGTGAGGAAATCGCCGCTGTCCTGGAAGACGCCTTGCTGGAGGCCCCGGCCAAGGTGGAGGCGATCCGTCGCCTCGTGAACCCGCCGGAGACGGAGCCGCTGGCGCCCATCCGGTTCGTGTAACCCGACACACTCGAAAGGAGAGCATCCATGCCCCATAAGAAGAAGTCCCTTGCGCTGAATGTCAGCGATCGGGAACTCGCCACCATCCTGGCCGCCCTGCGATACCATCAGGCCGAGAATCTCCAGGGGACTAGCGAAATCCCCGACCAGGCCATCCGGGAGATCGCCACCGACGGCGACCGCTTGAAGCCGCTCTCGTCCCAGGAGATCGACCGACTCTGCGAGAGGATCAACCTGGCCGGAGACCCGGTTGACTGGGAGGCCTGCCCGCATGACTGGGAGGAGTCCTCTGGACCGATCACTGGCTCCGGGGCGGAATACTGGTTCCGGTGCCGACGTTGCGGCGCCACCAAGTACAGTTGCGTTGAACAGGACGGCAGCCGCAGCGAAGAGGTCCACCCGCCGTCCGACGAGGACTCCGACGAAGTCGCTCCGTGATGATCGCCGCCAGCGCCTGTCTGGTTCATCCAACCCTACTCCTGAAAGGAGGTGAAACTTGGACAAAGCCCTAGAACCCAACCTCGCCCGGATCCTTTACGACGCCTACCCCGACAGCGACCTCTTGCCGCTGGACCCCGAACGGGACTGCCGCGACCTGCAAGCTCTGCTTGAGAAGATACGGACATCCAACATCGGCGATACGCTGTTTCAGTTCCTCGTCCTCGAGATGACTGAGGGCGGCGAAGGAACCCTGGCCGGCGCCATCAGGGTAATCGGAAGGGCGCGCGATGACGTAGACGCTGTCTTACAGGCGCTCGTCCGGGCCCGGCATGAATCTTCCGACAAATCCCAGAAGCGCAGCAAACCGGACGACCGATCTACCTGCGCCCACTTGCGGATTTGGCGGTGTCCCGACTGCAAGCGCTGCCTATACCGATCCTACAAGAAGATCGCTGAGGCCGGTTCGCCTTACTGCCCCGGCTGCGGCCGTGAGATGCAGTTGGCCTGAAGTCCTAGCCTTCCAACCCCCACGTCATTTGAATGAAAGGAGGTAGCCTATGCGCTACGACGGCATCCGTGCGCGCGGACCGCCCTGAGAAGGACCGAGCCCCAAAGTGAGTTCCAGGCATTGGTCGTTAAACCCATTCCCAAGAACCATAGATAAGGAGAGACTTACATGCGTATTCTCTTCATAAATAACGACGGCGGCGGATACGCCGACTACGTCGATGTGGCCGCCGGTACGACGGTCGACAAGTTCTTCAGCCAGCAGATCGCCGGCGCGAAGGCGGAGGATTACCTCATCCGCGTCAACCGCCAGCCCGTGGCGCGCGATCACGTCCTCCAGGAGGGCGACCGCGTGACGATCACTCCCACCAAGGTCGAGGGAGCGGTCACTGCCTGAAGACCGCGAACCGTGCAAGGGGCATCCGCTCTCAAACCAGGCGGGTGCCCCTTCGCCTTCTTACTGAAAGGAAATCTCCATGGAAAACCCGTTGTCCGAAAAAGGATTTTGGCGGCTCGCCGGTGCGATCCGGGACCGGCTCTGTGCGGGTCAGATGAACCGATACCGCGAGGTCCAGACCCAGGTCCAACACCTGATGTCCGACCTGGCGGAACTGGACGCCATCCGTCGGAAACTCAGCCTCTGCCTTGCCCGAGGTTGGATAGCCGCCGCGTCGAATCTGGCCGACGAGGCGGTGCGGCTCTTCCGCGACCTGCACTACACCGGCCAGGAGGCAACGAAGTCCGCAGAGAAGCCCGAGGTGCCCGTTCCCAACTTGCGGGAGGTGCTTGAAGAACTCCTCCAGGCTGAAGAAGAATTCGAAGGCCTGCAGTATTATCCCGAGGACGAGATCCTCTCGGTCACAACCGACGCCGTTGAACTGGAAGGCGTCTACCTGGGCGACTTCGAGGTCCAGCTCCTCATCCCGGCCCTCGGAGACCCGAATCACCGGAACCTCTACCAGATCGTGGCCCTGGATCCCCACCCGTCCTTACGCAACGACTCCGTCACCCACCCTCACGTCAACGACCAGCGGCTTTGCGCCGGCGACGCCGGTGCCGCGATCGAAACGGCCCTCTCGGGAGGCCGGATCTGCGACTTCTTCATGCTCGTCCGGTCGGTCCTCACCACTTACAACCGGGATTCCGCCTATGTGGTCCTTGAGGACTGGGAAGGCTCCTCCTGCTACGACTGCGGCTCCGTCGTGAGGGAGGACGATTCGTACTACTGCACCTCCTGCGAGAACGAGTTCTGCGGCGAGTGCAGTTCATACTGCCATCGGTGTGAAGAGACCACCTGTCGCGGGTGCCTTGCGCCGTGTCCTGTCTGCGAGGAGAGCACCTGCAACAGCTGCCTCACAACCTGCCCAGAGTGCGGGAGGATCCTATGCCGTGACTGCCACGAGGAAGAAAAGTGCCCGTGTCTTGATGAGGAACCAGAAAACGAGGAAGAAAACGATGACAACAACTCAGACAGAATCGAAGGTGCCGCAGAAGACCGAGAAGACGGACAAAACCCCACCGGCCGTGACACCGTCAACACCGAGCAAACCGGAACCCCCGTCGAAGCCCAGGCCTCTGAGGAAGGAGACCCCGAAACCCGTGCTCCGGTTCTCGCCGACCGCCTGGGCGAAACTCCTCTACTTCCGTGATCGAGGCGACACCGAGATCGGAGGTTTCGGCATCACGAACAAAGACGATCTCCTCCTGGTGGAAGACTTCGTCACGGTCCGCCAGAAGGTCACGATGGCGAGCGTCTCGTTCGACGACGAGGCCGTGGCGGACTTTTTCGACCATCAGGTGGACGTCGGCAGGAAGCCCGAGCAGTTCGCCCGCGTGTGGTTGCATTCGCATCCAGGCGATTCGCCTCAGCCGAGTACCGTGGACGAAGAGACATTCAGCCGGGTCTTCGGCCGCTGCCAGTGGGCGGTGATGTTTGTCGTCGGCAGGAGCGGGAAGACCCATGCGCGGCTGCGTTTCAGCGTCGGGCCTGGGGCCCAGGTCTTGCTTCCGGTCGAGGTGGACTACGGATGCCCGTTCGGCCCGAGCGACCGCGAGGCCTGGCAGGAAGAGTACCTGGCCAACGTCAAGCCGGATTCCTGGCTCTCCTCGTTCGGGGAGACCAAGGGCGTCGCCGTCAGCAAGGACACCAATGACTCCCTGGCCGATGACTGGCTCGACGCCTTCGAGGCCATGGACCCGGAGGATCGGCAGTTCGTCATCGATGAGTTGGCGGCCAGGCCGGAACTCTGGGATGGAGAAAGCGAGGTGGTGCCATGGTAAAGAGCGACCTCAATCTCGAGGAACGGTACAGCCGGCAGCGCGACCTCGTGCCGCCGGAGCGGCTGGCCTCCTGTAAGGCCACGGTCATCGGCGTCGGGGCCATCGGCCGGCAGGTGGCCCTGCAACTGGCGGCCATGGGGATCCCCTGGCTTCAACTGGTGGACTTCGACATAGTGGAAGTAAGCAACCTGGCCAGCCAGGGTTATTTGCAGGATGACTTGGGCAGATCGAAGGTCTGCGCGACAGCCGACCTCAGTCAGCAGGTCAATCACGGCCTTGAGGTGCATGAAGTGGCCGAGCGATTCCGCAGGAGCATGGACGTGGGTAATGTCGTTTTCTCGTGCGTCGATAGCATCGACGTTCGACGTCTTATCTGGGAGTCCGTAAAGGACAAGGCTGACTTCTTTGCCGATGGCCGGATGTCGGCCGAGGTTCTTCGAGTCCTCGTGGCCTGCGACTCAGCCAGCCGGAAGCACTATCCGACAACCCTTTTTGCCGCCGAAGAGGCTTATCATGGGTCCTGCACGGCCAAGACGACCATCTACTGCGCCAACGTCGCCGCAGGTCTCATGCTCACCCAGTTCGCCAAGTGGCTCCGGTGCCTGCCGGTCGATTCGGACCTCAGTCTCAACCTCCTGACTTGCGAGATATCGTGTTCACCGCAAGCCTGAAAGCCACCGCCGACAAGGGGAGCACCTGCCTACACTCCGCTCCCCTTGGCCTTGTCAACTTGGCGGGACTTTACCGGATGGATCCGCCCGCCCATGTCACCGGCCGCCGACGCGGTGCTTGCCTCTTGGCCAATCCATATATAATGTAGGAGTATGACTCCCGTCGCGCCTTCGCCGTCTACAGGATGGGAGCATGGGCGGTTCGGCCAAAGATCAAGAGGGTTCTGTGCAAGAACAATCCGGCAAACCCGTTCCTAAGACGCCTCAATCTGTCTCGGATCCCTCGGCTGTCAAGGGCCTGACGGTCTATCGTCCCCGCCCCGGCGAAGAGGGCGATCTCTGGACAAAAGATTTCGGTATCATCCGAATCCCGGAGGGCTGGGAGTTTCTACCGAGGGGCGATGCATTCGTCACGCGCCGCGTCAAGAAGGGCCCGCACTGGGTGCTTTGGGGCCAGTACAACAAGAAGGGCGGCTACGCTCCCGTCAAAGGCGTCTTTGCCCCAGCAGCCGCGATTGAAGAGGCCCAGGCAACCGCTGGGGCCACCAAGACCAAGCGTGAACAGTCCCGCCCCAAAGCGGCCCGGCAGCGCGAACGGGCCGAGACGCAGTATCGCCGCGCGTTCGAGGAGGCGTGCGTGCGTTTCCTGAATTTTGCCCCCGATCACCGCGAGTTGGCCCAGACGATCGCCTCCGAGACCGCCGCCACAGCCTGCCGGAAATACAGCGGCCGGGTCGGCAGGACCAGCCTTCTCGACCTGGATGAAAAGGCCGCCCTGGCAGTCCGGGCCTACGTCCGCCACAACCACACGGACTATGATTCCAACCTGCCCCCATTCGAGGACCGGTGGAGCTCCCTTGCGGACGATGCCTACCGGGAGGCGAGGGCGATGGCCCATGCCGAGGTAGACCGGTTCCTGAAAGAACACCGCTCCGAGGTCTGACGCATCCGCGGGCCCGGCCAACGTTCATTTTCATTTTCCGGGTTTCTACTACACCATAATAATGAAAACAAACACCTCTCTCTTCCCGCAAGTCCGTTGTTATAAACGACTTACCCTTCTCGGCTTCACTTTTGACCGAGAAGCCCGGTGCTTCAGGCACCGCACACCCGTTGCCGGCCTCCAAGTCTGGCGGCAACACACTGAACGGCACGCCCAGAAGGCGTGCGTTCGACCGGGGCGTACAGCCCCCTCCCTCCCCGCGCCTCACCCTCCCCCCGCGCGCTGCGTCGCCGCGCGCATGGCGGCACGGGCACTGCCCGGCTTTCCCCCGCCGAATTTCATTCTCATTTGGGCTGTTTTCTTACAATCTCATAATGAACCAAATGAAATTACACACCACGCACCGCGTT
>Ga0307378_10004200_pt1 | contig 20704 bp, 12 predicted proteins | sample UN1MG_FD_202238 | JGI IMG/M metagenome (GOLD analysis project Ga0307378, IMG submission 202238) | Soil microbial communities from Risofladan, Vaasa, Finland - UN-1 | ecosystem: Environmental > Terrestrial > Soil > Coastal area > Acid sulfate soil | place: Finland: Risofladan, Vaasa | collected... | reverse complement strand
TTTTCACCGATGACCTTGTGGAGATGTGGATTAAATGGAAACGCGAAGAGGAACTCGGACCGCTTGCCCTAAGGCCGCATCCGTATGAGTTTCATCTGTACTACGACAGTTAAAATTGTAGAGCTCTATACAGTATTGTGAATTTGGTTTTGGTTGTGAGTAACGCTTGCTCCCGGTTGCTTGGCTTATAAACGAGCTGCTCGGTGGAGTAAGCCTTGCCCATAAAATATTTGAAAACTACCGATATCGAATATAACTGCGATTTATAATATTTATTAGTGGAATCCGAATATCAAGGTCAAAAAATCGCAGTATAATGTAAAAGTATGTTTTTTATATTCTTGAATGTGTTGTATTAGAAAGTCTTGTTGGATAGGAATCCCGATTTATCGAAAAACACATATAGACCGATAAGGATTTGAGATGATCGAACAATTAAGAAATCAGGGTTTATATGAGGTTCGGCGTGAGCACGATGCCTGTGGTATCGGTGCGGTTGTAAACATTTCCGGTAAACGGGAACATTCTATTATTGAATATAGCAAACAGATTCTCGTTAATCTGCACCACCGTGGAGCAGCTGGAGCCGATGAGACGACAGGTGATGGTGCTGGGATTCTATTTCAGATTCCACATGAGTTCTTTCTTGTCGAATGTAAAAAGTTGGGCTTTTCGTTGCCATTAGCCTCAGAATATGGGGTAGGTATGGTATTCGGCTCGAAAGATGCGAAAATTAGAGAGCAATGCGACGGAATACTTGAAGCTTCGATTGACTATTATGGTATGAAGGTATTTGGGTGGCGAGATGTGCCAACTTCAAGCGACTGTCTTGGCCAAATAGCTCTAAAGGCTGAGCCTTCTATCAGGCAAATTTTTGTGGATGGGGCTGGTTTCGAAAAAGAAGAGTTGCTGGAACGACGTTTGTATCTGGCACGCAATCGGGCCGAACGACAGGTCAGAGAAAAATTCGGTGATGATGGTCAGGATTTTTATGTAACCTCGCTTTCGTGCAGGACTATCTGTTATAAGGGTATGTTTATGGCCTGGCAGCTGTTTTCATACTATCCAGACCTTGCAGATGAACGTCTTAAATCAGCGCTTGCAATTGTTCATCAGCGTTACAGCACTAATACGTTTCCGAATTGGCGCCTTGCCCAGCCATTTCGCTGTATAGCTCATAATGGTGAGATCAATACACTCAGCGGCAATCGCAACTGGATGCGGTCCCGCGAGCCAATAATGGCCAGCGAGGTTTTCGGTGACGACATCAGTGACCTGCTGCCGATCTTGATGCCTGGTATGAGTGACTCTTCGTGTTTTGACAGTGTGCTGGAACTTCTAATTCGCTCAGGTAGAAGCATGCCTCATTCAACAATGATGATGATTCCTGAAGCTTTCGGGCCGAAGTATCATATCAGCACTGATAAACGTGCGTTTTATGAATATCACGCATCAATAATGGAGCCCTGGGATGGTCCGGCAGCAATGGTTTTTACTGACGGGCGTCTTATTGGTGGCACTCTTGACCGTAATGGTTTAAGGCCCTGTCGCTATTTGGTTACAACCGATGGTCTGGCGATTATCGCGAGTGAGGCCGGAGTTGTGGAGCTTCCTACTGAAAATATCCACAGAAAAGGATGCTTACGTCCCGGGAATATGTTCTTAGTCGACACAGTTGAAGGTCGAATAATCTCTGACAATGAGATAAAGAGTAAAGTTGCCCGGCAGCAGCCCTATCGCAGGTGGCTGGATGAAAACAGAATTGAACTCCGAGGTCTTTTTGATGCTCCCAAACTCGTTAAAAGTGACCCGAAAACCATATTTCAACGAATGCGGGCATTTGGCTACACGCGTGAAGAGCTAAAGATGATTCTGACACCAATGGCCGTCAATGGTCAGGAGCCGGTTGGGTCGATGGGTAATGACACACCTCTTGCGGTGCTCTCTGACAGGCCGAAGTTGTTGTTTGACTACTTTAAGCAGCTTTTTGCGCAGGTGACAAATCCACCTATTGATCCGCTTCGGGAGGGATTGGTTATGAGCCTGATGGTGTTTGCAGGCAAAAAGGGTAATATTTTACAGCAGAGCCCGCAGCATTGCAGACAACTTAAATTGCCGCATCCGGTCCTGACTAACGAGGACATTCAGCGGCTCCGGACAGTAAACCGGGATGGCTTTAAGGTTGCAACCGTTTCGGCTGTCTTTCAGGCTGATACATCTGATATTGTTGAGAGTCTTCAACGCGGCCTGGATAAGCTGATTGAGGCAGCTGAAAAGGCTATTAAAGAAGGAGCCACATTGATTATTATCAGCGACCGTGACATGTCGCAGGCCCAGGCGCCAATTCCATCTTTGCTGGCAACGGCTGCAGTTCACCGTGACCTGCTTAATCGTGGGCTTCGTGGAGAAGCCGGCTTGATTGTTGAGAGTGGAGAACCAAGAGAGGTTATGCATTTTTGCCTCTTAAGTGGATTCGGCGCTAATGCTGTTAATCCGTATTTGGTATTCGAATTACTGGACGAACTGCACCGGCAGGATGACCTGCCTGTGGAAATGGAACCAGTCCAGATAGCGGATAATTATATTGCCGCGGTCAAGAAAGGTATCTTGAAAACAATGAGCAAAATGGGCATTTCAACACTTCGCAGCTACACCGGTGCTCAGCTATTCGAAGCGATAGGGTTGGATCGTTCATTTGTCGATGAGTATTTGACCGGAACAAGCTCACGAATTGGTGGAATTGGGCTTGGTGAGATTGCACAGGAAGCGCTTGCCCGTCACAAATCGGCGTTTGAGCAGCGTCCCGTTGAGGCGCTTGAACTGGATTTTGGAGGTGAATATCATTTCAGACATGATGGTGAACAGCATCTTTGGAATCCTACTACTGTTTCTCGATTGCAGCATGCAGTCAAGTATAACGACATGCAGGCTTACACCGACTACTCCAGGGCGGTAAATGAGCAGTCCGAAAAACTGTGCACGCTGCGTGGACTTTTTGAATTTCTGCCCTGTCAGGGGATAGCTATCGATGAAGTGGAACCTGCCGGTGAAATCGTGAAACGATTTTGCACGGGCGCCATGAGTCATGGCTCAATCAGCAAAGAGGCACACGAGTGTTTAGCCATAGCAATGAACCGCATTGGAGCAATGAGTAATACCGGCGAAGGGGGCGAGGATCCTTTAAGGTATATACCGGAGTCCAATGGTGATTCAAAAAATTGTGCTATCAAACAAGTTGCCAGCGGCAGGTTTGGTGTCAACATAAACTATCTTGCACACGCCAAAGAATTGCAGATTAAGATTGCACAGGGTGCCAAGCCGGGCGAAGGGGGGCAGTTACCGGGTCACAAGGTAACAGAAGAAATCGCAAAGCTCAGGTATTCGACGCCCGGAGTAACACTGATATCACCGCCTCCTCATCATGATATATATTCAATCGAGGATTTGGCGCAGCTTATTTATGACCTTAAGTGCAGCAATCCCGGTGTTAAGGTATCGGTTAAGTTGGTAGCGGAAGTCGGTGTCGGTACTATCGCTGCCGGCGTTGCAAAGGGGAATGCCGATGAGGTCCTCATCAGCGGTCATGATGGCGGAACCGGCGCAAGTCCGCTTTCTTCAATTAAACACACGGGCTGTCCATGGGAACTTGGCTTGGCGGAAACTCAGCAAGTGCTCGTAATGAATGGTCTGCGCGATCGAATACGAGTTCAGACTGACGGCCAGATGAAGACCGGTAGGGATGTCGTTGTGGCAGCGCTGCTTGGGGCTGAGCAGTTTGGTTTCGGCACGGCCGCTCTCGTATCGCTCGGCTGTACTCTGTTGCGGAAGTGTCACGAAGGAGCTTGTCCGTTTGGAATAGGTACCCAGGACCCTGAGCTTCGAAAAAGGTTCGAAGGTAAACCGGAATATATCGAGAGATTCATGTACTTTGTAGCTGAGGAAGTACGCAGGATTATGTCCCGTTTGGGCTTTAGGAAGTTTGAAGATATGGTCGGAAGAGTAGACCGGCTATGTGCTCGCAAAGCAATCAATCATTATAAGTCCAAAGGATTGGACTTCTCTGCTATTTTTTATCAGCCGGATGTGACCGACAAAAGTAAAATACGCTTGTGTAATCGTCAACCGAATAAGATTGATGACCATATTGATTGGCAGATTTTGGAAAAAGCAAAGTCTGCTATTGAAAAGAAGGAAAAAACAGTTATCGAAATGCCGATTCGCAATACAAACAGAGCAGTAGGATCAATTTTGAGCAATCGTATAATCCTAAAGTACGGTCCTGACGGGTTGCCTGATGGTACACTGGAGATTGTCTTTTGCGGTTCAGCGGGACAAAGCTTTGGCTCTTTTTTGGCTCCCGGTGTAACTTTAAAGCTTATCGGCGAAAGCAACGACTATTTGGGTAAAGGTCTTTCCGGTGGTCGAATTATTATCAAGAAGCCAGAAAAATCTCCCTTTAAGGCTCATGAGAATATTATCGCAGGCAACACCCTGCTTTACGGTGCGACCAAAGGGGAGGTCTTTATTAATGGCATGGCAGGCCAACGATTTGCAGTCCGTAACAGCGGGGCAATAGCAGTAGTTGAAGGCCTCGGTGATCATGGATGTGAGTATATGACCAGAGGGACCGTTGTCGTGCTGGGCAAAACAGGCTGTAATTTTGCCGCAGGTATGAGTGGTGGGATAGCGTATGTACTTGATGAGATGCAACTTTTTGACACGCTTTGCAATCTTGATTTGGTTGAGTTAGAAACTGTATGGCAGCAAGAGGATAAAGAGTTGTTGAGAGATTTGATTCAACGTCATCTGAACTGGACGGACAGCGAACGTGCACGGCAGGTTGTAGAAGCCTGGCCGGATATGGTGGGCAAGTTTGTGAAAGTTGTTCCAATAGATTACCGCAAAGCGCTGGAGAAGATGCGGGCGGCCGAGCAGCGAGATACAGAAACAACCCCGGCAACCGAGGAGGTATTCGGTTATGGGTGAGATAAAAGGTTTTTTGAAATACAAGCGACAGGAAGTCGGGCATCGGCCGGTTGAAGAGCGAATAAAGGATTTTTCCAAGCTTGACCTGCCACTTACGCCTGACCAAATCCACCAGCAGGCGGCTAGGTGTATGGACTGCGGAATACCGTTTTGCCACGGTGCGGGCTGTCCATTGAAAAACTCAATACCTGATATCAATGAACTGATATATAAAGACCGTTGGCAGCAAGCTTGCCAGATGATTCATTCGACAAATAATTTCCCGGAAATTACGGGTCGTGTGTGTTCTCCTCCCTGTGAGTCAGCATGTACGCTTTCAATCAATGATGAACCTGTACTTATCAGGCATATAGAATATCAGATAGTCGAACGGGGTTTTGAACAAGGTTGGATCAAGCCGAAGCCGGCTGCTGATAAGACAGGAAAAAGGATAGCAGTTGTAGGTTCAGGCCCTGCGGGTTTGGCGGCTGCACAACAGTTGGCACGGGCCGGACATGAAGTGGTTGTTTTTGAAAAGGAAGAGCGAGTGGGCGGTTTGTTGCGTTACGGCATTCCGGATTTCAAGCTCGAAAAACACATTATCGACCGCAGGTTAGAACAACTTGGAGCTGAGGGTGTTGAGTTTCAGACAGGCGTGAATGTGGGAGATGATATTTCTGTTCACTATCTGCGAAAGATGTTTGATTGTGTCTGCTTGGCCATGGGGGCGGGTCAACCACGAGACCTAAATATACCTGGCAGGGGGTATGAAAACATTTTGTTTGCAATGGAATACTTGTCGTTCCAGAATAAGACTTGCTCATGTGAATTGTTAGATGAAACCAGTGTTGTTACGGCCAAAGACAAAGTTGTAGTAGTAATAGGTGGTGGTGATACGGGCAGTGACTGCGTGGGAACTGCACGTCGTCAAGGTGCTAAGAAGATATATCAGCTTGAAATTTTGCCTAAGCCTCCCGAGACTCGGCCGCCGGATACACCATGGCCTATGTGGCCGCGAATCATGAGGGCAACTTCCTCCCACGAGGAAGGTTGTGAGCGGCGATGGGGTGTGATGACCAAGAAATTTACAGGTTATGAAACCAGAGTGGGGCATCTGCACTGTTGTGAGGTTGAATGGATAAAAAAGTCCAACAGCTGGAAAATAAAAGAGATGCCGGATACCGATTTTGTCCTTGAGGCAGATCTTGTATTGTTGGCTATGGGATTTGTGCATGTTGCCCATGAGGGCCTGATAAAAGGTCTGGGGCTTAAACTGGATGATCACGGTAATGTGGAAGTGAATGATTATCATACGAGCCAGCCTTGGATATTTGCGGCAGGTGATACTGTCAGTGGTACTTCACTGGTCGTAAATGCAATTAATAGTGGACGCCAGGCAGCAGCGGCAATCAGCCAATCGCTACGAGAGCACGGTTAACTACAGATAACTATAGAAAAGGGTCAAAAAGGTTTCACTTGCTGCTGACAGAAAACAACTGACAATTTTTCCAACGAAAATGATGTGGTTTAATTGTTGCCAGTGACAATAGTAAGCTCGCCATTTTCAAAAAAGATTTCCTCTACTCGAACACCTCTAATGTTCTTTTCTTTAAGTAGCTTGTCAATATCAATATAAATATTCGGATAATCAAGTTTCATATATTCTGGTATTTTGGGTTTATATGCTTCATTAAGCCAGGCTATGGCTTTATTTAGACGGCCACTCGCAATAGCTAATTCAAATATCGCGTTATTATTTTCAAAGCTTAAGTATCTTAACGAAGCAGGAATAAATGGTAAAATTAATGAGTTAGTTCTTAAAATGAAATGGATTTTTTCACCTTTGACTCTTGCACGTACTATCTGTCGAGGTAAGAGTCCATTGGAGATAAGGATTTCCAAAAAATCTTCAAGTCTGAAAGCCATTTTTGCCATAGTTGCCCTTTAATCCCATCGTGTACCTTTGATTATTTTTTCAGTTAGAAACAAAGTTTATTATGGTCAAGCTTGCTTGTTATAAGCTGGCGTTATTCGCTTATATGAATGTTTTCGAATAGCTAAGACCAATTCGAACAAAAACAAGTTCTAAGCAATTGATGAGTATTTTACATCCAAAAGGTCAATATTGCGAGATGATTAAACCGCCGGTAACTCAACCAGGAAATCTGGTCGTCCCTAAAAGAGTTGTTGCCTATTTTTACATTTTATATTATTATGGTTTTTCGCCTTTGCAACATTTGATTAAGCTCACTCAAGTTGTATATAAAAAAATGATAATACAGCCAAATAAGACGATGGAGCTGACTAAAAGTGACAAAACAAGATATAACGATATACTGCCACTGTGTTTATTACCAGTTTATACCGGATAGTGTGAAAGATAAAGTGCTCAATGCACTCAAGAGTTCCGGGGTGGAATTTGAGGGGGTCGCGGACTTGTGCCGGATGTGCGCCGGGCGATACCCTGAGCTACGACGCTGGGCACAGCACAAGTCAATAAGAATTGTTGCCTGTTATCCGCGAGCCATCAAATGGCTGTTCCACACTGCAGGCGCGCCACTACCGGACAAAGGTGTTGAATTCCTGAACATGCGATACGACAGTGCCGAGAAGATCATATCATTGCTGTCTGAAACTTCAACGGTCGAGAAAGAAGGTAACCTCCGGCTGGAGAAGACAGGTCAATGGGTGCCCTGGTTTCCTGTAATTGACTACGATCGCTGCGTGAACTGTGAACAATGTTTGAATTTCTGTCTCTTCGGAGTATATGAGCTTTCTGAGCAGGGCAGGGTAGAGGTTCGCAATCCCGCAAATTGTAAAACGAACTGTCCTGCCTGCGCTAGAGTCTGTCCCAATAGCGCGATAATCTTTCCCAAATATAGTGAAAGCCCTATCAATGGCGATGAAGTAAGCCAGGATATGTCAAAGGGGCAGGAAAAATTAGATATTAGCAAGCTTTCGGAAGTGAATGTATACGATGCCATCCGCGGACGAAGCAAGGGCACTAAACGGTTTTCCGGGAAAGCAGATCAAGGGCAGTCGGCGGCAGTAGAACAAGAATCTGCTACCTTGAAAGAACTACAGAAGAAACTGGATATTCCTTCTGATGTACTGGCGTCTTTATCGTTTGCAAAGATAGCAGATATTAAAGCGAATATGGACAAAAAAGGACGTGCCAATACTCAGCAAAGTCCCAGCAATAAAGAGGGCAAAAAACTCGATGAGTGATAACCACCTGAAGCCATCTGTTATTCTTGTTGCAGACAGAACCCTAAGCGCCACTTACAAAGTCCTGTTTGAAGGCATCTTCGCTACGATGCAGACCACACAGGTCCCACAGATAATGATGCGCAGGTTCATTGCTCCGGCGGTGGCGACCGACCGCTTTGGGCGGGCTGCAAGCGTACCTCTTGGGCTTCGACGTCTTGAATCAGCCCTTCTTAAGTTTACCGCTCTCAACACTGATGATGTGGTATGCACTACACCGGATGTCCTGCCCCGTCTCTTGGGACCGTGGGTCAAAGTAGTGGGATTCAGTTCGAGTGATCCACTGGGCAGGGGAATGAGCAATACAACAACAGCGAATTTCTGGAAAGGTGATCTTTACTCAAGCGTCTGGACAAGAGATATGCTTAAGATGATCGCCGATGCAAAGCAGAAATTCGGTTTTAAGATTGTCGCAGGAGGTGCCGGAGCGTGGCAGTGGGTTTGTGAGTCCGAGCAAACAGCTCGTCTTGGTGTTGATACAGTCTTTGAGGGTTATTTCGAATCCTCAGGACCTGAACTTTTCACAGATATCATAGAAGGCCGTCAAACAGAAAAACATGTCAGACAAAATAATCCCGCGGTAGACAGGATACAGCCGATAATCGGTGCATCTATGCTGGGTATTATCGAGCTTTCCAGAGGGTGCGGCAGGGGTTGTAAATTCTGTACTATGGCGCGAGAAAAAATGCGTCATGTTTCTATGGATACGATCTTAGCGGATCTGGCAACCAATGTTTCCAGCGGTGTGACTTCAGTTGTCAGCGGCAGTGAGGACTTTTTCCGCTATGGTGGCAACGGATTGAAACCAGACTTTGACAAGCTGCGGGAACTGCTTATGCAAATGAGGCAGATAAAAGGTTTGTCGTTTATGCAGATAGACCATGCAAATGTGACATCCGTGCTGCAGTTGACCGATGAACAGTTGACAGAGATTCGAGAGCTGCTCACCTGGACTGCCAGGACAGATTATCTATGGGTAAATATGGGTGCCGAAAGCGCCAACGGAGATCTCGTTGCTGCAAGCTGCCCTGGCAAAATATCGCCGTTTAGGGCCGGGGACTGGCCGGAAATGGTGCTTGAAGCTGCTGAGCGGATGAGTAAAAACGGTTTTTTCCCGGTCTTTAGTATAGTTCTTGGCTTGCCGGGAGAAACACCGGATGATATAAGTCGAACCTTGAGGCTTGTTAAAGACCTGGCTGCAAGAAAAGCTGTCATTTTTCCAATTTTCTATGAGCCCGTATTGTCCGAGCAGATCGAAAGTGGGCTAAGATTTACGATCCAGGAAATGAGAGCGGATCATTTGAATCTTTACAGAACCTGCTATGAGATAAACTTCAAATCAGTGCCACGTTTGTTTTGGGATAACCAGCGAGCAGGTGGTGTCCCCTGGTTAAAGAGAGTCGCGATGCAGATGTTAGGAAAAATGGAAATATTCTCCTGGCGGCGAACTTTTAACAGAATTGGTAGACAAATGGCGGAATTACCTGTATATCGTAATTGAGGATAATCTAAATATGCATAACGATGGTGAGGCTGTAATTAGATCTCTGGGGCTACCGCAAGAGAATATACCGCAGACAAAGCAGGGGCGAGACAGGCTCCTGCAGGTCATCAGGGAATACGTCGAGCTGAAAAAACCCGTTGGACCGTTGTCTCTTGATGAACTGCAGAAGCATTCAGAAAAAATTCTCAAAACTGCAAACCTAAGCCCTAAATACAGGGATTATACGGTAGTACTTTTGAGTAATGAGGTATGGCGGGATACCGTCGCCGGAATCCCCTGCAACAAGCGTTTGCTGCTGCTGCCAAAGTGTCTTCGAAACCAGGACAGATGCCAGGGAACCTTCGACGAGTTCGGCCTTGTATGTGAGCATTGTGGCGGCTGTATTATTGACGAGTTCAAGAGGCAGGCGGAGCAGCTCGGCTATGCCGTTCTGATTGCAGAGGGCTCACCTGTGGTGATGGGCCTTATCGAGACGGGAAAAATCGAAGCTGTAGTAGGTGTTAGCTGCATGTCAGTCCTGGAGCGTGTCTTTCCGTATATGGAGGCTGGGGCCGTTCCGGGCATCGCAATTCCGTTGCTCTACGACGGCTGTGCCAACACGAGTATTGACATTGACTGGGTTTGGGATGCGATTAATACAAGCCGAGATGATCAGGGAAGCCGACTCAATTTGGAAGATTTGCGGACCCAGGTAAACGGCTGGTTCTCAAGCGAATCGCTTGAAGCACTTTTCGCGCCCGCCACCAGTCAAACTGAGAGTTTAGCCCTTAAATGGATGGCAAGAGAAGGTAAGCGATGGAGACCTTTTTTGGCTGTTTGCGCATACAAGGCCCTTGCCGAAGATAAAACGCAAACACTACCGCAGAACCTGCAAAATGCCGCTGTGGCGGTGGAGTGTTTTCATAAGGCTTCTTTGATCCACGATGACATCGAGGATGGTGATATTGAGAGATACAGCCAGAAGACGCTCCATGTTGAATATGGAGTTCCAATAGCTCTTAATGTCGGCGATTTTCTGCTTGGCGAAGGATACCGTCTGCTGGCTAAGTTGGAGATTGCGTCAGATGTAAAAACAGCGGTGATAAACGCCGCCGTTCAAGGACATCGCAACCTGTGTCTGGGTCAGGGGAATGAGCTGGCCTGGACGCATCGGCCAAAGCCTTTAAGTGTAGCCGAAGTCATTGACATATTTCGGAAGAAAACTGCCCCTGCATTTGAAGTCGCTCTTAAGATTGGCGCCATACTCACCGGCCGGTTCGACGAACTGAACAGGCCTCTGGAACAGTACAGCCAGGCCTTGGGAATTGCATATCAAATTCGTGATGACATGGAGGACTTTTATTCGAAAAGCCAGTTCTCTGTTCCTGCTGTCACGCGCCCGTCATTTCTACTGGCGCTGTCATATGAGCAAGCTAAAGAAGCCGACAAGTCACTGCTCGAATCGGTCTGGAATCGCTCGGTTGAATTACATATGGTAGTAAAGGAACTTGAGAACATATTTGCGAAACTGAAAATCGAGCGATTAGCCCTCGATTTGCTCGAATCGTATAAATCACAGGCAATAAGTTCCCTTACGCTGCTAAAGGACGCCAATCTCAAAGGTTTGCTGCGAAGGGTTGCAGGAAAGATATTCAACGATTTTGAAATAATGGGTTGTTGTAATGACTATACGGCAGGACATGCTCAGAACAGCGAGTCGAGCAACGTATCTGCTGAATGATTCGACTGAGCTGGTTATTAACTTCATCAACAAACAGATGTGTCAAGACGGAGGTTTAAAGGCGAGGTCTGATCAAAGTGACTTGTATTATACCGTCTTTGGTATAGAAGTCCTTCTTGCGCTTGGTGCCGAGTTGCCGACAGAGCGCATCTCCAAGTACCTTCAACAATTCGCCGACGGCAAATCACTGGACCTTGTGCATCTTGCTTGCTTGGCACGTTGCTGGGGTGACATAAGGCAATCCCAAAGTCAAGGACTCATGACGGATACCTTGAGTGGAATAGCCCACCACATCGAAAACTATCGGTCTTCGGACGGCGGATACAGCAATTCACCCAGGACCGGGCGCGGCACAGTATATGGCTGCTTTCTTGCGCTGGGAGCATACCAGGACCTGAATATTGAAATGAAAAACTGTGATGCACTCGCAGACTGTGTCAAATCATTACGAACTTCAGATGGAGCATATTCAAATGAGCCGGGCTGTAAAGTTGGCTCGACGCCGGCAACTGCGGCGGCACTGACTCTACAGTACTATTTGGATATACCGATAGACTATTCGGCGGCTGGCTGGCTCCAGCGCCAGTTTGTTACCAGCGGTGGCTTCATTGCGACTCCGGCGCTGCGAGAGGTCGGAATCCCGGATTTACTTTCTACTGCCACTGCACTGCATGCTCTTGCTTTGATTGGATCGTCAATCGATCAGATAAAGAAGGGGGAGAAATGTCTTGATTTTCTCGACAGCCTCTGGTGTGGCGATGGTGGCTTCTGCGGTAGCTGGGCGGACCGGACGCCTGATTGTGAATATACCTACTACGGCCTATTGGCAATGGGGCATCTCAGCGAGTAATTATGGCGGTGGATAAAAAAGCTTTTCACAAGACGCTTGCAGTTTTGACAAATCGATTGCTTCAGTCACGAGTTCCCCAGGGTTACTGGCGCGGACGATTGTCGAGCAGCGCTCTATCCACGGCTACTGCTGTTTTTGCCCTATCAAGGGTCGATAAGACAAAATACGAATCGCTCATCCGCAAGGGACTCAACTGGCTCATAGATAATCAGAACGCAGACGGTGGCTGGGGAGATACGGTCAGCAGCATCAGCAATATCAGCACTACAATGCTTTGCTGGTCGGCTCTGGCTATCGCTGAGAAGTCGCATCGCTGTGAACAAGCAGTTGCGAAAGCCGAATCATGGCTTGCTGATTTTGCTGGCGGGCTTGAACCGGGCGATCTTGTAAAAGCCGTGGATTTGCAATATGGCAAAGACCGAAGCTTTTCGGCTCCGATTTTGACTATGTGTGTTCTGGCCGGTCGGTTGGGTGATACAGACTCGGCATGGCGATTGGTTAAACCATTGCCTTTTGAACTGGCGATATGTCCACATCAACTATTTAAGTGGTTACGCCTTCCGGTTGTAAGCTATGCCCTGCCAGCACTGATAGCTATAGGGCAGGTAAACTATCATCACCGAAGGCCCCCAAATGGACTTGTAAGAGTTCTGCGACATTTATCACATCGAAAGACCCTCGACGTTCTGCAGAGACTTCAGCCGCAAAACGGCGGATTTCTCGAAGCGACTCCGCTGACTTCCTTTGTGGTTATGAGTCTGGCCGGCTCGGCAAAAAAGGACCATGAGGTCGTTATAAAAGGTACGCGGTTTTTAATTGATTCGGCCAGAGATGATGGAAGCTGGCCGATTGATACCGACCTTGCCATTTGGCTGACTACTTTGTCTATCAATGCCCTCGCTGCAAATCCCAATTTTCAGAATGTGCTCTCATTTCAAGAACGGAAGACCATTCGCGATTGGCTTCTGGCGTCACAGTATCATAATATTCATCCCTATACGCATGCTGTTGCCGGCGGCTGGGCATGGACGGATTTGCCGGGGGCTGTTCCGGATGCTGATGACACCGCCGGTGCACTGATTGCCCTGCGTAATCTCCTGCCGGATGATAATATGACCAAAGCCGCTGTCGAAGGCATTAAATGGCTTATGGGTTTGCAAAATCATGATGGAGGCATTCCGACTTTTTGCAGGGGGTGGTCCGCTCTGCCTTTTGACCGCAGTGCACCTGACATCACCGCCCACACTATAGGTGCAATGGGCGCTTGGTTTGATGAGCTGCCCGTCGGCATGCAAAAACAGGTGGACAAATCTATCAAAAAAGCTTTGGCATACCTGCAAAGTAACCAACGAGAAGACTGCTGGGTTCCACTGTGGTTTGGTAATCAGTTTGCACCAGACCATGAAAATCCTCTTTATGGAACAACCAGAGTTCTGTCCGGCTTGTGCCACCTGCCAAAACGATTTAGTTCGGTATATTTACCAATGATGCAAAAAGGTGCCCGGTGGCTCTTGTCGGCCCAGAATCAAGCCGGCGGATGGGGAGCGACGAAATCCGTTAACCCGACTGTTGAAGAAACTGCACTTTCTGTGGATGCCCTCGCTGGGTTTTTGACAATCCCGGCCTTAACAACTACTGAGAGCATAAAATCACCTGTGCCTTCTGAAGCAATTCAATCCGCAATCTCACAAGGTGTTTCCTGGCTCATAGAATATACTCAGGCAGGGGCATCAATTAGCCCTTCGCCTATAGGCCTTTATTTTGCTCGCTTATGGTATTTCGAGCAATTGTATCCCGTGATATTTGCGGCCTCAGCTCTTCAGAAGGTCCAAAACCTGAACATTGTCACTTGACTTGTCGTTAAGAGGTGTCATCTGCTAATGCCTGTCTGAAACATGTAATTTTTCGGTTAAAGGTTGAATTTGCCTTTAGAATTAAACTACTACCGCCTGAAGGCAAGTAGCTTTACGGATGGGCTTTAAGCCCACTAAAGTTCACTTTCTATGCGAAAATATCCATCTTCAGGCTCTTTGCTCTGAAGCTCGATATACTGCATATTTTGGTATGCTGCTGAAAGTGTCTTTGAATCTCTTGATGAGTGCCCTTTGCATTTTGTCCCGAAATAAAGAGGTACGCCAAACCAAGGCTACTCGCCCAGCTCCACCACAGGGCATCACAAGATAGCACTTAGCCGACGCTCCCATTTCGGGAATGCGGCACAAGCACTGCTTCTACGGTTAAAAGCCAAAAGGCTAGTGTGGTTTTTAGGGCAAAGTAGTTACTTGATGCTCACGCATAATTTAAATTGTCGATTAAGAGTTGATACTGCTGAAAAAACTCAAAATACGACTGGATATCAAGAATCAAAATGTTGGACTTCAATAGCTTTTTATAGTATTTTACTAATTCAAGATATCCGAATATAAAAAATGAATGTTCGTATTATGATTAGGAGTAGCGCATGTGTAGTAATTGTTTCAAAATGAATCGTCGTGACTTTGTGGCTTTAGCATCTCTTGGCTTGGCAGCTCCGAATCTGTTGGCTTCGAGCTCGTCGTATATTGGAGGAAAACTCGAATGGGACCCGGACCTGCCAATGGTGCAAACCGGCAAAGAACTTATCGTGCAGCCTCTGTTAAGACATCAGATTGAATCTCGTCGCAACCAAACGTCGTGGCGTAATTGGGGTGACGTTCACACCGAGCAAGCCGCACTTGAAGAGGCCGCACGTATCAATAAAGAACTACAGGCATTAAAGCAAAAAGCGGATTTCCCGCTGAAGATTTTACCGGTTGAGCGAGCCACCACGGACGAACAGGCCGTAAGTATAAGCCAGAAAGAGGGCTACGACCTGATGCTGCTCTATGCGGCCGGCTCGAATTACGAGAAGGGGCTGGATCCGTGTATCGCCCTGGGCCGATTCAATCTCATTTTCCTGCGCCACCAATCGGGACCTCTCTATGACTTCTACGAAAATGCACACAATCGCTTCCTGCGCGTGGGCGGCAAGGACTTCGAATACGATCAACTGCGCTACTATGGAGGCATGGGTCCTGATGACATCATCGTTGATGACTATGATGAGATCCTCTGGCGCGTGCGATCTTTTTACGCCGTGCAAAATCTTTTGGGCAGGAAAATTGTGGCGCTGGGCGGAGCGAGCGGAAAAGGCTGTCCTCGAGCGCCGGAGGTTGCACAAGACAAGTTTAAAATGGATATCGTTGAAATCAGCTACGACGACCTCAAGAAACGGATAAGCAGCGCCAAAAGCGATGGGACACTGAAACACGATGTTGAAAAGCTCACAGAGCGTTATCTTAAAATTGAAGGAACAAACCTCAACACCAAAGTCGAATTTATCAGCAACGCCTTTCTGCTTTACCACATTTTCAAGGGCTATATGCGCGAAAATAATGTCACCGCCTTTACAATCCGCCAGTGCATGCGCGTGATCATACCGATTTCGGAAACCACCGCCTGTTTGCCCTTGAGCTTGCTCAACGACGAGGGGTACCTGGCTTTCTGTGAATCCGATTTCACCGCCATTCCTGCGGGCATCCTGCTGCACCACGTTTCCGGAAAACCCGTATTCCTGAACAACCCGACCTTCCCGCACAAAGGAATCGTCACCTGTGCGCACTGCACGTGTCCGCGGCGCATGGATGGAAAGAACTACAACGCCGTCGAGATAACCACACACTATGAATCGGACTACGGCGCTGCACCCAAGGTCACCATCCCGCCCGGCCAGAAAGTAACTATTATCAACCCGGACGCCAGTCAAAAACGCTGGTTGGGCTTTGTCGGCGAGATTGAAGAGAATCCTTATCTGCCGATATGCCGCTCACAACAGGAGGTGAAGATATTGGGTGACTGGAAGCGGCTTATTAAGGAGATTCGCGGATCGCACTGGCTCATGGCCTATGACAACTGCGTACGTGACATGGACTACGCCACGAAGAAGGCGGGCCTGGATTTTCTGAACCTCTCCGAGGCATAGCGCAACGCAGAAGACAACAAAGCAAAAGAGAACCTTGGGGACTAACATATTATTTGTTGCACTTGCGGCGTAGAGGCATCGAGATGGGATCATAGCGTGTTTGGATGACTGACCAGCATATCAGGCAGGGGGATTCGGCGCCGACGCCTCTTATGAAAAAAACCGCCAGGCAGAAGCCAAAGAAGGAAAAGAAATATGTATGGTGTTTCCTGATTTTAAAAAAGGGAGTCTATTATGCGTCGATGCAGCATTAGCCGGGTTTACCCTTTTGTGTTTTTTTGTGTGTTTTATCTGATACCTGCCGCAAACGCAAAAGTAAATATAACTATTACCTCTCCCATGGCGCCGCCCGAATGGGCGCTGCTTGAACGGGAACTGCTGTGCGCCAACGCCGAAGCCGTTGAAGCATTTGCCGATAAGTATCTGGACGAACGGGGGTATCTTTTACATGTCCCGCGATGGGGATCGGTCGATGGAACAGACGACGCCATTGAAACATTTGCAAAATGGCCGCTCTTATATGCGTTGGGGGGACCCGAATCAATGCTGAAGCTATACAGGAAAGCATTGGAAGGTCATTTACGTCAATATACGGAATACAAAACGACAACGACTGACATTGCCAAAAACGGAGCGTACTATAAGGAATTTCCACCGATGATGGACTGGCATCATAACGGTGAAGGAATGCAGGGATTTTTTATGTATGGTTTATCAGATCCGGCAGACGTTCAATATCAAAAACGCATGAGGCGATTCGCCGGGTTCTATATGAACAAGGATCCTGAAGCGCCGAATTATGATCCTGAACACAAGATTATCCGGAGCATCTGGAACGGCAGCAAAGGACCGATGCTGCGGATGGCGACGTGCGAGGATTGGGTTGGTGATCCGGTGGAAGGGAGTTTTCATTTAATTCACAGCGCTACCGGCGCTAAAAAGATGGTCGACTTTAAGGTAAACTATCAGAATATGCTGAACCGCGTAGTGGAATACCTGCCCAGCGCCGGCGATAATCCGCTGAACCTGCTTGCCACGCAGCTGGCGCTGCATGCGTACATGTTTTCTCATGAGCAGGAATATAAAGACTGGTTGCTGGAGTACGTCGATGCGTGGAAGGAACGGACGATTCAGAACGGCGGAAATATTCCCACCAATGTTGGTCTGGACGGGACCCTCGGGGGAGAATTCGAGGGCAAGTGGTATAAGGGAACGTTCGGCTGGAATTTTACGCCCTGGTCGCCGGAAAGAAAGGTAAATGCCAACAGAAACTACTTTGATAAGGGGATGTGGCCCGGTTTCAGCAATGCCTTCCTTCTGACCGGCGATCAATCCTATATCGATGTTTTACGCCGGCAGATGGACAACCTGTATTCAGTAAAGAAGATAGAGAACGGAAAAATACTAATTCCCCATAACTACGGTGATGAGGGTTGGTATAACTGGACAAACGGTCTGTTTATACCGAGACTGATTGAAATCTATATGTGGTCAATGAACCGGAAGGACTTGGAGCGCATTCCAAAGGAGGGATGGATAGGATTCCTGGAGGGAAAGAATCCCGAATACCCCGTGCAGGCACTGCAGCAAGAGTTTTCCAATATCAGGGATAAAGTCGAAGCGATGTATAATGATCCTACCACTCCGGATACGAGGCTGGCGGACTGGGCTTTAAAGCAAACGAATCCGGCGACCACGCATGAATTGGTCCGGCTTATGCTGGGCGGGAATCTGGCAGGAAGAATCTGGGTGCTGCATACTCGTGTACGCTATTTTGATCCGGCGAGAATGCGTGCGGGAATTCCCGAGGATGTTGCCAGTCTGGTAACAAAGATGGATGATAAAATGTCCCACGTGATTCTGGTAAATATTAATCAGACACATCCGCGAACGGTGATTGTGCAGGTGAGCGGATATGGGGAGCACCAGTGTTTGCGCGTCGAAACAGGCGGGAAGGTTATCCCGGTAAATCAGAGGTATTTCACCGTTCAATTGGCGCCAGGAGCAGGCGCTGAATTGACTATTTTCGTGAAACGATACGTCAATCAGCCGACATTAGCTTTTCCATGGAATGGCAATGATGTCCCAGTTGAAATAGAATAATGAAAAATAAAACATTTTTTGAAAGAATGAGAGCATATATTATAAAAATGCGGGGGACGATATCTGGGGACACCATACATATTATTTGTTGCACTTGCGGCGGTGGGGCTTTAGGATGTCAAGAGATGGTAGATTATTTCACTATTTATGTAAGGAGCAGTTTATTATGAACACAAACCGTAGACATTTCTTTAAGACAGTCGGCCTTGGAGCCGTGGGAATGCTGAGTACGACGAGTGGCGCAAGTCAGGTCAAAGAAGGGGGAAAACATGTTTTGTACGATGGGCAACCTTCCTTTCGCAAACTAAGAGAAGAGGCAAAGATCACTGACAAAGTACTGTTGTCTTTCGAAGGGCTGCGGGTGACAGATGTTCACGATGGACTGGATCAGGTTGGACTTAGAGATCAATTCATGGATACGGACATCAGACCCATTTTCCCCGGAATAACAATTTGTGGCCGTGCTTTGACATCAAGGTATATTCAGTCCAGCGAAACAGTACCAATGGTGACAAGGGATAAATATAGAAATGAATTTATGAAGAAATGGGCCAGGAACAAAGTCGGCTATCCTGCATTCAAGTTCGCCAAACCGGGAGACATCTTGGTTACTGATTGTTCAGATACAAAGGTCGGGCTCTGGGGATCCAACGTTTCACTAAGTGCCGCGAAACTGGGAATACTTGGATACATTACTAATGGTGCTACACGGGATGTCAACGAACTGAGAATTCAGAACACCCCCGTGTTTTGTAAGTATATTGCTGTTCCGAGGACAATGGGACGGTTGGAGCATGCCGAATCGAATGTAACAATCACGTGCGGCGGTGTCAAAGTATCCCCGGGAGATATCATCGTAGCCGATGACGACGGAATTGTAGTGGTGCCTGCCGGCGTTGCCGAAGAAGTGGCTTCTATCGGCCGAGAATATCTTAAAGAAGATATCGGACAACGAAGGGCAAAATATATACAACTTGGTATGCCTTTGGACGATACTGTTCAGCTATAGTCTGAAAAACATCTCAATTATGGTTGAACCTGCTTGCTTTGCGGCCTGAACGTTAGAGCGGAACATCAATGGACTGCCCGGATGTGCATCATCCGGCGCCGCATCGACGGACTTCGCCTTCGGCTCTCCGTAAGCACCGTAAGGCATCCTGCCGTGAGGCATTCCTTACGGGACTTTCAGGAGAGTCCCGAGCACAACGTGACAACGAAAAATCGGTCAGTTTGAGTATAATTATTTCAAGGAGAAAAGTCTTATGTCGAAACAGAATAAAATGGGAGGTACTTTCCTGGGAGTATTGGTACTGTCTTCAGGAATATTCATGGGTTTTTCAATTTCCAACAAAGGTAACAGCGCACCAGGAAATGTCAATTTAGCCGGGTGGCGTGGGGCGCCGTCGGATGAAGTTGCCTTGCTTACGCACGTAGGGATTAGCGCTTATAAAATAGATGAGTGTATTGAATTCTATGGGAAGTATCTGGGATTAAAAGAAGCATTTCGCACTAGTAATCCCGACGGCTCCGTTCGATCAGTGTATTTGTATTGTTCCCCCAATACTTTTGTAGAACTGTTTCGTGCTAAAGAGCCGCTTCAAGGAGAACATCCGCTGCACATAGCTCTGATGGTTAGAGACATGAAAGCAACTGTTGAAAAGATAAAAAAGCGCGGCATGCCGGAACAATACATTAGAAATAAGGCGCCAATTCAAGGTAAATTCGATCATTCCTGGATTTTTAATCTTAGAGATCCTGAGGGGAATCGGGTTGAATTGATGCAGTACAATGAAGATTCATTTCAGTATGAAGCGATCGTCAAAAGAATTGATGCCTTGGCGCAATAGTTAAAAAAAAGTATATTTGCACTCCACTTACCATGTGAATTCACCAACGGGCGGGCTTGTGTGGCATAGACTCCGTCGAGGCATCCGGTCGCGGACGATGATTACTTTGTGTTCGCGACCAGATTCCTCCATCGTGGCCCACCGGGGGCTGTTCCGGATGCTGATGACACCGCCGGTACACTGATTGCCCTGCGTAATCTCGGTCTGCCGGATGATAATGTGACCAAAGCCGCTGTCGAAGGCATTAAATGGCTTATGGGTCTGCAAAATCATGATGGAGGCATTCCGACTTTTTGCAGGGGGTGGTCCGCTCTGCCTTTTGACCGCAGTGCACCTGACATCACCGCCCACACTATAGGTGCAATGGGCGCTTGGTTTGATGAGTTGCCCGTCGGCATGCAAAAACAGGTGGACAAATCTATCAAAAAAGCTTTGGCATACCTGCAAA
>Ga0307378_10004199_pt1 | contig 20705 bp, 18 predicted proteins | sample UN1MG_FD_202238 | JGI IMG/M metagenome (GOLD analysis project Ga0307378, IMG submission 202238) | Soil microbial communities from Risofladan, Vaasa, Finland - UN-1 | ecosystem: Environmental > Terrestrial > Soil > Coastal area > Acid sulfate soil | place: Finland: Risofladan, Vaasa | collected... | reverse complement strand
TGGTAGGGCGGAGCACTGGAGAATGTTCGTAGTTCCAGTCGGTGACAATGAGAAATACACCTGACATTGGTTTGTTGCTTTGATTGTAAAAAAACGTTTGAGTCACTTACGATGCCAATTAGACCGATCGATGCCAATTGAACCATAAATCTCGACATGTCAATTCTGCCACTGCTCGAGATGGCGTGCTTTTTTTATTCATTCTGCAATCAGACCAGTGCTATGGAAAAGTTGGAAGACTTTTTCAAAAAAACTGCACACAAAATCTACGGTCAAACGCCCGACGAAGCCAAAGACAAGCAGATATGCATTTCGTGCAAGTCCGAGGCCAGTAGCTTCCGCGACGAGCTCTGACGTCAAGAGTATGACTTGTCCAAACTCTGCCAGGCATGTCAGGATCGAATCTTTGCAAGCGATGACGATTAGCTGAGTGCGTGATTCGTTTTATTGATAAAGAGTTCTGATTCCGTCATCACGTGTTCGTTGTTGTGTTTAGAAAGCGAGAAGAAGTAGTGCGAGCACTGGCTGAAGCGTGCCAGCAGCGGACAGATTGAGGAGTCGGTTCGTGGTGCCGCGAGCATCGCTGACCTTGTTGATCACAGCTCGCTCTGCCAGAGCAATGTCAATTTCATCGGGAGTTGTCAAGTCGAATCGCGTCATGAGTTGGGCTGCCATGCCAGCTACGTGCGGCACAGCGGCGCTAGTACCGCTCATGTTCACAGAGCCACTGAGGCTCGTGGCAGCAGCGCCGGCAATGTTAGAGCCGGGTGCAAAACCCCAGATACAGTCTCCGTAGTTGGAGAATCCCGAGCGGATGTCATCCGAGCCAACTCCGAGACCGATTCCAAGGCCAGTGGTTGCACTAGAGGCCACCGTGAGAGCGGACTGTGCACGAGCTGGAGAGACCAAGCAGGCGCCATTGTCTGTGTTGCCGTTCCCGGCGGCTGCCACTAGGAAAGCCCCGTGCTGACGGAGATCTGAGACAAGGTTGTCAATACAGATACTGCCACCTCCGACTGTGTTCCAGGACATTGTAACAACAAAAGGAGCAGGTCTGGTCAGAAGCCAAATGAGCGCCTGGACTGCGTCAACTGTTGAGAAATCACAGCTCGAACCTGTAGGTAGCTTTACATCGTTGATTGTTGCTCTGCGGGCCACGCCGTAAGAGTCACCCGCAGCAATGCTCGCCACCCATGTACCGTGATTCTGTGCATTGACGTCCGAGCTGCACGGAGACTCTGCTTTGTACTCGCGCTCAGCACGTCCCTGGAAGTCTTGGTGTTGGATGTTGACTCCGGTGTCGAGAACGTAGATAGTGATGCCTGTACCAGTGCCGATAGGCTGGTACGCACCGTTCAGGGGATAGTCGTTCTCGTCGAGACGGTCCAGATTCCAGTGCGGAGTGTCAGCACTGACTTCAATCTTCACGTTCTCCTCAAGTATGTACTCGTAGCCAGCACGGTTTACGACACGCTCGACCTCGCTGTAGTAGCGCGCAATGTTGACTACAGTGTACCCACTTCCCATCACAATTTCCTGCACCTCAGAGAGACCCTGAAGCTGCGCTATCGTTGTGCGGTCGAGATGGTTTTTGGTCATAAGAATGTGTGTGATGGGCTCTCGCGCGAGAGCAGCACTAACTAGGAGCAAGAGCAGAGCCAGATAGATGTACATCTTCGCAGGTATAACGTTTCAGCTTTCACGTGACAAGTTTGCTACGAATTGGTAATATTCCTTTATATCTATAAGCTCTGAGACTACATACCAGTTCACTCGGCGTTGCATCACAAAAGTCGATTATACATACCTTACTTTGTTGTGCTACTACCGAGTCTTCTGGAAGCCTGTGTGATTACCAAGCAGAAGCACTTTGCGTTGCAGGGAACACTCAACCTTATCAATGCCGAGTCTTACAGTCAAGCACAAACTGGCTGATTTTTTGCTAGTACTGAAACAACTCCCCGGGCAGGTATGGATTCTGCTTGTGCTGCACATGCTGGACGGGTTCTCCTACTTTGCAATCTCGACCAACCTTACCATCTACCTGACTACAAACTTCGATGTGGATGATGTCACCGCGGGAGTCTACTATGGCATCTGGGGCGCCCTCCTGGTGGCATTTGGAATACCGACGGGCTTTCTGATCGACAGACTGGGGATCAAAACCTCGATGATTGTGGGCGCCGTCTTCAACGCCATCTCACGGACGATATTCGCGCTCTCGGACAATCTCGAAATCGCACTAGCAGCGCTGTTCATAGGCACCACGATCGGTGCGGGCTTCTTCATTTCAGTCGTGCATGTTGCTCTCAATCGTTATACTGAGAATGACCAGCGCCACAGCAGTGTGGGATTTGCCCTGCTCTACACTTTCATGAATATCGGTGCAATCGCGGCTATGATTGGAACAGACATAGCTCTGGATATGACGCTATTCTTTGAGGGCTACAGACTACTTTTTGTGATGGGCGCCGCTGCCTCGATAATTTCCCTAGTGATTGTCGTAGTCTTCCCAGCCAAGAATACTGGCGGAACGCCTGAGCCAGAGCCAGACGAGCCGGTTACGCTTGGCGCCTGTTGCCGTATTATGATGGAGGGAGATTTCTGGAGACTGATCGGTCTGAACGTTTTCTGCATCGGCGTGCGCTCTATGTTCCGACACTGGGAGACTCTGCTTCCAAAGTGGCTCACTCGTGTGTACCCCGGAGTTCACTACGGCACGCTGCTATCGCTCAATCCCATACTCATTATTCTCTCGACGCCGATTATTGGGAGTCTCACGCAGCACGTAAAGTATGTGTACTGGATACTGGTCATTGGTACACTGTTCTCCGCGCTCTCTCCGATCCCGCCGTGGTTCTGGATCACCGAGAGTACTGCGCCTATTGTCCTGAGCATCTGTATTTTCACTCTACTCGGAGAAGCGGTCTACTCGCCAAAACACGGTCAAATCACACTCGAGCGTTCACCGAAAGGCAAGAAAGGCATCTACAGCGGCCTCATTCCCATACCATACTTTGCAGGAAACATATTCTCAGGCTTGTTCTCCGGCTGGCTACTCGATACCTACTGTCCAGAGCTTGATTATGGCTCGGAGGAACTCTTGTCGAACACTACACTGTCCGGAAGCTTCTCGACAGAGGCTGAGTGGGATCCGATGCGCGCCTACCAGTGCAGCAAAGTCTGGGGATGGATTTTGGCTAGCGCAATCACGAGCCCAATACTTCTGACCATCTTCTATAGAGTACTGAACAAGAAGGAGACAGTCGAACAGAGTTACTCGAGGTTTAGAGAAGAAGCAGAAATGGATGAATTCAGTGACGAGCACTAAACGATTGCAATAAAGTAAAAAGCTATCCAGTCGCAGGAGGCGTCCTCATAGTTCCACTTCGTCTGATTTGAGTTCGTTCATCTGTTTGCCGACGTCCTCGAAAGATGGTCTGTTGACTTTAAGTGCAAATTCCTTGGCTTTGATTTGTAGCAACGCAATAGCCGCAGCGACTCGAATTCTCACCTGTGAAGGGCTGATCACATACAATGCATCTCCGTCTTTAAAATTCTTCGCGTACATCCAAGCGAGAGCAAGAGCCATTGAAGAGATTAGATTTTTCCATTCCTCTTCTATATCAAGCAGTTTGACTCCTTCGATTTTGAACTTCCCCATTTCTGTATTCAGATTTCGAAGAAAAACAGCGGAGGTGAAATCCATTCCTTCGAATGTTCGTCGGACCACTGTAAGTCGTGCATCTTCGGGAACAGAGTCTTTGAAAGAAAGTGACTCACGGAGATTGGTTAAAATATTCTTGTTGTCGCCGGTAGCATTGTTTTGATCCTCAACGCCTGGATCGATCGCAGCAAGAAACAACTCCCACCGACTGAAGTTGCGTTGTTGACGATTTTTCGCCCGCAGAGCCAGCAAGCTTTCAAATCCGTTTTCCATCAAGAACGCCAGCCGCACAATTGTTCCTCTTCTAGTTTGCCAGTGTTTGGCCCAATAGTAGGCTAGCTCATGCACGGCCTGATGCATTGCGCTCAGCAAGGTGTATTCTCCTAATTTTTTGAATGGATATTTTTGCTTGTTTCCAAACTTCATTTCAACAATTCGATGCATAAACGAGAGAGCGATCTTGTCTGCAGCATTTACAATGGGTCTCTCCGAGGGTCTGCTTGCATAGACCTTTTGGAAGTCGCCGGGCGCGTTTTCTTGAGTTTTCAGTTTTATGTTTTCGACAAGCTGAGTAGCCAGTGGACTTTTGGTTTCCTCTCCACAAAATAGAACCTTAATAAGACTAGCTTCAGTGGCCGGGTTCTCGTGTTCTGCGAAGTGACCGTCCGACCAGTCCTTGGCTTGGCATGTCTTGGAGCAGTAGATTTTCCCGCAAGAACATTCCTTGTTGGCATCCTTTTCGCACACTGTGCAATACAGCGTAGACATTCCCAGCTCTTTTGATTCTCTAAGAATATGAGAAATTGGGTTTTCATTTATTGAGCAAATACTTCAATTTTCAAAGTTTAAATCGTTCAATCCTGCTCGACTGTCAGCTCTGTGATCTGCTGAGTAACGAAGAGCTCCTTCTCAAGTGCCTCTATGACTCGGGTTTCGTCTTTGTACTGCGACCAGTCGATGTATATGACTCTGAGCTGGCGCGAGAGATCATCCAGCAGTGTACGATAGTGCTTCTGCAGCAGGGTCAAATATTCAAGAGTAATTCCCTGCTCGTTTTCTCGACCGCGCTGCTTGATCCTCTCCAGCGCGGTCGTAGGGGAAACACCCAGAAACACCACACAGGTGGGATGCCGCATAGTCCGGAATACCGTCTCGTAGAGCTTCTCGTAGACAGCGAGCTGAACTTCGTCCATGTGCCCGAGTTCAGTCAGTGTGCGGGCGAACGCAAGGTCCTCATAGAACGAACGATCCTGCACTGCTCCCTGAAAGCTCCAGGTGATGTTGTGCTGTTCGGCCAGCCGGTTGCTGAGGAGATCAACCTGCAAGGCGAATCCGTACTTTGACATATCACTGTAGAAGAGCTTCAGAAGAGTCTGATTCTCGACCTTTTCCAGATAGAGCGGAACTTGTAGCTTCTCTGAGAGCGCCGTGGCTAGAGTGGTTTTTCCCGCACCGATAAGTCCACTGAGGGTGATGAACTCGTAGGGTAATTTCTTGTCGCGTGGAGTTGACATAGTTACACTGTTATATGTTTTGGGGTTTTCTTGGAAATGATAGTTCGAACAGAGGTGTTGACATTTGTGCTTGCTGTTATTCGATGCCAATTGGAGTCTCGCATTTTACCTACTATTTTTGAAACATCAAGAATACGATCTAGAGAGTTCATCACTAAGGCGTACTCAGAAGGCATGACCATACCCACTGCCGGTATTACGAAGAGCAGCATCTACCACGACGCCCGAGAGAATTTCTACTGCTGTGATATCGGCTTCAGCTCCGAAGAGCCTCTGTCCATGTGCAGCTACTGTTCTGAACTATTGTGCATGCAATGCAGTAGAGTCTGTTCCGACTGTACGCAGATTGTCTGTGAAAACTGCCTTTTGTATGGCGATCGGGGGCCAATTTCCTGTCGCGTCGCAGCCGCAAATATAGCAAAAATAGATCAAGAACTCACTGAGCCTTTTACATTTTGCGCCTTGACGTCCAGGCTTACTACAGTAGAGTCCAAATACTTCAAAATCATTCGCAACTTCATTGTGGGACGCTTCACAAGCTCGGCCGGAACTTGGATATTTCGACCACCAATGAATCTGAAGGATATTGAGAATCGTACGCTCTACATGCGTTCCTACAGATCACTGCAATTGACTCGCCTAGTGGAACCCAACAGCCAAGAATATTTTTCAGTGTTCTGCTGGATAGGGCCCCCAACGGACGCACTGAAGGCGCATATGAAATCGCTGTCCATGATAGTCCTGAAATGCCCTCGCATGTGGGTTGCGTTCGTGGCGCCCTCCGATCCCTCTGTTATCAAGCACATTCGTATAGAGAATCCAGTTTTATAAAAACTTAAATAACCTCAGTCATGATCACCATTTAGAGAAGCAGGTTTACAGGTGGAGAACTGAATACGTTCTAGAAGTTCCGAGCAATGTAGTCACTGCCATAGGAAACGAGCACTTCTGCGCCTGCGGGAATGTCGGTAAGGGCGCGCAGAAAGACTCTTGTGCTAGCAATGTCCCCGCAAGGATGTACCGTTCCCTCGTGATCGTATGTCCAGAACTCTGCGTTCTTATGCATATCTGAACCGTATGGGTCGTTGGCAAAGCTTCCGATCAGGTGATGTGGTAGATAATAGTCGTCGAGTGTAAGATACCCGGTCTGGCGCCCGTCCAGTGCCTCTCTGCCTAGCACTGTTGCGCGCAAGTGTGTATCGGCTTTGTGGCGCATCAACTGCTCGCACTGACTCCGATTGAGCACTCTTCCGCCGTATTCGGTGATGAAATCTCCGCGTTGGCAGGGCTCAGCGACGAAGAGACCCTTGCCTGCACCGGGAATGGAGGAGCGCTTGACACAGCACTTCTTCAATACTCTAATCAGAGGCTTGCAATGCCGGAGAGTGATACTCTTGGTACCACTGATCATAAATGTCGGCATATCACTATGTTGTGTGATTTTGTAACTGTTGTAATTTTTTTTGGAATCATAACCTCTGCAGTTCGACCGATATGTTTATGACCTGATGACAGGTTGCAGTATCCGAGGAAAGGTGACAGGTTTCCTCCGTTTGGTCTGTGACTTTTTTTTTGGAACCCTCCCATAACCAAATAATGAGCCAGCACCGCTCAATTTAAGAAAGCGCCAGAATGAGTTTTCGTAGTGGCCATTGCATACTCCCTTTGCCTTTCCCTCACACTTCTCACTAGAAGACATATCCCCTGGATTAAGTATCAGTAGACCGAGTTGGGGTTGTACACGTAACCTACATTGCTCCCTCACTCCCAGCCTTTGCACTTGGATGGTCCTAAATTTTTTGTCTGGTTTTTCTTTTATGTACGTTATATAGTTGAATTGTTGGTAGAGCGGACCAGCTCAAGCTTGCTCCAGCTTCCGTGGTGCAGAACCCCGTAATGTCTGCATACTTCGTCGTGTTCTTCGTACCAAGGAGGCGTTGCTTCGAGTGCTGTAGAATCCGGAGGTTGATAGTCTCTAAGAATGTGTTGCCGAAGTTTGTCGCAAAAAAGCTTTCCAATCGGAGTGCGCCAGTTATAGTACTCTAATAATGCGTCGGAACAGCGGTAATAGTCGTAGAAGTACTTCCACGGATTAGTGTGCCATCCTGCATCTGCTTCGACGATGTCGACAAACCGCTCGACGTACAATCTTTCCGACTCCTCGTAGCTGAACGGCTGGCCCCGAAACTTCGGCTGCGGAGACATTCCTGTGCAATATGCTTGGACGTAGGGAACTCCAGCCTCAACACAGGCGGAAAAAATAACCGGAATCAGGTTCCATTCGTCGGCGGTGATACCGACGTGTCCGCGATGAAGAAAGAATGAGGCTGAGCCGGTTATCTGACGTACATGAGATTGGAAGTTTTCGTCGTCATGCGGCAGTACGCTCCCGATAATGATAGTTGGAAATTGCTTATAATCTGGTAAAAATCCAAAGCCAGATACAGATTCTTCAATGAATGCTTTTTTCAGCTCAAAAAGATAATCGACGTTAGTGCAAGTCATGAAATACGAGCGTGTTTATGTTTCTATGATGTCAGAGTGAACTATACAGTTGAGCCAATTGGCATCGTTGCAGTCGAGCCAATTGGCATCGATTCACCTGCATCGATGCCAATTGAAATTCTAAAGTCTCCTACGTTATTTAATTTCAGAATAGCACAACATTACAACCTTTTTTGCTCTCTCCTTTCTAATCTCTGCTACATCGAACCAACAAAGCCAAATTTTGAAATGCGAACCAGAACTGTAAATCGATCTGTTGCCCGTCGAAACGAGACCCGTACATCGTCTCACACCAAAAAGAAAGACCTCCCTGTTAGAGATCGCTCGCCCACACGGGTTCCTGAGGCTCCCTGCGCAGGAAACGATCTGAGTATAGCGCGACTAGAGGCCAACTCTCGATACTCTACCATGGAGGTGCTCATCATGATTATGGCCTATCATTGCGAGGAACAGGCAGACACTCCGGAAAATCTCGTCAAGAAAGCGTACAAGCACATAGGATACACAACTAACACTCGGGCGGTACTTTGCACGCTTTACAAGTACAAGTACAACGCCACGTACGAGCCAGAGATGCCTTTCGAGAAAATCTCTCGCAAGTGGAAGCTCAACAGCAATGCAAAGATTGGATTCGACGATCCAGCGTGGGAGGAGTTCATTTTCGCTCGAGTTGCTGAACCGGAACAGTGCGCGCCTCAGGGAAGCATAGAATCGGAATCCTCGGAGGCCTCCTCTCGCACAGAGGAGGAACTCGTTGTCAGCAAGAGTCTGCTTGAACTGGGCTCTCGCCCGGACGATCTTGCGCGGCGCGTGGAACACCTGGAGAAGGAGATTGCGCGTCTAGTGAAGATAGAGAAGAAGTACGAGGCGTTACTCGGCGACACTGCATAGAGTCATCCGATATCGTGCTCTATCCCAGCTTATCTAACGAACCCGAAACGCATTTCTCTAAGTAAAATCTGTCATTTCGAACTCAATTGTCATCGATTGGTCTCATCGGTCGGCTCAGTCAGTATCCGTCCAAAGAGCATAACGCTTTGTCCTTTCCAATACGCAAAAAGAAAACCAAATGGCAAACTACGAAGACGATATTCAAGAGCTCAGAACCTACGAGTATCACTCTAATGGTAACGCATGGGAGTTCCTTCCAAACGAATTGGAATTGCTAAGAGACAACAACATGGATCATCTTCGTTTTTCATGGGGCTACGGCGAGCCAACTGGAGAGCGGGTCATGCGGAACTACGAGACTCTGACGCATATTCTGAACCCGAGTGGGGGGAGATTGCTGCAGGAGTACACGGATGTCCTCTTCCGCGTTCTCTGGCATGTCCTAATTCACGGCCACACGAGAGTTTTCTTCACCGATGCATTGCCGAAAATCGACAGTCAGACTGGTAGGATTCTCGAGTTCATGGGAGAAACTGTTTGGACCACTATGAGCGAGATTATCAGTGCATTTCTTCACGAGAACAATGTTGAAGAGCGATTAAACTTTCTGGCTTCCATAAGCCTCGAAGGTGCATCTCCCGGATTTGCCTGTCTGATCTACACGGCCCGGCAGATCTTCCTCCTCTCGAACTGTGCCGTCAACTACCAGAAAATCGACAAGGCTGCTGATGTTTGGATGCAGCGATTGAAGGAACTGAACCTCTGATGACTCTGTATGCTCTCACTCAAATATTCTAACGTACCGATAAACTTTCTCCTTGACGATAGGGGTAGCCAAGAATTATTAATATGATCATAAAAATTTTTATGGTGATTATTTTTCGTGTGGCGCGCGTTGCGGAAAGCCGTGTTGGTACCAGTGCCTTTGTACCATCCGTCAATTCAACTGCCGGACCATCCTCACAGTGTCGTTCGCCGTTAAGTCTATAAAAGGTCCCATCCTCGTTGTTTGTCACGGTAATCAGTTTGGGAACAGCGCGTACAAGCAATATAGCTCGATAAACGTCTATACCCTCGTAGCAAAAGCCTGCTTCGGTTATCATGAAACTTGCCCTACTCGCAACCTTGTAGTATTTTTCATGGATGACGCCAATTGGCATCGATCAGTTCAATTGCCATCGATGAGCGCGAGGAGAAATTCAGTTCGAACTCAACAAAAGAACGCAACATGTCTACCACTAAACTCAGAGTTGCTACCTGGAATATCCTGGCCGACAGTCTGTGCACTGACGACGACCAGGGCTTTCCATTTAGCTCTCCGGAGGAGCGTGATCCACATCGACGCGCGCGTTTGCAGTACAAAATCCTGGCTCAGCAGAAAGCGGAAGTCATTGCGTTGCAAGAAGTGGACGATATCGATCGTCTGCAGCCTTTCCTGGAAGCTATGGGCTATGCAGTGCAGTACACGCAGCGCGAAACTGCTGTCCTCGGAACTGTCCTCGCTGTGAAGAAAACACTCCTGATCATCTTTTCTAGAATAGAACTGCCAGATGACAGACAATTGAATACAGCGATGCTGGACGTCGAAGGACGTAGAGTTATTGTGGCAACTACCCATCTGAAAGCCAAAGCAGAGGGTGAAGAGAGTCGCAAACGTCAAATAGCACGCATTCTTGAAGCTTCAAACGTAACGCCATGCATTCTCCTCGGCGACTTCAACGACACCCCTGACAGCCCTTGCATTCGAGAGATGGCGAACGCAGGATTCGCTAGCGCTATCGACGGCCCAGACTCCCAACCAGTGTTCCCCTTTACAACGATGAAAAAACGCAAAGGCCCAGATGGTCAAACAATGACTGTGTCTCGTGTCGAGGATTACATCTTCTTCAAAGGCTTGAAGCTCGCTTCTTCTCAACTCGAACTGCCTGAGCGTGTCAACTTTGCGAGTCTTCCGACCAAATACTATCCCTCGGATCACCTCCTTCTCAAAGCTGAGTTTCACTTGAACCACTGAGTAAACTTTTTGTGCGTCTGAAAATTGTCAAGTCTTTTTTATGGTGATCATTTTGGTGTGGCATGCATCGCAGATTGTGAACATGTTCAAAGGAAACCTGTCAACTTTCTGCCGAATCAAACTTGTAGTGATGTCTTCCCGGTGGGTAGATAAGTGGCTGGGCCATCCTTGGGCTGTACACTAGTACGCCGTGGTGGTACCACATTTGGTAGCCATCTCAATATTCTAACGTACCGATAAACTTTTTTTGACACTATACTTTTACTGCTTAACATTGTGTGCGCTTGTTGTCGACCCTTTTCAATCGGCATAGTATCTACAGCGTGGGCGATGCACCCTCCAGTCATTCTTCTGACACTCTGAAGAGCAGTAGTATGCCAACTCGCAAGAAGTACATACAAAATAGTCGTCGGTGTGGGTACCACAAGAATCGCAGAAGTTGACGTCTATGTGGTCCAGAGAAGCGTCCACACTCACTCTGTCGATGTCGATATCGGCACGCGGTCCGGGACGTTCGGGGGTACCGAGTTCGTCCAGCACCTTCTTCAGCACTGCTGAGATGTAGCCCCCGACCTGGGACTCCTCAAAGCGCTTCTCAAGACGTCTGTCTACGCCAATACGTTTGCCCGCAAAGAGAAACGCAGCGTTAAGCAGTGTAATAAATTTGCTCTCCAAGAGTCGAACACTGGAGCCTCTCTCTTTCGCTCGTAGATAGTCATTCCACAGATCCCTTATCATTTCGGCAACTTTCCGAAAGTACAGAAGCTCGAAGCGCTTCTGTAGCGCCAGCGCGGCCCACTCCAGACGAGTGGTGAATTCAGCCACCACACCGGGACTCACTTGGAGACTTCGCAGTGCTGCCGCGAGAGAGACCGTCTCAGTGTTGACATCCACTGCGTAGAGTCGCACAGACTGGCCTAGCGCTTGTGCTTTCTGCTGAAACTCGCTTTCCGGCAGTGTACCGCCTTGTGCAAGAATAGGATTGCCGGAGAAATCTAGCGGGATAGAATCCACGGTCACTTTGATCGAAGCTTCTCCGCTGCCGCTTCGCTCGGCTACGAGTTGCTTAACCCGCTTGTCAAGCGCAATGTAGCGATTGTCCAGCGCCTCCCAGCTCTGTTTAGTGCTGATGCTAATGTGCACCGCGAGACTCTCAATGTCCTCGACAATGGAGCGGTAGCGGTTCTGCAGCGCGCGGTAGACTTCAGCCACAGTGCTTTTGCGGAGCGGCCATGCAGTGGCAGTGCCTGATTCGTACTCCTCTCGTTCTACATAGTAGACAAGCTGAGAGATGTCCGGTTCAAAGGAGTTGAGCGGCTTCACGATGTCCTCCACAACTCTCACCAGAAGGTTTCCCAGCTCTGATGCACTGGCAACCAAAGAGAAATCGGTCTCAGCCAGATCTAGTAGTAAAGCGCGGTATTCGTCTCTGTGTTGCTGATACTCTTCAAAAAGACGAGCCCGACGTCGAATGGCCAGCTCCTCTGCAGGTTTGAGTCCGAGTTTCTCCGCAGGGCTCTTTTCACTCTCGCGTTTCTCCTGCTGTCGCGGTGCAAACTTGAGCTGGCGGAGACGATTTCGCTGTGCACGCACAATCTCTATGACTGTTTTCTCTCTCGGAGGAGCCGGAGGTTTTGGAGTGCCAGGCGCCGGAGGCGGCGGAGGCGGAGGCGGAGCCGGAATGCTTTTGGGGATGATGGAGACAGGATCCTCCTCGGTTGCTGGCGGCACCAGTGCCAAGCCCGGCACGTCGTCCGGGGACAGCGTCTCGGCGGAGATTAGAAGCCGTAGCGACATTAGAATTCACCAAACTGTTAAGAGTAGAACATACTGCAAAGACGATAATAGACCGGTACATACAAAAGTACTTTATTAGGGCATAAGTTACAGGACACTTGGTGGGAGGTCCCAATTGGCATCGATCTTGACGCCAATTGGCATTGATTTTTCTGGCTGCCTCGTCAGTACATAAAAACACACAAACACTGAAAGTCGAAGAGTATTCCTGGTCCGCAAAGCTACAAAGACCTCAAGAGCAACAGAATACGAAAACTTCGTACGGAATTATGCCAGCATCAACATCGATGACTTTAACAACTGCGAATACATGGCAGAACATCGACCGCAAAGAGAAAACCGAGATGTGCAAGTACGTATCGAGATGCCAAAAGTGTCCCTTTGCCAGACGCTGTTCCTTTGCCCACAGCGAAGGCGAACTCCGCAAAATTGCACCCTTGCCACAGAACGCAAGGAATTATAAAACACAAAAGTGTAAAAACTACCACAGCGGAAATGGCTATTGCCCATACGGAAACAAGTGCAACTACATTCACGGAGAGACAACAAACTACCTTATCGCGCTCTGGACGTGCGCGGATCTCGATCTTGCCTCTGATAAAAACTATGACCAGTGCCTCTCGCGGATGCTGCCTACTGAGTCGCCTCCAAAGAAAAGTCGTTTAATGGACATCATTACACACTACTAGTTGCTGTGTGAAGAACCAGCGCATTGGCCAGTTGAATAGTACTCTCGCGTGCCTTAAAGCTCATAAACTATGTACTTATCTCTTTTACATAAACGCGACTTTGTTGCTTCAGTTTTGTCTCCGATCCAGATCAAAATAGTTTTTAAGGGCACTATATAGTGGTCTGTGAAAATCATGCCTTGGAATTATAAGGACCAAAAAACACAATAATAGTGTAATTGTGTGAAATAGAACCATAAAAACTTTCGGGGTACAGTTGAATTTATACTTCTGAATTTTCGATAACAGACTTTTTAGTATATACGGCTTGAAATTCTTATAAAGTAGGGGAAAAACGAACACGTTAGTATATAAGACAATGCTATATAAGTAGCGGGTACATAGTATATAAGAGCAGTCTGAACTAAAATTACTAATTCTTAGTATATAAGAAGAATTTTTTTAGAACTAGAACCCAAAATGTCTTATATACTATGGAAAATTAGTTTATAAGAGGTGAACAACTAAAAATCAGGGTTTTCTTAAAATGGAACGTGAACATGGTCTTATATAGGAAAATCGCCCATTATAAGTAAAACCTCTCTTAAAAATTTTCTTATGTTTCTAAATTTGAAAAGTCGTGAAAAATAGAAGGTTAAAAAACTTAAAAATAAAATTATATAGGAAGATAATACGGTCTTATATAGTAACATTTAATTTAAGAGTGGTTTATGACTACTTTATAAGACATGTTTATAAGAGGTGCAATTTCAGAAGTATAAAATCCAGAAGTATAAGGGTTTCTTAAAAAACATTCTCTGAGAATTTGGGCTGTTATGCGGGTTTAAGACATGATTTAGTCCGTGTGAAGTTTGGTGCTATATAGTTGTAATTACTATATAAGAAATATAGAAGTAGAAGAAATCTTATAATTAAAAATTTTGCCTTTTAGCTGTAATATGGGCTTATATACTATGGAAATGTGATATCCACGAAAATAAAGTTGCACGAAAGGCCATGTTTTTGAAAAAAAGTCTCGAGTGTACCCCGAATTATGGTTCTGTTCGTCCAAAAAAAATCCTTATATACGAAAAAAAATGGTATATTTGGCGATAGCGGGTACACCCCTATATACTAGTTTTTGCGTTCGTTTTTAAGATCTATTTGGCTAACATCTATAAGTCATAATCAAATATCTCTTATAAACGATTTGGAAAATTCAAAGCAATTATAAGAGACTAACCCCTGGCTGCATGCCACCCGAGAAGGTTGACGTGAACAAATTATTTTTTGGAGGAAAACTGTCACCTTTCCTTTGGCTGTTCGGGTACATTTCGGAGTTGGACCGGATCAACCTGAATTTTCTCCGATGCAAGGGCCCTGTAACTTTCTCGTGGAACTCTCTGTGAAAGAACGAAACCTTGAGCGCCTTATCTCTCTCTCAACGCTAGGTAAAAAAAAGACGCATCATAGTTGGTTCGCAGTAGTTTACTTTTTTTTCATCATTGACAAGTTTGAAAGGTGGGTTTCGTAAGAAGTGGAGGAGGGATGATAGAGTGAGGTTCGGTAACGGATTGTGTTTTCTGAGCCGACTGTGCTAGACGCAGAGATGCAACTTTGATCACGCGTTCCGTAGGACCCCCGCGGCGCTGTAGAAGCTACCCCCACTAGTTGGGGGTAACAGCATTCTGCCATTCCTTTCCAGAGGCAATGATGTAGTCAAAGTGGAGCAAAAAGCTAACGGTCTGGTGCTTGTTGAGGAGGTGTTCGGAGACCTTCTCGCCAACAGTGGTGATTGCGGGATCGGTGTCGACGTCAGACCAGTGGGTGTTGTCTTCCTTGATGAGCTGGATGGGCCACTTGAAGAGGTTCACGAATGGCACCTTGATGTTCTTCTGCTTTTCCTTAATACTCTCGATGACGGAGGAGATCTCGTGCTCATAGAAAAACGTCGCCTTGTTCTTGTACATCATTCTCTGATCGGGGTTGATCTTAAGCTTCGCCATGTTCTTGGGCTTTGAGAGGACTCTCGCGATTTCGGAGTTAGGGAGGACCATGTACTCGCGTTCCTCGATGTCTCCGGGCTCGTGAGGGCATGCGTGGCATTCATTCCACAACATCTCCTCAGTGATGGAGGCACAGTTGAGCTCGGCCAAACGCATCTGAGTCTTGTCGAGTTCGTGGCACTGCACACGGGTGTTGTCCGTGCCGGTGGATCCGGCTGGGAGGTGTACGGCGGTTTGGATGCCGTTCTTCAGGTAGATTTTGCCCTCCATTCCGGGAATCTTCACACAGGTGTCAAAGGGCAAGGTTGACTTGTGGTTGCTTGTGGAGGCACGCACGGGGTAGACCTTGCGCAGATCGCCGGTCGGTGCTCCGTCGCTGTCCAGGTCCTGGAACACCCAGGCGTTTGAGTCTGGAACCTGCCAGACAACTCCCTCTTCGCCGCATCGCTTCCACTGGGAGAGCGTTCCCTCCCAGGAGACCTTGAAGGTTCGACTCTTGACGGGCACGTCGTCGATATCGAGGTTAAGCTTGCCTTTGGCTGGCGTGTTCAAGCGGATGGGTTCGAAGCGTTGGCGCACTTCATCTGGCACTTTGTCTCCGGCGCGTATCTGGCGTCGGACTTGCTGATGCTGCTGCATAATTTTCGAGTAGTCCGCAGAGTTGTTACCAGTCACTCCAAACTCATTCATGTTGTTGTTGCCACGTTGGCTTACACGCTTGCTGACGTCCATGTTTTTTTCTAAGCTACCACTTGGGAGTTCTACAAACTTGACGGTGAACGTTGTATAAATGCCACAAAAGCGTTTTCCGAGTGTGCCTAAGATAGGTGTTGCGATGCTAAGCCTAGAGTATCGAAAAACCTAATATATTGTCCTTGTCACAGGGTGTTACTTCAGCGTTCGTGGAGAAAGTTGAAGTTTTTTTTTGCCTTGCTTGTACGTGTGTACACAGTAGCGCTGCTGTCTAGTGCTAATAGAGAGTACCAGCCAATACTAAACAGCTAAGGTCGACAAAAACCAACCGTTAAGCGCGCCAGTACTGGTTATACGGCGGTGCCCTTGTGTCTTACCGCTGCCTCGTCGAGTGTTATAGTGTATTGTTTAATTACATTGGATTGAAGTCGTTACTGGTGAGTGTGTTCTGGGCGTTACGAGGGCCAGAGAGTGCCGATGTCGAGCCAACTGGGGAGCCCTCCGATCGCAAACGCCAGGCCAGCTTTTCGATTTCTCTCTCTATAGCTTCTCCCTCCTTCACGCGTTTGTCTCCGTATGTTCGGTTGTACTGGAACTTGTCGAGGTAGCGCGCCACGAGCTGAGCGAACGTGTTCGACTGGTCGCTGTTCAGAATCTCGGCAAACAATGTGCCATTGTCCGGACTGTTGCGCAGGCGTACAACGTGCGCTAGGGCATTCTCAATGGCAGCTTTGAGCGTGTCCTTGAAATAGATCTGCCCAATGTTCATTGGCAGAGTCATCCACTTGACAACGGCAAAGTCGTAGCGGCCTTGCCGGTTCTGGAGATAGCGGAAGACTCGCAGCACATCTGTACCGTCGCCGAAGCCTTTCAGAAGCTCTGCGAGATTGACGAGTTCGCTGATCGCCTGGGCTGTGTAGTTGTTTGAGAGTGTTTGAATTTTGCTCTCATCCGGTAGGAGTTTGGGCTGCAGTCTTGCGTTGGTCGAGGTGTCCGTTTCCTCGTCTTCGCTTTCTACCACATCTTCAAACCCCCCTTGGCCTTCGGGCCTCGTGGTGCTTGTTGGCGCGCTGCCGAAGGTGCTAGTGCTGGGAAGGTACAAGTCAAATGTTTTCGGTAGCGTTTCACGCATCAGTCGGGTTAGGTCCTCGAAGCCCGTTTGTAGAAGATCATTTGCAGTCAAGCCTCGCATGCCGGCCACTGTCCTTACAAAGGAAATCAGCTGAGAACGCATGAAGGCTGCAAAGGCCAGAGCGTGCTCTTCCACAAAATTCTCCCCGTACACCTGTGCAGGATGAAAGCTAAGGTAGGTCGTAGCCCTGCCGTCGGCGCCCTTCACGGTGAGCACTGGCTTCTTCTTGCCCCCCACGCCAAAGCGGATTGGCTCGGCGCTTTCTAAACTTGGTAGCTGAGTATCAACGGGGACCAGCGGCACAAGATCATTCGCAGGTCTGATGAAAGGTGCCTTGCCGGTCGCTGTGACTCCCACTCCGTTGTCCCCATTGAGAATACTCTCGATATCTAGCGCAGACTCCGTCATGATCTTTGTGGTGTTATGCTACTAAGTTGAGAAGATCTCAGCTGCAAGTTTATCCTTTTGGAATGCCGTGATAACATTAGTGAGTTTTTGATTTTCGAAATGAGTGTTTACTTTGATGTATTGTTTGGGAGGGTTTAGAGAACTGCTACGATTGTGTGTCGGGTCTGGGCTGTGCAAGTGGGAGACGGCTGTGATTTGTTCCCACAATAAACTTCAGTGCAACAAACTCATAGCAAATTCGATCCTCTAGGAGGAGAAGTCAAGGATGTTGTCGTGCACAAAGACGCGCACGGATATTCCGTCGACTACAACTGTTCTGTCGGCCCTCACTTCGGGGTTCGTCACTCGGGGAGACTTGATGTTCTTCTTGGCGTCAATGATGATCATGTGAGATTCCTGATCCCGGATCGGGTTGAAGGCCTTGTTGTTGATATCCTTGCCCACGGCGGTGTCTTCGCACAGGTGATTCTTAACAAATGTCTCGGAGTTGAACGCTTTCGCCTGATTGATACGCTCGAGTGAACGGAGCACCTTTTCAGTGCGATCGTTTGAGGGTGCAAAGTAGATGTAGTTCTTGGCGGCAAGCGTGCGCTTGTGCTTTTGGATGTACTTCTCCATCCAGCCGACGGCAGTAAGCGAGGGCACATTCTCCGTTTGGGTTTGTGCAGCTGTGCGGAGCGTTGGCATGTCAACTGAAGAGTCCCGAACGCCTCTACTCCCAATACGTCTGCGTGCGTTGTTTACGCCCACAGACAGAGGCTTGGCATCGCCGACCTTCTGCAATCCCCTAGGAGCACTTCGGAGAATTGGGAGATCGGACTCTTTTCTCTGGGACACTTGTACCCGCAACGTGGGCAGGTCGTCGTCTTCGTCCTCCAGTTTCTCGGCGCTAACCAGTGGCCTGAGGGGTGGCATTGTGGAGTTGACCGTTTTGCGCACAAGAGGCGGCATATCGTCGCTGAGTGCTTTGGTTTTGCGCAACGCGGGCATGTCATCGGACACTCGGGGTGTAACTTTTCGAAGTGTTGGCATGTCGTCCGAAACACTGCTGATTTTTCTCAGAGCTGGCATGTCACTGGGAACGTCGGCGATTTTCCTCAGAGGTGGCATGTCAGCGCTGGCCACGGAGCGACGCAGCGTAGGAATGTCCTCGTAGTTCGATTTGGCCGAAAGCCTCGGAACATCTGTAGCTTTGGGCTGTGCCTTGCGCTCCCTGAACTCTGACACTAGCTCTTGATCCTTCAGGTTCTTGAGGAAGTGTTTCCTGAACTTCTCTGGGTTGTGCGAGTTGATCTGCTTCTTCTTGTAGGTTCCCCAGACCGCACTGATGCCGGCGGAAATGTCTTCGCACATCTTGAGATGTTCACGCGCAGGATTGTCAATGCCATGTGACTTGAGGAAGGCAATGGGATCGCGGCATCCGGAAAAGGTGGCGAGAGTGGTGATGACAGAGTTCTGGATCATGCCGGTGTTGCGCATCATATTTTTGCACTCGGCGTGGCTGCTGTCAGCCAGCATAGTGGAAATCTTCGCCACAGCAATGCGTTCCATATTGCGGCGATGAGCTTCAATTTTGTTGTCTTCCTCGGCGTAGGGCGAAGTCCTTGCCTTGTGCGCATGGGACAGATAGTTGTCGCTGTCTCCTTTGTTCCAGTATTCCGACACAAACAGTTCAATGGGAATGTCGACGTACGGCTTGATGTCCATGTAGGCGGCAATCACCTCCTCGTCGTAGAGTCCACTGTAAAGGTCGCTCATTTTGTTTTTCTTCACCTGATAGTTGCACCTCTAAAGAATGTAATATACTACCGCTTTGACGACAGACCTGAAATAAAAAAAACAGATCCGGCAACGAAGTGCGTTCTACTGCATAGATCCCACTAACCGAACTTATGAGATGAACGCTCACTTGCCCGGCTATTAGAGGTAAGTGAGCTATTTAAGGCGTTGCCAATCACAATAGAGTAAACCTGTGGAACATAAGATAAAGAGAGATACACAGAGTCGACGTCTCTCGTAGTCTGTCTCGTCGCGCGTTCCAAATGTCTGAACACGCAGATTTCAACTGTATCGGAAACAACCCGCTGTGGGATGTTCTGTGCTGGATATTCCTCGCCGGCTTTTTCTGGCTTTGGTTTCTGTTTTTCGCGGACGCCAAGGAACGCGAAAAAATCTGGGAGAACACTCACACTAGTTTCGGACCCTCGTTCTTCGCAAGATCGATCTTGTGGCTGATTGTACTAATGCTGTCGGCTTTTGGCGCAGCGCTAGTCTGGAGACAGAAGTGCTGGGACAAGGGGGTGATTGTGCTGCTGCCCTACATGCTGAGCCTGTTGGCCTTGTGGCTTGCTTGGCGATTTTTCTGGGTTTCGCACCGCTTCTTTGCATCTTTTGTTGCCACGCTCTTCTCAGCGCTGCTTGCACTGTTCGCGGCACTGGCTGCTGCAGAGTTCTCCGGATTCTCCGCCTTTGCTTTGATTTGCTTCGCAATAGCGTTGTTCGCCGAAATGTTTCTGGTGTGGGTCTTCTACAAATCCAATCGCGATAGAACCATCGGAAGTCGAGACCTCGGACGTTTCCAGCAGAGAACCGCTCACGCCAACGCAAACGTCTTCGTGCTCTCTCAGAACCCATCACTGCACGTCATTCCTTCAGGATTCGCTGTTGATCCAGAGCCTGAAACATTTGGGGAATACATCAACTCTGAAAAGTCGTCGAGACAAGAACGACTGAACGTTCAGCTTGACTGGTAGTGACTTTGGCGAGGGGCCTGATACCTTTGAACAACGGCGATAAGACCCCTTTCGATACTCGTTCCTTGGCTGGCTATGTATTATTTTTTTACTCTCTGTAGTAGGAGCAAAACAGGTGCAGCAATAAATCGACATTCTCTTAAAGTATTGGTTCGGTGGCTCCTATGTTTGGTTTGTTTCCGGTTTTGGATACGTTAAAAAAATAGACTCCAAAACTGTTCACCCAGCGTTCATCAGACTCCCATTACATTCACTCTTACAGTTGGCGAAACCTGAAATAGCTGAAACGACCGACGTTCATGGGCAGTAAGAAACGTGACATTGACGATTCCAAAAACAGTAATGCACAAGCAGAGAAGAAGCAAAAATGTGAAGATACCGCGAAACCTGATGCAGACATCGCGTTATCAAGCTCTGGTGCCATAGCGAACATACTCAATCCCTACGGAACATCTCTGAGTCCAAGCGTGACAGCGCTTCAGCAGTACGATCTCGAACTGGGTAATGTGGCTGCCGACTCAATGGACAATGTCTACGCACTAGGGCCGGTGAAGAATGTACTCAATGAATGCATTGGCCTGCCGATCCTCAACGCCAAGCACTACCGCATCTCGACGAATTTCCTGGGGCTGGATGAGTCCCTGTCTATGGGGCGGC
>Ga0307378_10004198_pt1 | contig 20705 bp, 19 predicted proteins | sample UN1MG_FD_202238 | JGI IMG/M metagenome (GOLD analysis project Ga0307378, IMG submission 202238) | Soil microbial communities from Risofladan, Vaasa, Finland - UN-1 | ecosystem: Environmental > Terrestrial > Soil > Coastal area > Acid sulfate soil | place: Finland: Risofladan, Vaasa | collected... | reverse complement strand
GAGCTCGAAGACGGGGGGAGGATCGTGCTTGACCCGGGCGACTCGATCGAGATGGGAGTTCTCGAAATGGTGTTCCACACGGCCAGCGAAGAGGAGGACTTCCCGGGCACGTCGGAGGCTGAGGCCGAGGAGGAAGAACCGGAAACAGACGATGCCGGCGAAGACGAGCAAGGTTATTTGTAGACATAGAAAGCGGGATATTACTTCCCGCCGTTGATATTGATTTTCCGCAGCCAATTCATGAACAGCCCGTTGACTTTCTTCCACTCCTGATTGATTTTGCGGGCGTAGCGCGCGATCGCGTACTCGAAGAATTTAAATTTGAACAGGTGCTTCAACCTCATGACGAAACCGTAGAACGTTTCATGCGCTTTGATCTGCAGCTTCTGCAGTTGCAGGGGCATCATTCGCTCGGGCCGGAAGACGACATGGTGGGCGTCGTAGAGCGACCAATCTTCGGTCAACAGCCGGCCGCTTGACCGGATCTTGTTGAACAGGGGCGTGCCGGGAACCGGGGTGAGGATCAGGAACTGCACCGAATTGAGGTGAGTCCGTTTGGCGTAGCGCCAGGTATCCCTCACCGACTGCTCGTCGTCCTCGTCGAAGCCGAGAATAAACATCCCGTGCACTCTGATCCCGAAACGATGGAAGCGATCGATCGACCTGGAAACCTCCTCGACCTTCTGAGCCTTCCTCACACGCTCCAGTGTCTCGTCGTTGATCGATTCGATGCCGATGTAGACCGCCAGGCAACCCGAGCGCCTCATCAAATCGAGCAACTCGAAATCGTCGGCCGCTTCGCTCCTCACCTGCGCCGTCCAGCGTATCTCGATGCGGTTATCGATCATCGCCTGCAGCATGCGCTTCGTTCGGGCTTTGTTCGCGGCAAAATTGTCGTCGACAAAAAAGATAACGCTGGCCCGCTCCCGGACCGAGCGCAATTCCTCGATCACCTCGTCTATCTTGCGGAAACGCATCCGCCTGCCGAAAAGCCTTGTAACGCTGCAGAATTCGCAGTTGAAGGGGCATCCCCGGGAAGTCTCCACCGGGATTATCATGCGCTTCCCCTTATCGTTGAACGACCTGATGAGGCCGAGATCCGGGGTTGGCAGTTCGGCGAGATCGTGCAGCCTGCGGCTGAGAGGATTGCTGACGATCTCACTGCCACTGCGGAAAATCAGGTTGGGGATGCTCTCATAGGTGCCGCCGGCGTCGAATGTCGCGAGGAAATCGCTAAAGGGCTTCTCACCCTCGCCCACCACCACGAAATCGGAGTGGGGCATCGCCTCGTCGGGCAGGAAGCTGATGTGCGGCCCGCCCATGATCACCGGCACGCCGCGTTTCTTGTAGGCATCAGCAATTTCATACGCCCGGGGAGCCGTCGAAGTGATCGACGAAACGCCGACCAGGTCGGCCTCGGGCAACTCATTCATATCGAATCCGGAAAGCTCTTCGACGATCACCTCGGCGTCCCAGCCCCGCTCTTTGGCCATGGTCGCCAATAAAACATTACCCAATCTCGGGATGGGATACTTCGAGTAGATGTGCAGACCCGGGGCCTTGGGCTCGACAAAAATCAGCTTTGGCATCGGACCACGCTCGCTTTTCGGTTTACCCTACGATACTCCCGTTGGCTATCCAATTCAAATAATTTTTATTTGAGCGTGGATTCTGCAATCGACTGCAGCCTGCCCGCCGCCAACCTGCTCAGTCCAGGATTCTGCTGATCACCGGCTCGTATTTCCCGGAACGCTCGAAGCGTGTATTCAGGAGTTTGATGATCAGCAGCACCAGCGCGAACGCCGCCGCGCCGATCCCCAGGCCGATCCATTCCCTGCCCTGCCAGCCGAATTGCTCGGCGAGGGCATAGCCGCCGACAATTCCCGCCACGAGGGCCAAGACGGGCACGAGGAAGAGCAGGAAGGAGGCGGTCAGCAACGCCTTTGGGCGGACGCTGAGCTCCACTCGTTGCCCCGGCTTGGCGCCGGCGTCGTTTCTGACCCCGATCACCTTGCCCTCGGCAGAGACGACGCCGCAAGTGCCCTTGGAGCCGCAGCCTTCGCAACTGGTGGGCGCCTCGAGCCTCACGAACGCGACATCGTCCTCGATGCGCTCGATGCGGCCGTGCTGGCAGATCATCTGCGTTTCGTATTGGCGCTCGCCGCCGGTCTCGTACAACGTATTCATTTTGCTTTCCCCGGCTTAAACCGCTTTAGTCTCAACGAATTACCGACAACGCTGACCGAGCTCAAGGCCATCGCGCCGGCCGCCACAATCGGGCTGAGGAGCCAGCCGAAGAGGGGGTAGAGCAATCCCGCGGCCAGCGGTATGGCGGTGAGATTATAGAAGAAAGCCCAGAAGAGATTCTGCCTGATTATCCGCAATGTCCCGCGGCTCAGGTCGATCGCGTCGGCCACGCCGCCCAGGTCGCCCCTGATCAGCGTGATGTCCGACGACTCGATCGCCACGTCGGTGCCGGTGCCGATGGCGATGCCGATGTCGGCCTGCGCCAGCGCGGGGGCGTCGTTGATCCCGTCGCCCACCATCCCGACTATCTCGCCGTCAGACTGGAGTCTCTTCACAACCTCGGCCTTCTGGTCCGGCAGCACCTCGGCTTCGGCTCGCTCGATGCCGAGTTCGCCGGCGATTGCGTCGGCGGTGCGGCGATTGTCTCCGGTCAGCAGCGTCAGACTGAGACCCATCCGCTGCAGGCGCTCTACCGCTTCACGCGACCCGGCCTTCAGCGGGTCGGCGACGCCGATAACACCTATGATCCGCTTGTCGCCGGCCACAAAGATGGTCGTGTTGCCGCGGCCGGCAAGCTCCTCCGCTCTGGCCTGCTGCTCCGCGGAAGGTGTGATCTCAAGCCTCTCCATGTAGCGCAGCGAGCCGACCGCGACCACGCTCCCGCCGGTCTCGGCAGCCGCGCCCTGCCCGGGAACCGACTCGAACGAAGCGGCCTCGGGAATATCAATCCCGCGTTGCTTCGCCGCTTCGACGACGGCCGATGCCAGGGGGTGCTCGCTGTAGCGTTCCACGGCCGCCGCCAGGGCGAGCAATTCATTCTCCGCAGCGCCGTCGCAGGCCACTATTTCTTTAACAACCGGCTTGCCCTCGGTCACGGTACCCGTCTTGTCGAGGATGATCGCCGTCAGGCCGCCGGCGCGCTCCAGACCCTCCGCGTCCTTGATCAGCACGCCCATCCCCGCGCCCACTCCCGTGCCCACCATGATCGCCGTCGGCGTCGCAAGCCCGAGTGAACACGGGCAGGCGATGATCAGCACCGCAATCGCCGGGAACAGCGAATTAACCAGCTTCGGCTCCGGCCCGATCGCAAACCAGACGGCAAACGTCAACGCCGCGAGCGTCAGCACTACCGGCACGAAGATGCCCGCCACCTTGTCGGCAAGCCTCTGGATCGGCGCCTTCGAGCCCTGCGCCTGCCGCACCAGCTTGATGATTTGCGCCAGCACCGTGTCGCTGCCGACCTTTTCCGCGCGGAAGCGCAGGCTGCCCGTGGTGTTGATCGTCGCGCCCACAACAGCGTCGCCCTCTGACTTCGCCACCGGGATGCTCTCGCCGGTGACCATCGACTCGTCGACGGCTGAGGAGCCGCTGATCACGATGCCGTCGACGGGGATCTTCTGGCCAGGCTTCACCAGCACCACGTCGCCGACCATGACCTGTCCGATGGGAATCTCCATCTCGCGGCCGTCGCGCTCGACGACGGCCGTCTTAGCGCCGAGATCGAGCAGCTTCCTGATCGCCTCGCCCGTCCCACGCTTGGCCCGATGCTCAAGCCAGCGCCCGAGGAGGATGAGCGTGATGATCGCCGCCGCCGTGTCGAAATAGACCGCCGGCGCGACGCCGCCCGCGCTCAGCAATCCCGGGGCGAAAGTGGCAATCGTGCTGAAGATGAAGGCCGCGCTCGTGCCGATCGAGATCAGGCTGTTCATGTCGGCGCCGCCGCCGCGGGTCACCTTCCAGAAGCCGACGTGGAAGCGCGCTCCCGCCCAGGCATAGACCGGCAGCGCTAGCACAAACAGTATGGGATTGAGTATCGAGCGCTCGATGGCGGGGAATCCGGGAATCATCTCACCCATGCTGAGCAAGAGGATCACCGCGGTAAGAGCCGCGCCGGCCAGCAATTGCCTCAGCAGCGCTGCTCCCTCCTTGTCCGCTTCGGCGGCCGGCACCCCCTCGGCGCCAGCTTCATCCTCGACCAGTGCGTAGTCCCCGGCCGACTCCACCGCGCCGCGAATATCCTCGAGCGATACAACCCCCGGCAGGTAAGCGATCGAGAGTGAGCCGTCGCTCAGGTTGACCGAGGCGCTCTGCACGCCGTCGAGCCGGGCCACCGCTTTCTCGATCCTGCCGACGCACGAGGCGCAATGAATCCCTCCCAGTTGGAGTATGCGGTTGGTGCTCTCGACCGGGTAGCCGATTGCGTCGAGTTTCGCCACAATGTCTGCAAGCGCGATTTTTACGTTGTCGAAGTGAACCGTAGCCTCGCCTGTCGCCAGATTCACCGCCGCATCGCCCACGCCGTCGAGGGCCTTCAACGCTTTCTCGACCTTCGCCACGCAGCCGGCGCAGCTTATGCCGCGCAGTTTCAACGTTGTCTGTGTTTTGCTCATAGCCTACTTCATTCTATACGAAAAAGGCGGGGACTACCGTCCCCGCCTGGATCAAGAACTATATTTTCCGTCACTTTGCGCCTTCAATCCATAACGGGGAGCCGTTCGCGCTGCGGAAGCGCCAGCTCTTGCCGTCGACTACTATCCGGCGGGCAACGATATCTGTCTTTTTGCCGCGCGCAACCATGGCTCCGCTGACCGTCATCTCCCGGCCCTTGGCGGGGGCGAAGCCGATGCCGTCGGCGTGCCACTTCGGCGCGACGTAGACGATGTAGCGCTTGCCGCCGGCCTTCAGCACCAGCTCGAAACCGGGATCGAGTTCCCGGCCGTGGGTCCGCGTCCTGCTGCGGACCACGGTGCCGGTGACGCTGCCGGTCTCGTTGGTGTCGTAGGCGGGACTGTAATAGTGCCAGCCCGTGCCGTGCCACAACGGATAACCGTAATTGTCGCGCAGCCTCACCGTTTTGCCGCCCTGGCTGATCTCGGTGGTAATGAGATAGCGGTAGTCGTCGTAGCCGTCCCAATAGGAATCCACAACAGAGCCCTTGAGTTTCACCGGCTCGCTGGTGTTGAGTGTCAGGCCTTCTTCCTCGAGGTACCACCAGGGACCGAGCATCGTGTAGAAGGTCTCGCCTTCTTTGCTGTCGAAGAGGTAGTGCATGCCGTTGCCGGTGTAGTTGCCGTCGCCCCAGCAACTCCAGAGTCCGAGGTTGTCGCGAAGGCTGCCGCGCATTGACGTGACGGTGTCCGGATCGAACCAGGTTGTGCCGTCCCAGCCCGGGCCGCCGCGCCAGATCGGATAACCCTCGGCGTCGCGCAGTTGCAGCGTGATGCCGCCGGCTGTCAAGGTCTGCACGATCAGGTAATCCTCGTCACCGCCGCCCATGTGGCCGAAGCCCGGACCGTAGGGCTCCACCACCGAGCCGGTTACGCTGATGCTCTCCCCTGCCGAGAGGACTATGCCGTTTTCTTCGAGGTACCAGTAGGGCCCGAGCATCAGATCGTATTTCTTTCCGCCGTCGGCATTCAACTCGAAGTGCATGCCGCCGCCGGTGTGGTTGCCGTTACCCCACATCTCCCAATCGTCGAAGGGCTCGCTCAGCGTGCCGGAGAGGGTTGTCACCGTCGTGCTGTCGAAATAAACGCCGCCGCCGCCCATGTAGCCGTGTCCGCCGCCGCCGTGGCCGAGCACAGCCGGCGAGCCGAGCCAGCAAGCGGCTCCGATTATTGCCAAACCAATCGTTGTGAATCCCAGAATGCCTGTTTTCATGAATTTGACTCCTGTATTACCGAGTTGCCCGCGGCCGATCAATAGCCACTAAGGCCGCATAACTACTCCATTATACGGCATAATCATCAATATAATTCTAATGTAATTGAGATTCAAGCTCATTTTACCACCGCCAACATCCCCCCCCCCAAGGTTTGGGTATACGTTTTCACAGAGATTCATTACAATGATGCAGAATTTCATCAGCCAACGAATCTTTACCGGGAGGGAACTATGGACGAGGCGGTTGTAGCGGGCCGGCGCAAAATCTATCGCGGATGGTGGGTCACGATCGCCGGGTTCCTGGCGTTGTTTATCACACTGGGCACGCTGGGCGGCGCGATGCCGATCTTCAACGCCACGCTCGAAAACGAGATTGGCTGGGACCGCGGCTGGCTCGCCTTCGGCTATGCGTGCTTCCTTCTCGGCGCCGGAGTCTGCTCCCCCCTGGTCGGCGTCCTGGTGCAGAAGCTCGGATCGCGGACGATAATGACCATCGGCAGCCTGGAGATGATCCTCTGCGTTGCCCTGATCGCGATGATGCAGAACTTCGCGCAATTCGTCGTGATCATGTTCCTGATGGGTTGCGGGCTGGTGGCGGCGTCGATGGTGCCGGTGCAGAAGATGGTGACGGAGTGGTTCGTCGCCTCGCGCGGCGCCGCGATGGGGCTGGCAATGGCCGGCGCGCCGCTGGGCACCGCCGTCGCGGCTATCGTCTGCAGCCAGATCTTCCCCGTCGTCGGCTGGCGCAACTCCTTCCTCCTCTACGCCGCCGTCTTCTTCCTGATCATGGTGCCCCTGCTGATCTGGGTCGTGCGCAACCGGCCGCAGGACGTGGGGCTCAAACCCCTGGGTTATAAACCTGAGCCCGTGACGGCGGACGATCCCGCAACCGAAGACGCAGTCGCTCCCGCAGGACCCGGTCTGCTGCAAACGATCGTCTCGCCCGGATTCCTCTTCGTCATGCTCATCGTCTTCCTCAGCTCGCTCGGCACCGGCGCGCCCCCCGTCCACTTCGCCTTCCTCACCCAGGATCAGGGCTTCGACCTCGGCATCGCAGCCATCGTCGTCGCCGTCTTCGCCATCGGCAACGTCTCAGGCACTCTCTTCTTCGGCTGGCTCGCCGACCGCGCCAACAAGCGCCTGGTGATCTGCTGCGTCAACCTCATCGGCGCCGTTTCGATCTGGGCGATGCTAATCTACGGCTTCCTGCCCCTGCTGCTGATCGCCGCGTTCACCTTCGGGCTGGCATGGGGGTCGCTCTTCGCTCTCTGGCCGGTGCTCCTGGCCGAGCGCTTCGGCATCGACAACTTCGCCGTCCTCATGGGCGTCATCTCGGTGGCAGTGGTCTTCGGCTGGGCGATAGCACCGGTGGTCGCGGGCTTCGACTTCGTCGCCAACAACAGCTACTACCTCAGCTTCGGCATACTCGGCTCGCTGATGTTGATCGCGGGAGTACTGATCGGCCTGATCAAACCCAGACCGCCGAAAGTGACCGTCAAGGAATAGCGCGGGCGGGCAGTACGTTAATATCAGCCTGCTTGAATCTCGCGAACTGACAGCTTGGAGGGATCTTTCTCCCCCAGCCCGAGCTCGGCGGCCTCCTGAATCTGGATGCTGGTGACGGGATCGCGGCCGATGAACGGAATGCAATAGGCGTCGATCGCCACCTTGTCGGTGCCGACGATGATCTTTCCTACATCCACGATCTTGCCTGGGCCGCGCGGGCCGTTGGTAGCCAGGACTTTCATCGCATCCATGATTATCAGGTCCGGCGGGCGCACGGCGGTGTTGAGATCGGCGATGCACTGCTCGAGATACAGCGACTTCTCCTGGTGGATGTATTTGCGGTTGTCTTCGCGGATCGTCGTCGCCAACGCCAGCTTGAGGCAGCCGGTGAAGTTCGCGACGCCGTGGTGTTTGCAGACCGGCAGGGTGAAGTAGACATCGGGCTCCCAGAGGGCCTTCATCATCCTGATCTTCTTAAGGAACTTGCCGCGCGGCACCTCGATCTCCCGCCACAAATCGGGATTGCCCTGGTCGACCTCGTGGAAGACCGCGCCCGTCTCCGGCACCTTCTCGTTGAGCCGGTTGTAACTCATGCGGTCGTGCTCGAGCCAGCTCAGCACCCTCACCTCCCGCGCGCCCGCCTCGCGGCAGAGCTCGACCACTGCGCGCAGGAGATTGAGATCGGTATGAGCGGCGGCGATGCTGCCCATCGCGTTGATAGATACGCCCACCAGGTCGCCGGGGCTGACGAATGCACCGATCCCTCCGAACTCGGCCACGGCGGCCCTGGCATTGGCCGCGGCATCGGGACCCTGCGCCACCACCAGGTCGGCAGGGCCGCCCAGGCTTTTTGCAGATCCGGGTGAATAGTTCAACGCGCCCACGCCGGCTGCCGCCGCGCCGGCGATGAAGGTCCGCCTCGTCGGTTTCCAGGACATAAAGTCTCCCCCGGCAGCTTCCTCTGCTGCTTAAATTTCCTTTTTATCTTAGCCGATGCCCGTCAGGAGGCAACCAATCAAGCGACGTCGAACTCCCTGATCGTCAGCTTCGAGAGGTCCATCTCGCCGACGCCGTGCTCGTAGGCGCCCTTGAGTTGAATCGAAACCGCCGGATCGTAGCCCAGAATCGGCGCGCAGTAGGTATCGACGGCCACGCGATCAAAACCGACGACGACCTTCTCCGGCTTGATCGAGGCGCCGGGGCCGACGGGGCCGTTCGTCGTCAGCACCTCGAAGGCGTCCGTGATGATCATGTCGGGCGCCCGCACCACGGTGTTGGCGTCGGCGATGCACTGCTCGAGCTGTCGGCTGCCGTGGAAGTACTGGCGGTTGTCGTTCGGATGGGTGGTGCCCATCACCAGCTTGAGCGCGCCGGTGAAAGTCGCGCCGCGGTGGTTCTTGAACAACGGTAGCGAGATAAAGACATCCGGCTCCCACATCGCTTCGAACATCCGCGTCTTCTTCAGCACCTTGCCCTGCGGCACCTCCACCTCGCGCCACAACGCCGCGTTTTCCAGGTCGATGTGCTTGAAGCCGATGCCCGGCTCGCGCGTCACCTCGATCAGCTTGTTCTGCTCCCAGCGACTGATGTATCTCCAGTCAATGATGCTGACTTCCTTGGCGCCCGCCTCGCGGCACATCGCCGCCACGGTGCGGATCACCTCCGGCTTGGTGTGCGATGCGGGTATGGCGCCGAGCACGTTGATCAGCAGGCCCACGGTCTGGCCGGGCTGCACGAAAGCCGCCATGCCGCCCACGGCGTCGACCGCCGCGCCGATGTTGCGGACGATGTCCGGCCCCCTGGCAACCGCCAGATCGGGTCCGCCCCCGGGCTTCGCAGCGAGTGCGGATGAAGCCGCTCCGGGGATTGGCGCGTTGCCGTTGCCGTTGCCGCATCCGACCGCCAGCAGCGCGCCCGCGGCCGCCGCTCCGGCGACGAATTCACGTCTATTGAAGTCTTTTTTCATAGTTGAACCTCATCTTTGAAGATACACGAAAGAGCGGGGTCAGGCGACCTCGATCTCCTTGACGGTGAGTTTTCCCAGATCCATCTCGCCGAGTCCATGTGCGTTGGCGTTCTTGATCATGTTGATCTCGGAGCCCGAGAGCCCGAGTATCGTGGCGCCGTATGAATCGACGGCCACGCGGTCGACACCCGCGACGACCTTGTTGGGCTTGGCGATGTCCCCCGGCCCAAAGGGGCCCTTGCTCGTCAGGATCGTCATCGCGTCGCAGACGCACAGATCCGGCTTACGAGCCGCGACATTGAGATCCGCGATGCAGTGCTCCATGTGGACCAGGTTCTCTCCCTCGAAAGACGGGTGAAATGTGCGGTTGTCCAGCGCGTGCGATGCGCCCATGTAATTCTTCAGCACACCCGTGAAGCGGCAGCCGATGTGATCCTTGAAGATCGGCATGCTGATGAAGACGTCGCACTCGTTGAGGGCCTTGTATACCCGGACTTTTTTCAGCTTGACGCCGCGCGGTATCTCGAACGTCTCCCACTGATCATCGGCTTCGATGTCCACCAGAACCAACTCCGCGCCGCTGCCCTCCAAAAGCGGCTTCAGGTTCGAGCGCTCCCAGTTCCGCTCGGGCAGCCAGGTGAGCCACCGCACCGCCTTGGCGCCGGCCTCCTTGCACATCTCAACCACGGTCTTTGTCAGGATCGGACCTGTGGACGTGCCAGGGTGCGAGCCCTGCGCGTTGGGCAGGATGTTCACCACATTGCCCGCCTTCACGAACGCTCCCATGCCGCCGAGCGCCTCGACCACCGCGCGGGTGTTCTTGACTACATCCTCGCCGTGGGCGGCGGCCACATCGGGCCGCTCACCGCCGCTCAGAGGGATGCCGAAGCGGAATCCCGTCGCCGCCAGCGCTCCCGCCACAGCAGTTCCCGCCACGAACGTGCGCCTCGTAAAGTCGGCGCCTGCGCCGTGCTTTCTTCCAGTCCCGTCGCTCATTGGGTTCCTCCATTACCTGTGGTCCGCAGACCGATGATTTTCTCTACGACCCCTCCTTCGCCAATCGCTATCCAGGCAGTCTTCACGTCCAGTCGGATATCCATATATTTACCGTCGTTCATGTTGATCATCATGTCGCCGTCGTCGGCGCGCCTGATCGCAAAGCCAGCCTCCATGGCGCGGCCTGCGGCTGTCTCGAGCGCTTCGGCGGCCGCCCCGGCATCGCTCCATCTGAGAACCAATAGTTTGCCTTCGGAGCCGTCAAAGATGTAATCGGCGGCCACCGCCTCTTCGTAGCCGGGAATGAAACGCGCCACCGGATAGGCGACGTTCTGCATCACCACGGGCCCGGTAATGTACTTCTCGCTCTCGGGCACGCGCCCCGCCAACGGCAGAAAGGCAATCATTTCAGGGTAATCACCCGAGGCGGGGAAGCGTTCGGCCAGCTCGGTGGCGATGTCCATCACCGCTCTTTTTGTTCCTTCGAACTCGGTCTGGGCGGTGATGATCACGACGTCGTTGCCGCTCCAGAAGGCGAGATAGTAGTCGGACAGCGCGCCGGCGTTGCCCAGGTTTTTCGGCTCGTCGTCGCTCGAGCGGGTGAAACTGAAAAGGCCGAAGCCGCAGCTCGTCATCCGGTAGAGCTCGACTGCGATGATGTCCTCGCCGCGCTGGTAGTCGCGCACGAACACGCGGTCGAAGCCGTACTCGTGATGCACCTCGGCGCCGCCGTCGATGTACATGAAGAGGTCGTCGCCGACGTAAACCTGGGTGTCGCCCGCCGCCTGCCACTCACCGATCGCCGCGGGTAAAACCTCGCCCGCCTCCTGACCAAACGTCAGACACGAGAACATTAAAAGTATGGAAATCGCCGCCTTCCCCATCGAAACACCCCTTGAATCCTGTGGTTTTTGTCAACGGCGATGTTGCACCGCTGGATATGAAAGAATCTAATTGTCATTAAACTACATTAAATCGGCTCATGATGTAATAAGAAATACTCACTTTACCCGGATTTCGGGTGCTGAGCCGATGCCTCGAGTCTTCCTTGCACACCTGCGCTGCTCGGTTAGAATAGAAGCCATGGCGACCTTCTCCAATTCCAGAACTTTCGGTGGCGCCTATCTTGCGGCGTTCTTCGCCGTCGGTTTCGCCGCGATCGTCGCGCAGGTGGTGCTGATGCGCGAATTCTTCGTGGTCCTCGGCGGTAACGAGCTGATCATCGGCGTCATCTTGGCCTCCTGGCTGGCCGCCATCGGCCTCGGAGCGTGGCTCGCGGCGCTCCTGGCCGACCGGCTCAAGCCCGCGCTGGCATTCTTCCTGTCGCTCATCACAGTTCTGGCTCTGGTGCTGCCCTGCCAGATTGCGGCGATCAGAGGCGCTCGCGGCCTGCTCGGCGTCGCTCCGGGGGAAGCAATACCGCTCGCGGCTGCCATGCTCTTCTGCCTGCTCGTCACCGCGCCCTCCAGCCTGCTCGTCGGCCTCCTTTTTCCCTTCGCCGGGCGCTTGGCCGCCGAGGCTCGCGGCGAGGCGGTGGGCGGCGTGGCCGAGCTCTACATCGCCGAATCGGCAGGCAGCCTCGCCGGGGGCGTCCTCTTCACCTTCTTTCTCGTCGAAACCCTGGCGCCGATGCAGGCGGCGTTTCTCAACGCGGCGCTCCTGGGAGTGGGCGGTTTCGCCGCGGCACTGACAATTCTCAAACCGCTCCGGCGCGGGGCGGTCACGAGCCTGTTCGTGCTGCTGGTGGCCGTTGCCGGGCTCGGCCTGCCGGGGATCGCCGCCGACATCGACCGCGATCTCGGCCTGCTGCGCTGGCGGCAGAACACGGGGGATATCGAGCTCGTCGCCGCCGCCGATTCCCGTTACCAGCACATCGAGGTGGGGCGAACGGCCGAGCAATACAACCTCTATCTCAACGGCTCGACCGCGGGCTACGTCCCCGCCGACTACTCCCACGCGCAACTGGCTCACTTCCTCATGTCGCAACATCCGAATCCTCGGGAAATCCTGGTGATCGGCGACGGCACCGACGGCCTGCTACCCACGCTGGCCAAGTACGACGTCGAGCGGATTGACTACGTGCTGCAGGACGATGCTGCGCTGAGGCTGATTAATCGATTCAATTCGCAAGCTCAGCTCGCGGCCGCGGGCGACCGCCGGATCCGGACCAGCTACGGCGACGGGCGTCAATTCCTCCAGCAAACCGGCAACCACTACGACCTGATTCTGGCGATCCTCCCGCCCCCTTCCAACGCGCTGCTCAATCGCTATTACACGGAGGAATTCTTCGGGGAGGTCCGCGCCCGGCTGAGGCCGGGGGGAGTCTTCGTTCTGCCGTTGCCGATGACGCCAGGCTACGTCGGCGGCGTGGTGGGATCGTTCGTCGGCTCGATCACGGAATCTCTGGAGAGACACTTCAGCCAGATTCTGGTTTGCCCGGAGCCGGACGTCTACGCCTTTTGCTCCGCGGATGAAGGATCCGTGACCGGCGATATCGAGCTGCTCTCCCAACGCTGGCACTCCCGCGCGCTCGAGGGGGAGCCGTTCCACGAGGCCCTGTTCTCCGCCTGGCTCGACCCGCAACTGGTAGCCGAGAGAAAGGCCGAGATCGAAGCCCTGCCGCCCGCCGGGCGCAACACCGACCTGCAACCGACGGCCTACCTTTACCGCCTGCTGATCTGGAACCGTACCACTGCCGAAGCCGGTGAACGCGGGACGGCTGACGCCGTCAACGGCGCGATTCTCACCTTGCGCGATCTCACGCCCTGGACGCCCGCTCTGGCGCTCTGCCTGCTGCTGGCCGCAGCCCTCGGCGCCCGGCGGTTGATCCGCAAGCCAGCTCCGCGCTTCGCCGCAATCGTGGTGATCGCCACCACCGGCTTCGTCGCGATGGCGGTCGAGATCATGCTGATCTTCGTCTACCAGAATATCTTCGGCTATATCTACCGCGAGATCGGTCTGATTATCGCGCTTTTCATGGCCGGTTTAGCTGTCGGGGCCTGGTGGGGCCATAGCCGCAGCACGATTCACGAGCGGATAACCCGCCGTACGCTGTTGTTGCTGGAAGGGGTGATGATCGCCCTCGCGCTGCTGATCCCGGCGGCGGCGAGCTTCGGCGCCTCGCTCCTGCCGCTGATCCCGGCCGGCAGGTTTATCCTCATCGGCATTATGTTTTTCGCCGGCTTCGCCACCGGCGCGCAGTTCCCCCTCGCGGTCGACCTTTATTTGCGCGGAAAAGACGAGAAGGTGGGCGCGGGAGCCGGTGCTGTCGATTCGGCGGATCACATCGGCGCGGCGCTCGGCGCGGCGTTGACCGGAGTCCTGCTCGTACCCGTCTTCGGCATCTGGGCCACGGCACTGCTGCTCGCGCTGCTCAAAGTTGTCTCGGGGGCTGTGCTGCTCAGGTATTGAGGCGAAGGATTTCAGAAACTGAAGATCAGCGATGAGAAGAAGGTCGTATCCAGCCGCTTCAGATCCGCCGCCGGCGGCTTGCCCTGGAATGCCAGGCTGTAGCTGACGCCCAGCGAGACGAAGCTCCCGGCCTTGACCTCAATCGAGGTCTCCGAGGTGACGAAATAGTGCTCGGTATCCTCCAGAGAGGTCGCATAGCTTGAGCTGTTCTTGAACGTGACCGAGCCGGAGACGTTCCACCGGTACTCGACAGAGAGGTCCAGGTTCCCGTATGTCTTGGATTCCTCCCGCCCGGCACGGTAGTTATCATAGGTGTAGTTGACGGAGGAAAAACTGCGGAGTTCCTGCCGCTCGCTCGAGATTAGACTGAAACCGATTCCCGGCCCGCCGAACAACCTGTAATCGTATCCCGCGAATTTATCGGTGAGATATGTGCCGTTGAGGAAGAAGAACACGCCGTCGGAGATATTCCGCTCCCAGCGGCCCTCCGCGAGAAATCTGTTCGTGTTTTCCGCGCCGTCGCTGCGGCCGTACAAGCCGTTGGCTCTGAACGCGAGTCTATCGTTCCGGGCTTCGCCGGTGACGTCCAGGCGGCCGGCGAATGCTCTAGTCGCGGTGTTGCCGCCCGTGCTCACATAGGAGAGCTCGATGTGGGTGCCCCAGCGAAAACCGGGTGGCTCGGCATCCGCCGTGTCCTGCGCTGGTGGCATCGCGACGAATATCAAACCAATAATTATCCAGCTCACTGCTCCGTCTCCGTTGAGGGAAAGATAATCAAGTCTGCTCCCGGAGGCAAGGAACCGATACAACCGCTTTTTCCTTCGAATACGCGATTGTTATCGAATACTGCGGAAGACGGAGGCTAATTCCATCGTAGTTAATGATAGATTCAATCGGGAATTATTGCTTAATCCGGCGCGTCGCAGCCGGCATGGAGAATGAAAAGATGATTTCAACAGTTGCTGACATCCTGAAGGTAAAGGGCTCGATGGTCCACACCGTCGACAGGAACGCCAGCGCTCTGGATGCCATCGACCTGATGAGCGAGCGCGGCGTGGGCAGCCTGGTGGTGATGGAGGGCGACTGCGTCCGCGGCATCGTCACCGAGCGCGATTTCCTCCGCAAAGTGATCCTGGGAGGAACCTCTCCCAAGGAAACCAGCGTCGGCGATATCATGACCGAGAAGGTGATTGTGGCCGGCCCGGAGGACACGGTCGAGCAGTGCATGGCCCTGATGACCGAGCAGCGCTTCCGCCATCTGCCAGTCGTCGACGGCGGCGAGCTTGCGGGCATCGTCTCGATCGGCGACCTGATCAAGCAGGTCTCCCGCGACCGCAAGGTCCAGATCAAGTACCTCACCGATTACATCGCCGACAAGTATCCGGGCTGATCCCGGCCAGGCGCACTGATTCCGGCGGCGCCGGGAATGCCTGCGCCCCGGAGCTGCAATCTGCACTGTCGGATCCCCTGCTAAACTCCGCTACTTCGCCTCTTGACCTTTGTTCGTGCTAAGATACCATCAGGTTAAGGTAGTGACATGACAGAGGAAATCAGGAAACCCCGGAGGGGTCTGGGCATAGCTTTAGCCATTTTCAGCGCGATCATTGTGGCCTTCGGATTTGTTTTCTTCTACTACGTCTACCCCGTCCAGAGCGTCGGCCCGGCGCAGCCGATCCCCTTCTCCCACCGCATCCACGTCACCGTCAAGGAGATCGACTGCCGCTTCTGCCACAACACCGTCGACTACACCCGCTTCGCAGGCATGCCGCCGCCGGAGAAGTGCCTCTTTTGCCATCAATACATCATTCCGGCGCACCCGCGCATCGCCGATCTCAGGGGGTACGCCGAACGCGGCGAGCCGATCGCATGGGAAAAGGTCACCTGGTTGCCCGACCACGTCTACTTCACCCACCAGCGCCATGTGCGCTTCGGGCTTGACTGCCGCGAGTGCCACGGGCTGGTGGAGGCGATGGACCGCGTCAACCGCGCCCAGGAGTTCTACATGGGTTTCTGCCTCGAGTGCCATCAGAAGCACAGCGTGACGGTTGGCTGCACCGTCTGCCATCAGTAACTATCTCCTGGCGGGGAGGTTTTTTCGTTGAAATTCCTATCCGACCGGCCTTACAGCACGTCGCGCAATTTCTTCGTTACCGGCGTGTTCTGGGGAGTCGTCGGCGCACTCTACGGCGTGGTGGCCTCCATCGAGCTCTTCGCTCCCGATCTCTATGCCAACGTCGAGTGGCTGACATTCGGCCGCATGAGGCCGATCCACGTCAACGTCGTGGCCTTCGGCTTCGTCCACAGCCTGCTGCTCGGCGGCGCCGCCTTCATCGTGCCGCGCCTCTGCGGCCTGCAGCAGCTCTGGAGCGAGCGCCTCGGCAACCTCAGCGTCTGGCTCTGGAACGCCGTCTTCGTCTCGGCGGCGATAACCCTGCACAGCGGCATGACCCAGGGCCGCGAGCTCGCCGAGCTGGCCTACTTCATCGATTGGCTGTTCATGATCTCGATCGGGCTCTTCACCATCAACGTCTTCATGACGCTCAGCAAGCGCAAACAGAAGCTGCTCTATGTGTCGCTGTGGTACATCGCCGGGGGCCTGCTCTGGACGCTGTCGGTCTACTTCCTCGGCAACATCATGTTCCGCCCCGCCGAGGGGGCGCTTACAGGGATCTCCGATCCGATCTGGCTGTGGTTCTACGGCCACAACGTCGTCGGCCTGATCATCACGCCCGTTGCGGTCGGGCTGATCTACTGGGTGATACCCCGCGCCGTGCGCGCGCCGGTCTGGAGCCACACGATGTCGCTCATCGGCTTCTGGGTGCTGCTGGTGATGTACACCCACATCGGCACCCATCACCTGCTGCAGGCGCCCGTGCCGCGGTGGCTGAAGATCATTTCGGTGGTCGACTCGATCGCGATGTTCATCCCCGTCCTCACCGTGCTGCTCAACGTCTGGCTGCCGATGCGCGGCCGTTGGGGCAAGCTGCACGACAACCCAGGCGCCAAGCTGGTGTTCGCCGGCTCCATCTTCTATTTGCTCACCTGCATCCAGGGCCCGCTGCATTCGCTGCCCTCGGTCCAGCGCCTGACTCACTTCACTCACTGGGTCGTCGGCCACTCCCACATCGCAATACTCGGCTTCGCCGGCTTCGTGGGCATCGGAGCCCTCTATACGATCCTGCCACAGGTGCTCAAACGACCGCTCTATTCGAGGCGGTTGGCCGACCTGACATACTGGCTGCTGATGTTCTCCATTCTGGTGATGTTCATCGACCTCTCGATCGCCGGGCTGATTCAGGGTAGCGCTTGGCTCGGCGGCGAGGCCTTCTACCGCGTCGTGCCACAGCTGACCATCTTCATGATCCTGCGCGCCGCCAGCGGCATCGGCATTCTCTGCGCCCTGCTGGTCTCGGCCTACAATGTCTTCAGGACACTGTTCTCAGGGGGCGAAGCGCCGCCGGTTCAGCCGGCCGACGCGGAGGTGGCGCGATGAAGTTGGAGATGACACCACGGGTGGCGGGCGTCGGTTCGCTGATCGTCTTCTCGGTGATCGTGCTCGCCGTCGTCATCGTCCCCACTCTCGAAGACCGACTCGAGCCCTCCGACACCTGGCGGCCGCGCACCGAGATCGAAAATAAGGGGCTGGAGATCTACATCGCCAACGGCTGCCAGTACTGCCACTCGATGTACATCCGCCCGCAGGACTGGGATTATGGCGCCGACCGCGTCGCCCAGGCGGGCGACTACGTCGAGGACACGCCGCCCCTGCTCGGCTCCGAGCGCCAGGGGCCCGACCTCTCGCAGGAGGGCGGCCTGCGCGCCGACGACTGGCATCTGGCCCATTTCGCCAACCCGCGCTACACGCGGCCCGACTCGATCATGCCCGCCTTCGGCTGGCTCGGCGGCGAGCGCACGGCGCAGCTCACAGCCTACATCCAGAGTCGCGGCGGCACCGACGCCGACGCCCGCATGGAACGCCAGCACCACTGGAAAGCGCTGCTGATCGACGCCTACCGGCGCGGGCCGATCGAGAACATGGAGTTCCTCCACGACAACATTCCGATCGAGTGGGTCAGGCTCCCAAATCCCTATCCCGCCACCGAAACGGCGCTCAAGCGCGGCGAGAGGATCTACTTCCAGTTCTGCATCGGCTGCCACGGCCCCGTCGGCGACGGCTTGGGACCGGCCGCGCCCTACATGAATCCGAAACCGTTTAATTTCACTTACTTCAACCGCTGGAAAGCCAAAACCGGCGGGCCGATCGGCGGCATCCTCTATTACCAGGTGATGAACGGCATCACCGGCAGCACCATGCCGCCGTTCAAAACCGAACTCGAATCAGAAAAGATCTGGGATGTCTCCAACTACATCGCGGTCTACTTCGCCGGCGGGCCCGACAAACTCGATACAAAACGCGGCATTCCTTCCAGCTTCGAGCCGAAGCAGCCCTACGAGGACGAGCAACGGCAGGAGGAGCAGGAGCCGGAGGAGCCTGACTGATGCATCTAGCCTTCTGGATCGGTTGGGGATTGGTCGGCCTCGCGTTCAGCGTCGGCGTGTTCGTCTGGGCCGTGCGAACACGGCAATTCACGCAGAGCCGCAAGGCGGCGTTGATACCGTTCGACGACATCACCCCGGAGGATGCCCCCCCCGGCGAAGACGGCCGCGCCGGGGGCAACCTCGGGCTGGCGGTCTTCTTCCTCGTCATCGGACTGCTCTTCACCGCCGTGATGCTGGCCCTGGCGCTGGTGAACCTATAGGAGTGGGAGATGTATTTCACTCTGACGCAGTTGCAGTATCTGATGCTGGCCCTCTTCGGCGGCCTGCTGCTGGTGCTCCTGCTGGTGGTCGGCTACTGGAGTTACCGCCTCACGCTGAAGCAGCAGGCGGAAGAGGAGGCCGACGGCGCGGATGAGGAAGCGCCCGAGGCTGCTGACGGCGCGATGCACGAGGGCCACAAGCCGATGCCGGTGGTGATCGTGCTCCTGTTCGCGGCGATTCTTGTCTGGGCCGTGGCCTACATCATCGCCGTCGCCCTAGGGGGAATCAATGTCCAGTGAGAAGAAAGCGGGCTGGCAGATCTGGCTGATACCGATCGCGGCGATCCTGTTGACCGTGGCCTTTTTCATGCTTACGCGGCTGATGGTCGGCACGGAGACGCAGCAGGAGGCCGACTATTTCCAGACGCCGTTCGTTCCGGGCGAGTCGCCGCATTCGGCCGTCGGGCCCGACAGCCGCTAGGAGGAGCGGATGAGAAAGTTGCTGCCCCTGATCGCGATTGCATTGTTGGCGCTCTCCGCCTGCGACCAGTTATACGATCAGGCTTCCGTGCGCCCCTACGAGCAGCCGCAGATGGCGCCCGCTGAAGGCGCCGTCGCGCGCGACGATGTCGCAATGGAGCGCCCCTCCGACGATTGGATGGCCGCTTCGGTCGAGCCCGGGCGCCTGGCCTACCGCCGCTACTGCTGGCCCTGCCACGGCCCCGACCTGGCGGGCAGGGGCACTGTCGGCCCCAGTTTCCCCGACGAATTCTACAGCCTCACCGATGACATGTTCGCCGAAATCTCCGATGAGGAATTCTACGAGATCATCGGCCAGCGCAACGGCCAGCACCCGCCGTTGGCCTCCACCATGCGGCCGCTCGAGCGCTGGCAGGTGATCGCCTACATCCGCGCCGTCCAGAGAGGCGAGACGGAGCCGGGCGAGCCGGAGGGCTTTGAGTCCGGCGTGAACGAGAAGGTGACCACGGATAAATGAACTCCACCGCCCCGCAGCCGGAAAAGGAGAGCGCCTGTGCGCTGTGCGGGCTGCCTCTCCCCTCTCAGCCGGTCAGCGACGGCAAGGGGCATAAATACTGTTGCCATGGCTGCGCGCACGTCTCGGCGATCCTCGACGAGGTCGGCGCCGAGAGCGAAGAGGGCAGGCGCGCGCTCAGCGTCGCCCGTCAGCAAGGATTGATATCTACCGAGGAGAAACCGAAACCGGTCTGCGAGTTGCCCGACAGCGTCAGGGACGAAAAGCGGATGCGCGTCGAGGGGCTCTCCTGCCCCTCCTGCGCCTGGCTGGTCGAGTCGGTGCTGGCCAACCAACCCGGCGTCGCTGATGCCGTAGTCGACTACTTCTCCGACACCGTCCGCGTCGTTTACGACCTGCGTAAATCCTCCGAGGAGGACTTCTCCGCCGCCGTAGCCGAGGCGGGTTACGCCCTGAGGCCGTTCGAGGATCAGGGCAGCGGCGAGTGGCTGGAATTGTTGCGCTTCGGGCTGGCGACGGTGGTGGCCGTCAACCTGATGATGCTCGCCTGGGTCGGCTACGGCGCCTTCTTCTCCGGCACTGCCGACGCCCTCGCCGTCACTCTGAGCTGGGTGCAGTTGATCCTGGCGGTGCCGGTGGTCACCTGGGCCGCTTTGCCGCTCTACCGCCGCGCCTGGGCCGCTCTCAAGCGGGGCAAGGTGGTGATGGAGACCCTGCTCTCGCTGGGGATTATCGCAGCCGCCGGCCTCTCGGCCTTTGCGATTTTCACCGGAAATTCCGAGACCTACCTCGAGAGCGCGACGATGCTGGTGGCGATCTCCCTCGGCGGCAGGGCGCTTGAGCGCCGGCTGAAGCGGCTTTCCGCGCGTTCGCTCACCGACATGCTCCACTTCTCACCCACCAAGGCCCGTCGGCACGAAGACGGCCGCTTTGTCCCCCTGGAGGAATTGCAAAAAAGCGAGCTGATCCTCGTCGCGGAGGGCGAGGCGGTTCCCCTCGATGTCCGCGCCGTTTCAGATGTGGTCGTGCGCGAGGGCCTGCTGACCGGCGAGCCTCACCCTGTTACGCGGCGTTCCGGCGATCTGGTGATGGGCGGATCGGTGGTCGAGCGCGGCACACTGATCGGGAGGGTAGAGCGGGCGGCGGGGTTGACCGTCGCCGA
>Ga0307378_10004197_pt1 | contig 20707 bp, 10 predicted proteins | sample UN1MG_FD_202238 | JGI IMG/M metagenome (GOLD analysis project Ga0307378, IMG submission 202238) | Soil microbial communities from Risofladan, Vaasa, Finland - UN-1 | ecosystem: Environmental > Terrestrial > Soil > Coastal area > Acid sulfate soil | place: Finland: Risofladan, Vaasa | collected... | reverse complement strand
ATTTCGACTCACCATTTCACTAGCTATTTCTTTAATAACTTCGTTCCATAAACGATATGCAGTACTTTTAAATCCATTTTTCCGAATTTTAAATTCTTTTGCAATATTATCAGTTGCATTAAGGGTAAAAGACTCAAAAATATATGTAGCTCCCTCGTGACCTCTGAAAATTTGCTTTTTCTTCTTACTTTTTCTCTTTTTAAAAGCTTTGCAGAACAACAATAAAAATAAAGGGTTTTGAAACTCTGGCATTAAAAGTGGAATTTCTGGAAGAGGCAGAGAAAATGCTTTAAAAAATTTATTTACTGCTTCCCATTCCTTAAAACGAAAACCATTATGTTGTTCGTTGATAAAAATTGTTTTTTGTTCTTCTGTTAATACCTCATTTTCGAAACCTGAACGAACACTCACAATCAAAGCTATGTTTGGATATTTTTTAATCTCTTTAATGATACGGTGAAGATTATTTTTCCAGAAATCAGGTGCGTGTGAAATATTTTCGTTTAGTGCATCTACTATCAACAGAGAACGACATCTTGCTTTCTTTCCAAAATCATCTAATTTTTTTAGAATATCATCTTTGGTTTTTATAGTGTTTGCTATTCCTAACTGCTCCCAAGCTTGCGACCAAAAATCACTTTCGTTCGAAAAAAATTCACCAAATAATAAAATGGCAGGTAGAATATTACTTTTGTTGTTTATTCTATTTTCTACAATATCGCACAATAAATGAGTTTTTCCAGTACCAGCTGATCCAGTGAGCAATAGAAATGGATAATTTGAAAGTTGTGCTTTTGTACTCGATGATAATTCTTCAAAATAGCGGATCGATTCTTGAGTTTTATAGATATCATGAATATCAGAGTTTAATTTTTCAGAAGGTGATTGCTGATAACTGCCATCTTTTCTTGCAGTCGTTTTTATATTTTTAACTTGTTCTTTTTCTTCTCTTAACTTGCTAGCGAATTTCCTTAAATTATCTAAAAGTGTTTTTGTTTCCTTATTAATTTCACCCCATGGAATCTTGTTTGTATTATAGACTTTTATATTCTCAATAAGTTTAAATAGTGTATCAATTTCTTTTTTAATTTGATTATAATTTTTTTGTAATTCATCTTTTACGTATTTTGTAGATATATGTCTAAATTGTCGAAGTAACTCACCATAATTTATTCTTATTGTTATATAGAATTTTTCAGTTCTGCTAATTCCATCAAATATTTCAGAAATGGGGAGATTAACATTTAATTCTGGGGTGTATCTAGCTCCAGCCATCTGCTTAATTTGTACTAAATGTTTTTTATACCAATTCTTACTATTCATAGCATTTACCAAATTGGATTTCAATTTTATTGATTAGTGATTTTCATGAATAAAATTCTGGTTAATTAACCGTGTAATTGATAAATTGGTCAAATGTGTAATCTTAAATATCATAATACAAATATCTTACTTATATAAGGGTCTAGGGGTCTCAATATTTGACATAACTATTTCTACTCCAATTCTAGTTAACTGATTATTGAAGATCCGGGGTCAGACTTCACATTTTCATAAATTTCTATACTCGATTTGGTCATGAAGCCATTCTCTTTTATATTTTATGAACTCGCGAAGACTCCACTATATTATAATTTTAAAAAAAATTACGTCAAATGTGAAAACTTAACCTTAATTCTCACGAACTTTTTTATCAACTCGAATAATATTTATTTAATAAATTTATAAAAATATCCGTATTTTTAATATTATTGAAATCTTCATCGCTTAAAACATTTTCTTTTAATAGTGTTTTATTTATACTTAAAAATTTTTCTAGCCATACAATTGTATTTTCTTTTTCATTTAATAGCGAATAAGCACAAGCCTTATTATAATACGCTTTTTCTGGAAGATTATTTTCAATAAGAGAAAATTTATCAATTGCTCTTCTTAGTAATCTTTCTTTTCCCCTACCTTTTTTTATTTTTGCTAACCCTAATAAAGCAATACCTAAATTACTGATTGCCTCAGGGTTACTATTGTTTATATTTATTGATTTTTCAATTTTATCTATAGCCTTTTTAATTAAGTTTTCTTTCTCATCTGTCCCTCTTATTGTCGAAAATTCTAGTAATCCAATACCCCAAGTTAATAAGGCCTTATCAGATTTACACTTTTTTATTAAGTGTAACGCCTTGCTTTTTGTAATAGCTTGTTTTACAAGCTTTTCTTTTTCTTTCCCATCCTTTAACCTTGCTAATTCTAATAAGACAATAGTATAATTATTTAATATTTTGGGATCTTTTTGTCTCATTTTCGGAATCGATTCAAACTTACTAATTGCTTGCGTTAGCAAATTAATTTTTCCCTTACCTTCTTTTTTTTGGGCGGTTATATATATTAAAACTGTCCCCCAATTATATAATGCTTTATAATAGTTTGGTTTTATTAAAAGCGATTCATTAAAGCAATCAAAAGCTGTCTTAAAATCTCTAACTTCACTACATTTTTTCTTTTTTGCGATTTCGGCATAAATAGTGCCCAAATTATTAATAACTTCATAATCATCAGGTTTAATTTCTAAAGCAATTTTCAACTTCTTAATAGATTCATTATTTAAATTATCAGCATCTTTTCCTTCTTTAGTTCTTGCTGTCTTAGCCAATTGCAAACCCCAATCAGAAAGAGAATGAACTATATTATTAATTGCTTTTTTGGATTTGCTTGATTTAATTTCTCTAATAAATTGCGAATCGATAATATCGAATCGATAATTAAGTTTTATGTTCTGACTTTGATGTATTATCTTTTCTCTATTAATTGTTTCTTTTTGGGCACCTTTTAAATCCTGGAAACCTCTTCCTTTTTCAAATCCTTCAATAGCAATATTTGTCCATTTTTTTACTGTAGTCGTTGGATCTATTATACTTTGCTTTATTAATCCATTCTGGCTTAATGCTATTCCGTTCACTAAAAATTTACCAATGTTTTCAATTTCTTCTTTTAGATGCGAAAAAGGTTTAGAAAGAATTTGTGGCTCAGGTAATTCTAACTCCCTTACAAGATTAAGAAAAAAATCATCAGCGTTATAGCCTGTTAAATAATATCCATATTTTTCTTTTGGAGTCAAAATGCTTTGCAAGATATGTTCTTTTGGTTCTTCTTCTTTATAACCAACCCAAAATAACTTATTCCTAAAAATATTAATTTCTGCCAATCTTTTAAAAATTGGGTCATTTTCTCCGCTATACCCTACCACAATCCAACTTCTTTTCTTTGCAGTATCTAGAAATAATTCTTTATAATGTTCTAATTCGCCTGATTCTCTTAATTCAGATTCAGTATTTAATATTTTATATCCATTTCTTTGTCCGTGTAAATAAAATAGTGAAAGTTGAGCTGTTTCTTCCGGGATAAATGTTTGAGATACCGCAAGATCATAAGTTGCAGGAAATATATTAAATAAAGCTAAACTTCTTATTACGAGGTTATCAAAATTGGTAGTAAGAACACGATCAATATAATTTTCTTTTATCAAAGTTCCGAGATACAGATGTGCAAGATTTATTTTAGCGTTATCTACATAGCGAGCAATTAATTTTTTTCTCTGAGAGGGACTTAAAAGTTGCATATAATTTTGATATGTTTTATTTTTACAGTTAGAAACTGTAGTTGGCATATTTTTTTCAATATCTTTCATTATACCTTTAGCTGTAGGTATGCCAGCAGTAACAGACATACCAGCTCCCAATAATACAGCTGTCTTGCACTCATTTTCTTTATTTATTATTAAATTTTCTACAATTTCTCCAATAGTAGTTTCGCAGTAATTCAATTTTTTATCTCCCTCAGAACTTGAAATTTGAAATCCATAGTAGAAAATGAGACCTATTTATTTAATTAGCTTCGATGCCAATAACCAAAATTTTTATTAAAATTACCTTCTTTGTCAAAACATTTTGTTAGAGATTCCCCAAATGCATGAGAGAATTTAGAAGCCAAACCTAAAACAATTTCATTTATTAATTTTTTAGATATTTCACTTACCATAAATTTTTCAATTATTTTAAACTTATCATGAGTACAAGAAGGTGGATTACTATAAAAAAAATTAAATGGCTCTGCCCATTTTTCTGCAAAACCTGCTAAGACAAAATTTTTAACATTTACAACGCTTAGCTGAAAAATAACTTCATCATAATATCCGACTTTTTCAAAGAAATGTTTTGCAAAGCTTAATAACATCCATGCATATCCAATCGTTCGAGTTAAATGTACAAAGGTCTTTTCTATTGGAGAATTTTCTTTTATCACACGTGGTAATATTATTTCGCTAGAAATTCCACTTTCGAAAAATCCATTATTTAAAATTTCAAAATAATTTAAATAACTTTCGTTTTTTAGATTTTCTGTTTTTGATAAAATGTTGGGAAAAGTAATCCCATCTAATTTTATTATTTTTTGATATTTATTAAAATAAAATAAATCATTATTTGTTGCTGGTTCAAAACCTGTCTTGTGCATTTCAAGCCAATCAAGAAAATACTGCGAGGTAGTATTTAAACAATTTTCGTCTAAATACTTAGGAATAAATGAATATAAAACAAAGGGGAGTTGATTATTTTTATCGCTAATAATTTCATTATATAATTTTATTGAATTATCATTAAAACCAAAATTGTTATCATGTTCGTCATATAAGTTTCTTCTTCTTAAAAAATCTTCTAATTTACTAATATTTTTTTTAGAAAATTCAAACATTTCCTTTACCTCGCTTTGTGTAGCGGGATTTACTGATGTATTATGTCTAACATAATAATTGTTTTTCCCCTGAAAAGTAATCATGTGCGGCTTTTTAGGACTCTCTGGGATATATAAAAGCAGAACAATCTTATCATCTTTATTTTTAAATTCAAATATCTTTAAATTATAATGAATTCTTTCATCGAGATTAGATATTAATACATTATTAATCCATTCATCGATTTTTTGATTGCCAATAATTTTCTCTATTCCACAAATTTTTTCAGGTAATCCACTTGGCTTATGTTCTTTTACTCCAATAATAAGAAAGCCACCGCTTGCATTTGCAAAACCCGATACATCTTTTAAAAATTCTCTTTTATCTCTATCAGAATACCCTAACTTTTCTTTATATTCTAAATGATTATTCTCCCGTTCTTTCCTTATGAATATAAGATTTTCTATATCTTCAATAGTTATTTTATTAAAAGGTTTATCGAACAAAACAACCTCCTTAGTTAACTTATGTTTTAACTTCTGGGGTTAAATACTTATTGAATTAAATAGTATTCGATTTATACAAATCTTTCTATAATTCTTGAATTACACACTGTCTTTATACTATCTATAAATATTATTTATTTTTCCTCAAGCACATCACAAATTTTATTCCATAATGCTTCCAAAAATTCTTTTTTTGTGTATTCTTTTTCGCGGGCATCGAATGTATTTAATAAACTAAAATCATTGAATTTCATTATTACATCGTCTTTTTCTTGACTCCATTCTATATTTGCCCAAGCATTGAAAGAACCGGAAGAAGAAGATAACATTTTGCCCTCAACTCCATAAAAGCCAATAGAGTCATCGCCTCCGATACCCCCAATTCCCATATCCAAAGAATATTTTGTTTTACCATCTAATAATATGCGAATGCACATTATACCATCCCGGTTAAAAACCGAACAAGATACTCCCTTCTCCGACAAAGAATTACATCTTTTCTGGATCTCATTTGAAATAAACTTTAAAATATTTTGTGTTTCCTCATAGGGATTGAATGATTTTATTTTAGATACTTTTGGTTTTCGAAAATCTTCTGGACTTTGAGATATATCAGCAGTACCTTTTTTTAATTTTTCCATTATTAATTTACCAAATTCTTCAGGTTCTAAAGAACTTAAATCAATATAACCTACTGTTGGTATAATACCGGGTATCTCTGTTTTATCAAATCGAGCAAGTAAAATATATTCTCCCTTTTCTTGAATTGCTCTTGCCTGTGCACTCTTTCTTTCATGATTGGTCCAAATTTTTTTAGCATAACTAAACGAAAAGAACATAATACAATATCTTGCCTTTTTCCGATAAACTGAATCTAAGTACTCATACAAATTTTTACCCCATAAATCAATTTTTTCAAAATCATCATAAAATACTTTAACACCCTTTTCTTTTAAATAATCAGCTACTTTTTCTACATATACTCTATCTTCACCAGCAAAACTTAAAGCCACATCATACTCAAATTTATTTACCATTTTTTAATTCCTTCATTAGGCATTTACATCTTTTAGCTTCTTTAAAACCGGTTATAAACATTTAATGTAAATTTTATAACCATCTTATTTAAAATATCCTTATACCACTTAATTAAACCTGAATATATTACCTTTATCAAAAAATTATTCTACGCCCATAGCTTTAAAAACAGCATCTATTGGATCAGCGTAAAAACTGGTCTGAAATTTTGCAAATAGCTCTCCTGGAATCGTTTGAATATCGCTAACACTACTCGAGGGCACCAAAATGCGTTTTGCTCCCGAATCTAACGCGACACGCATTGATTCCGCCAAATTTTCAGCAGGGATAATATTGCCACCCAAGCTCATGCTCCCCAATACAACGATTTGAGCTTGTATATGCTTTTTCATTAAGGCAGAAGCCAGAGCAATAACAGCTGCTAAAGTTAAAGAATCGGATGGACCAGAATTATGTAATTCCACAACATGTATATGGTAGTTATGATCTCCGGCTTTGGGAATTACGCTAATGCGTGATGCGTTAGCCTTAAAATAATCAAAAGCAACTCGTAAAGATTCCTTTGAGGATGCACTAGTCCCTACACCAGAAAACCGAACAGAACCATTACCTTGAGTCACTTGTGTTTCTAAGCGATACAACCCCAAATGACCATTTACTCCTCTTGAAACTGTGTGTATAATTCCCGGATTCATTGGTCCCTCTGGTATTATAGTGCCACCACCCTGCTCTGGTACTGATATATATTTCTCCTCGTTTGTTTCAATATCACTAAAACTAAAATGAACATCGTAAAATTCCATGCCACCTATCTTTTTTAGTTGTTCTTTTACTCTTCTTCTTGTTTCTAGAGCATATTGGAGACATCGTGAAACGGCTTTTTTGTCATATTCCGCATGAGGATATAACAACTTCAAGAGTCCAGAAACTGTTTTGCGAACAGCAATTGTATCCCGTTGATTAAGGTCTCTTCCTAATCGAAAGTATTTATCTATCGCGTCTGAGAAATTGTATTTTCGCATTTCGCGGAGATATTCTGCTAAATAATCAACAATCAGACCATAATTATTTGTAAAATATTCTGGGCGCATTATGGGTATTTCCCATCCGGGTATATACCCATGAAAACGGTCAAAAAATGCAGAATCTATCATCGGTTCAGGAAATGGAGAAAGTAAGTGGCTCCTTTTAACTAAAGTATCAACAGATTGATTAATATTACCAATAAATACCATTGAGGCTGAAGCATTAATTTGATCTCTTCCACGTGCAAAAGATCCCGATGCCATATAATCTTTCAAAATCTGTATACCGCCTTTATCTTGAAAAGAAATACCAGCAACTTCATCAAAAGCAACTATATCCCATAACCCAACCAACCCAATGACTCGACGGCTTAAATTATAAAAGAGATTCGCAACGGTTGTCTGCCCTCCGGATATCAGAATACTGTTAGGACTTATCTCTTTATACAAATGGCTTTTTCCAGTGCCTCTTGGTCCTAATTCACATACATTATAATTGTTTTCGACAAAAGGAATCATTCTTGCGATAAAATGCCACTTCACTCGCTCCTCGAATACAGAAGGCTCCATTCCCATCGACCTTAAAAGTACATCAATCCATTGCTTTTCACTAAACGCTTTTCGCCCCTCAAAAAGTTGTTCCATATTCATATTGGGCATTTGAATTGGTTTTAATTCCTGAATAATAAATGGCGAAATCTTTTGACCTTCTTCATAATAATATAATAGATTGATAATAGCCCAAATACCACCTGCAAGTAATTTCTGATATTTTTTAACCGTGTTTTCCGGTACAATGACTCTCTTTATTCCCAAATTGGAAAAGACAGCTTCGTAAACATCTTTCTTCTCGTTAAGCATGACCGTAACTTTATCAATAACTTTCAGGTTTCCTCTTTCCCGTACAATAGATTTGATCTTCTCTGCTTCATCCGGACGGACATAATTTTCAGTCAAAATTCTCTTTACCATGTTAAGGCCATCATCAATAATTGCATCATCATCAGATGCGCAGTATTGGCCAAGTAAATATTCAAGCACATAAATAGGAACATTTGCACCTTCTTTAAGCTTTTTAGTTAAGTCTTTCCTTACTACTTTTCCAGCAAAATGCTGATTTAAAAGAACATCGATATCTGTATTCATATTTTAATTGCCCTTCCTTTTAAAAATCACTCGTAAATGCCCTATCAATTTTTACGTCAACAGAACATACTTCAATATTAGTCTTATTGTCTCTTACAATTAGCCGATATACTTTTTTGGGATCATATATTCGATTTTGCAAGGTTAAGATAGCCTCTTTCTGCCGTTCAGATATATCATTTGATTGAGAATCAAAAGAAACTGTTTTAATGTCAGAAATTAGCACTTCACCATCGAAAAATCCCACTTTTACAGATAAAGATTTTACTCTTTCCGAAACAGAATCTACTTGCAAAAATTGCACTCTATATTTCTCAGTCGTAATAAGATGTTGATTTCCCAGTATTTGAATTCCAACGGTGCTTTCTCTCGTCTTTTCTTTTGCTTTACCCCGAAGTTGAGTAACACAAATAACCGGAATGACAACCTCTTGTAAACTCATGCCTCCATGGATAAAACGGGCACCTCCTGTAAAGTAAAAACGGCTCAAACCTCTGGGAATCATAAAATGCATATCTTTTTCTTTTAAAACTCTCGCGGTGCTAGAACACATTCCCTGTAATGCATCTTGATGAATTGGAATATATGATCCAAGAATAAAACGTTTATTCATTTTTATGATTGCTTCTTTATCAACAGAATCAGATACCTTATATTTATCAAGATCATTTGGATTTTTTCTTGTATAAATAAAACCATGATCTGCCGTTAAAAAAACATATTTAGCCTGTAAAGAATTAATAGCAAATGAAATTATATTTTCAAGTTCCTTGATAGAATCACGAACAGCATTAAATGTTCCTTCTTCGGTCTTAGCTACATCTCCAATAGCGTCAATTTTATTATGAAAAACATAAATAATTTGTTTATCACGAATAAAATCTCTTGCTTCCTCTCGTTTTAGTGTAATAAAATCTTCCGCTTTAATGGCGGCTCCCTTTATCTTCTTTAAAAAGACATCTCTCTGCTCAAGAGAATTTAATAATTCCCCGTTTACTAAAACCTGCCCTTTGGGATTATAAGAAAGCTCTCTATATGGAAGTAATGATGCCATCCCCAAACTTGTATAGGACGGTAAAACGCCAAGCATTGATGTTAAATTAGCAGAAAATCTATATCTTTTATTTAAATTATTTTTTAATTCTTCAGCCGCTTCATAACGAAACGCATCACTTATAACTACAAATACTGTCGCCTTATTTTCTCCTGCTACAGGTTCTGGATATGTTTCAAAAAATGAATATTGATTTTCAACCCCTTCAATCTTCCAATCAGCCAATGAAGCATGTTTTTCCCATTCTGAAGATAAACCAGCAAGAAACCAGTTTTCGTAAATATCATCAATTTGATCAGCTAATTCTTTTAAAATATCCCATCCTTTTTGCGCTGCAATAGCCGCATGCTCATGGAATAAACGATACAATTGATCAAACAAATAGTATTCTTTTATATAGCTATGGAAAATATCCTTGTGGGAAGGCGATGAAAAACCTTGAGATTTGGAATATTTTAAACTCAGAAATTCTGCCATATATTCTATTGCAGTGTAAACTGAAGCAAAGGCTTCCCTATTAATATAATCTGAAGATATATTCCGGTTAGCCCAATGCATATCACATCGCTTTTTGGCACAGTTAATCACTTCACCTAACTGATCATTGGAGATTGCTTGAATGATTTTTTCCTTCAAACGGATTGCGCAAATTTTTTCAATGATAAAAAATGTTTGCACATCCTGCAAATCTTCAATGGTTAATCCTCCAATATGGTGTTCTATGTCCAAAACTTCGGATAATTCTTCTGATAATTTATCATAAGATTCCATCTTTTTCTGGCTATCACGCCAAGCGTTAAGAAGAATAACCGCATTAGCGCCCGGGTCTATACAAAATTGTTTCAGAGATGCAGGACAATCGGAATGCAAAGCCACTGATAAATCCGTGACAAATAAGCAAGTAAGAAAATCGCACAATGTAGGATTGTCTGATTTATAACAAAACGTTTCATAAACAAAACCCCAAAAGATATCCATTAAATCAAATTTCTCTATGTTTTTCCACCCGGAAGGTGTTGCATTTAACCCGCCTTCATTGCTCATTGAGTAAAATAGAGTGCATACTATATCATTCATTGTATCGGTATCACTTCCTGCGCAAACAGCTATCATTTTCCGATCAATTTTTCTTTCTAAATCATCTGGCCTGATAAAACTTTTTAATTTTGAAAATCGTTCTTTACTAGCAAAAAATGCAATTCTCTTTTTTATGTGATCACATAAATAGTGTTCACGAAGTCCAAGGTCAGCAACAATCATTGATGCCCGATCTGCTCTGAACTGATAACTGTAAAGCCGTATATCCAAAAGCCAGTCATCTTCATATTTCGGCTCAGTTTTTTCAGAATAAATAAGATATTTCTGGTTAGGATTTTCTATTTCTATCAAATATTTCGTTTTAAACTGTCCGATATCACCCGGACAAAGGATCTCTACATCAGTAAGATCTAAATCAGAAAGAACTTCTGTAAATTCACTTTCTGAATCATTCCAAAAGATAATGCGATAATTTTTAAAAAGTTCATTCAACTTATTCTCTATTTGAACCTTATTCATTGGTTTTTACCTGTCACTTTATTTAATTCTGTAAGCAGGTCACCGAATTTACTGTAATTAACCTTTACCCCATCATCTAAATCCAGTTCAATTTTCATATCTGCCCAATGCTTTAGTTTTTCATCAAAGGAAAGCAATTCTTCATTTTGCTTTCCTAATTTACTTATTTCCTTTTGAATCTTTATCCCTGCTGAAGTCGAAACCATCTCTTTATCCTTCTTTAAATGTTCAATATGCCGACTAATAGATCCTTGTAGCGGGAGCACATATTCCGTTCTCATCCGAGAAAGTGTTCCAGGATTATAGCGGTGTAAATATACCAAAGCTTGAAAAGCTTTTTCCTTGCCACTTGAAAATGACCAGTAAATGGGCCGTTTTTTATAGGCCTGTAAATGGTCTTTATAAAAATCATTCACAAAATACCGCCGAATCGCCTCTCGTGAGGTCTCGCCAACCCTTCGCTTAAGTGCCTTTGCAATAAAATCAAGATTTCCTTCCAGCGTTTCTTTGCCCCAGACCACTTCGATAAATTTTATCAACCTCACTATAGCATCATCATCAAGCCATTCTGTATCTGTAATCGGGATAATACCGTCTTTATCAACAGGAAATGTTTTATATTGTGAAAGGTCAAATCCAATATTACCGTTATGGGCATAAATGAGCCCCGGCTTATCGAGAGAATACCGCCCCATCATACATCCGATAGAGTAACTGATGAGCTCCTTTATATTGTCTGATTTAAATCTTTCCTCTCGTTCATCATCGGTTAAATTGCCATTATAGCGGTAATATGGATTGGCAAAAAGTGTAATTTCTTTAATCGGTACATCGGATGTTAGTTCATCTTGTAATCTGTAGGCTTCAATAAAAATACGATTATTTTCTTCCTCCAGTTGCTTCATTTCGTCAGTCATTTTCTGGCATTGAGAACGATATTTTTGATATGAGGAAAGAATATTTTTAGATTTACTTTCTGGTTTTAAAATTGGTAATTGTTCAAAATTCCAGGAAGTTTCAGAAGAATCCCAATCGAATTGAGCAATATTTATACACTTTTGTGCATGAATCCCTATTTTCTTATTACTTAAATTGCAAAAGGGTAATATTGAAAAAGCACCATTTTGAAAATTAAGTGTGGGATTTAATACAGAAATAATGTTTTTATAAAACTTGTTGTTCAAAAAACCCATTATATATTTCAAGTCAACATTGTTACAGAAAAATCCTGGAGCTGCCCCATTTCCAATAAATCCGATAGGGAAATATCTAAATGAAACGTTTCTAGTTGTTATAGAGCTCCACGAAATATTTTCGAAAAAATTATACTCAATATTTCTTAAAACAGCTCCGGAAAAATTTTTTAGATCAAGTCCATCATTTCCCCAATTTATTACATATTCGTGATTTCCATACCATTTTCTTGCCTCTCCCCCTTTATTTAATGGAAACCACTTTTTTCTGTATAAAGCCTCTTTATCTTCTGGGGAAATAAAAAAATCTATTTTTGCTAAACTTATTTCATACCAAATTCGTAAAAATCTTTCATTGTTTGCAGTTGATAAACCTTGTTTGGCATCACCTATCTCCCCAAATTTTCTGTTTGTCTCAAAAATCTCCCTCACCTTATCGCTCACCCAATACGCAATAGGAGAACCTGTAATTTTTTTGAAGTCATCCTGTATAGTATGCGAAAAGGCATTTAATTTATTAATAATTCCCTGCCGTTTTTCTTCTTCATTACAATTTATTAATCGTAAAAAAGAAGGCTTATATTTTCCGATATGTTCATTAAGAAAAGTAAACGCCGTTACAGTGACCACTTCACCTGAAATGGTGCTAAAAGCTCTTGCTCCCAAATGAGCCATAGTAGTTATGGTTTTGGTTTTCATCCATAATTCCCGACACTTTTCAAACGATAATAAAAACATCCAGCTTTGCATCGTTACCATAGCATTAAAACCAATTATATCCTTTGCCATTTCAAATCCTCGTTCAATAAACATGGCAAATAGATCTGATTTGGTATAGGGATATTGTGTTTTAGCAAAATCCTTAAGTATAGCATTCATACCATTTCCACCCATGTATGGCGGATTAGCAACCACAACATCGTATTTTTGATATAAAAACTTAGCCTGTTGCAAGAATGGCAAAATCGTATCAACGGCTCCCTGACCCATAAGCGTTTCTGAAATATCTAAGGATTCAATTTCCTTTTTTATTTTAGATAAATTGTTCTCAATCTCTTCTGGAATACTAATCAGTGAACCGAATGTATCGGCCTCTGTAAAGAGTTCCAATAATTTTTTAATATATTTTAAAATAAATTGGCTTTTTTCATTCTTCTCCTCAGACATAGTTTGATTCGCAAATAACGGTCCATCTATTACACCCATGAATTTATATTTTGCTGAAGGAAAAGAACTGTACTGTCCAGTTAACAGGCTCTCTAAGCTCCTCAAGGCATCATTAACGTCGATATGTTTTGTCGCTTTCAGGTAAAGAATATTTAAATTAATTCCTTTCTTAAAAATCTGCTGGTCATCTTCGCGCGCTTTCATCATTAGCGCAAAACCTGATAGCTGTGCTGCACGTTCATCAATCTCAAGGCCATAGAGATTTTTTTCCAAAATAAGTTTTGGAATGTCGCGTTTTCTGTACCCTCTTTCCAAATAAATTGATTTTAGTAAATTATAGGCTTCAACTAACATATGGCCTGATCCACAGGCGGGGTCCATTACCGTCAATTCTTCCGGATTCAGGGTTGCTGGAGTCATTTTTTTTATTTCCTCAACAACTTCGGGAGTTTGCTCCGCCGGTTCAATATAATATTCCATTTCTTGTTTTAAGGGTGATGATGGATAAGTGCTTAGCCATTTAGCCCCTAAGGAATTTTGCAATAAATATTTTACAATCCAATTGGGAGTAAATAGTTGGGTAGCAGCCGGAATGTCTTCTGTCTTTATGGCTTTTTTACTGCCGATGACTTCATCTTTTTTCTCTGAAATATAAAATTGATATAACCATCCAATAATTTCAACACTATCCCAGTCTTCTTCGGGAATTTCGTTGACCATGGTCCTGATCAATGAATCATTTCGCAATAAGTATTTGGGCATAAGGAGTTCGGTGTAATCATTTATCTTTTCAAAAAGAAAGGGCATAACCTGACTAAGCTCATTACATTGAGCCAGCAAAAGGCGAGCGTATAATTCTTCCTCTCCTTTACCATCAATTTTTAACTTGATAATCTCATCTTTTATCAATCCGTCTAACCGTTCTATATATTGAGCTTTTTCAAGTATTTCAGGATCTCTCTTTTCTTCCGGATGGCTTAAGACACGATATCCGTGCGAGAGGTACCCCTTAAGCTCCATAAATCGAACTGCTGCAAAACGGTTAAACCAGGTATATGCAGCATCTTCCATTACCTGATAAAATCCCAGTGATTGAATGTATTCTTCTAATTTATTACGTTGGGACAAAACGCTTTTTGGGAATTCTTTTCCATTGATAAAACAGAAATCACCCTTTTCTTCACAAGGAAGGATTTTTTTTTCATTTATTCCGTAAACAGCAGCACTCTGAGTGACCGCTTTAATAAATTCACGGCGTGCATTTTTAGCGTAAGATTTTAATTTATTTTTATTCATTTAATTCTTATTCGTTTACCCTCCCTAATAATTTCATTTAATTTGTTTTTTAATGATGATATAAATTCCTCTACATCTTCTTCGGTCTCAATAAAGGCTTTTTTTGTATACGCAGAGGCATTTATTGATTCTGTTTCTTTTGCTGTTTTACCTGTTTCTCCCTGCACAAATCTTTTTAAACGAGTGAGCTCTTCGGCTAAAATATTCTGTGCCTCTTCTATATATCGTTTGAGATTGGCTACGCCTTTTTCTTCCTGGGCTCTATTAAGCAAATTTTGTAGGTGTGACTTTGAAAGTTCTTGTTCTTTTTCAGAAACTTTCATTATTTTTGCTTCCCTATCAAGTTCTTCAAGATATCTTTTGCCTACACTATTCAATGCTTCACAATTTTTCGATAAAAGGTCATTATTCGCTTTGTTAACACACGTTATTAAATCAGAGACTTCCTTAATTAAGGCATATGGAGAGGGCGCATTGATAATTTCATCCATTCGGATAAGAGCTTTTTTTACGGTTTCATCCTGTTCAAGATCATACCTATTAATTTCAAATTTAGCTTTTGATTCTTTGAGCTCATCCCATGTGCTGCGTTGAGTCGTATAGAAAGCTGACAAGTCTTGGTAATATTCAGAAAAATCTTTTAAATCCTTTTCCCGTTCAATAATACGGATAATCAGAGAGTGGCTATCTCGAGATGCTAAAATTTGAGATATTAAAATTTCTCCTTCTTTTATAATATCCCTCCCGGGATATTTCCCCGTATCAGCCAGTGATTTATACTTTAATAGATCTTTTTGCCATTGATCCAATTTTAGTTTTAAAAAATCTGCAAGTACATCTTCCTTATCTGACCCCATTTCGGCAAATAGCATTTGACCTAATTTTCGGACAGCTTCTATCTTTGCCGGATCTGTTTTTTCCCTCTGGCGGATGGTTATCTTTTTCCAATTGCTTGTCTTGCTTATTATCTCATAGATACGGCTTCGTTCTAAAATCGTATTATTCACTACTAAATGAATATCCCCGCTGATCACAAGCTTTGTGAGTAATAGAACTGTTTGCCATTCATTCCACCCGTAAGGCCTATTGGCAAACCTATCGTTAACAAGATCCCCCATCACAATCTGCCGGCTTTGACCATAATACAAACTAATATATTCTTTTATTTCGCTTATAGCATCGGGATTATTATCAGGTATACTAAAATCAAAAGTCATATCAGCTAAATCATCTCTTCTAAGAAGGGTTTGTATTTCAGCTTGGGGGTTACCGACTGGATGTTGAATATAGTGCATTTTAGAAAAAGTATTATCGATGAGATAATCAAAGGATTTAAAAAACGATGAATAAGGATCCTGAGTTTCAGGGTCGAATAATTGGCCTGCAATATAAAATTCAGCTTTTTGTAACATTTCATTAACCATATTAATTATTCGTTTTTTTCTTGCCCTATTTTCTGATTTTCGGTCTTCGAGTATACGACGAACTTCGGGGTTTCCATCATTCTTTCGCTGAATATATTTTTCTGTTTTGATATATTCACGAATTTCCTGAATGATTTTCTCATTTTCCAATAATTTGATCAAAATATAGCCATTATCATTAATGCTCTCTAATAAACAATGCTCCTTGTTAAATACTTCATAATCTTCACAAAAAGGGGAAATAACGGATATGGTTAAACCCCCCTCTATATGTCCACCCACTGAATGCCTATCACAGAGCCGGTTATACTCAAAATCTTTACTTGTTTTTGTATAGCGATGTTTTTTATTTTGTTTATTAATATCATCAAAGATAATGCTTCCTAATAATCTAGTCTCAGCTCCAAATTCAAGTTCAACATTTTTAATTTCGCGGCTTATATCCTGCTCTTCATTGGTCAAAAAATAATAATGGTCTCCACTGTGTGCAATAAGGGTTTCCTTTTCCAATCTTATAAGTGATTCTTCCATTTCTTTTTTTATTGCCAATCGATCAGCATTAATATGGTCAATACATAGAGTGACTAAATTATCAATCGTTCCTTTTATTTCATCAATATAGCGAATCATAAATAATGTCTGCAAAATGAAGATATCGAAATCTTTTAGAGAAGGATTATCTTTTGCTTGTTGGATTGACCGTTTTACTGAGGTGTCCAGGAAACTTTCAATAGATGGGTAGAAATAATATAAAGGAACAAGTATACCTAATTCTTTTTCAGAGATTATTTGGGTAGCGTATTGAAAAGCCTCAAGCATTGACCTTTCACCGCGTGAAAGATGAAGCCCGGAGGCCCCAACACGTCGTATAATTTCAAATACTTTTTGTAATAGTTTAAATTGATAAGGAATGAAGGGATAATTTTTAACAAAATCATCATCTGATTTAAACGATTCAAGAGTCATTCCGATATGTGAAAAAGAAAGTTGACTCTTTAGTATATCTGCGTAAGGTCTATACAGTTGCTTGAGCTCTTCTTTTACATTATCGTTTTTTTCTAGAATTCTAGTTTGGATGACTTCGTCAGTATTTGCACTTGACAGAGAAATCCTTGTTTTAAACCTTCCTTGAATTTTTGAAAAATCGTTTGTTCTCGCATTGCTTAAAGAACCCAGCACTTTGTCAATATCTTCTTGAGAAGTAACGATAATCCATGCTCTTCCTTCACAGGTAACCCCCAAATTTTCAACAATGGTTTGTAAGCTTAGCATTAAATGTCCATCTTCCCCAATAAATTGACCAATTTCATCTACAAAAAAGAAAATGCGATGGTCCGGACCTTTTTTATCCAGATATTCTTTGGTCCATTTTGAAAAATTCTCCACCGTTAATGCAAAATCCGTTTCTGCGTGGTCCATTAATCTATGACAAGCATCCTTGCTTTGTCCAAGTACCTCCGATAAAGTGTCAATTATTTCGTCTTGATTAAACTGATAGGCAATACGATGTTCTTTCCACTCAGTACCGGTCAGTTTTTTATATTCAAGGCAGAATTGATCATATTTCCCTTGGCGGTCAAGATACCTTTCCATGTGGGCAATATGAGGATGATCCGGACTATATCCTTCCAATTCGTTAAGGACATTTAAAAAAACAGCGAGTATCGAATCACGCCCTTTGGCTTGATCGGCCTTACTTTCAATGTTAAATAAAATAACATCGGCATCCTTTGAAACTGCGCGTTTAATGGTGCCCATTAACATGGCATCGGTTATTTTTTCTTCAAAAACTTTTACAGCATCTTTTATTTTTCCGTCAGATGCTATTTGTTGTTTTGAAAAAAGATAATACAATGCTTTTATAAAATGAGATTTACCTGAGCCAAAAAAGCCCCATACCCACACTGCCATATTTTCTGATTTATACGAGATATCTTCACTTTCTAATGTATCGATATATCTAGAAAAAAATTTATCAAAATGACCAGAAAGTTCTCGAGTTACTACAAATTCTTCTAACTCTTGACGTATCGACTCAGAATCACGCTGTTCAGCTTTTATAACTCCGTTAATTGACCTAAAAATATCTTTTTTAAATAAATCTTTAATTTTCATATATTTCTCCATTCTTTTATGGAATTAATCTAAAAGCTCTATAGTAATTATCGCTTTTTAGACGACCAAATAATTGAAAACTTTGCCCGGTATATTTCCCGGGGTAAAACAGTAGCAGGGAAACGTTACCCGTTACATTTTGCAAATTATTTAACAAAGAATGCGCTCTGACCCATGGCCAGATAGTTCCAACTCCACTTACTAAAATAAGATCTGAAATTTTTAGATTGTATTTATCTGCAATAACTTTTACAAACCTTTGTGGCTGCACTAAAGCTGACAATGCCTTCCACAATTCTTTCGAACCTTTTTGTGATTCAAGAATAAACGATTTTTCTAAAATCACTCTATCTTGAAGATGCAAAACCATGGTTTCAAAAAGGTTAATATGTAAAACTTTTATATGTGAATAATTCTTCTTTAAGTGTTCCATTAAAAATACAATATGTTCACGCATCCTCAATTCTTCTTCGGGTGGATAATCAAAAACATGGAAGGGAATTTCATTGCCGAGTCCTTTGTGAGATAAAAACCCATCTAAGGTTATGGTTGGTAAGATTTTATTTAATCTATTATTGAAATTTGTGTTCATATTCCAATCTCAATACATTTAAGTACATATTTTTCATTATTCTTTTTTAGATAATCAATCACATCGGGGACTATCTCAATTTTCCGCAATTTACGTTTATATGGATCTGATAAATATCCAACTTCAATAAGAATCTTATGAATATTACTACGCATTTTTTGGGCCGTTGAGGGCGGAAATTGTTCCATCAGCGGATCATTCTGCTCACACAATACAATAAACTCATCCCAAAGTGGCAATGGTAAAGAATTTTCCATTTTTTTAAATTGCTCACGTATGACTATATCCAAATAATCTCCCAGTAATCTACAATGTTTAATTGCAGCGGCAAAATTTGCCTGAATAGATAAGGTTGCGTCCCCATCTCTAACCATCGCCCACAGATCAGATGTCATCAATCCCAGGCGAGCTCTAATGAAAGAAGCTATTCGTTTTGAAGATGATACGCTGAGCCGCTGTAAAATATTTTTCTCTTCTATCTCATGCTTCCATTCTTCTTTTGAAATATTCTTCAACATCAAATCTGCTATTTTTCTGCTTTCAGGAATTAGTAATGTACCTGCTGTTATATTTGCTTTATAACGTATATTCATTTGTTTCAAAGTGATTTAATAATCCTTTCCAATCTTTTTAGTTTTATTTTCAACTTCTCTTTTGGCCTACAGGCAAGGTCTTACCATTTGACATATCTAACTCTAATGATTGTACGTGTTAGGGTAACGGTTCTTTGTCATATTTCAAGAATATATATTCACCTTATCGAATCGCCAGTAGAGAGCAAAAAAAATAATCATTTCTAATACTTCTATATCTTAATACTAATACGACAAAAGGTTTATAAAATCCTTCTTTTTTGGGATAATAGTTTTCTCTTATTTAACACTAATTATTATCCCCTCTTCTTCCCATTCTTGCCATTCAAGTTTCGTGAGTTCCGGTAGTTGGAGAAGGTCTCGTGGTTCTTTGAATCCTCCGCTTAGTAAATCTCTTAAGGTGATTATTTTTATGGCAAGGGGTTCGCTTATTTGCAAGATACTGGTAAGTTCTTCCTGGGAGGCAGAGTTGATATTTATTCTTTTAGTTCCTGTTTGAGCGGGAGGAGGGAAGACTGAAAATAGATTTACTTTGGCTATTTCATATAATTGTCGGGTTCTTTCGGGACTGTATTTATTGGTCCACAAGTTTATAAATTGATTCTGAAATATCTCAATTACTTCCGGGTCGTCTATTACCATTAGATTTTCGTCATTTCGGTTGTTGGCGGAAAAGGTCCAGTTATAAGAACCGGTGAGCAGTAGACGGTTATCAATAATGGCGAATTTGTGGTGCATAATATAATTATTGGTAGTTATTCTTGTTTTTATTCCCTTTTGCACCAGGAAACGGGATTGGCTGTATTTGTAATCAACCTGTTCTTTATCTAAATACACTCTTACCTTTACCCCTCGTTTTTGAGCATTTATTAAAGGGAGAGCTATTTCCTTATCGGTGAATATATACATCGCTATATTGATGAAGGCCTGGGCCTGGTTAATATTTCTAATGATTTCTTTTTGGGGATTGTCGTAGAGGGAGAAGTAGACTTCGGTTTCGGCAAGAGAGATAAGAAAAAATTGGGATATAAGAATTGTAGTTAGTAAAAGAATGGTAGTTAGTTTGATTTGTCTTTTATTTTGTGGCATTATTAAGTTTCTCTTTTTTAATTATTTTTAATAGAGCATGCCAGTGAACATCTGTCCTACTAAAAAAAGAGCTTTTATAATTGTACCACGCAAGTTTAAATACATTATAGCAGAAATTTTAGTAAAAAAGAATGTTTTGAAAATTCCATAGTTAATATTCGATAAAAGTTTGGAAAAATCTTTCGCAAT
>Ga0307378_10004196_pt1 | contig 20710 bp, 10 predicted proteins | sample UN1MG_FD_202238 | JGI IMG/M metagenome (GOLD analysis project Ga0307378, IMG submission 202238) | Soil microbial communities from Risofladan, Vaasa, Finland - UN-1 | ecosystem: Environmental > Terrestrial > Soil > Coastal area > Acid sulfate soil | place: Finland: Risofladan, Vaasa | collected... | reverse complement strand
TATTGGCCAAATAGCAAACAGCTTAACCAGCCGAACCGCCGTGGTACGGACCCGTATGCCCGGTGGTGTGACAGGGAAAGCCCGTGAGGGCCTACCTATGTCGATTACGTGGGGAAGGAAATATCGGACTCTCAAAACCTGCCAAACTTGCTTTTAGCTTTGTTTTTGCGGTTAAGCCGAAGATTAGATTTGTCGATTAAAATCATAATTAGAAGCAAAAGAGAGTCTCTTTTTGGCTTAAGTTGTTAATAGTTGTTATCAAAAGAGTTACATTGTGGAGACCCGAAAATGCCGACCGTACGCAGCTTCACAGTTTTGCCAGCACTGCCGGAACCATTAAAGGAACTCGATATTATCGCCAGGAATATGTTTTGGTCCTGGAACCCTGAGTTTATAGAGCTTTTTAAACGTATCGACAGCAATTTATGGTCAACTTGTGGGCACAATCCTGTAAAGCTGCTTGGCAGCGTTTCGCAGGTAAAATTGGAGGCATTAGCTGAAAATAAAGGTTTTTTGGGCCAGTTGCAGTGTGCCTCAGAAAAGCTCAGGTCATATCTTGAGAGTCCGAGTTGGTGTGAAAAGGTCTGTTCTAAATGCACCGAATCCGTCGTTGCTTATTTTAGTGCCGAGTTTGGTGTACATGAATGCCTGCCTATTTATGCTGGCGGTCTGGGAATTCTGGCTGGCGATCACTTGAAGAGTGCTTCTGACCTCGGTGTTCCGTTAGTAGGTGTTGGTCTTTTGTATCAGAAAGGTTATTTCCGCCAATATTTGAATATTGATGGTTGGCAGCAGGAGATATATGTCGAGAATGATTTCTATAACATGCCGATAGATCTCGTTCGAAAAGAGAGCGGACGGCCATTGAGCATCAGCGTAGAATATCCCGGCAGATGCGTTATAGCTCAGATATGGTGTGCGTCTATCGGCAGGGTAAAATTGTATTTGCTGGATACGAACGTGCCTGCTAATGCACCGATAGACCGTATGATTACAAGCAGTCTCTATGGCGGTGACCGTGAGCTGCGAATTCGCCAGGAGATAATGTTGGGTATTGGCGGTTTAAAAGCTCTGGCGGCTATGAATATTACGCCAACTGTCTGCCATATGAACGAAGGGCACGCAGCTTTTATGGCACTGGAGCGAATTCGAGAATTACGAAGCACTCAAAATATGACTTTTGATGAGGCCGTGGAAGCAACAAAAGCGGGCAACGTTTTCACGATACATACGCCTGTAAAAGCAGGGCTTGATGAATTTCGTGTAGAACTGATGGACAAATATTTGGGTAGTTATTTTCCCAAGCTTGGTATAAATAGAAAGCGTTTTTTAGCGTTAGGTAGAATACTTCCCGACGACGACAGTGAGCCATTCAAGATGCCGGTTTTGGCCCTGCGGTTGAGTAGTTATACAAACGGTGTAAGCAAATTGCATGGGCGGATATCAAGGGGGATATGGGGCAGTCTTTGGCCCGGAATACCTCTCAAGGAAGTGCCCATAAAATCGATTACAAACGGAATCCACATCAAGAACTGGTTATCAGATGAGATGGATTCCTTGTATGAAAGATATCTCGGTCCGAATTGGGCTGATGAAGCCATGAATAAATCACTATGGGAAGCAGTTGAACAAATTCCTGACGAGGAATTCTGGCGGATACATCAACGATGTAAAGAGCAGTTGATTGTTTTTGCCCGTAACCGCCTTAAAGCCCAGGTGCAGCGCAGAGGTACTTACCATACTGAATTGAACCATGTTGAGGAGGTCCTCAATCCTGAGGCACTGACCATCGGTTTTGCAAGAAGGTTCGCGAGCTATAAAAGGGGCAATCTGTTGCTTAAAGATCCTCAACGGCTGACTAAACTGCTTAGTGACAAAAACCGGCCCTTACAGATTATTTTTGCCGGGAAGGCTCACCCAAGAGATACGGAAGGCAAGGATATCATACGCCAGATTGTTCACTTTGCCAATCAGCACGATATCAGACGGCGCATCGTATTTCTGGAAGACTACGATATTGATATAGGAAGGATTTTGGTTCGCGGTGTTGATGTCTGGCTTAATAATCCACGTCGACCAATGGAAGCCAGCGGTACAAGTGGTATGAAAGCGGCGGTAAACGGCGTGTTGAATATGAGCACTTCAGATGGTTGGTGGTGTGAGGGTTATACCCCCGATGGAGGCTGGGTAATCGGTGCAGGTGGAAGCTATGAGGATAACGATTATCAGGATATGGTAGAGTCGCAGGCCATTTATGATATGTTGGAAAACGAAGTCATTCCACTGTTTTATACTCGCTCGGCGGACAATCTGCCGCGGGCTTGGATACGCAGAGTAAAAAATTCTGTCAAGTGGATCGCGCCGCGGTTCAACACTCATAGAATGGTTGCCGAATATACACGGAGATTTTATAACCCGGCTGCCGCTAAATGGCGATACTTGACTGCAGAATCTTGTGCCAGAGCAAAGGCTTTTTCGAACTGGAAGTCTGATGTTAGAGAGGCATGGTCTGAGTTTGACGTTAAAGATGTTGTAATGGAAGTTCACAACGGCAATGGTAACGAACAGTTAAATCCTAAAAAGCCCCAGCTTAAGGTTGGCACACAGTTGTGCATTAAGGCGTTGATTAAGCTCGGCAAGTTTGGCCCGGACGATGTTTCAGTTGAGCTTTATCATGGTCCTGTGGATACCTGGGAAAATATCAGGAATGGTTTGGCAGTGAGAATGGATTATGAACAGGCTTCGGAGAAACAAGGTGAACATTGGTTTGTTGGCTTGATGCCTTGCAGAGAAACCGGACAGCACGGCGTTGCTGTCAGAGTTTTACCAAGACACGGCGATCAGGTTAATCCTTATGAAATGGGGCTGATCCTCTGGGAAACGAAGTAGTTTGTTATTTGTAATTAGCAGTCTCTTAACCACCAATGAATGACTACTGACTAACGTCTATGCGCTCTGTTTATTTTTCAACAGTTCGTAAACCTCATCGGGTGAGGTGGCTTTTTCAAGTTCTTGCCTGAATTCTTCATTCAGCATCAATCTGCTGATACTGGCCAATGCCTGAATATGGAGGCCGGTCTGGTCAATCGGTGAGACCAGCAAAATGAGGGTTGTTACTGGTTTGCCATCAATGCTGTCAAATTCGATAGGATCGTGTGCAATTCCGATTGCCATAACGAGTTCTTTAACTGCATTACATTTTCCGTGAGGGATGGATATTCCAGAGCCGATTCCGGTACTTTGTGTTCGTTCACGTTCTAATACTGCTTTTAAGACGACCTCTCTGTCCAACAGCAATCCGTTCATATCGAGCAAATCCACAAGCTCGGTTATCACTGTTTCCTTGTCTTTGTTTGTTACTGGGACTTTAACGCAGTTTGGATGCAATATTTGTGTCAGAATCATATCACTTTATGTTCCATATATTACACTACATATCTATATTTGTGCAAACTGTTAAACCTAACTGATTATAGAGCTAACTACAACGCCTTTTCAAAAAAATTAAGCATATTCTTTGTGTTTCTATTCTGTTTTCTGATCGCTAACTTTTCGGCTTTACATCCCCGAGCTGTCATTATAAAATGAGGTTAATTATGAAAAAGATAAAACTTTACGATACTACGCTTCGCGATGGCATGCAAGCTCAGGGTGTTAGCTTCTCGCTGGAAGACAAAATAGCAATTGCTAAGTGCCTTGATGGGCTTGGTCTCGATTATATTGAAGGCGGATACGCCGCATCCAATCCCAAGGAAATGCGGTTCTTTGCCGAAGTTGCCAAACTGGGTTTGAAGAATTCCAGAATTGCAGCGTTCGGTAACACGCGCAGGGCCGATACCAGCGTTTCAGATGATGCCTCGCTCAACACAATGCTTGCGTGTAAAACGCAGGTGGCTACATTAGTTGGCAAGACCTGGGACATGCATGTAACGGAGGTGCTGAACTGTTCGCTCGATGATAACCTTACCATTTGTGCCGAATCCGTCGAGTATCTCAAGAAGCACGGCTTAGAAGCAATTTTCGACGCCGAACACTTCTTTGATGGCTATAAGGAAAATCCTGAATATGCGATGAAAGTTCTCGCTGCTGCTGCTCAGGCTGGTGCTGATGCTCTCGTGCTTTGTGATACGAACGGCGGCTGTATGCCCGAGCAGGTGTACGAAATTACCAGGGCCGTCTGCAAAAAATTCAGCCCGATAATGGTCGGAATCCACACACACAATGATACCGACTGTGCCACAGCAAATAGCCTGGCCGCGGTTCGAGCCGGCGCTGGACACGTCCAGGGAACAATCAATGGCCTGGGCGAGCGATGCGGCAACGCCAACCTGTGCGTAATAATACCTGACCTCGCATTTAAAATGGGCTTTGAAATCCTTAGCACCGAAAAAATCAAAACACTGACAGAAGTGTCTCGCTATATCTTTGAGGTAAGTAATCTAACGCCCGTGATTAATATGCCTTATGTTGGTGAAAGCGCTTTTGCCCACAAGGGCGGACTGCACGTGGATGCCCTGCGCAAGTGCAAACGCAGCTATGAGCACGTCACACCGGAGCTTGTCGGAAACGAAAGGCGATTCCTTATCTCAGAGCTGAGCGGCAAGTCCACTGTCCTGGCTAAGCTTGAGAAAGCAAAGATTACTGAGGATAAGACATTGGCGAGAAAGATACTTGCCCGTGTTCAGGAGCTTGAGAACGAAGGATTTCAATTCGAGTCAGCTGACGCCACTTTCGACCTGCTTGTAAAGAAGATTATGGGCACGTATAAACCATTTTTTGAGCTTCTCAAATATCACGTAACTGTTGAGAAACGCTCTATGGGTAATATGATTTCCGAGGCAACGGTCAAGCTCAAGGTCGGCGATAGAACCGAGCACGTTGTTGGCGAGGGTGACGGCCCGGTCAACGCACTTGATGCCGCTTTACGAAAGTCGCTGGAGTATTTTTATCCGAGCCTCAAGGATGTTCATTTGATTGATTATAAGGTTCGTGTGGTCAATGCCAGGGCCGGTACCGCTGCACGCGTGCGCGTATTAATTGAGTCACGGGACAAAAATTCAATATGGGGTACGGTTGGTGTCTCCGAGAACATTATCGAGGCGTCCTGGCAGGCCCTCGTTGACAGTGTCGAATACAAGCTGCAAAAGGATGCAAAATAATATGTAGTCCCCAAATCGCACCGGGGATTTCTTTTGCATATTCCTCTGTGGTCAGGGCAACATTGAAGATGTGAACATAAATAATCAGGCCGGACGAGAGATCGTCTGCGTTCGGTCTTCAGGATGCTGTCTATTCAACCGGTTCAGTCGTCGGAAATTCCTCGAACAAATGCTCAGCAAGAACAATCAGGTCCTGGACATCGACAACCCCGTCACCCCAGGGCATCGGGCCGATATCACACAAAGAGTCATCCGTACCCAGTGGCAGAGCAACTCATCACGCGATACGAACCTGCATTTAGGACCCTTGGGCCCCTTGTGGGGACTCAGATTTTACTTGATTTCAGAGCAGTTTTATGATATAATGTACATCAGATCGTATATTGTATGTAGTATGTTGACGATGTAGATAATCGACATTCATCAATCGCAAGCCTGTCCTGAGCGAAGTCGAAGGATCATTAATCCGGGGGGCTCCTGATGGCCAGCGAAGCCCAAATCCCTATCAATCAACAAGATGCGCGGAAATACGCCAAATGGTGTAGAAAACACGACAAAAACAGGCAAATTAGGGGGTATAATTTGGACTAATTTGAAAAAACAAAGCCAATTTTCAAACGGTCAGGATAGACGTAAACACCTATATTAAAAGAGGTTATGGGGATTTTTGCGGATGGAGGCGGCGTAAAAAACAAAGCCAATACAAAGCCAATGGCCGGCCTTTGGCCGGAAATGCTGAGGATTTGACGCAAGGCATTCCAAATGAGAAAGCCCGAAATCCTAAACAGGCGCGCATGACAGAATACGATTTGAAAAAACAAAGCCAATTTACGACATGTCAAAATGAGCGTAAAATCAATGATAACATTGAAATACTTGCCATTTGGCAATGCAACAAACCTTACAAGGGACGTTTTTCAGCACAAGAACCAGTGTTATTATATGGCGATAGATATTGCGAAGAATACTTTTCAGGATTTCCTATATTACCCAATTTAACTAAAGTTTTTTCTTATTGTCCTCCGATACTTATATTACCAGTTAAATAGATTGCCTAAATTAACATTATGGGTATTGTTGAGTATTGATATGTTAAAATAGGAAAAAACGCAAAGTGGCAAATACTAATGGAGAAGAAACTATGATAAATCAGGAAATCCTTGCACGCTATTTAGAACCCCTGCTTCGAGGCGATAGAAGAGCCTGTCGGACCGTTATAGAAGAGGCCCTTCAAAGCGGAATACCGGCCAATTCAGTTTATGTTAACATAGTATGGCCGGTTATGGTGGAAATCGAGAAACTGCTTAGAGAAGAAAAAATAACACCTGTCCAGGAGCATTTGGCCACGCGAGTTAATCGCACTATTGTGGATCAGCTTCAAAATAAATTACCTCGGAGGCCCAGCAAGAATAAAAAAGTAGCCGTATGTTGTGCTCCGGAAGAATTACAAGAACTCGGTGCCCAGATGATGACAGATTTATTTGAAAGCGATGGCTGGGAGGTAAGATTTCTTGGCAGCGGGCTAACCAATGATGATATCCTTTCTTTCATAAACGAATATGGCCCGGCTATCCTGTTAGTTTATGGGACCGCTCCAAAGCAAGCCCCCGAGATTAGGCGGCTGATAGATACGATAAAATCTGTGAATGCCTGGCCTGACATGCGCATAATGGTTTCAGGAGGATTATTCAATCGAGCCGAAGGCCTCTGGCAGGAAATGGAGGCTGATTTATATGCAGAAACAGCCCTTGAAGCCCTTCAGGTAGCTTCAGCCGATACGCCAATCATGCATGGTGAACAAAGAACAATAAATCGACGGAAAAAAAGACGCCAGGTGATACGCGAAGAGTTGCCGGTGCAGGTATAATATCTTTTGATTGATTTCTAAGAAAACAGCCTTTTTTCCGGATACTTTACGTACGATTTTGGAGTTAACACGTGCTTGTAGTAGTTTTTATTGGATACTTAGTCAAATTAAATTTACTAAAAAAACCAATATGAGCGATTGTATGATAAGAGGCTATGTGTCTACGATATGGTGTTGAGAAAATGAGCATTTTCCTATCTTTTTGGCACTTTTTCCGACCTTTTGAACAATTATTCAAAAATTTCAACGCCTTTTAACAACCTTTCCGGTTCCTTAGAAGACAGTACCCGAAGTCTTAGCCGTTTTTTTTCTTGACGTAAGGATAGTTAATTTGGTAAAAAGGTAGTTGGTGGGATTCGTTAATTTTTAGCTTTCCGCCAGGATTTTATAGTTAATGGGAGTTTACACTTTGAATTAGCAGTTCATAGTGGGCTTTGGAAGGAAGGAGGTAATTCAAAATCGTACAAAAACTACCTTGGGCAAAGATGCTTGTTTTTGAGAGTACGAAGTTCAAGAAAAACTCAATACTTAGCAAATTAGGAGGTCTCATTATGAAAACAGTAGTTATGGCAGTTCTTTTAATTCAAGCAGGTATCGTATTCGCTCAGCCCCCGGACGACAACACAATGGCGTACTGGAAGATCAATGAAGGTACTGGGAACTTCGTTGAGGATTCTTCTTCATACGGCAACCACGGAACTGTCGAAAATGCGTCGTGGACAACTGATGCAAAAACGGGTGGGGCGGCATTGGAATTCAACGGTATAGACTCCCAGGTCACCGTCCCCGACAGTCCGAGCCTGCACCCGACAACAGGCAACATCACGATAGGCGCATGGATCAAGGTTTTTTCCAACCCCAAGGGCTGGAGCAACGGCGGGGCGATAGTGTTCAAAGCCACTGCCTATCAATGGACCGTTAACACCAGCGGGGCTTTGTGGCTCGGTGTCTGGGGAGCGCGTCTCGAGTCGATAGGCAGCTACGATTTCGAGCAACACCTTGACGAATGGCATCATTGTGCTACAGCATATGACAATGCCGCCCAGAAAGGATGGATTTACGTGGACGGGGAACTCAATGTCGAGGGAAGCATTGGAGCGGCGATCGATCCGAGTACTGCTGAGCTTTACATCGGCTTCAAGGCCGATGGCGGCGGTCGTTTCCACGGAATCATTGATGAGGTGCGTATTTCAGACATTGTGCGTACACAGGATGAGATTAAGGCTTCCATGCTGGGTGGAGCAGGATACCCCTTTGCACGAGATCCTAATCCGGCGGATGGTTCCGTGCTCGAAAGCACGTGGGCCAATATCTCCTGGAAAGTCGGAGATTTTGCTGTTTCACACGATGTGTACTTTGGAACCAATTTTGATGATGTCAACCAGGGCGACGAAGGAACCTTTATCGGCAACACGATGGCTACCTACCAGGTGGTTGGTTTCCCCGGCTTTCCCGAGCCGGAGGGGCTGAAACCCGGCACAACTTACTATTGGCGAATCGATGAGGTCAATGACGCCAACGCAGCCAGCCCCTGGAAGGGCGAGGTGTGGAGCTTTTTGGTTCCCTCCAGAGAGGCCTATGAACCTACTCCGTCTGACGGGGCTGCGTTTGTAGATCCGAATCTGATACTTAGCTGGAAGGCAGGTTTCGATGCGAAACTGCACCATGTGTACTTCGGTGAAAATTTCGACGATGTGAACAATGCAGTTGGTGCGCTGCCGCTGACAGATGCAAATTATAACCCCGGCATACTCGAATTTGAGAAGACTTACTATTGGCGGGTTGATGAATTCGACGGAGTTTTGACACATAAGGGCAACGTATGGAGCTTCGCAACGATGCCGGTCATAGCCCCCGCTGGAGATCCCAATCTTATCGCCTGGTGGACGTTCGATGAAAGTATGGGTCAGACCGCTCTTGACTGGTCCGGCCACGGCAATCACGGAGTACTCTTCGGGCCGAAATGGACCATACCCGGCTTGCTTGGCGATGCCGCCCTGAATTTCAGCGGTAGTGCTCGCGTGGCGATTAAAAACATGTACTACGCCGGTACAGACTATCGCGAGGTAACGGTCTCCACCTGGCTTAGGACCAGTATGTGGAACGAACAGTACATTGCTTCGTTCGATCGGGACCAGTACTGGCGCCTGGGGATCAGACTCAACGATGTCGGTCCCGGCAATATCGGCTGGCATGTGAGGACCAGTGACGGACAAGTCGATCTCGGCAGCAACACGCGCGTGGACAACGGGGCCTGGCACCATGTCTGCGGTGTATTCGACAACGGGCGGATGACCATCTACATTGATGGTCAGGCCGATGCTTCGATTACGTCGGGCTTAACTTTTGGCACGGGCAACATTCGGTACGGACTACTGGGCGCTAACTCCGAGGCCACGACCTTCAATGGTAACCGGGCCACCGGCAGCCCCATCGCTGGCGACATAGATGACATGCGTATCTACAACAGGGCCCTGACACCGGAAGAGATCGTGCTTGTTATGAGAGGCGACCTGACGATTGCCTGGGATCCGAAACCAGATAATGGCTCGACGCAGTATATAAGGGATGTTATGCCGCTTAGCTGGACTGCGGGAGAAAAGGCATCGCAGCATGATGTGTATTTCGGCACCGACCAGGGCGCAATTCTCGGAGCAGATTCAACCGATACAACAGGCATATATCGAGGCCGGCAGAGTCCTACCAGCTATACAGTCCCCGAAGGCGTTGAATGGGGTGGTGGGCCCTACTACTGGCGTATCGATGAATATAATACAGATGTTACTATCAGCAAGGGGCAAATCTGGAGCTTCTCAGTAGCCGACTATATTGGGATAGACGATTTCGAGGGCTATACCGACAATGATGTGGCCGGCGAAGCCATCTGGCAGACATGGCTCGATGGTTATGGAATTCCTACTAACGGCGCGCAGGTTGGCAATTTTTTCCCCCCGTATGCCGAGCAGACCATTGTCCACAGCGGCGATCAGTCTATGCCGTTATTTTACGACAACACGGCCGGCGTTGTAAATTCGGAGGCAGAAAGGGTATTGGCCGACAGGCGTGACTTCACAGAGGAAGGCGTTAAGGTATTGTCTCTGTGGTTCAGAGGTTATCCGCCGTCTGTCGGCAGCTTCACGGAAGGCCCGGCCGGCGTCTATACGGTGACCGGTGCCGGCGCAGATATCGGGGGCACCGACGATGAGTTCCACTATGCCTACAAGACGCTCACCGGCGCGGGTTCTATTGTAGCTAAGGTCGACAGCGTGGAGAATACGAACAACTGGGCCAAGGCGGGCGTGATGATTCGTGAGACACTTGATCCGAACTCGAAACATGCTTTTGCATGTATCACACCGGGTAACGGCGTAGCCTCTCAGGGTCGCACTACTGCAGGTGGTACCAGCTACAGCGCGAACCAGAGTGGGATCACCGCGCCGCACTGGGTTAAATTAGAGCGTGATGTCTCGGGCAACTTTACAGCTTACCATTCAACTAACGGCTCGTCCTGGGAAATGGTAGAGAATTCTGTGCCGCAGAACATCTTGATGAATCCGAATGTCTATATTGGTTTGGCTGTTACCAGTCGATCTGTAGCTCATCCCTGCCAGGCCAGATTCTCCAACGTTCAGATTACAGGTATCGCTGGTCAGCAGTGGATACACCGGGATATAGGCATAAGCAGCAATGTTGCTGAACCTATGTATGTTGCTTTGTCCAACAGTACAGGTACATCTGCGGTGGTTTATCACGATGATCCAAATGCAGCAACGATAAACACCTGGACGGAGTGGACAATCGACCTGCAGGCCTTTGCAGATCAGGGCCTGGATCTGACTAATGTTGATAAGATCGCCCTTGGCCTCGGCAGCAAAGGTAATATGCCGTCGACTGGTGGTACAGGTACGATGTACTTTGACGACATTCGTCTGTATCGGCCCAGTCCAACACCGTAGGCTGAATAACAGACTATATTAGTAAGGATTTACATCATTTAGGGTCCTATACCGAATTAGTTCGGTATAGGACCCTTTTAGCACCGATTACGAATATTTCTCCACCGAGCGAACTATCGCAGGGGTAATCATGGGTAAACGGATATAATCCTCAGAGAAAACCAAGGGCTTGATAAAGACTGTTTCGCTCTACTGTGGATAATATTTTCATACGGTTATTGATTATTTGAGGGATTGAAATAATGCCGGGAGAAGTAGCTTTTAGGCTTTGGCTGACGTTTTTGAGGCGAAACTGCATAATAATAAGGGAGCGAAGCTTATATATAAGATGGTGTGATGCTTACTCATGTCGATACTATGTTTCTTGGCCATCCCACTGTGGGGGGATTTTTCGTTGACAATACATATGACAACTGGTATAATGAATTTATAATCAAGAGTGTGTTTTGTGCCGCTTAGATGGTAAATGCACCAGTTTTCCGATAGAAAAGGAGAAATGATGAAGAGCGTTCCCGTTTCTGTATTTAAGGTGATTTTGGCAGTTTTTTTGTGGGTTTTAGTTTTTCTGCCCTTAGGTTGCAGCTCCTATGATCAGGCCGGTGAAACTGCCGCTGAAGGGCGTAGAAGGCATCTGCGTAATACCCGAATTGATCGGCAGGAGATGATGGCAGATATAGACAAGTTTATGCTCCAGGATAAGCCCAGCAGACTCACCGACAAAAGGATACCGTAATTAATATTGCGTAGCCGCATAGCGCATATTGTGTTTTAGTTTCTCTGCAAAACATACCCCGAACAGCACAAGACGATAGCAAAGGGATTTGCGTTGTGCGAACACCCAACTATTGAATCCATAGTTGCCATAGGAAACTGTTCTTCAAACTTAAATTTCGTTCCCTTGTGTGCCCCAGATAGTTTAAGCAAGAAAACCTTCCAATAAAAATCCCAGAGTTTATTTTACAATATTTGGGTTGGTTATTATTACATTTCGATGTTGTCCTGGCCTTAATTTTCTGTCACAATATGAAGTGTTTATATTTGATATGCATTTGGATTAGAAAGATTGAGGTAACATTGCAATGAAGGTACGAATAAGCCATATTTTTATATGCCTGGTTGGCGTTTTTGTCTTTTCACTCGTTTCACAGGCGGGCGAAGTTTCGGGCGAACTTAAGACCTGGCACAAGATAACTATAACGTTTGATGGACCCAATACCAGTGAAACGGCCGATCCCAATCCCTTTCTTGACTATCGGCTCTGTGTAAAGTTCACGAAGGGAGAAAAAACGTACACTGTGCCCGGATATTATGCCGCCGATGGAAACGCGGCAAATACTTCTGCGGATTCCGGGAACAAATGGAGGGTTCATTTTGCTCCCCCGCAAGCAGGAACGTGGACGTATAAGGTTTCATTCAGAAGTGGGGAAAATATAGCTGTCAGTGATGATCCCCAGGGCGGTATTGGCGCCGGCTATATGGAAGGAGAAACGGGTAGTTTTAAGGTCGACCCGACAGATAAAAAAGGCCGGGATTTCCGCGGAAAGGGCATACTACAATATGTGGGAAAGCACCATTTGCGTTTTGCCGGTAGTGGGGAGTATTTCCTTAAGTGTGGTGCTGATGCTCCAGAGAACTTTTTGGCCTATAGCGATTTTGACGGCGACTTCAAGACCGACGGCCACAAAGATAATCTTATCAAGAACTGGGGCCCTCATATCAAGGACTGGAAACCGGGAGATCCCGCATGGCAGAATGGTAAAGGAAAGGGAATTATCGGTGCTATTAACTACCTGGCGTCCAAGGGAATGAATGTCTTTTCATTCCTGACACTGAATATAAAAGGCGATGACCAAAATGTTTTTCCCTATATCGGCTATGACGACTTCGAACGCCTTGATGTCTCGAGGCTGGACCAATGGGAAATCGTTTTTGAACATGCGGACAAATTGGGTATGTATTTACACTTTAAGACGCTGGAGACCGAGAACGAACTGCTTCTTGACAAGGGTGATCTGGGTGTAGAACGAAAACTCTACTATCGAGAACTGATCGCACGCTTCAGCCATCACCTGGCTTTGAATTGGAATCTCGGCGAAGAGATCAACAATGCCTCCACGGAGCAGAAGGCGTCCTGGGCGAACTATTTCTGGACACACGACCCTTATCAACACCACATCGTAATTCACAACGGCGCCAACCATTACGATTTGCTTGGCAGCGCATCGAAGCTTACAGGTTTTTCTCTTCAAACCAACCGGAGCGATTTCAGCCGGGTTCACGACCAGACTAAAAACTACATCGACCGCTCGGAGGCTGCCGGCAAGCCCTGGGTGGTCGCCTGTGACGAACCCGGCGATGCCTCTCATGCACTTATCACCGACGACGAAGATCCCACACGCGACGATGCTCGAAAGAACGGACTGTGGGGAAATATCATGGCAGGGGGGGCTGGTGTCGAATGGTACTTTGGTTACAAACACCCTCACAGCGACCTCACATGCCAGGACTACCGTACCAGAGATAAGATGTGGGACCAGTGCCGATATGCTCTCGATTTCTTCGGGAAATACGAAATCCCCTTCTGGGATATGAAGTGCGACGATAACCTCACTGCAAATACTAACGATTACTGCTTTTTCAAACGGGGTGAGGCTTATTTAATATACCTCAAAAACGGGGGCAAGGTCCAGCTCGACGTCACCAGTGGCAAATTCGACTACGGCTGGTTCAATCCCCGAACCGGCGATGGCCTTGACGGCCTGCTGAAGGCAGGCACTATCAATGCAGGTGGTAAAGCCGACCTGACTGCACCCGACACTAATGACTGGCTCCTCGTAGTAAAAGGCAAAGGTGAAATCAAACTCGCTTCCGAGCATACTCCCTGAGCACCTGCTGTACACGCCGTCGAGATTCATATGGAAAGACCTGCAGACTCGGGCCTTCCGAACGTATTTATAAGATCCGGTTCCTTTCCAGATAAGACATTCCCTATTAAAAATTTCATTTACTCTAAAACCGATTTGAACGTCAGCATCAATGAAGTCAATCAGGTTAATTCTTATGATCGTAATTGGATTTGACTCTAATAGCTTTTATCCTGCCCTATAATCATAGGCCCGGTAAAGCATGTTGAGTTCAGCGGTTTTGGCGTCGAAGCTTTGCTGCAATTCTGCGAACTGATCGGGATTCTTATAGATCGAAGCGTTACCAAAGCGTTCTTTCATACCGGCCAACTCCTGCTCAAGCTTTATTATGAGTTCTTCGATTTGTTCGATTGAATATTTGTTGAAACGTTTGAGCTCTTCGGGTGCCTTCGTGCGGGGCTTACTTTTGGCGCTGGCAGGCCGGCGTTTTCGGGGGCTGGTACTACTTGATTTGGTATTCTGCTGCTGGTTCTCTACACGCCTGCGAACCAAAGATGAATAGTATGCATACACTGGTTTGATACTGACGAACTCTGTCTTGCCAATGCAATGAGTTCCCAGTTCATCTGTACCGACTACGAGCAATCTGTCTACGATACGGTCCAGAAAGTAACGATCATGGCTTACCAAAATCATAGTACCGGTGTAGTCGCCCAGCGCTGCTTCCAACATTTCTCGGCTGGCAATATCCAGATGGTTGGTCGGCTCGTCCATGATTAAAACATCAGATTCGGCCAGAACTAATTTACAAAGCATCAAACGATTGCGTTGCCCCCCGCTCAATTCCTTACAGTGCTTGAATACATCGTTGCCTGTGAAGAGAAAGGCGCCTAATCGCGTACGAACCTGTTCTAATGAGAGCTTGGGATTGGCGTCTCGGGCCTCGTCCAGGACGCTCTTTGACGGATCCAGCACGTCCCCGTGCTGATCGAGATAACCCACGCGGAGGTTTTTACCAATACTAACGCTGCCTGAAGATGGTTTGAGCTGGCCGAGGATTAGTTTCAAAAAGGTACTCTTGCCTGTGCCATTGGGGCCGGTGATGCCGAGACGTTCGCCGCTGAGTACATCAAATGTGAGGTTATGGAAAAGCGAAAGATCGCCAAAGGATTTGCCCAGTCCCACGCAGCGCAACACCAGGTTACTTTTATGATCGGTATTACCGAACGAGAAGCTGATGGTTTTCTGTTCTGAGGGCTTCTTCAGGAAATCAGGTCTTTCTTTGAGCAGACGGTTCAGGTGTGTCTTTCGGCCGCGAGCGGTCTTGCGCATGCCCTCCTGATCCTTGTTGCGAGCGATAAAGTCCAGCGTGCGTTCGACCATCTCAACACGTTTAGTATGTTCCCGCCGCTGTTGCAATCGCAAGGTCTCTCTTGTCTGAACATAATTGCTGTAATTGCCGTTCCAGATGTGTGCCCGCTGATTTTCAACTTCGATAATCTTGCAAGCTACTTTGTCCAAAAGGCACCGATCGTGACTGATAATGACAGCAGCTCCGCTGTAGCCGATCAAAAATCTTTCTAACCATTCGGTTGCTTGTAAATCCAAGTGATTAGTCGGCTCGTCCAGAAGTAACAAATTCGTGTCCTGCATCAACACCTGGGCAAGAGCCAGACGCGACAACTGGCCGCCGCTAAGCGATGATGTCTTCACGTGATGTAGTTTGGGTTCGAAGCCCAGGCCCGCTAAAGTCCTGTGAATGCGGATTTCATATGCATACCCACCGGCAATCTCGAAATCGTGACAAAGACGATCGTATTGCTTCATCTTGGCTTTCAGAGCCGGGCCGGTCAGGTTTTCCATTTCATGAGAGGCGGCATGGATAGCCCGTTGGAGGCTGAACAGATGTTCTACCCCGGCGTGCATCTCTTCCATAACCGTACGATCGCTGCTGAAAATTGTCTCCTGTCGTAAGTAGCCGATAAGCAGGTCTTTCTGTTTGTCCACCTTGCCCATATCAGGGTGGATGAGTCCAACGATCAGCTTTAGAATCGTACTTTTGCCTGAGCCGTTGGCGCCAATCATACCGACCTTTTGTCCTGGATAGAGTTTAAGGTTCATCCGGTCCAGAACTACCTCCGATCCGAAGGCTATATGGATGTCCCTTAATGTGACAATGGCCATGAATCAAATATCCTTTAGATACACTTTTTATGCAAGCCTTGATCAGTGAGTTTGCTCCTGAAATTTACCTGCGAAACCAGCAACTTATATTATCCTTTGTGGTTTTGGGATTCAAGTACTCCTCGAAGAATATGGATTATTCGAGTTGGATGTGTAAGGTGAAGTACAGAGCGAGCTACCTCTTGCTTTCCTTTTTTAAATCAGCATAGCTGATAAGTTTAATACCCTGTTTCTGAACAGCCTTTTTCACCTGGTCACTAACGAGTACCTCCGTTACTGCGTCTCTGTCTTGGGCTACGTCATAATATCCTTTTTGGCCGATGGCTCGCATTTCTGCCGTATCCAAGCCCGGGTGTTCAATGAAAAGATGGATACCAGGTTTCAATTCTTCAAGCATTTCTACGAATTTTTTTATTCGCTCTGTTACGTTTTTTGCGTTCCCAAACCCGGCGGTTCTTCGTACATCATATTCGGAAGGCATAATGTTTAGATTATATTCCTTCGCCAGCTTCGTATAAACTTCATTGACTTTGGGATCCCAGTTTGAACAGCCCATATGACAAGTTAAGTGGCTGACATGGGGTACTTTACGGATGGCCAGCTCAATCTGGGCTCGCATTTCCTTTTCGATTTCTTCGATTTTCCAGTTTGCGCCTTGTAAAGCCGTTCCGGGCGGCATATCCTTTCGTTGCCGAATTGTGGGATAGAAATAACCATCCACATCCGTTAGACTGGGGACCCAAGTTAACGGGCGCCATTTGTAAGCTTCCCATTCACTGGTCAGAATCACATGAATTCCTACATCCAGTCCTGTATTTTCATTGAGCAGTTTGACAGCCTCAGGAAACCATGGACAGGGCACCATGAGTTCCGCCGTTGTCATGATGCCTTCCTTGTAGGATCGAATGCATGCCACATTGGCGGCATGACAGGAACCAATATCATCTCCACGGACGATCAAGTGGACTCCTTTGTTTTGTGTTGTACTTTGAGCGTATAAGCCGTCCAAATTCCCGGTATGGATAACTAATAAAGATAAGCCAAACAGCAAAATAGATCGGTAACTCATGTTTAAATCCTTTCAAAACTAAAATTTTATGATGAAAGATTTTTACAGGTCTTAAGGTATATTGTATATATTGCATTGATATTAATCCAGATGTGGTTTTTTCCGGCCAGCTGGTTCACTTTCGTATCCATCAGGCGATTCATATTCCGCTATCGGTGTGCCGAAAGGCAAGTTCTTATGAAAGGGTCTTGAATTAGGAGGTCGATTGGATTAGCATACACGCCAACTAATACGAATCTTGACTGAGTTTATCTTCAAATAAGAAGTATGGGAATAAGAACATTTCGAGGTTTTATATAAGGAGCCATTATGAACAGGAGGGAATTCTTGAGACGGTCTGGTATTGCAATTACAGGCTTAGGCGTACCGTGGGTTTTGCAGGGTGGAAGATTAATTACCAAAACCAGCAGTCTGACGAAATGCCACAATGCGAATATACTGATGATAACCTGTCATGACTTGGGGCGTCATATAGGGTGCTATGGCGTCAAGACTGTCCATACCGACAACCTCGACAATTTGGCCAAAAAAGGTATTCGTTTCCAAAACTATTTCGCCACGGATTGTGTCTGCAGTCCGAGCAGAGGGAGTATTCTTACGGGAAGATATCCCCAAGCCAATGGCCTGATGGGATTGACACATCAACCATGGGGGTGGAGCTTAAAGAAAGGCCAGAGGCATTTAGCAGCGATTCTTGGAGAAGCCGGCTATGAAACTACATTGGTTGGACTCCAGCATGTGACAAGCGGTGACCCTCATACGCTCGGTTATAAGCACGTGCTATCGAAGGATCGTAAAGCCGCTGAAACCGTCCGGGCCACGAGAGAATTGCTCAAGAAAGCAAGAGAACAGGGGGGTCCTTTCTTTGTAAAAGTCGGCTTTTCCGAAGTACATCGTCCTTTTACGATCGGCGAAGATGCCGAGAAGGGCGTATTTATTCCTCACTATCTCAAGGATACGCCGGAAATCCGCGAGGACCTTGCAAGATTTCAGGGGACAATTCGTTTTTTTGACAGTTGTGTTGGCGAAATTATGGATGCATTGGAAAAGAGCCGGATCGCAGAGAATACACTGGTCGTTTTCACTTCAGATCACGGGATACCTTACCCGGGAGCGAAATGGTGTCTTTACGACCCCGGGATTGAGACGCCTTTAATCATGTACTATCCTAAAACAGCCCTTGAAGGCGGCAGAGTTTTCCACCAGTTAATGAGCAACGTTGACTTCTTGCCGACATTGCTCGATATTATTGGTGTTGATATTCCCAAAAATCTTCAAGGACACAGTTTCAAGGAGGTGATAGAAGGAACGAAGACCGAATCGCCCCGGGACGAGATATTTGCCCAACGTACAAGTCACGCACTGCGGGATAACACTTCCAGAACCGTGCGAACGACTCGTTATAAACTTATCCGTTATTTCGAACCTGGCAGGTTGATCGAGTTTCCTACAGATGCTGTGCCGCAGAGGGTAGCCGAACATACGGAGCGGCCCAAACGAAGAGGGGGCAAGAGACCTGTTGTTCAACTCTTCGACTTGAAAGAAGACCCGCATGAACGTAATGATCTTGCCGCGTTACCTGAATATGCAAGTATCGTCAGGGACTTGTCAGATAGGCTTTGGCGTTGGATGGAGCATGTGGGCGACCCTATTCTGGATGGGCCCCTTGTCACACCTTACTACAAGGAAGCCATGGAAGATTATCATCGGTTCCGACGTTAAATAGGTGGTTATTTGGTCTGTTGCTGCTGCTGCATCGGGATCATCGCGGTACACTACCACAGGCGTGCCTGTGCAATTAGCAATAGGTATGCAAACGGGTTCAGGATTATTCCTGATTATATGTGCGATGTCCCAACAGCATCAACCTATCTTATAAATCCAATATTTGCGGCTTAGTTACGTTGATCATCAATTCAATCAAAAGAAAATAACATTATTGTCCGATAATAGAGAAGTAACCGAAGCAGTGTCATTTTTGTCCGTCCGAGAAAGTTAATCCCTCTATGTTATTTCTTTACATGCTATATCTATTTTGGTATAATATATATTTAATTCCAAGGGATCACAGCAACGTGTACTATTTTTAAGTGGAGATGTTTGTATGATTCAACTGCCCCCGGTTCTGATTTCTGTTAGTCGAAAAAGCATTGTTGAAAGTTGAAATACTTTGCTCTATTACGGGTATGCACAGTTACTCGTAACAATGGATGTAGTTTTTACGTTCGCTAAATTTAAGGAAGAAGGAAGAGATATATGAGTTTGTCGAGACAATCAAAAGCATTAGCGCTGATTTCCTTGCTTTGTTTAATAGCAGTTTCTTTCGCAGAGAACAAAAGTGACGTAAGAAAAGCAGAACTTGAAAAGGAATTAGGAGAATCGCGCGAATCAATAGAGAATAAAACATCGATGGATGTAGTGAGTATTCCTGAGGACACAACTCTGCGTTTCTCGGTCAAGGAATTAAAAGTAAGCGGCAATAGTCTGATATCAACTGCGGCGTTATTGGAGAAACTGCCGGCGGCTTACATCGTCTCCATTAAAAAGGATGATGAGCTAATTAAGGAAATATATGATTTTCGAGTGTTGATTGACTTGGTTCGTGAGCCCGGCCGGGACCGTGAAGTATCTCTGAAAACCATTCAAGGATTGACTAAATATATCTTATCGGTGTACCAGGAAAAAGGTTATGCCGGCATCTATGTGTATGTTCCGGCAGAGACAGTTAAGGAGGAGGCTAAGTTTGTAAATGAAGTTCTGCCAATACAGGTCCTTGAGGGCAAGATAGCACAGATTTCGGTCGAAAGATATGACTTTGACCGGCGTCGGCAGGAACAAGGTTTTTTGAAAACATCGGTTCTTGAATCTTGGTCGCCGACAAGAGAAGGTGACGTGATCCACAAGAAAGAATTAGATGATTTTGTGAAGCTGCTTAACCTTAATCCCGACCGGTATGTTTCTCCGGTTGTCTCGAGAAGCACAGATCCGAACGCATTAAATTTAACCTATGACGTTTATGAAACAAGTCCCTGGCACTTGTACATTCAGGTAGATAATTCAGGCACAAGAGATAGGCAATGGAGCCCGAGAGTGGGTGTCATCAATACCAATCTACTAGGTGTTGACGATAGGTTTTCTGCCATGTATCAGGCACCCTGGGAGAAAGGTATAGAAGAGGAATACGCTGTATTTGGAAGTTATGATTTCCCTGTTTTAACACCGAGGTTGCGTCTCAATCTTTATTCCGGCTACAGCCAATTTGATATACAGGCGGCCGGAATCAACTTTCTTGGAAATGGTTCATTCTATGGCAGCATACTGAGTTACAACTTTCTACAAATAAGTGGTTGGTTTGTTGACCTGACGAGTTCGATGAGTTACGAAAGAAGTAAAGTCACACCTTCTCTGGGGGTAGCCAGCAATGTTGATATGGAGCTATGGGGTTTGGGAGTGAATATCCATCATTCGGATGATATGTCTAATACCTCACTTACGTTTAATAGAAGTGAGAATATAGGTGGCTCCGACAAGAATAGTTTTGAAAATGCGCGTCTGGACACGGATCCTGATTTTACTATCTACAATTTTGCGGCTATTCACAGCCAGTATCT
>Ga0307378_10004195_pt1 | contig 20711 bp, 17 predicted proteins | sample UN1MG_FD_202238 | JGI IMG/M metagenome (GOLD analysis project Ga0307378, IMG submission 202238) | Soil microbial communities from Risofladan, Vaasa, Finland - UN-1 | ecosystem: Environmental > Terrestrial > Soil > Coastal area > Acid sulfate soil | place: Finland: Risofladan, Vaasa | collected... | reverse complement strand
GGTTTCAGCACCCGTTTGATCTCTTGCAGAGAGGCTCTCTCATCGACTACATGCTCCAAGACCCCACATGACAGCACAGCGTCAAAGCTGGCGGAGGGGAAGGGCAGCAAAACCGGATCATCCCCTATGACAATCTTGTCCGGGTCTATGAGCAAACTGTTGGGCGGAAAGCGTTGTAGGTCAAAACTGGTCACGGCCAGACCTCGCCTGGCCAAGAGCCAACTCACTTGGCCCAGCCCGCATCCCCAATCCAACACCCGACCGTCCCAGGGCAGGAACCGTTTCACCTCATCGGCAAAGCGTACGTAGTTGAGCAAGCTTGACTTGCTGCTCAGGTAGAGCGGACTCGCGGGATCGGCTGGATCTCGGAGGAGGCAGTCTATCTCGTCTTGCGTATCGGAAACCTGGGGTCGTGGATGGTTGCGCATTGCCTGATGCTTTCTCTCGTGCTGTCCGGTTCAGTGCCGCGTCACTGCCCAATGGGGTCTCGAAGTGCCGAGAGCGAGGTGTAGACGGCCTTCGTCTCTCGCGCCGCTCTCTGCCAACTGAACTTGGCTGCCTGCTTCGGACCCCTCTCCCGCAGGTCTTCGCGGAGCCCCCTGTTGCCTAGTACATCCTTCACCGCCTGGACCAGGGCTTCCACGCTGCTGGGGTCCACCAGAAGGGCCGCCTCACCGGCCACCTCCGGTAGACTGGAGGCGTTGCTGGCCACCACCGGCGTGCCGCAGGCCAGGGCCTCAAGCACGGGCAGCCCAAAGCCCTCATAGAGGGACGGAAAGACGAACAGATCAGCCGCGCTGTACAAGGCCGGCAGATCCTCGTCGGGAACGAAACCAGGAAAGACAACGTCGTGCTCAAGCCCTAGTTCGTACATCCTGTTGAAGAAACCCGAGTACAACCACCCCTTTTTGCCCACGATCACCAAGCCGGGGGGGGAGCCCTCGTTCCTGAGGGCGTGATAAGCCTCCAAGAGTGAGGTCAGGTTCTTCCTAGGCTCTATGGTCCCCAAGGAGAGGATGAACTCGTTGGGGAGGCTGTACTTGTGGCGCACGGCAACAATCGCGTCTGGCGACGCTCTCCGGAAGTGATCGCTCACGCCCTCGTAGATCACCGTGATCTTCGCCTCGTCGATGCCGTAGGTTTGGACCGCGTCCCTTTTGGTGCTCTGCGACACGGCGATCACCGCATCGGCAGCTTTGAGAAAGCGAGGCATCATCAGGGTGAGAAACCACCTGTTCAAGGGCTTGTGCGTGTGGGGATAGAAGCGAAACACCAGGTCGTGGAGCGTAAACACGCTCTTGGAGCGGGTCAGCCGGGGTAGGAGATGATCGGTGGCATGGAAGAGGTCAATACCGGGGAACAGGCGGTCTTGGGAAATTCGGGCGAAGTGCGCCACGAGGGCAGACATCCGCCAGGGTTTCGTGTCGAGGTTGGTGGTCAGATGTGGCAGGCGGTCGAGGGGCGGATCTACGCGGGCCTCGCTCGGCCGATTGTAGAAAGCAACGTACTCGTTCTCGGAGTCAATGTCCAGGAGCGCCGCCATCAACTCTTGAGTGTAGCGGCCCAGCCCAGCTATGTGGTGCACCGCTGGAGAGGCGTTCACGCAGATTCTCATAGCGGATCCCCGTCTGTCCCCTGGGCTTGTTCAGCTGGTCGCGGGTGGATGGAGGGCCTTATTCCGGTCGCCTCCCTCGCGGTCTCTGCCTCCGGAGTGCGGCCCGAGTGGTGTTCCGAGAGTGCCCCTGATAGTGACGCCACGTGCCCGTGTTCCCTACTGACCTGCCGGTCCCGTTCTGTCATGCCAACTTCATCTCTGGGTGCCACCGCCTGGTTGCTGGCCCACGTACATACGAAAAAGCATTAGGGCATCGCCGCCGTTCCGCGCACCCGCCGTCTTCTGGCCCACTCCAGCAAAGGCTTCGTGCCCAGTCCTGGCGTGCGCAGGCTGCAACGGAGTGCCTGGACGGCGTGGCTTAGGCCGCTGAGAACCTGCCGCTGTTGAAACTGCGCCAGGGCCACCGCACCATGGTTCCGTGCATATCCTTCGTCCAGAGCCGGCCGGTGTCGGCGCGCCAGGTCGGGGTCCGAGGCTTCCAGCTTGGCCAGGACCAGCAGTGCGCGGCTCCGGAGGGAGGCCACGTCGCGGCTGATGCTTTGCTTGTGGCGGCGGATCGCGGCTACGTCGCCGGGCGCGTAGACAAATGGGAAGTGCGCGGCGATGCGTAGCCACAGATCGTAGTCCTCCACCGCGAAGAACTCTGGACGTTCATCGAATAGTCCTACGACGTCCAGACAATCGGCCCGGACCAGGACTACTGGCGAGGTCAGGAAGTTGCCTCTTAGCAGATCAGCGAGGGCATCGCCGGTCGGAGTCGGCAGACCGTCTAGCGTGCGCCCAATGGGCACCTGAGGATCGTCACGGAAGAAGTATCCGTTAGAATAGGCCAGCCCTGCCTCCGGGTGTTGCTCAAGAACAGCCAGTTGGAGGGCCAGTTTGCCAGGCAAGAATAGATCGTCCGAGTCGAGGAAGGCCACGTATTCTCCCTCTGCCGCGCGTAGACCTGCGTTGCGTGTGGCGGCCGCCTGCCCACGGTGTGGCAACTGGAGATAGGTCACCCCTTGGCCAAACTGGGAAACGATGTCCCGGGTGTTGTCTGTCGAGCCGTCATCGGCGACGATGATCTCAACGTCCCGGTGGGTCTGGGCCTGAACGCTGCGAATCGCCTCCGCGATGTACCGGGAGCGGTTGTAGGTAGGGATGATGACGCTGACCCGTGGTGGCAAGCTGTGCCCTCGCTTTCACTTCGTGGCGGCGCCCGCCTTGGAACTTGGTCGCCTGCCTGGGATAACGTGGGGACCCCAGTCTGACTGGTCCGACTGCGGATCCACTGGAGCTGACCATGGCTTCGAGCTCGGCGTGCCACTCGTGAACTGTTGACCCAACAGAGACCGATCCCTGGCAGAGGCGGTCATGGTTGTCGGCTCGGTTGTGCCGTGTATAGCCAGCGTTTGACCACGCGAAGGACGCCGCCTGGCAGGGCTGCAGGGGAGCGGCGGATCGATTCGAGCATCAACCGTACGGCTTCTGCGGGTCGCCGCGGGAGGCTTCTGAGTGCCAGTCCGGCGAGCCGTTGGGCGACAAATCGATTGTGGCGCCCCCTGTCCACTGACTCGAGAAGCGGCCAGTAACGCTGTGACACCGTGCTCACTTCCATAAGCATCTCGCGCGCCGCCGTGCAGGTCTTGGACGAGTCGTGCAGCCTGAATCTCGCGATGGGCTCGCGTACGTACTCAACCTGACAATGTCGCAGGAGCCGACATGTAAGGTCATGGTCCATCAAGTAGTTCAGGCTCCCGTCCACGCCGCCCACCAATTCGTAGGTTGCGCGCGGAAAGAAGAACCCAGGCTGGTGCCAACTGTACTGAAGTTCCCAGAATCTCACCATGTTCTCGAACGTGATGCCGAATTGAGGCACGAGCGTTTCCTTACCCGAACGCATGTCGAAGTTGATCACTGGCCCTGCGATGCAGCTTCCAGGATGCTGAGAGTAAGCGCGGCCCACGTTGAGGAGTGCGCCGGGCAGATACACGTCATCCGAGTTGAGCCAGCCAAGCAGATCGCCCTTGGCGTGAGAGAAACCCTTTTGCAGCGCGTGATACTGTCCTTCGTCTGGCACGCTGATCCACAGATCCAGGTGCTTCTCATACCTCCGCATGATGTCCACACTGCCATCCGTGGAACCTCCATCAATGACCATGTATTGCAGGTTCGGGTAGTCCTGCTCGAGTACAGAGAGGATGGTCTGTTCTAGGAAGGCTACCTGGTTGTAGGATGGCGTGACGATGGTGATGCGAGGCAGGTCCTCAGCCATTCCTGCTTTCATTTCCCCGCCGGTAGGTACGATACCATTCGATGGTTCTTCTGAGACCGTCTTCAAAGCTGGTTTGAGCCCTGAAGCCGAACTCCTGTTCCGCTCTTCCGACCTGAAGGCAGCGCCTCGGCTGCCCGCCTGGCTTGCTGGTATCCCAGGTGATGCGCCCTTCGAAGCCTGTGAGCTCAACGATGAGGTGGGCCAGGTCCTTGATGGAGATCTCGAATCCAGCGCCGATGTTCACAGGGTCGGGCTTGTCGTATTTTTCAGTGGCCAGCACAATGGCCTCGGCGCAATCCTCGACGTACAGGAACTCTCGTGTAGGCGTGCCATCGCCCCAGACCTCGATCTCGTCCACTCCGCTCTCCATGGCGTCGAAGCACTTCTTGATCAACGCCGGGATGACGTGTGAACTGGCGGGGTCGAAGTTGTCCCTGGGCCCATAGAGGTTCACTGGCAGGAGGTAGATGGCGCTAAATCCGTACTGCTGCCGGTAGGCCTGGGCCTGCACAAGGAGCATCTTCTTGGCCAGTCCATAGGGCGCGTTGGTCTCCTCAGGATAGCCGTCCCACAGGTTGTCCTCCCTGAAGGGCACAGGTGTGAACTTGGGGTACGCGCAGATGGTTCCGATGGCCACAAACTTCTCGACCCCATGTAGATAGGCGTAGTGCATAGTCTGAACACCCATCATCAGGTTGTCGTAGAAGAAAAGCCCCGGGTTCTCCCGGTTGGCCCCGATGCCACCGACAACGCCTGCTATGTGGATCACTATGTCCGGACGCAGATCCTCGTACATGCGTTGGACGTCGTCTGTGTTCCTGAGGTCGTAGTCACGGCTGCGCGGGGCGAGGACCTCACTGCACCAGGCCGTCTCTCGGAGCCGGTCGACGACGTGAGAGCCAAGGAACCCGCCGCCGCCGGTGACGACAACGCGCCTATTCATACGTTACCCCCCGTGGTGGGATACGGAAGACAGGCCTTGGGGGCACGAATCGAGACCGCCCCCGGTCCTGGACACAGCTGACCCCATGACCGGTCCTCGCCGCGATACAGAACCATTGCGCTAGCCTTCCTCATGATTGTTGCGACGCCAGGAGGCGATGGGCTGTAGCCTCTCATCTTATACGGTTCCAGCAGCATCCAGCAACCTGCCTCATCGGGGCCTCAGATTCGTTACGAAGGTGGTCTGCCGGCGCTGAGCGTCGATCCACACTCACACAAAATAGCCCGTGCCAACCGTCCAGCCGGTATCCCTACCCTCGTTGGCTATGATCTTGGCTGCATGACGGATGCCTAGAGATAGCATCAGCTGACGGGGTCGAAGCAGATGCTCGGCAGTGCGAGCATACCGCCGTACGAGAGTTTCGAACTGCCCGTACGGCCGTCCGCCGTGCTGTCTGAGGACCTGCTCGGCTTCATCCAAATAAGCGGTCCTGTGGTGAGCCATTTTCTGATCTGCATGCCTGCGGTATCCCGCAAGGGGACAGCTCAGTCCGTATAGTTCCGCGTGCCGCCAAAAGCGAGCCCATAGCTCGAAGTCGCCCGCAAGGGCCAGTGTCCCATCAACGTGGCTTCCAGCGCGCTCCCAGAGTGACGTGCGCCAGAATGTGGACTCTTGCTGAATGAAGCCTCTTGCATACCATCCTGCACCAGGTACGTTTGCGCCTCGGAAAAACGATCGGCTACTGAACCCGCCTAGGTGGATGCAGTATACTGCTCGGCCCTCTTCATCCCAGAAAAGCGGGTACAGGCTTGTGAGCCAATCAACCTCTGGGAGGCTGCAGAAGACATCCGAAACCACCGAGAGGGCCCACGGAGCGTATTTGTCGTCGCTGTTGAGCCAGGCCATGATCTCCCCACTTGCCCGCTGGAACCCCTTGTTGATCGCATCATACTGCCCGTCGTCCGGCTCACTGACCCAGTACGCCAAGCGATGCTCATACTTACGGATGATGCGCACACTGTCGTCGTTCGAACCCCCATCAATGATGATGTATTCGAGGTTGGGATAGCCCTGGTCGAGCACGGACCGTATGGTCTCTTCCAGGAACTGGGCCTGGTTGTACGATGGAGTCACGATGGAGATGCGTGGCAGTTCGTTACTCATTCTCACCGTTCTGTCTTTGGGAGGTTTCCCTCGTGCAGTCTCATGGTTCTGTTTTGTTCCTCACGCTGCCTGGGGGTTGCATACTGATGATGCTTGCGGAAGAACCCCTTCGTCTTGACGAAGGCTATGTCGGCCTGCGACAATGCGTTGTCCAAAGGCCTATACAAGAAACCGCACATGTCGTACGCCACGAATCCCCTCGATTCCATGAATGTCACGACGTCATAGAATTGTGGCCCGCCAGTGAAGAACTGGAAGAAGGAAGCTTCGAGAAGGGCATAGTCTGTCCTCTGCAGAACTTCCTTTGCGCCCGAAAGGACATCCAATTCTGCGCCCTGTACATCGATTTTCAGCAAGAAGGGGGGGATTGCGTCGCGGCTCTTGATGAGAGAATCCAGAGCTATGGCTTGTACGACCCTGGGCACACCGTTTACGATGGAATCCTCGTTTTCGAGATACACCGAGGATCCCACGAGGTCGGGATGGACATTCATGACGAGTTCTCCTGACGCGGCGCTGGCCGCGACCGGGACGTATTCGGCCCTAGGCACGGAACTGCTCACTGCTTCTAGGAAGGGCCTGTATTCCTCCAAAGGCTCCACAAGTATGTAGTTGGCATCCGGGAACACTCTGTGACACTCCACGGTGAATTCCCCATAGGCTGCACCAACGTCTATTACTGTGGCAGGTGAGAGGCCCGCATTCTTTGCGTGATGCAGCAGGCCGGAAAGCGAACCTCGCTGGTGGCAGCCATGCGCGGACGGAGCACTTCTACTATGGAGCTCAAGTCCGGCCAAGGCCAACGTTCTTCTGAGGGTGCGCTTCAACGAATCTGAAACCATGGGTGCTTCCTTGTTCTTCGCCGCTTCAATCGTTTTGATGCCGGCGGTCTCGCCTCCAGCCCGCGACTCGCCGTCGGGGGACAGCCTTCGCACAACCCATAGAGGATACCAAGGCTGACTCTCCGGTGATCCCGACTTTTCGGTTCAGCATCGTCGCGCATCTTCGACACAGGCATCCGTGGCCGGGCAAGCACTGGTCTCGACTGCGAGGAGGGAGAACCTCGCTGCACCAGTCGGCCTGTTGGAGCCGGTCCACGACGTGAGAGCCCACGAAGCCGGCACTGCCAGTGGCAACAACTCGTTTGTCTGTCAGTTGCGCCTCCTTGGCTGCGACTGGTCGAGGGTGAGTGGCTCAGGCTGACCCCTTCCTGCAACTGACTGATGAGTGGTGTCTCTAATCTGCATCGCGGGAAGCGCGGTACATGGCGCGTAGCCTCTCTGAGTATCCCACAGGCTCGACCTTCGCGAAACCCAGCCCACGCAGGTGAACCGCCTCTTCCGAAGCCGGCGCATGGCCCTCGAAAAGAAGCGTGGGGGCTGAGTTCAGGATTCGGGCCGCCTGGTCGCGATTCTCTATCCAGTGAGCAACTGAGAGCGCTAGTACAACGTCATACTCCTGCTTAAGGAGCCAGTCCACGAAGTCGGGAGAATTGAGGTCCCCTTTGATAAAATCGACCTCCACCCCCGCGGCGTTTGCCACCATGCGGGCCGCATCGAGTATGTCGTCGTAGACGTCTACACCAGTGACTTGCTTGGCGCCGCACAACATGCAGTGTGTTGCCACCAGTCCTAGATTGCAGCCCAGGTCGAGGACGCGTGCGCCTGGCAACACCCCTCGGAGCGCGCTGTAGATCAGGTCCCAGCGGCTGAACCAATCGCGCTCACCGGGCAATTCTGTGTGGCCGAATAGCCAGCGGTAATAGGCGATGTTGCGGCCCGGTGAACTGGCGTCGCTGCGACTGGCCACGCGCCAGGCCCTCTCGAGCTGCTTCACCACCCCATAGTACTCGTTGCTGAGACCAAGCATGTCGATGAACTGCGGAAGGGGGATGCACGGAGGAACGATGCCGCGCTGGGCCCCGTGGATGTCGACCTGCCGGGTGTCGTGAGCGCTGGCTACAGCCTGGTCGAAGTCTATGAGAGCTATCGTTCCGTCTTGACCGACGAGCACGTTGTCCGGCCTGAGGTCCCGGTGTATCACACCCTTCTTGTGGATACTGTCCAAGAGGGACGATAGCTCGGATAGGCAACGGAACCAGGCCTTACGCTCAAAGCCGTTCTTGGCCAGGTAGTCGGCTATGGGCTCGCCTTCTATCCTGTCGTATGAAAGGACAGCGAAGTTGGTGTACTCTGTGTAGCTGGCGGATTGCGGAACTCCGTGGACGCCTTCAAGTCGCTTGAGGATGTTGCATTCCTCAGCGAGTGTCAGTGGCTTGGGACTCACCCGGTCAATAAGCTGGACCTTATGGATACGATCGCCGCTCACGTAGACCCGGTTGCTGCCTTCAGACATCGCACAGGTTGCGAGTAGCTTCGTTTCTTCCCCCAGCCTGCGCTCGATATCGTCCCAATTTGGTACGGTGGAGTCGTCAAGACGGACGTAGACCCGGAATACCAGGTTGCCATCTGCGTCTTGCCCGGTGTCAAACAGGACTCCCCTGCTGGCGAACCGATTCAGTGTGTCCACCAGCAGGTTCTTCGCCCCGTGAGCCGCACTAGTTTCGGCGACGACAAACCACAGGTCTCCGCCTTCACTGTTCGTCCCGATCTCAATACACGGCTTGGGCGATTCGCCATAGCGGATTCGCAGCGCTATGTCGCCCTGGCTGTGGTACTGCGCATACTCAGCGGCAAAGACGCCCGCGGCATGCAGCACTGCCGGCTCCACCACCAGGTGCGAAGGGAAGGAATCTAGCTTCTCGACCTGCATCGTGCCCGACCACGTGCCAGCGTCACACCTGGTCTCTATCTCCTGCCGCAGGAACTCGATTGCCGTAGGAAGAGGCATTGGCAGGTCGTATCTGGGGTCGGAGGAGAGCATGAGGTGGTGCTTCAGCAGGTTCAGAGCCTGGTTACCAGATCTGGGAGAGTCCCCGTACGCCTCTTTGAGTCTATCCAGGCTCTCGACAATATCCAACACGTCGTGGGGGCCTAGCAGGGAGAGCGCTTTGGGATGACTGCGGAAGGCAGCAGTGCCGCCCCATAGACTCCAGGTGGGAGGAAGTCTTGGCGACAGTAGCCTTCTCGCCGCGTAGGACACGTAGAAGATGAGGGCTGCGAGCGGGATGCTTACCCACGCCCGTGACAGGCCATCGTCCGCTCCCGCTCCTTGCGGCACGCTGGCTACGCTTAGCATCCAGCGGACCCCATGCCACCAGATTGTGGCGATGGCTAAGACCCAGATGGCCGCCAGAGCGTGTCGAGCCGCTCCGAGGCGCAGCCGAAAGTGGAAGTACCGCATACCCAGCGCCGCCGCTGGGGTCATGAGAAACCCGCAGAAAGCGAGCATGCCGCCGGTGATGACCGCATGGGTTAGAACCCCCGCTGTTCTGCTGCCCGCTGCAAGCCACGCTATACCGTAAACGACCCACAGGGCCGCGCTGGGTATGGCCACGGACAACGCGAAGCGGGTCAATCGAAGCGAGAATAGGACTCGCTCCGAGGGGGAGAGCCTCAGCCTTCTAGCAACCATGCGCTATCTCCTGAGACGCCTTGACGAGAGGATGCGCGAAGAAGGAGCGGTCGAAACCAGAGATTGCCATTCGTCACCGTCGCACCGATCGTATGTACAGACGCGCTTGGCGGGACACGACTCTTAGGGATTCATAGGCAACGTCTGGCAGGAGAATTCGAAGGACCGGCCTAAGATGGACAGAGTACGAAGGCTGAGTTCTGATAAGGTGCAGATACTGTCTCAGCGCATGAGCTCTGCCACGATGCTGTTGAGCATCCTCGATCGCTTCGTCCACGGCGCGATCGGCGATCCGCGCCATCCACTCGCCCAGTTTTCCCTCAACCTCCGCTTTCGCATCGGGGCTTAGGTCATCCAGGAGCGGCTTGTTCTTCTCGTAGATGTAGCGCAACGCAGCCAGGTGGTCCACTGCTCTTGCCCTGGAGAGACCAGCTTCGTGTATGCGGTACTCAGACAGAGGCTCATCGTGGTACGCAACCCGGAGATGCTTCGTCAGCCGGATGAGCATCTCATAGTCCTCGTACAGTGACAGGTTGGGATCGTAGTAGCCGATACGTTTCCAGGCTCTGCGGTCGGTCAGTTCATTGCGGAAAAGCCCGCGTTTGGGAAAGTCCCGGGCAAAGGTCCGGCAGAAGACGTCTCCCACCGGCGGTCTCTGGCTGTCTGCCCAATTCCCCGTGCGTGAGCCGTCGGCGGTGATATAGTAGTAGTCGGAGAATGCGATCTGCACATCCGCCTTGTCCTGGAGCAGGGTCGCCTCGTTCTCCAGCTTCGCTGGCAGGAACTTATCATCGCCGTCGACGTGGCTGACATGGTCCCCCGTGGCGGCCTCTACTCCATCTATGCGGCTACGGGCCACACCCTGGTTCTGCGTATGGTAGACTGGGGTGATTAGATCGTTGTACCTGGAGGCATAGCCCGCTATGACCTCCTGCGATCCGTCTGTCGAGCAGTCATCGACGAGAACGATCTGGGAGGGCTTCAACGTCTGGTTGAGCACGCTCTCGATGGCCTCAACGAGGTATTCCTTCTGATTGTACGAGGTGATGTAGACTGATATCCTCATTGGCCCGCCGTGGACTCATTGTCCCAACGGAGGGAGTGGCGGAGTCTGCTCAGCGCCTCTCTTGCACGCTGGATGCGCCTGGGCCAGACGCGATACCTCAGTATCTCCCAGGCAGTGAAGTATGCGCGCATGGCCTGGATACGCTCACTCTCCCAGTCGGTGGACGTCCAGCTCAGACCCCGGGTGCCCATGACCGCGATGTCGCGATCATAGTACCTGTACTTGCGGCCATCTCTGATGAAAACCTTCATCATCCAGTCATAGTCGCTCACGACGTTGTATCGCTCGGAGAAACCATCGGTTGCGTCGAATACGTGCTTTCTGGCGAAAACGGTCTGGTGCAGTATGGTCGCTGCTGCCAACGAGGCCCTGGTCACGGTGCTGGGCTGCTTCTCCCTATCCATTCTGCCTGCCTTGTCCCAGACCAAGTTGCCGTAGACCACTTCCAGGGACTGGTCAATCTCGAAGACCGACACCACGTCTTCGACCACCCGGTCGTCGCAGAATCGGTCATCGACATTGAGGAAATAGAGTATCTCCCCGCTCGCCGCCCTGATGCCCTTGTTCATGGCGTTGTAGATGCCACGGTCAGGCTCGCTAACGAAGTAGCCTATCTTGTCCCGATGTCTTTCAATGACCTCCAAGGTGCCGTCCGTTGAGCCCCCATCAATAATAACGTGCTCAATGTGAGGATACGTCTGTGCAGCTACGCTACCAATCGCTGTCTGGATATGTGCCGCTGCGTCGAGCGACACGGTGATGATCGATACCTGCCGCTGCAGGCACCTTATCCTCCCTCTTGCCTCCTGGTGATCCCTCTGAGGCTTCTCCAGGGCTCTGCGACCTCCTAGGTCGGGGAATCCCGAAGCTGGGTCGGTTGAAGTTTCAGCATCGTGTTCCCCGTGAGAGTGGTTTGATCATGCTTCTCGCCCGCTAATCGTCCTCCGATGTCGCCTCCGGCGCGGCGTTTGCCACACTGCGGCCGTAACCGCGCCCTCGACGACAATAATCTCATGAGCGAAGGGGTAGAGTGAACGCAGACAGTAGCGCGTAAACGGCTCACCGTTGAGGACAATGATTCCGTAGGTAACCCTAGGCAGATCCACTTCTTCTACTCTGGCCGTCTATCAGTAACCTGCGCCGATCGCCGCCGCCCAGGGGCGGACAGACCGCCACATCAATCTCGACATCAGAGAAGACCCGGGAAGCTCAAACAACGTGCTCATGGACAACAAGATACTTAGGCAGAACATGGGCACTTCGCTTGAGGGACCTCATATCTTCGCACGAAGACCGCCCATGTCAGTGGTCAATAGCTTGCCCGCAGCGACAGGGCAAGCCATAGGCACCTTCATCAAAGTTCCTCACCACGCTCTGGCTTGGTGCCATATGCGAGTGTGGTGCACGTACCAAGGTCCACGAGCTCATGCTTGACAGCGTCGTTCCAGGCCCTTAATGGACCTGGCCAGGTTTCCACAACGTCGTGTAGGGCCACGATACCGCCGGGTACGATGTGGGGCAAGAATCCATAGAAATCTGCCAGCACATCCTCGTATTGGTGCGAGCCGTCAATGAAGAGTAGATGGACAGGATTAGCCCATGTCTTGGCTACTTCTGACGACCGTCCCTGGACCGGGGTTACGTAGGCGGTGAGCCCGCATTCTTCGACGTTGTGCCAGAATTCCTGAAAGAAGTTCCTGTGATGGAAATCAGCATCGTTGCCGTCAAAAGTGTCTACCGAAAACACGTGTTTCTTCGTGCCCCTGCAACCGTATGCAAGACAGCATGTCGAACGCCCTTTGAAGCTGCCAATCTCGACGATAGCTGCTCCGTCCGGCATGGACCTTGCTGTTCGGAATAACCAATGCTCCTGGTCAGGCGAGACCAACAGGCCCTCGATGGCGTCAATGATGGGCCAGATTCGACGAAACTCCCTTTCCGCAGGAGAGACTGTGCGGAAAATCGCCGTGCTCACCCGCTCAAACGCCAGTCTCCTCATGTCTCTTGCACATGCCATGTTCCACTCAACAGAAAGGGAGTAGCTCGACCAAACCCTTCGCTGCCCGTGCCATAGAAGTCCCCAGGTACAACATCTAAATGAGCAACTCCATTCCGAGGCCAGTCAGCTTCTTCTCCTCCTACAGTGACTCGTGCGCCGACACGGTAGTGACCTGCTGAAAGCGGGAGCTTTGGGACGAAGCAACGAAACGCACCAGTCGATGGCACAGCGTCAAAGATCTGCCCAAGATATGAGCTGTATAGTACGAGGAGAGTCTGGTCGTTACTCGAATGAATGGAGAAACCGACATCAACGCCTCTAGGTCCCTCCTCATCCAGGCATTCGAAGGCAAATACAAACTCTACATCCATTCCACTACGGGCAGTCGTTAATCTGTTGCCCTCCGCATCTTCGATATGGAAGCCCGTTAACCTTATTCGTCCATTTCCTGATCGGTCTTTGCGCTCGACCAGTGGAACACCCTCGATTGTAGAAGGAAGCACGGTTTGGAGATAGCGGCCAATGACTTGCCGGACATCGCCTTGGAGAATTACACGTCCAGCATCCAGTAACATGGCTTTCCCGCACAGGTTTTCAATAGCCGCCATGTTGTGACTCACAAACAGCACGGTCCGCCCCTCGTATGCGACATCTCCCATCTTCCCCAGGCACTTCTTCTGGAAGGCGGCGTCGCCCACTGCCAGCACCTCGTCCACCAACAGTATCTCCGGCTCCAGGTGGGCGGCCACGGAGAAGGCCAGGCGCACGTACATGCCGCTGGAGTAGCGCTTCACTGGTGTGTCCAGGAACTTCTCGATCTCGGAGAAGGCGACGATCTCGTCGAACTTGCCATCGATCTCGGCTCGCTTCATGCCCAGAATGGCCCCGTTGAGATAGATATTCTCCCGCCCTGTCAGTTCAGGGTGGAAGCCGGTACCCACCTCCAATAGCGAACCCACCCGACCATGAATCTCCGCGTACCCGTCCGTTGGCTCAGTGATGCGGCAGAGGATTTTCAGTAGCGTGGTCTTGCCCGCCCCGTTGCGACCGATGATGCCTACTACTTCGCCCTTCTTGACCTCGAAGCTCACATCTTTCATTGCCCAGATGGTCTCGCTCTCTGGCGAGGGCTGACCGAGGCGGCGCAGCCGGCGCGCTGGAGCTGCGGCCATGTCCACCAGGCTCTCTCGCAGGGTCTTGTATCGAGCTTGGGGCCCGCCGATGCGGTAGCGCTTGCTGAGGTTTTCAACGCGGACGGCAATATCAGTCATCGTTCACACAACGTCGGCAAAGGTTTTCTCCATGCGGCGGAAATAGTACAGTCCGCCGATCAGCAATAGCACCACAACCGTGGCGGAAACGGCCAGCAGGAGGCCCGGTGGATCCTTTCCCAACAACGCCCATCGGAACCCCTCCACCACCCCGGCCATGGGATTCAGCCCATATAAGGCACGCCACCGTTCCGGCACCAGGCTGCTGGAGTAGGCGATGGGCGTGGCAAAGAGCCAAAACTGAGTCAGGAAAGGGATCGTGTACCGCACGTCTCGATACTGCACGTTGAGCGCCGAAAGCCACAAGCCCACCGCCAGAGCTGTCGCAATGGCCAGCAGCAAGAACAGAGGTAGTGTGAGGACGGCTGCCGTAGGGGCGATGCCGTAGTAGAGCATCATGCCCAGCAAGACCACAAAAGCGATGGCGAAATCCAGCAAGCCTGCCAGCACAGCCGAGATGGGGATGGCCAACCGCGGGAAGTAGACCTTGGTGATCAAGTTGGCGCTGCCCACCAGGCTGTTGCCAGCCCGGTCTAACGCCCCGGCAAAATAGCTCCAGGGCACCAGCGCGCAGTAGGCGAAGATGGGATAGGGAATGCCGTCTGAGGGAACCTGGGCCAGTCTTCCGAAGAATATGCTGAAGACGACCATGGTGAAGAAGGGTTGAAGGACCGCCCAGGCGGCCCCCAGGACCGTCTGCTTGTACCGCACTTTGATGTCACGCCAGGTGAGGAAATACAGCAACTCGCGATAGCGCCACAAATCGTGCAAATCGAGCGACACCCAACCCTGTGACGGACGGATCACGATAGTGGATGTTTCTTCGATGGCGGAATCTGCCATCGCTGTCCCCTCATCGTGCGTAGTGACTTTCATCCTAGCTTCTCGCGTCTTGGATTGTACTTCGCCCTGATGCCGCTCAGCCAATAGGCACAAAGCCTTGACCGAAACCTTGTCTCGCTGCTCGTCTGGCTACGCGGTCGCCTGTATGGCCTCGTGGCGTTGGATGATGTCTGGAGGAACGGAAAGAAATGGCCCAGGCTCAAGCTTCGCCCAAGGTGAACATCAGCCCAAGAGGGGCGCCTTCGCACAGCCCTATCCTTGTGGCCAAGCTTGGCCCTCTTATGTTGTATTATACTAGAATCGGGTGCACTGGTCAATGGTACCAAGTTCCCAAGCCGTCGACCAGTGGGACGAGACCCGGTTGAGGCGGCCTGGAGCGTCCAGGATCCTCTCATGACCTCCTATTCGCTGTCTATCATAGCGTTGACCTTGGCCACGAGCATGTCTATGGCGGCCAGGTTGAAGCCGCCCTCGGGGATGATCACGTCAGCGTACCTCTTGCTGGGCTCGACGAACTCCAGGTGCATGGGGCGCACGGTCTCGGTATACTGTCGAATCACCGACTCCATGGTGCGTCCCCTCTCATTGATGTCCCTCTGGAGGCGGCGAATGAAACGGACATCGGAATCCGTATCCACGAAGACCTTGATGTCCATCAATTCCCTCAGGGCCTTCTCGGCGAAGATGAGTATCCCTTCCACCAGTACTACCTTGCGAGGCTCCACGGTCATAGTGCGGGCTTTGCGCGTATGTCTGGTGAAATCATAGACGGGCACCTGGACGGCCTGTCCTGCTTTCAGCGACGCCAGGTGGTGGGCCAGGAGTTCGCTCTCCAGCGCGTCGGGGTGGTCGAAGTTCGCAGTGGCCCTCTCCTCCAGCGGCACCTGACTGCGATCCCGGTAGTAGGAGTCGTGCTGAAGATATGCAATCTGATCAGTGCCGACTCTGTCCAGAATGGCCTGGGACACGGTGGTCTTGCCCGAGCCAGTGCCGCCCGCAACTCCGATGACTATGTGCTTTGTGGAACTCTCTTGGTTCACGGAATCCACCGGCCTTAGCCCTCCAACTCGCCCCATACGAATGCCTGGATTGCGTCGAAGTACTGGGTTCGTCCTACGAGCATCAGGTCGTTGTGTCCTGCCCCAGCGATGGGGAGCAGCCTCTTGTGCTCTGCGTCAGCACGCTGGAATAACTCCTCTCCGTCTTGTGCCGGGATGAGCACATCATCCTCTCCATGAATGATCAGTGTGGGGATGGTCACGTCCGCGATCTTGTCTGGGTTGCCGAATCCGTCTCGGCGCTCCGTGGCCTCCTCCAATCTAACCCCCAGGCGCGCGAGCAGGGCAAAGGTATCCGCGAAGCCACTCTCCACTACTAGTCCTGAGAGCTGGTCGCCGGCTCGCGTGGCCACTTCGATGGCTGCCGCGCTCCCCAGGGAGCGTCCCATCACGTAGAGCCGTGAGGGAGTCAGGCCATGGTGATCGAATACGCTGCCTGCGGATCCAAAGGCCGCGACAGCGTCGGAGAGGAGGTTGCTGCAAGTGGGAGTGCCATCGCTATTCCCGTATCCGCGGTAGTCGATGACGAGCAGTGTGATTCCCATCCGAGTGTATAGCGGCGCGATGGCATCGTAGTCCGCCGCGATTTCGCCGTTGCCATGCCAGTACATGATGGCTGGTGCATCGCTACCCGAGCCGTACAACCGCGCGGCAACCGTCACGCCCGGCTCAACCTGGATGGAGAGGGGTTGCCCCCCCGGTGCTGAAACGGTGAGGGGGTAGTCGGGTCGTGGGTGAAAGATCACGCGAAGGATTTCGGGTTTGTCGAGAATTGGGTGGGGCATCTCCTCTTCTCAGACGATCCTCACAGCTGCATTCCAGGCTAGACCGTGAGCGGAGGGCACGTCGCTGGCTGCCGTCCGAGACCGGACGGACGCCCTGTCTTGGGTAGCGCAGTTAGCCTGCTCTTGGCGTCAAAGCGTAAGCATGGACTGGAAGTGTTCTGCCTGACTCGCGTCATATGGGCCCACAACGGCCAGGTTCAGTTTCTCCTGTCTGAGGAGCCTCTGGGCGACGCGCTGGATATCTTCGGTGGTTACGGCATCCACGTTCTGCAGAACCTCATCCACTGACAGCACCCTGTCTTCCAGAATCTCCTGCCGTCCAGCCCAGGAGGCGACGGAGAACGAGTCCTCCATCTGAAGCTGCAAACGTCCTTTGGTGAACTCCTTGGCCTTGTCCAGCTCCTCACCAGACACCGGCTCCTGCTTCATCTTGTCCAGCTCCTCCAGGATGGCACGAAGGGCTCGCTCAATCTGGTCCGCGTCAACACCGGCGTACACCCCCACCAGGCCTGTGTCCTGTAGAGGCGAGACGTATGAGTACACGGAATAGGCTAGGCCGCGCTTCTCGCGGATCTCAAGGAACAGCCTTGAGCTCATCCCTTGTCCCAGTATGGTGTTGAGCAAGCTGAGGTTGTACTTGTCGTCATCGAAGCGGGAGAGGCCGGGAAGCGTGAGGGCTAGATGAGCTTGCTGGGTACTCCTGTGCTCCAACCGGAGCCTTGCACCCTCTTGCTCCAGATTCATGGGCAGATAGGAGTGACTAGGCTTCTGTTGCCAGGTCTTGAGCTGCTCCGCTGCCTCCTCCACGACGCGGTCGTGCTCGATGTTGCCGGCGACGGCCAGTACGGTGCTGGCGGGTTGATAGTGTCGAGAGAGATACTCTTGGACCATGGGCCTGGTGATTCCACTGACACTCTCCTTGGTGCCGGCCTGGTCTCGACCAAGGGGGTGGTCTGGCCATATCAACTCTGTCGCCAGGAGATGAACCCAATCAGCTGGATGATCGAGGGTCATATTGATTTCCTCGATGATCACCCCGCGCTCCTTTTCTATCTCCTGTTCTTCCAGCTTGGAGTTGAGGATCATGTCTGCAAGGACATCCAAAGCGACTGAGAAGTGATCTTGCCCCACCTTGGTCCAGTAGGTGGTCAGTTCTCGACCTGTGCTGGCGTTGAAGATGCCTCCAATGCCCTCGATGGCGACAGCGATGTCTCTGGCTTCCGGTCTCTTGTTCGTTCCCTTGAACAGCATGTGCTCGATAAAGTGCGTGATGCCGTTCTCCACCGCCGACTCGTATCGCGATCCTACGCCGATGAAGAAGCCAACGCTCACGGAGCGGGTGTGGGGCATGGTCGAGGTCAGTATGCGGAGTCCCTGGTCCAGGACGCTCTTCTGATACACACTTCTCTCCTTCTGTCAACAGGATAGCGGTGGTCCGTGCAGCCGATACCTTTGGGCCATCGGCGTGGCGGAGCCCCCAGCGCAGCTTCGTGACCACTGCGAAGCGCATTATACCACAACTTGCCGGGGTTGACATACTCGGAGGGCGAGCCTATATTACCGGCGGGGAGGTGGGCATGGCACACGAGGTGGAACAACCTACTTACGAAGCTGTTGGACCGCTCAAACGGTTTGACGAACGAGATACCGTCTTCGCTCGCGAGAACCTTGTGCCTGGCAGCGCCGAGGAGAGGGAGTATCACACCCTCCATCCTGAGTTGGTGGAGATCGACCGCCGGCTATCCAGATTCATCCAGCAGAAGAGGGGGGACGGGGCCGAGGCGCCTGATGACCCGTTGAACGAGGCGCTGTACGAAAGCACGTTCGGTCCTATTGCGCCTCTCGCTGAGCCAGATTCAGTAGACGGACCCCTGAATCCACATCAGGTGAGGGTGGACCCCCGGGCGATAACATCTCGGATCAAAGCTGTAGCCCAACTCCTGGGGGCTCACACCGTGCGCGTCGGCCCGTTGAATCCGGCCTGGGTGTATACCCACCGTGGTAAGGCCCCCTTCTTCGAGAGGTACGAAGCCAACCCCCCGTACTTCAGTGGCGTGCCCGAAGGGTATCAAGGCCTGAATTACGGAGATGCGATAGAGATCGATCACAAGTATGCCATCAGCATGGCGTTTCCTCAGGATGCGGACCTGATCAGGACTGGTCCCTCTCTGGTGTGCGACTTCGAGACCGGACTCGTGTATGCCGCCGGCGCCCTGGTGGCGGTGCAACTGGCAAGGTACATCCGGGCGCTGGGATACCCGGCGCGAGCTCACCATATGAGGAACTACGGCGTGCTGCTGGTCCCCGTGGCGGTTGACGCAGGGCTGGGAGAGCTGGCGCGCTGTGGCTATGCAGTGACCAAGGAACTAGGGGCCAATTTCAGGCTGGCTTGCGTTACCACCGACCTTCCTCTAGTGCCGGACAAGCCAGTGGATCTGGGAGTGCAGGACTACTGTGAGAAGTGCCTCAAATGTACCGAGAACTGCCCTCCGCGGGCTATCCCCTCCGGTGGGAAGGTGGAAGTGAGAGGGGTCAGCAAGTGGAAGATAGACGAAGTAAGGTGCCTGCTCTATTGGGGTAGTCAGGGCGCGGCCTGCGGTATCTGTCAGGTGGTCTGTCCCTGGAGCAAGCCCCGGACGCCCTTCCACAGGCTCGTGGCCGAGGTTGCCGTCCGTGTCCCCTGGTCCAGGCGCTTTCTGACCAAGGCCGACGACTTGGTCTACGGCGCGAAGTACAAGCCAGCGCCCTACCCGGAGTGGGCCAGAGGTGTTCGCTGACCCGCTGGACAAGCTGTGAGGAGTCCCGCGAAGTTGCGGCGCGGCCACCGTTGTGGTTGAAGGACGCGCCGCTATGCGTGGGCTCCTGTGTTGTCTGACGGCCCGCTCTGATGATCAACGTCCGATTCCGGGACTCCCAGGCCGTGGATCACCAGACGCCTGAACAGGTCATAGGCCTCCCCTTCGTCGCGAGCGCCCTCCACGATCATGATTCCACTGGAGAGCAGGCTTGCCCGTCCCGTCGGGCTCCAGTCGAATGTGGTCCCCAGACCGGCGCTCACCTTGACCCGAAAGCCGCGCTTGACCACAAGTCCACATACTTGCTCCATGTCCAGCTTCAGGTTTCGCTGCGGTATGATGGCGAAGGTCCTTTGTCCGTCCCTGGAACACAGCTCGGTGACGAGCCTGTGCGCCGGTGTGGCAGGGGCTGGTCGTGGTTCCAGGCCGCACACAGGACAGCTGGGTGTCTTCGAGAGTTCGACCTGCTCAAACGCCATAGCCTCGATGTCGCAGTGAAGCAGCCTGTTCGCCAGTCTCGGTTTGTGGCCCAGAAGGACGCGCGTGGTCTCCGCGACCTCGATGCTGGCGACCAGACTGATGACCGCGGGATGAACGCCCAGGATGGAGCAAGACGGCAGTGCATCGTCCTCTATCGAGCCGTAGAAGCACTCGAGGCATGCGGTCTCTTGGGGCAGTATGGTGGAGACATTGCCGTACATGCTGACCGCGGCACCGAATATGTAGGGGACGCCAAGCTTCACACATGCGCTGTTGACGGCATAGCGCGGCACAATCCGGTCGAGACCGTCCACCACGACGTCCATGCCTGTGACGATCTCTTCGGCGTTGTGAGCGCCAATGGCCAGTGGTAGTGGCTCGATGTCGACGTGGGGGTTCAGATCGCGGAGGCGCCCGGCCGCGATCTCAACCTTGGGGTAGCCGATGGTATTGACGTCGTACAGGTGCTGTCTATGCAAGTTTGACAGCTCAACCACGTCATAGTCCACGAGCCGGAGGTGACCCACACCCATCGCGGCAAGCTGTGTTGCTGCCACTGATCCGAGCCCGCCCACACCCGCTATGCAGACACTGGCATCGTGGAGCTTCTGCTGTCCGTCGTAGCCGATGTCGGACAGCACTATCTGACGGGAGTAGTACTCGAGTTCTTCGTCGGTGAGCCTGTCACTGTCGTGTGTGGACATCGTCTGTTCTTAGTCAAAGTGTGAACTGAGCCGTCTTCCTGGTTCATATGCCTGTAGTGCATGTAGCTCAGTGGTTTGGGCCCGACAGTCGGTGGCCAGGATCTGGGAAAGGATCGCCCCCGCGCTGGCGCCGGCGTTTCACGGTAATCCTTTGCAGAGTATCGGCCTTGGGTTGGCCTGAGCATTCGACCCTGGCA